>PVMK01153792.1_pt1 | contig 17334 bp, 18 predicted proteins | sample 1853481 | NCBI WGS metagenome assembly PVMK01 (sample SAMN08533507, study PRJNA380276) | Marine sediment metagenome, whole genome shotgun sequencing project.
CCGTCGTGGGAATCTGTATCGGATCACCCGACTACTATGATCCGGGCTTTATCTACTTTTAAATTGATGTGGGTTTTCCTAAGTGGTCAGGCGGATCAGAGACTAGCATAAAATCTTCCTCCTTTTCCTTTGAGACCTCTTTTGCTATTGAGGTAGATTCACTGTAACACAAAAGCTAACCTGAGATTCAAGAGAAAAGGCCACCAAGAATTGAACTCTGGTGGCCATTGTTTTAACTTCTAAAATGTCTCTATCAAGGAGCTGTTTTTTGCTTAATAAGTCGGTAACAAAAAGACCGACCCAGAAAGAGCCTTCATTATCTCTTGTAGCGTCTCCAGAGTGCTCCCAGAGGGTAGAAATAGCTTAGAACCTGAAAGTAGTCCGAACGGTAGCTGTTTGGGTCGAGCCTTCCCCATCACTATGGCCAAATGCATAACCACCCTTAAGTTCCGCCATGTTCCCTATTGGGATAATTAGTTCGGGAACGGCCTGTACAATCTGACGATCATAAAAGTCGGTGCTGTATAGCACTTCAAAGGCCGGCTTGATGAACCCATCGGTGTTGTAGACTGCCGCACCACTTAGATTCATCAGGTAAAATTCAGTACCATTATCACTAGGGTTGAGATCATCTGTGTCGAAATAATACCGGACATCCATACTGGCCTGCAGACGAATATCACGATTTACCCTGGCATTATCAATGTTGAGACCGAACCGAACTAGCTGACCACGGTGGTTGTACTTGTCATTTATACTGGTATCCAAAACTTCTGTACGACGGCCGTAACCAAAGTAGGCAGAGGTGTTGACGGGGCAATTGTCAGCAGTGCTGAGTTCTCTTTGCAGGACCAGGTTAGCAAAGTCGAAAACACCGCCGTAGCCATCAATATCAATATCCTGTTGCGTTTTAATGCTCCACGCGTCACCGTCTGTGTAGAAGGGGACTTCAAGACGGACTTCCCAGCGTTTATTTATGCCGAGGGGGACAATCACTTCCGCTTTTGTGGTATAGCCATCAAACTCTTCTGCTTCCTCAATGCGTACGTTTCTAAAATTGTCGTAGGTCAGATTAATGGTGACCCGCTGTGCATTAAGTGCATTCCGAGTGTAGATTGGTTCTAACTCATAAAGGTTCTGTCGCGCCCTACTGTTGCTATTGTCAGCAAATGCATTGACTGAAAAACAGAGAAGAATGCATATAAGAAGCAAAGATAAATGTTTCATTTTAGTTGTCCTAACTCTCTTGATTGTCAATCTCGTCTTTTGAAGACTCGCTGTAAACTGTATCCAAACGGGAGTCAACGGCGTGGGGGGATACTCTCACATTGTATTGAAGTGTTCAATTTGGCAGTAATGTAAATTTCTCAGTAAACCTGACATCTAAGTATCACAACCTTATAGCAAACACACCTCACAATTTTCTTAAAAGTCCTCTCGTATTGATCCACGAATTGAATTTTAGCTGAAACAAACAATTCTTGCTGACCCTGACAAATAATAAAAGGCCACCAGTTACCAGGTGGCCATAAATTTATGCATTAATCAGCTTCCTAAATTGCTCTATCAATGATAAGCCGATTTCTTTCTCACAAGTCGTAAGTTTTAAGAATTAGACCATGCCTCATCCCCCCAGCAGTATTACAAGAAAAGTGACAAGGCAAGACTGTTTTTTATTTTCAGAGCTCCACTGACTCGGTGAACATCACTTCACCCATGCCTAAACCACCCTGCCTAGCGAAAGCCTGGTGCCGTATTATCCTTGAGTAAATTGAAACCTATCAATTAAGGGGTATGATATTTATAGAAAAGCCTGACTCAAGGAACTAGAAATGAATCGCGCAAAGTACCTCACAATCATGCTCTACGGGCTAATTTTGTCTGTGTCGGTATCAGGCTGTATCGCCAGAACAGGTGACACCCAAGCACCTGCGGTGGAAATTACTTCGATTCGCAAAGAAGCTAAAGAGGATTCCCAGATAATAATGACCGAGGCAGAGCTTCAATCCCAGATGATGAGCTTTGCCGACCGTTTCGCATCACTCATCCTGCAAGGCCTTGAGGACTTTGATGAACTGTCACCGCCACTTCAGCAGCGCCGCATTATTCAACGGAACGCAGTATATTCTGTTGCCTCCGCTATCACCATCGCTGCTGAGTCTGATCCCGATGTCGCTTTGTTGGACATGGTGGTCATGGTTACCTTGGGGCATTCAATTTATGAAGAACACTGGCTACCAAAATTGGGCGCTCCAGTTGTATCGATGGAAAGAGGGTTTCGTAAAGCTGAAGCAGATGTCTGGCAAATTGCCGCCCAACTTCTCCGACCCGATCAGCAGGCAGAACTGCTGGCGATGATCCAGGAATGGCGGCGGGACAATCCAGAAGAGCTGGCATTCAGCTATGTGCGTTTCAGCGATTTTGCCGCCAAAAGGAGAAAGTCGGCATTGTCTAAAGCTGGGGATCCCAAGGGACTGTTCCAATCCATCGAAGTTGCCACCAAACAAGTGGAGGATATTAAGCTGCTTGCCGAGCGGGGGATGTTCCTGGCAACCCGGATGCCTTTGTTAACCGGATTCTTCATGGATACGTCATTGTCGCAGGTTTTCACTAACCCGCAGGTCAAAGGGACTCTGTCTGACCTGCACAGGATTTCTACAGTATCCGAGCGCATGGCGGAGGTGGCAGAGCAGTTGCCGACAATGATCGACAGAGAGCGTCATGCGATCATTGAGCAGACCTTTGCTAAATTGACCGCCGAACGCGAAGCAGCAATCAACCAAGTGATGGATCGGCTGGCCGAGGAACGGAAAAACACTATTGAAGAGTTCCTCGCCGAAGAGACGCGCCTAAAGGGCCTGCTTACCGTGATAAAAGAGACCTTGATGGAAGGAAACAACCTGGTCGTCTCAACTAAATCCCTGGCAGAGCAGCTCAACTTAGGAGCAACCCAAGAGAGCTCGGAGCCTTTTGACATTAACGATTACAAAGAGACCCTGAGGGCAGCCACAGTGACAGTCACACAACTCAATTCGTTGCTTGGGGAAGCCGATCGACTTCTTAATTCTCCAGGCTGGGAAAACCTTCTCCCGCGACTTGAACAAACCATTGATCGGGTTGGTGCGGAAGGCGGTGAAGTCGTGGACCATACCTTTATCCGGGGAGTGTTTCTCATTCTGATCTGGCTGGTAGGTTACTTTTTGGCAAAATTGGCTCTTCAAAACCTTGCTAAAAGAAGATCCAAATCTTAGCCCGGGTCACTCAGGCAAGTGTTTAAGTAGATCGCAATTGGGCGGTCTGGGGATGTCATCTTTTGAACCATCAAGGTTCGGAAGGCTTTTGAATACATCTGTGTTGTCTCCTCTGTTGTTTTCACTTGAGGCGACAACTATGCTGACACAGGGGGCTGACAAATAAGAACCCTGCGGATTTGTTAAGGTCGCCGCAGGGTTCAGCTTCTCTTTCACTATGGAGGTAGGAAAATGGAAACCTACTAACCACACTATCATCAAACTCTGCTCGGTCAATTTGCATTCAACTACCAAAGAATAAGGCCACCGAGGATCGAACTCTGGTGGCCATTGTTTTAGCCCCTAAATGTCTCTATCAATAATAAGCCAGTTTTCTTCTCGGAAGTCGTGACTTATAGGAAAAGCCCCCGATTCCTAGATCAAGGGCTTTCGTGCCCGACAGGTGGTGATTCTTGTAATCAAGCTTCGACTTTTCTGAAGTGGAGATAGATTAAAAGCATAAGCGATATCCTGCTTTCATAAGCAAACTTTTATGTGTGGGTTGATGTTTCAGCATTAACAATAAAATCCCAGAGGCATGCACGTGTTTCCTCATCCATATCCTTGAATTGTAATCCCATAGTAATAGTTGGAGATACCGGGATATTTTCTGGTTTCCCGCTCCAAATAACCCTTGCAAGAAGCGATGATGGCTCTCCTGCCCAGGTAATTGTAATTGAAATTTTGTTTCAGAATCCTTATCAGGTAGTTGACCCAGATCGAAAATGTCAATGGCTGCACCTGTGGAGCTTATGTTTATTAATCTAGCGGATCTTTTATCCCTACCGAAGCCTATCTGAACAAAAAAATCACGAGACAGGTTTAGTCGAAAATCTTCTCTTTTCAGTAGTTTAGCTAACCTTTTATTAATCTCGTATTTCGTTTGAAGCTCTAAATTCTCGGACTTGTTGCGTTGAAATTTTTCTCTTGCAGCAAACAGCAAGTTTTTCAAAGAAGAACGGAGATCAAAGGGTGTTTTTTCGGTTGAAATGACGACATCTTCAACTACGACAATTTCCTCACACTGAGGGCACAAAAAAATCTGTACCTCAGCGAGATGAGGTGATTTGATAAGTCCACCACAATTTGAGCAATTCATTTGAAGCATATCGTTAGCCTCACCAGTCCACATGGAACACATCAAATAAGACAAGACCAATCTACGCCATGAATCTGATTAGGTCAAAGATATTGAATTCTTATTTATCCTCCCACATTGTTCTGGTGTACTCATATTGGCTGAAATGCGAAATCCTTACTGACCCTGACATATAGAAAAACGCCCCAGGTTTTCCTGGGGCGTTTTATGTTTACTTCTTTCTGCGAGTGTTCCCGTCGTGGGAACCTTTGATGGATCACCCAACTTCAGCAATCCAATTATTATCATTTTTCATTTTGATGAAATTGCCCCTAAGTGACCTGGTGGATCAGAAACTGGCATAGAGTCTTCCTCCTTTGCATTTGAGGGACCTCAGTTAGGATTTGAGGTATGTAAACTATACCATAATCAAAGCGAATTAAAACGCCTCTTAAATACCTCTATCAATAATATGCCGTTTTTCTTCTCAGAAGTCGTGATTTTGGGGATGACTTGGGCGGGAGCTGAGAAGGTCTGAGATAAACATGGCGATTCACTGTTCCCTAAGAGGGTGGATTAGACATAGTCTCCCGAGATGCTCTCAGCCAGCCTTCAAAGCGATCTTTGGGTCCCTTGGATAAAATCCGACTGAAGGTCTCCTGGTCGTAGAGGTACAGACAATGCCGGATCGAGGTGTAGGGACTGAAGGTGTTGTCAGGGTTTTCTGCTATGAAATGATCGCGATAATCTCTGACAGTTCTCAGATTCTCATTCAAGCTTTTGTGTAGATCCGACTTTTGAAAGCCACTATCCTGTTTCAGAATACCCTGAACAAAGCCGTCAACTTTATAGTCTTCAAATTCAAAATCCCTGAAAAAATGGCCAGCGACGCGTAAAAAGTTAAAAGCATTGACGATTTTTTCACTGGCCGCCGTTGCTGGCTGACCTCCAGCCTCCCTGCTGTCATCAAGGGGGTCGCCTATCGGAGCCACTGTAGCTTGCTGGATGAGTTCCGTGGTGGCGTTGCGGATCTCTTTGAACTCACGGTCGGCCAACTCAAACAGGGCGGAGAGAACATTGATCCTGCGTTTGAGATCATTGGGGATCGACTTTTTGTATTTTATTTTGTGGTCCAGCACACTCCAGGCATCCTGTATCAAGGATCTGATCTGCACTTCAAAGGGATAATCGGCATACTGCTGGTATTTTGGAAGTGAACTTAGCTGGTCGTTCAGGGCAAGATCCATGTGCAGACCTTTGTAGCCAAACGAATCCTCGGTACTTTCGACGGCCGAGATCTTGTCGGTGACGTCAATAATCTTGAAGTGTTTCTTTAACTCCTCAGATACCACCTCAATCTGGTCTTCATATGGGCAGATAATCCGGATGCCGATCAGGTCTGAGAGGTAGTCTTTGATCTCGTAGGGATTTTCATCTGCTTCGAGTTTGTTTTGGTACTTTCGGTGAAATTTTTTGATGCACTCCTCTTTGTCTTTAACCCGTCCTTCTATCTTCGTCACCTCTCCGATATTAGACCCATTGAGCAACGAACTGATAATGTGGATATAGTTCTTCTTGGCATCTTCGAAGAAACTCCAGTTGCTGTCGTAGAATTTCCGGAAAGCGTGCTTTTCTTTTTCAAAGTCCAGAGAGGCCAAGCTTGGCTCCTTGTCGTTAAAGGCGACTATTTCGTGGGTGTGCTGTTTGTTTGTACGATATTGTCTTACAGGGGAAGACAAGGGAGGAAGTTAACACGTCATATCTTCAACTACTGCGCCAGAGAGGTGCTTTTTCAACAATGCAATGTCATTCTCCATCGCTGAAGCGAAATCGTACATCATGCTTTGCCAGACAGGTTCAAGATCTCCGTTTCTGAGAGAGAAATAGACCTGGCCTGTCTTGGACATATTGCGGCTGCAATGTCCATTGTTTTCAACATGTCTCTTGATCGTTTCAATATCGTTTTGTACCTCATTTTTACTTAGAAAAAATTGACTCCTTAGAATAATTTCTTCGGATATTTTAAAGGTAAAATAGTATCCTTCATCATCAGCAGTCCGTATTTCAAACGTTGCAATCATTCTTATACTCCCGCCGGATTCAAAATAGAAATGCAACAATTTATGGCGGTAAAATGTTGCATTGGGAAAACAGTATGATTATTTAAGCTGTGAAGAACGTACTATGATTTGCCCTCTTGGGCAAGAGATCTCATTGTGGTCTACTACACGCAGTCTGGATCTACAAGGTCAGCAAATTCTATGGTGACCGTATACGCTATAACCGTTTGGGCCAAGTTCAGCATGCGGGGTAGCCCCCATTTCCTCTTCATATTTCTTGCGACGGCAGACTTCGTGGAGGTCTCCTTCGCAGTAAGTATCAATGAGAAGTTGGTGCCGTTTGCTATTGTTAGGGGGGGTATTATATGTGCTGTAAAACGCACATGATTTATATTGGTCACACATAACTACAACTCCGAGGGTAGATTTGTCAAAATATGTTTAAGTGTAAGTCTTTAATTGTCTTTGTCCATCACTGGCGAGCTGCAAATTGAAGGCCATAAACATGCAACCTTAGGTAATTACAAATATTTATTGTGAGACTGGATTTCTTACATTCTCTCGGATATTGCAAACCACTAAAATCACTGAAAAATAGTATTGGGCACTGGCCTATATGCGTTAATGGTGTGAATTTGATGATAATTTGGTGAAGGACGACTAAATGGGGAGGACATGCTATCTCACGGTGGTTACAGGAGTGGTTTCACGCAGATCCTTAGACAACCCAACATCTTCTGAACCAGTTACAGCAACGAGTAACGCCTCACTCCTGCCACGGCTTAGGCTTTGTCACTCTGAATGGAGATGACCATTCTGCTGGTACCCCCAGCTCCGTACCTATAAATGTGCTTGTATTGAATTGGGGTACACGATTGTCAAAAATGTGAGTTTCTCAGGAACCCTGCGATATAGTAAAAGCCACCCGATTTTGTAATCGAAGTGGCCTCTGAGATTCGTCATAAAAATAACATGATCAACGAAAGGCTTCTTACACCCAGTAATCTAACGAGCATACCGTGTGTTGTCGCCGTTCCACTCCATTGTATGGAACTTCCAGATAACCCATTTTATCTCGACCAAGAACAACCCATCCGTCAAAACGTTTAAAAAACATGACCTGTTTGTTAAACATTAGAGACTGTAACTCGTCTTTGCTAACCAACTCTTCATGACCATCTTTAAGAACCACAGGAATAAACATGGACTGAGCCTCCTATTTAACTGAAACCCTAATAATACGCTATCGCGAAGAGGTGTTCTGTCAAGGCCATATATAACTTAACTTTAGGAAATTCTCGGAAAAACTAATGGAAGGTCGAAGCGACTCGAAACTGTCGACAATGCGTCTTATTTATCCTACGGCATTGTTTCGGAGTGCTCAGATTAGCAAATTTGCGAGTTTCTTAGTGTCCGAATTGCGAAATTCTTACTAACCTTGATAAATTGGAAAATTTGATGTTTAGGCTAGTGTTCAACTTGACCCAACCTTACAGTCTGTGTCTGATCAAATTTGAACCATTATAGTTTTTCCAAAGGGGACACTACAGGAAGTGTCCCTTGTTATGTTAACTATCTGCCAACCTTCATTTGGGCTCTACATCAATCGTCTTCTCATTTTTTTCACCACGTCGAAAGATATTCGGCAGATCGATGCCGAAATATTTCAGGCACATCAGCAGCAGAGCCACCGCCGCCGCCTCATCGAGATTGCCGATGAAAGGTAGATTGTCAGGGATGATTTCGAATAGACCCGCTGTCGGGTTAAGAATGTAGAGCGCCGATAACAGACCGAGACCGAAAACGATGGGTTTTTTCATGGTCTCCTCACTACAGGATTATCGCTTATCAAGAGAATTCCTATTTTTTATCTGAAATAATGATCCGGTTTCTTCCCTGATGTTTCGCCGCATACAGCGCTTGATCGGCATCTACAATCAGATCGTGGACCGTGGGCGCATCGGGACAGGTCGCAACCCCTATACTGATGGTGAGTTTCATCGTCAGTGACGAGAACGATGGCATCTATCTCTGCCACCGCTTAATGCTCGTGATACCCCATCACCACCAAGGCACAGCTGCCGTCGGCAATGATGTTCACCCCGGCCTCTTCGCAGGCTGTGACAGCTTGAACACTCTCGGCCCCAGGCTGCATCCAGATGTTCTTGATTCCTTTGGCAATCGCCTCTTCAACGACTTTTTCTGTCACTTGGGGCGGCGTGATGATTGAGATACTATCAACATGGCCTGGCAAGTCACTCACCGAAGCAACACATGCAAGACCTTCTATTCGCTTTGCCACTGGATTCACCGGAATAACGGTGCGCTGATTCTGCTGATAACAACGCAGGACTTTATTGCCATATTTATATGGCTTGGATGAGGCGCCAACAACGCCAAAGGCCTCTGCGTCAAGAAAGGTATCGATACGTTCAGAGATCGTCATGGGGAAGCTCCTTGATGAATGTCATTTTCGAGTTGGAAACGAGTAATTTTTTGCAAGGTCAAGGAAATCAGGCATTTGAGCGGAGGCGTAGCACTTTACACCGCACAACCAAAGGTGCAGATTGACGCTGAGATTGCGAAAAAGGACCGTTTGCGGACGAAAAAGTGCTTCCACTATCTTAACTCAAAGAGGATCCTCAGGGTAAGAGGCGACCGATCAGACCAAAGAGCATTCCCGGGAAGAGGCCAAGGAGCAGAACAGCAGAGGCACAGACAGCAAGGACAGCGTGCTCGAGGGAGGTTCCGGCATGCCAACGGGATGCTGACTCATCGGGCTGGAAGAGCAGCATGGCCACTCGCAGGTAGAAGGCGAAGGAGATGACTGAAGCGAGGATGCCGATCATGACCAGGCCGATGTAGCCGGATTGCAGCGCGGCGTGAAAAATTGCGAATTTTGCCATGAAACCAGCTGTAGCGGGCAAGCCCGCCAACGACAGCAGGAGTAGCACCAGTACCGCACAGCGCACCGGATGTCGATAACCGAGACCGCGCCATTGATCGAAAGACATCGGCTCGCCGCGCTTGTCGGCGAGAGAAGCGATCACGGCAAAAGCACCAAAGCTGGCGACAACATAGACCACCACGTAAAAGGTTGTTGCGGCCAGGCCCTCGGAGGTCTGACAGAGCAGGCCCACCAGAAGCGTCCCCATATGGGTTACAGAGGAATAGGCCAGTAGCCGTTTGAGGTTCTTCTGATTGAGTGCGCTTAAGGCACCAACCAGCATGGTCAAAGCCGCCAGCAACCAGATCAGGTCAACCAGATCATGCCATATCGGCCCGGCCATCGCCAGCATACCGACCAGAGCAGCGACCACCGCCCCCTTGGACCCGGTAGCCAAGAGACCAGCAACCGGTGCGGGAGCTCCCTGGTAAACATCGGCAGTCCAGAGATGGAAAGGTGCCAGAGAAATTTTGAAGCCAACCGCGATCAGGATCATTCCCCAACCGAGCAGACCCCAGGCATGTAGTTCTCCTGTCGCAGTCGTCAGCTGGACCACGGCTTCAGGCAAGGCAAGAGTGCCGGACGAGGCATAAATCAGAGCAATACCAAAAGCCATGAAACCGGTGGCGACGGCACCCATCAGCAGATACTTGAGACCAGCCTCGGCAGCCATTTCACAGTAACGGTTACTGGCAATCAGGATATAGAAGGCCAGAGTGAACATTTCAAGCGCCAGAAAGAGTCCAAGCAGATGCGTGGCCGATGAGAGTAGTGCCATACCCGCCGTTGCATAGAGAATCAGTGAAACATATTCACCGGCACCTATGCTCTTTTCGATAACAAACCGGCCAGCAATCATCAGCCCGCATGCCGCCAGTAACGACCAGAGAATGGTAAAGAAACGAGCGTAGCCACCAGCGCTGAAGAGTCCGGCGATCTCAGCAACCGGTGGTTGCACCAGGCCAGCAGCAACAGCTGCCAACAGGGCCGTGACAATTCCGCCAGCAAGCAGTGGGCGAGGTTCGCGATACCAGGCACCGGCCATGAGGATGGCTGTCCCGCCAAAGACAAGGATCAAGATTGGCAGCAAAGCGAGCAGGTCGAGTAAGCTCATGGCAGACCTCCCGCTAGCAGACTGGCAACTGTTCCGTGCAAGGGTGCCAGGAACGGTTCCGGATAAACCCCGATCCAGACCACCAGAATCGCCATGGGCAACAGAATCAGCCATTCGCGCAGGGTCAGGTCAGGCAGGGTACGTTGCTTGTGGGCCGGGCCCCAGAGGACCCCCTGGATCAGACGCAACATGTAAGCTGCCGTAAAGACCACACCGAGCAGGGCAACGACCGCCCAGACCGGATGTTGCTGAAAAGTGCCAAGCAGAACCAGGATTTCACCAGCGAAGTTGGCCAGGCCGGGCAAACCGAGCGAAGCCAGCGAAAAGAGCAAAAACATAAAGGCGAGACAGGGCGCTTGTCCCCAGAGACCGCCCAACTCCTGCATACTGCGGGTGCCGGTCCGTTCACGAATCAGGGAGGCCAGAACAAAGAGTGCGCCGGTGGTAATACCGTGAGTTACCATCAAAAGGATACTGCCCTCCCAGGCAGTCAACTGCCAGGCTGCCAGACCAAGCACCACCAGACCGAGGTGGGAGATTGACGAATAGGCGAGCAGACGTTTGATGTCGTCCTGATGATAAGCACTCCAGGCAGCATGAAAGAGACCGACCAGAGCCAGCACCCCAAGGATCGGCAAAAAGTTCTCTGTGGCATTGGGGAAAAGCGGGAAGGCGATGCGAATCAGGCCGTAGATGCCAGTTTTTAGCAACAGACCGGTCAAATCAAGAGAGCCTGCCGCCGGGGCTTCGGTCAGAGCGTCGGTCAACCAGGTGTGAAAAGGTACCAGCGGCGATTTGACGATGAAAGCTGCCATAAAGCCAGCGAAGAGCCAGCCTTCCTGGGCAGCAGTCAGCTGTGTCTGGAGCAGATCACCGATAACAAAAGTATAAACACCGCTCTGTGCACCATGAATCTGGTAGAGCGCGATGATCGCGATCAACATGAAGAAACTGCCCACCAGAGTGTAGAGGAAAAACTTGAGCGCCGCCTGACGACGATTGGCACCGCCCCAGACACTGATCAGGAAGAACATCGGAATCAGCGCCACTTCCCAGAAGAGATAGAAAAGGACCAGGTCGTAGGCGAGAAAAATCCCCATCAGTCCGGCTTCGAGCAAGAGCAGCAGAGCAAAGAAACTGGAGACATGACGCTCAACGCGCCAGGCGAGCAGCACTGCAGCCAGTTGCATGAAAGAGGTGAGCAGCACCATCAGCAGGGCAATACCGTCCATCGCCAGCACATAGCGGATGCCGTAACGCTCAATCCAGGCAACGTCTTCGTAAAGCAACCAGCGGCCATCACTCTGGCCATGGCAGACAAAGAGGTAGAGGGCGACACCGAAAACCGCCAGCGAAGTGGCCAGCGACAGGGCGCGACAGTCAGCGGGCCGCTTGCTGTGCAGCAGGCAAAGCAGAGCGCCAACCAACGGCAGCATCACCAGCAAACTCAACCAGGGAAATTGTGGGAGGCTCGTTAATAGACTCATCAGTGCCCTCCCCCATCAACCAGCTTCAAGAGGAACCAACCGAGCAGAATCAAAAAGCCCCAGGCGAAAGACGAGAGATAAGTGGTCAGCCTGCCGGTGGTCATTTGTGTGAGCAGACGTCCCCAACCGGTGGCCATCTTCGCCAGGATAGTGAGAGAGCCATCAAAGAGGGACCGGTCACAGCCAGAAGAACAGAAACGGGCCATGGCAGTAAAGGGCCGCACAAAGAACCGATCAACCAGAGCATCTGCATACCAACCATTTAAGAGGAAGCGACTGACCGCGTTTTCCTGCGGAGCCTGATAAGTGCGGTAGCGCCTATGGGCAGCGAACCAGCCAATCGCAGCAATCGCCACGGCGAGACCAACCAGCATCCATTCCACCTCGTGACTGGCAACCACTGCCCGCCCAGCCAGGTCGTCATACCAATGATGCAGCTTTTCACCACCACCGACAAAGGCAGGCAGGTTGAACAATCCACCAAGCAGACCAAGCATAGCCAGCGGCCAGAGCGGCCAACGCATCAAGATCGGCAAGGAGTGCGGCTGACCTGTGCCGCGATACTCACCGGCGAAGACCAGATAAACCAGGCGGAAAGTGTAGAAGGCTGTCAAGAGGGCTGTCACCACCCCGATCAGCCAGAAGATCTTGTAGGTCGGATCCGGATGGGTGAAGAGCGCCAGCAGAACGCCATCTTTGGAGAAGAAACCACCAGTCAGTGGCAGCCCGGCCAGGCAGACCGCTCCAGCCAAAAAGACCCAGAAGAGTTCAGTCGGTCCACGTCGGGCGAGACCGCCCATCTTGAAGATGTCATTTTCATCGCCAGCGAGGTGGATAATACAACCGGCAGCCATAAAGAGCAGAGCCTTGAAGAAAGCATGGGTCAAGAGATGGAACATGGCTCCAGCGACGGTGCCAGCACCAACCGCCATGAACATGTAGCCGACCTGGCTCATGGTTGAATAGGCCAGCACCCGCTTGATTTCACGCTGAGCCATGGCACAGGTGGCAGCGTAAATGGCTGTCAGAGCACCGATGGCAGTGATTGCGGTCATAGCAACAGGTGAGAGGGAGACCAGCGGGAAGAGTCGACAGAGCAGGTAGACGCCGGCTGTGACCATGGTTGCAGCATGGATCAGGGCGGAAACCGGTGTCGGGCCAGCCATGGCATCAGCCAGCCAGGTCATCAGCGGTAATTGCGCCGACTTGCCGCAGGCACCGAGCAGCAGCAAGAGACTGATAACAAGCACAACTCCTGAAGAGATGGCCGTCGCCTGAGCGTTGATTTCACTGATTGACAGCGTGCCGGTCACAGCAAACAGCCAGAGCAGAGCGATGCCGAGAAAAACATCGCCAACGCGGGTCACAAGAAAAGCTTTGGTCCCGGCCTTAGCGTTATCCAGGTTACGATACCAGAAACCAATCAGGCCGTAAGAACAGAGGCCAACTCCCTCCCAGCCGAGGAAGAGCACCAGCATGTTGTCGGCCAAAACAATCGCCAGCATGGCAAAGACGAAGAGATTAAGCAGGCTGAAGAAGCGAGCATAATCGTCTTCTTTATGCATGTAACCGACGGCGTAGAGATGGATCAGGGTGGCAACGCCGGTCACCATCAGCGTCATTGGCGCCGCCAGGCGGTCGAAGTTGAGGGCGAAGGTGACATCGACGGCACCGCTGTTGAGCCAGGTAAAGAGCACCGCGCGGGTGCCTTCTCCTTCGGCGTAACCCCAGAAGAGCACGGTCAGCACAAAAGCGCTGGCCACGCCAATCACCGCCATGACCTCGGCAAAGAGGCGCGGCAGGCGCATACCGAAGAGCATGTTGACCACCGCACAGAAGAGCGGCATCAGAGGTATGAGGAAGAGCAGGCTCTCGTTCATCCACGCATCCCGTTAAAATCATCGGCGACTAAAGTGCGCTTGCGCCGCCACAAATAAACCACCATGGCCAGTGCCACTGCGACTTCAGCAGCAGTAATTGCCATAAGCATGATTGAGAAAATCTGACCATCGACCTGCTGCCAGTAAGCTGAAGCCGCGACAAAGACCAGCGAGGCCGCATTGAGCATGATCTCAACGCCGATCAGAATCATGAGGATCTGGCGTCTCAGCAGGACGCAAGTCAAACCGAGCACAAAGAGTACTACAGCGAAGGCCAGTGCATGTCCGAAAGGCAATATCATGAGTCTTCTCCTTTCGGTAATGGCTTGCCGAGCATGTAGGCGCCAATCGTTGCAAACAGCAACTGGAAGGAGACCACCTCCACGGCCAGGGCGTAACGACCAAAGAGGGCTTCGCCGACGGCTTGCGGCGCCAGGTAAAACTCACCAATTGGCTTACCCGCCGCTGGATCCTGGAGAATCAACAGGAGGGAGCAAGCCATCAGGCTCGCCGAGAGCAAGGCCAGCGGCAGCCAACGTTGCCAACCCGGACCCTCAGGAGTCTCCTGTGGTGCCAGGCCAAGCATCATGATGATAAAGAGGAAGAGCACCATGATCGCGCCAGCGTAGACGATCACCTCAAAAGCCGCCACCAGGGGGGCGCCAAGCAGGTAGAACATCATCGCCAGGGCAAAGAAACTCACCACCAGATAGATCACCGCGTGCACCGGATTGCGCCGCGTGATGCAGAGCAAGGTCGCTGCAAGCATAATGAAACCGAGTATGTAGAAAAGCACTGTCGCCATAGATAACTCTTAATTTTGATGCTTACGGCATCAAAGCCTTCGGGTCCACCGGACCGTATTCGTCTTCGTTGCCACCACGCTGGTTGGCCACGCCAACCCCCGAGTGGTCATAATAATTGTATTCATCATCCTTGCCGCAACCATCGATCAACAGATCTTCTTTTTCCTGTACCAGCTTGAGCACATCACGGTTGCAGATCTCGTAATCGGGCGTGGTCTGGATCGCCATGGTCGGGCAGGCTTCAGCACAGAGTCCACAGAAGATACACCGGGCAAAGTTGATACGGAACCAGGCCGCGTAGCGGCGACCGTCCTCAGCTTCGGCGGCCTGCATCGAAATACAGTCAACCGGACAGGCGGCACTGCACAACTGACAGGCAACACAACGCTCACTGCCATCAGGATTACAGGTCAGCACGATGCGCGCCCGGTAACGCGGCGGCGGTGTACGCTTCTCTTCCGGATATTGAATCGTCACCGGTTTCTTAAAAAGATAACCGAGGGTGATCCAGAATGGCTGCAGAGTGCCTTTTATGTCGCGCCAAAGATTCATAATGATTTCAGACAGGGTACAGGGTTCAGGGCTATGGGTTTCACCTTTCACCTTTCTCCTTTTGTAACTATTCAGTTTACGAACAAAACCTCTGGACACGGATAATAATCTGATTTACACGGATCGAACAAAATCTAACGCCTTGATACCTTGTCCCTAAATCCGTGTTCATCCGTGTAATCCGTGTCCCTTTTATCCATTTAGTGCCAAGCGTATGGCACCGGTAATTACTACATTCAGCAGCGCCAGCGGGATTAGCACCTTCCAACCAAAACGCAGCAACTGGTCGTAACGTGGTCGTGGCATGCTGCCGCGCGCCCAGATAAAGAGGAAGGCCACAAAGAGCACCTTGCCGATAAACCAGACCACCGGTGGCAAAAACGGTCCGTGCCAGCCACCAAGGAAGAAGACCGTGGTCATGGCGCCAATGACGATCAGGTTGATATATTCGCCGACAAAGAAGAGGCCGAAGCGCATGCCGGAATACTCGGTATGGAAACCGGCGACGATTTCGTTTTCCGCTTCCGGCATATCAAAAGGAGTCCTTTTTGATTCGGCAGTAATGCTGATCATAAAAATGATAAAGGCCAACGGGTGCTGCAATATATTCGGCCAGGTGGACTGCGCCATAACGATCTCGGTCAAGGAGAAAGACTGGGCGGTCATCACCACCGGCACTAAAGAGAGACCGAGGGCAAGTTCGTAAGAGAGCATTTGCGCCAAACCGCGCATGGCACCAAGCAGCGAATATTTTGAGTTGGAGGCCCAGCCACCGAGGACCACACCGTAAACAGCCAAGGAGGAGAGGCCGAAGAGATAGAGCAGGCCGATGTTCAGGTCACAAACCACCATCGGTATTTCGCGACCAAAAAGAGTCAGTGGTGGCGAGAAAGGCACCACGGCAAAGCTGAGCAGCGCAGTCAAAGCGGTCAAGCCAGGGGCAAAGAGGAAAATCCACTTGTCAGCTCTGGCGGGAACAAAGTCCTCCTTGGTGATAAGTTTGATTACATCGCAAAGTGGCTGAAGCATACCACCGGGGCCAACCCGGTTCGGTCCGTAACGCATTTGCATACGACCAAGAATTTTGCGTTCTGCCAAGACCAGATACGCCGCCATGGAAAGGACCACGCCAAAGATCATGCCGAGCTTGACCAGGATGAGAATCAGGGTGATCAGCATTTCGTTCATGCTTTACCCTCCTTCTCAAGTTGGCAGTCAGGCATGCTACCCGGCACCATCCTTCGAGAGCGGTCTCCCAGAGTTGCGGTGCCAGTATCAGGCCGTTGACCATCTTTTCGTCAGTACGGATAACGACGTGACAATGGCCAAAGTGAGTAGTCAGGCGAGCCCGATCACCATCCGTCAAACCAAGTTTTTCGGCCTTCTCTGGGTGCAAAACAACATAAGGCTTTGGTTGCGTTGCTGCCAGAGGTGACGACAAATGCGCGAGCCAGTGTGAGCCCACCGGTCCGTTTATCGCCAGTAGTTTCAGGGCATCAGTCACTCCAGCCTGGAGGAGATCCTGCTCTGCAGCAGGCGGCAGGAGCCCTTGGCGGAGAGACGCAAACCGGTGCTTTCAGCATCAATCGCCGAGAGTCCGACAAAGCACTCATCGCTTTGCTCAATGGTTTTACGCAGAGCAGCAAGAGTCGTATCGCGTTCAAGCAATTCGGCCAGAAGCCACCAATCTGCTTCAGGAGCAGAACCTGGCGTTGTCTGGAAGAATTCCCGCGGTGGGTGGTTCCCTGCACCAGTCTCACGGATCGGCAAACCGGGGTCAATAACCGCCTGAAACGCCTGCAGACGCCCTTCGTTATTCATATAGCTACCGGCCATCTCAGCATTCGCGCGAGTCGGCAGGAAGATATCGGCGCGTTGCGCAGCCAGCCCCGGTGTCGCATCAAAGCTCACCAGCAGCTCCAGGTGACCGAGAGCGGCCTGAGCACGTGAGGGATCCATTGCCTCGCGGAAGGGATCGCTCTCCAGACAGACCAACGCCCGGTTCCGCACCCGAAGCAGACTGGTGGCTCTTGGCCGGACTGCTTGAACGCGATACGAATATCGCTGATCTGCGTAAGAGTATAGAGCAGAACGATGAGCGGTTTGTCGGGCTCTCAGCA
>PVMK01133915.1_pt1 | contig 17331 bp, 18 predicted proteins | sample 1853481 | NCBI WGS metagenome assembly PVMK01 (sample SAMN08533507, study PRJNA380276) | Marine sediment metagenome, whole genome shotgun sequencing project.
GGAATTAATACCAGACATTTCATCTTCTTCTGAAAATATTTTCCTACAGGGTGAGATCGGTACAGGAAAGGAGCTTGTAGCACGTCTTATCCATAATTATAAAAAGAATAATTCCGGAAATTTCAGAAAATTAAACTGTGCAGTATATTCATCAGATGATCTTGATCTTGAACTTTTCGGCTCAAAAAATGTTAAAAAAGATTCGCATCACAAATATGGAGTTCTTAAGGATCCTTCCAATTCTACCGTTTTTCTGGATTCAGTAGATTTTCTTTCCCATGAAACCCAGAATAAACTGGCTGAAGAGCTGGTGAATATGAAAAAAAAGAACTCTTCGGTAAAGATAATTGCTGCTACAATTATTGATCTTGAAAGAGACCGTAATTCAGATGACAGAAAATTAACTGATAAATTGCTTGAGATTATTCCGCGCACAATAAATATTCCGTCTCTTAGAATGCGGCGCGGTGATATACCTGTGCTTTCCCAATTTTTCTTAGAGTATTTCTGCAAAGAATATGGATTTAGAGAAAAGACCCTTGATGATGATTCCCTTGAAACACTGGTTAATTATGACTGGTTGGGAAATGTCAAAGAGCTGAAAAACCTTATTGAGAAACTGGTAGTTTCTGTACCGACAACGAATATATCTGCGCATGATATCCCTTTTTCAGCAAGAGATGAGCGGCAGTTTAATCTTGGCCGTTATTATGAAGGCTACAAAAGTATGCAGGAAGCTGAAGCTGCCTGGAGGAAAAACTACTTGTTATATTTTCTGCGTAAAAATGATAGGAATATTAAAAAAACTGCCGAAAAATTAAACATTAAAGAAAAAACCTTAAGAAAGTATATTAAGGAATACGGAATCCTTCTTGCTGTTGATTTCAGGTCTGATGAGATTTTTCAGAAGAGCATTAAGAAGAGTATGGTACTCAGCGGCAGGGGACTTCACTCTGGGGATAAAACCGGACTTATATTAAATCCTTTACCAGCCGGCAGCGGTATATTATTTGGAAATATTTCAAACAGCGAGACGATACCAGCACATATTGACTTTGTGAACTCAACTGATTATGCAACCAGTCTTGAAAATACAAATTCTGCTGCAAAAACGATTGAACATCTGCTTGCTGTTCTGCATGCATACGGAATCACTAATCTTATGATCAAAGTAAACAATGAAGTGCCTATTATGGACGGATCAGCTTTAGATTTCTGTAAGATCATTGAAGAAGCCGGTATTGAAATTCAGGATAAACCTGTGGACGAAGCAATTGTTACAAAAAAACATGTGCTTGGTGTTGTAAAGAGCAATCAGAAATATATTGTCATTGAACCTTCGGAAAAGTTTTCTATTCATTATAAACTGAATTACCCAAAACCCGTTGGTAAACAGGAACATACTTTTGTAATGGATGATCCTGAAATATTCAAAAATGAGATAGCCCCCGCCCGTACTTTCGGGTTTTTAAAGGATATTGAAGCATTAAATAAGGCAGGTCTAGCGAGTGGAGGACGACTTAATAATTTTATACTAATTGACGATGAAAAAATTGTTAATACTGAGCTGAGATTTCCCAATGAGTTTGTAAGACATAAAATACTCGATATGATTGGAGATCTTTATCTGCTGGGCCGGCCTTTAAGAGGTAAGATTACTGCTAATATGACCGGGCACTCTGACAATATTGCCTTTGTAAGAATGATGCATGACATGATTGAAATTTAGAATAAAATTTTCATAACTATTCCGTGTTTTCTTTATTCCGGCAGAAGAATGGTTAGCTCTTAATTATTACTTCTGCCGCTCTCACCCATAAATCGATATTGTGAATTATATGATCAAATTAACGGTATCTTTTAAATCTGTATATAATGTCTGCGTCCAGACTGTATTTATAACGGTTATGCAAGAAAGATATAGTACCCTATCATCAATGATGGAGATCTGTCTTTTGGGAGTAAATAAAGTTTTTTTGAAAGAACATGAAAAGATGACGGATCTGCCAACACGGCTGTACCTTGTCAGACACGGGCGAGCTGGTTACCTCACAAGAGTGGCGTTATGTCGGACAGATGGATGTCGAACTTAATGATGACTGGTAAACAACAGATTAAGAAGCTTTGCCAGCCGGTTGTCTTTCCGAACAGATTGACAGGATTTTTTCAAGTGATCTTAACCGGACTATTGAATCTGCTGAAATTGTTGGAAACAAGTTAGGAATTATAAATGAACCCATATCAGAGTTTAGGGAAATAGACCTTGGTGTTTGGGAGGGACTCACTCTGGAAGAAATTGAAGAAAAGATTTCCTGAGGATTTACTTAAAAGATCTGAGGATATTAAGGATTTCAGGGTTATTAATGGGCGAATGTTTTTCAGATGTAAACAAGCGCGTGATACCTAAAATAATGGACATTATTTCAGATAATGCCGGGTAAGCGGATACTTGTTGTTGCCCATGGCGGGGTTAACCGGGTAATAATTGCTGATGCCTCGGGCTTAAGTATCGATAATATCCCAAGACTTGAACAGAATTATGCCTGCCTTAATATTATTGACTACTATAAGACCGGGCCTGTGGTCAGGTTGATTAATGAAACTCAGTTATCTCTATAAGTTTAATTATTAAACCCTGTACCATAATTTTGTATATGGAAATTTCTAAATAAAAAAACAGATCTTAACCACTTCTTTTCTTTTGCTGAAAAATGCTGAAGATCGGATCTTAATGCTTGATTATGACGGAACACTTGCTCCGTTTGTCTCGGATAGAAACAAAGCATATCCTTATCCAAAAGCAGCCGAGATTGTTAACAGGATACTTGTGGACAACAGTTGCAGAGTAATTATAATTTGCGGCCGTACAATTGATGATCTGTTAAATTTAATTAAGTTTGAATCAATGCCTGAGATCTGGGGTTCCCATGGATATGAAAACCAATTGCCGGGCGGAACCCGTTTTACAGAAACTGTTAGTGAAGAGGTTAAAGAGACAATAGGCTTCTATGAGGAGGCGTTCAGAATTGCGGATCTTGAGAAATACTGTGAAAAAAAATCTTTTGGAATTGCTGTCCACTGGAGAGGCTGCAGTAGTGATCAGATAAATCAGATTAAAACAAAGGTTGATCAGATCGCTTCTAAAATTAATAATCATTCAGTGAATGTTGCTGATTTTGACGGTGGTAAAGAAATTCGGATTAAGGGTATTGATAAAGGCTCAGCAGTTAATAAGGTTATGTCTACAGCTATGGCTGGATCAGTTTCCGCATATCTTGGTGATGATCTTACGGATGAGGATGCTTTCAGGCAAATAGCTGATTCAGGTCTGAAAGTACTGGTAAGAGAGAATACTCGTAAAACCTTGGCAGATATCAGACTTACGCCGCCTGATGAACTGGTCTGGTTTCTGGGGAAATGGAGAGAATTTTGTATGAAATAAAAAAGCCGGCTTAAGAGCCGGCTTCATATTAGTCAGATTTCTTTTTCTTGCTTTTCTTGCTTTTTTCTTCTTTGGGTTCTTCTTTCTTACTCTTCTTATCTTTTTTATCCGTTGCAGGCTTATTTGCTTTATCTGCTTTGGCTTTTTTTGCTTCCTGTAAAGTTTTTTCTCTGTTCTCAATAAATGCGAGTGCATTTTTTGCTCTTCTGATTTCTGCTTTAAGGTGTTTTACTGTTTTGTCTTTATTTATTTCTTCTGCTTTTAAGCCGTCTTTTTCCAGCTCTGCTTTTTTCTTTTCCAGCTGTCCCTGATATTTTTCTATTTGTGCAGCTCTGGTGTCTTTATTTTTTGAGGTCATTTGTCATCCTTAATATTAGTTCATATTTTAATTTGTAATTTTTAAAGTATAAAATGAACAGTGATAGGTGTCAAATAAAAAAAATTATTCCTTATTTTTAACAATATCTTATGATAAAAACATTTTTTGTTAAAATTTCAAAATCTAATCAGGTATATATATTTACACTTGACAAAAATACATAACTAATGTTTATTGTTCTGAAATTAAAGTAATAGTAAGCCAATGTTTAAGAAGTGAGGTGACAGGATGAAAACGGTAGTGATAACCGGAAGTTCAAGGGGAATAGGGCTTGGCCTTGCAATGGAATTCTTAAAGAGAGACTGTTCAGTTGTAATCAGTGCGCGAACCAGGGATAAGCTGGATCAGGAGGTTATAAATCTTGGAAATGAGTACGCGCTGACAGGGTAACGGGAAAAACCTGTGATATGAATGACTATGAACAGGTAGAATCGCTTTGGAATGCGGCTAAGGAAAAGTTTGGCAAAATTGATATATGGATTAATAATGCCGGTATTTCAAACAGGAAAAGGATGCTTTGGGAGCTTGAGCCGAATGAGATAAGTTCTGTAATTAATACAAACCTTATTGGATTGCTGTATGGATGCAAGGCAGCTATAAAAGGTATGCTTGAGCAGGGAGAAGGGCAGGTATACAATTTTGAGGGACACGGAAGCAATGACATGGTTCTAGCCGGTCTTACACCTTATGGCACAACTAAAAGAGCAGTACGATATTTGACCGAATCACTTGTTAATGAACTTGATGATAAACCGGTTCTTGTGGGGACTATCGGACCGGGTATGGTTATCACTGATTTGATAAAAAATGATCTGAATAATATGACGGATGAAGACAGGGAGCAGGCAAGGATTATATTTAACATAATGGGCGATAAAGTAGAGACTGTCACTCCGTATCTGGCAGAGGAGGTTCTTAAGAATACCAAACAGGGCGCTAAGATAGACTGGTTAACAGATGAGAAGGCACAGCAGAGGTTTGCTGATGATAATTACCTTGAAAGAGACCTATTGTCTGAGTTTGGGATATGAAAATAAAATTCATATTACCAGAAGAACTGAACCGCTTCGCGGAATTTTTCCAGAGTTCCCCTTGACTTTATATTTTCTTTTGTGGTATCAGGTGTTTACTGTCCTGAGAAATTATTAAAGTCCGAGGAAGTTCGCCAGCTTTGCTCCCTATGTAGCTGGAAGGAAGAGGACAGTTGAAACTTCACGATCACTGAGATGATCGCGTACGTCGGGCGCGGCAATTGTAAGGAGCATATAATACCCGTATTAGGTACGCTTGCGCCTTTTTTCAGTTCAATGTCTTTGCCCATCTTGCCTATAAAGACGATTCAGTTCATCATTTTATCAATCATTGCATAAGGTAATTTTCTTCCGTGGACCTGACAAAAGAATTTGGTTTATTCTTTTTTGTGCGTCTGGTAGAGTGCAATTATTGATAAAACGCTATTCTATTATGTTATATGAAAAGGAGATATTTTTGATTGTTTTGCTTAGTGGGTACTTTTAATAGAGGCTTTTGTTAGGTTAAGTTAAAATTAGATTCTGATTATTGCAAGTTCAAGTTCAAGCTTTTACATTTAATATTAGGCGTTATTGTGAATACAGTTTAATAAAAACCTGTATCTTATCCTCAATGATAGACTCCGCGCTTCTCAGTTCTTCCAGTGATTTAAATTCAGATTCAAGACTAACAAGTATTTTGTCAAAAGGGGAAGGCGTAACGCCCCATTTTTCTCTGTATTTAATTCTGGCAATGTTGTATTCAGCCTTTGAAAAATAGTATTTTCCCAGTCTGTTTTCTTTTGCCCTGAATCCCCAGTTTTCCTTTAATTGAAAAAAATCTTTAAGTGCGTTATTTAATCCTGACTTATTAAGATGTTTTTCTTTTATGCTTTCACCCATTTTGTTTTCAATGTGTTTAAAGAATTCTTTCACCAGGTCAATATCAGTAATTATAAGGGCATAAAGGTACCAGTCATCAATTGACTCAATTACGGCCCTTTGTTCAACAATTCTCAGACATTCAAAGCCGGGACAAAAATGAGATTCACATATCTCTGTACCGTAGAAACAGTTATTCCTTAAATCAGGAATTTTGGTTACTGCGGGATGAAGCATACAGCCAGTTTTAGTGTGCTCCTTATCAATAAAACCAAGGAACTCACAGTTATAAATAGTCTCGAAAAGCTTTGCATTATTGATGGAGTCGTTAACCTGAACTTTATATTTAGAAAGGTTATTATAGTCCGGCAAAGAAAGGAACAATTCTGTCTGCAGTTCCAGTATGTCCTGAATTGCTTTTCGTGTATGGTTTTGCCAGTTGAATTGTCCACAGCAGGCGCCGCAGGACTTTTTGTTGTCAGGCTGGCAAAGGATTATAGGATGGAAAACCGACATAATAATTTAAAAATATTTATTGAGATTTATTAATGACAATGGATCAACTCTAATATTATTTACCCTTACTCCCCAGTGAAGATGCGGGCCGGTTGATCTGCCGGTTGAGCCGACAAGTCCTATTACGTCACCAATATTTACTTCATCACCCTTTTTAACTTTTATTTCAGAAAGGTGAAAATACATACTGACAATACCCAGCCCATGATCAATATAAACAGAATTGCCTGAAAAAAAATGATTTCCTGTAAATACGATAACACCTTTATTGATTGATTTAACCGGATCATTCATTTTGGCTTTTAAATCAATACCGGAATGCGAATTTTTGGGTTTTTTATTCATGAATCTTTTTACACCAAAAGGCGTTGATATTTTATTATCTATTGGTTTTATAAATTTTGAGTTGTAAATTTTAATTTTTTTACTGTTTGCAAAGAGTTCAGTTACTATTTTCTTTTCTTTATTGTGACGTTTGAGGTTTTTGTCACTTAAATCAATTTTTGATTTTGGAAGGGTGAGATGCTGAATTTTAAAATCATTTTTTTGAATGTTTATCTTTTTATTTATGTTTTTTTTGTTGTCAAGTAATATTTGCACATTTCTTTCGCCAGGCTCTGTATTTTGGCCGATCCCGATAAATCCGATGTAAGATTTACTGGAGTTGTCATAATCTAAAGCTATTTTATTATTGTCAAATGTTACAGAAGCATCTGAAGTATTAGGGATGCCAGAGATTTTGATATAGCAAGCATCCCCCTGAAGGATTTTATCCGGGAATATTTCAATGCTCGACAGCTTTTTTCCCGCAAAGCCTGTGCTGTAATTAAATAATAGAAAACAGACACAAAGAAGTAAACTTTTTATAAATGACCGGTTAAGTCGTCCCGAACTTTTATTTACCTGATTATTTTTCATGTAATCCTTTTTTATATACAGATTTTTAATAGATCTTCTGCTGCAATTATATCACCATTATAGCAATCTTTAACAGGTGTTATGATGTCCGCAAAGTCACACTGCGGATAAAAGTGTGTTAATAATAGCTTTTTTGCAGATGCATGAGATGCGATTCTTCCAGCCTCAGATGGGGTCAAATGTCCTTTAACTTTTAAATTATCAGGGAAGGAACATTCAAGGATTAATAGGTCGCAGTCTCTGGCAAGTTCAATTATTTCAGGACAGTAGTCAGTATCACCAGAGTAGACAGCAGTTTTACCTTTTGTATCTGTTAGCTTAATTGCAATACTATTGTCAGTATGCATAACCTTGCAGGTATTAATAATGTACTGATCAAAGTTGAAACAACTTTCATCAGCTTCTATCCACTCAATTGTAAAGCTATCCGGTACTATTTGTCTGCCGTGTGCATGTAAAAGATTGTTGTAAAGTTTTTTTAATCCCATTGGACCAATTATTTTAAGACCAGTGGTTCTTGGCTCTTGATGGTTATATTTTGATGAAAATATAAATGGCAGCATATCGGAAATATGGTCGATATGAAAGTGGCTGTATACAATGGTATTTATTTGATTTAATGATGTACTGGTTTTTTTTAATTGACGAAGCGATCCCGGCCCAGTGTCAAGAAGGATATTATGGTCGTCAACACTTACAAGAATCGAAGGTGATGATCTTTTATTTGACGGTATTGATGTTCCTGATCCAAGAATTGTAATTTCCATGTCAGATTAGTTAGTTATATAATATTTATTTATGTGTTGGTTTATTTTATTTATCGCCTGCAAGGAAAATATTACTCCATTATTTTTATAGAGTATTTTATTTGTTAAAGTTAACAATTATAAAGAAATTTATAGAAAATTCCATAAAAGAAAAAGTTTATGAATTTTTTTTTGGCTTTATTTTTTAGGATATTTTTCTTGACAATGTTTTGTTCATATTAGATATCTTAGATATTAATTATAATGTTTAGGTGTAAAATGTATCCAGAAGACTTGTTATATACTAAATCAAATGTCTGGGTGAAAATTAACAGTAATGATACCGCCCGAATCGGAATAACGGATTACTCGCAGAAAAAGCTTGGTAAAGTTCTTTTTGTCGATTTGCCTGATATTGATACAGAGCATGATCAGTTTGACTCGTTTATTATAATTGAGTCCGATGACGTTATGAAGGAGGTTTATGCTCCTTTAAGCGGTAAAGTAATAAGCGTAAATGAAGAGATTGATGATGACCCTACTATAATTAATCATGAACCCTATGAGGATGGCTGGCTCGTTGAGATTGAGGTCTCACATGAGGAGGAGGTTAGTAGTCTGATGGATTATGCTGAATATATGGAATTAATGGATGCGGGAGATTTTGATGAGTAACAGTCTAATGCGTCTTTTTTATCCAGCACTTCGAAGTTCTGTTCCCTTAAATATTTAGAACCCCTGCCAAGAGATCACGTTGTTTAAATCTTCCCTTGATGAACGAAAATTGTTTATCGGAAAACTGTTATCCGGATATCCAAGCGCAATGGAGAGGACTGTTTCCGTGTCTACGTTAAGGTTAAGAGATGCCTTAATCGGTTCAGAGTAGAGCAGGGTATAGGCGATCGCACAGGTCGCCAGACCTCTGGCATGGGCAGACAACATTATATTTTCAGCGGCCATACCGATGTCCATTAGTTTGTTTTCAGGCAAATCGCAGTCTGTTGTAATGAATATCACTGCCGGGGCATCATAAAAACGGATACTGCCGCTTTCTATAAATTGACGGTTTTCATCTCCCAGAGCGCTGATGACTGGTTTTAATTCTCTGAAAAGTTTTTTCCTCCTCTGCATATATTTTTCAGGAATCTTCTTATCTTTTGCTGAATTATAGGTTACTTTCTTATTTTTGTGAAAGTCCTCAATATTAGCGCAAAGTTTGGATAAAGGGGTTCCGGTTAATACATGAAAGTTCCACGGCTGCATATTTGAGGCAGAGGGTGCCATATGGCCGTCTACAAGAATTTCCTGTATTATCTCTTTTGAAACTTTTTCAGCTGTAAAACCACGAAAGGTCTTTCTGGTTCTTAGTCCTTCTGCTAGATCCATTAGGCGTCCTTTTTTTCTTCAGCCAGAGCTTCGACCAGTTTGGTGTAACAGTCTTCAACCTCTAAAAGTCTTTTTTCAGTATTGTTAATGTTTACACCGATTTCACAGATTTCATCTCGCAGTTTGTCAAAATCAGGATTTTCATCATTAATTATGGTGGATATGTCTTTAATATGGTTAGTGAGGATGTTTGATGATGCCATGAAGAAGTCACAGTCCTCATATTCATTATTTAGGATATCCAGAAGTTTAGTTTTTAGTTTTTTGCTTATTTTAGCCATCTAAATGAATATTTCTATTGTAAAGGATTAAAAAATCTTGAATAATTTTGCTTAATAAAATATCATCTTTTAGATGTATATTTCAAGTAATATATCCAAAGGAGATTGAAATGTCCGGTTTGAAAAGCAGTTATGAAATTGCAATGGAAAAAATGAAAGAGATGGAAGTAGATGAAGTCATAAAACTGACGGAAGAAGATAAAAAAAATATTTCAAATATAAAAAATGAATATGAAGCAAAAATAGCTGAAAAGAAAATACTCCTTGCTGGTCAGCCTGAACTAAATGATGAGTTGAGTTTTCTGGGAAGAAAAAGGGATGAGAAAATAAACGAGTATTATCAAAATATAAAGAAAGTTAGATAAGGTATAACTGTGGATTGTATTGTAATAAATGGTGGAAACCCTTTAAAGGGCGAGGTTAGTGTTAGTGGTTCAAAAAATGCCGCTCTTCCTATTATGGTAGCAACTCTTTTGGCTGATGGGTGTCATAAAATATCCGGTATTCCGGATTTAATGGATATTAATACATTAGCAAAACTTTTGACACATCTGGGTGCTGAAATTCAATTTAATGAAAATATGGAGGTGAAGACCCATAATATAAGTGTTTTTGATGCACCGTATGAACTTGTTAGAACCATGAGAGCCTCTTTTCTGGTTATTGGTCCCTTAATTGCCAAGCTTGGTAAAGCAAGGGTTTCTCTGCCGGGTGGCTGTGCTATTGGTGTCAGGCCTGTTGATATTCATATTAAGGGCCTTGAGGCAATGGGCGTTAAAATAGATATTGATCAGGGATATGTGACCGCCAGTTGTGATGAGTTAAAAGGGGCCCATATTATTCTTGACATGCCCACAGTGGGAGGGACTGAAAACATTATCATGGCGGCCTGTCTTGCGAAAGGTATGACTGTGATTGAAAATGCTGCGAGAGAACCGGAGATCATTGATCTTGTGGAAGCCTTAAAGACCATGGGTGCAAAGATAACAGGTGAGGGTACGGGTACGATTACAATTGAAGGTGTTTCAAAGCTTAATCCGCTGAACTATACGGTTATACCGGACAGAATAGAAGCCGGTACCTTCATGGTTGCGGCCGGTATTACCGGGGGAGATATTTATATTAAGAATTGTCCGGTTAAATATATGGGGGCAACGATTGACAAACTAAGAGAAACCGGAATAGTGATTGAAGAAGAAAACGGCTTAGTCCATGTGTCCTCCAGTGGTAAAATTAATAGTGTTGAGATAACAACGAATCCGTATCCGGGTTTTCCAACGGACATGCAGGCACAGATGACAGCATTGCTTTCAATTGCTGATGGTACCTCAGTAATCAGGGAGACAATATTTGAAAACCGGTTTATCCATGTTGCTGAACTTGACAGGCTGGGAGCCAGTATAAAAGTTGAACATGATACCGCAATCATCAATGGTGTCGAAAAACTAAAAGGCGCAACTGTGATGGCAACTGATTTAAGGGCAAGTGCTTCTCTGATATTATCCGGGCTAATTGCTGAAGGCAAAACTACTGTTTTAAGAGTTTATCACCTTGACCGTGGTTATGATTGTCTTGAAGAGAAGTTGAAACTTCTGGGTGCAAATATGTACCGTACAATAGAAAATGATCTTTAATTTTTAAAAATTCGGATTAATTATGTTTATTTTGAAGGCATCAGATAATAAGTTTAAAGAATCAATTCAAAAAATATTTAACAGAGCTGAAAATGTTCCGGGGGAAGTTGAGGAGACTGTAAATAAGATTATTAATGATATTAAGTTAAATGGTGATTCGGCACTGGTTAACTATACCCGGAAATTTGATGGTCATGATGATATCCTGATAACAGAAGATGAGTTGAAAAACGCCAGGTCAAAGGTTGATAAAAAGGTATATGATGCTCTTGAAACAGCTTTCAGGCGAATTAAGTTTTTTCATGAAAAACAGATTTCTGAATCGTGGAAATTCGAACAAAATGGCGAAGTCCTGGGACAGATCATCAGTCCCCTTGAGAGAACCGGTATATATGTGCCCGGAGGTAAGGCTGTTTATCCGTCATCTGTCCTGATGAATGCTGTTCCCGCAATCGTAGCCGGAGTCGAAGAAATAATTATGGTTACACCTGACAATGGCAATGGCGTTAATCCTGTCATTCTTGCTGCAGCAGAAATGTGCGGTATAAAAAAAGCGTTTAAAATAGGAGGTGCTCAGGCTGTTGCAGCGCTTGCTTATGGAACGGAAACTGTACCTTCTGTGGATAAGATAGTGGGTCCCGGTAATATTTATGTTGCCATGGCCAAAAAACACGTTTTTGGTAAAGTTGATATTGATATGATTGCCGGCCCCAGTGAAATTCTTATTATTTCAGATGGAACCGGGTCTGCAGAATGTGTGGCAGCTGATATGCTGTCCCAGGCAGAACATGATGAGATGGCATCATCAATCCTTGTTACAACGGATGAGAATTTTGCCAAAGATGTTGAGAAACAGATATACGCTCAGCTTGAGGTGTTGCCTAAAAAAGATATCGCGATTAAGTCAATTGAAAATTACGGCGCGATTATTATTGTAGATGATTTGTCTGCTGCATCAGAAATATCAAACAACTTTGCGCCAGAACACTTGGAACTGTATGTTAATGAGCCGTGGGAACTTCTGGTAAAGATTAAAAATGCTGGTGCAGTCTTTCTTGGGCATTATACGCCTGAAGCATTGGGTGATTATATTGCCGGCCCTAACCATGTGCTTCCTACAGGCGGAACAGCAAGGTTTTTCTCTCCATTGTCTGTAGATGATTTTGTTAAAAAGACCAGTCTTCTATCATTTACTAAAGATGCTTTTAACAGCTGTGCAGAGGATGTGATCACCCTTGCCACTTCTGAAGACCTTGAAGCGCATGCAATGTCTGTTAAAAAAAGGCTGAAAAAGTAATCTTCACCGCCCGCTTCGCTCGAGACACAAAGTTCGCAGAGGAAGACGGGGGATCAAAACCAAACGCAGTTCTTTGCGTTCTCCGTGTCTTAGCGGTTAAATCGAACTTAATTTAATTAATTTTTGCCTGTGAAAGATCTTAAAAATAATAGAATTATAGACGCTGTTATAAAAACAGCAAATCAAACGGGAATTTCAGCTTTTCTTGTGGGTGGAGCTGTGCGTGATTATATCCGAAAGGATTTTAATCATAATGATCTGGATTTTGTTGTTTCGGATAGCCTTGATCTTTTTGTCAAGGGATTTTCAAAAATAGTTAAAGGTAAAATTATTGTTTGGGGTGAAAATGACAGACGTGTTGTTTTTCGTATGAATGGGAAAAATATACATGTTGATTTTGCATTATGTAAAGGCGAAACAATTGATGATGATCTTAAAAACAGAGATATAACCATAAATGCCATGGCAATTGATGTAAATTTTATTGAAGAAAATTTCCTGGATCATTTGATTGATCCTTTAAATGGCCTTGAGGACATTCAGGGTGAAAAGATTAGAATCTGCAGCGATAGCGCTTTTATAAATGATCCGGTAAGAATTCTTCGGGTTTTACGGTTTGCTGCAAAATATGGGTGTAGGATTGATGAGACAACCTTTAATTTAATGAAGGATTCTGCTTCGTTAATAGATACGGTTGCTGTTGAAAGGGTAAAAAAGGAGTTTTTTTCTGTCTTAAATTATAACAATCAGAGGTCATCTATTGAGAAGATGATTGATATCGGACTCATGGAATGTTTGCTGCCGGAGATAATTGAATTTAAAAACATTAAACAGGGATCTCGACATCAATATGATCTTTTTAATCATTCACTTCAAACCGCAAACATGCTTGAAAGAGCTGAGAATGAGCTGTTTAAGCAATTTGATGGTAATGATAATTTGATTAATTCAAATTTAGATGAACTTGTTGAAGAGGGAGTCACCCGGAGGTCTTTACTTGTTTTTTCCGCTCTGTTTCATGACAGCGGAAAAACACAAACAGCTGAAAGTAAGGGAGATCGTATAACATTTATAAGGCATGAAAAAGAAGGAAAGGATATTAACCGTAACCTGGCAAAAAGAATGGGTCTGGGTAAAAACGCGCAGAATATTGTATCAGAGCTTACTAAAAATCATATGCGGGTACTTTTTCTCTCTTTTCTTGAAAAACTTACTGTAAGGGCGGTTAAACGGTTTATTTTTGACACAAAATATATTTTCAATGAGATTCTTATTTTGTCTGTTGCCGATGCAATGGCAACAAAGGATAATGCTGATCTGGATAAAATATTTACTGTGATAGGAGAGGTACTAAATATTTCTAAATCCTTAAATGATGTGAATGATATTGATCCGCTTTTAAATGGAAATGATATCATGGATATAGCAGGCTTTAATAACACGCCTATGATTGGTGCGATCCTTGATGAATTAAAAGCGCTTGAATGTTCAGGTCAGATTGAAACAAGAGATGATGCAATAAAATGGTTGAAGAAAAGAGTAGATATAAATTAAAAATAATAAATCTTCGCTGTCCTGTTGAAGAAAGCATGGATTTATATTCTGTGCTTTTTTCAAATTATGGACTAAATAAAGAAGATATCCTGGACCTGGATATCTTGAGGCGTTCTACTGACGCAAGGAAAGACTGGCTTTATTTTGTTTATACCCTGGTCATTGATGTTTTTATAACGGAGTTTGATGCAGAGGAACTGTTTAAAAATAAGGACGTTGAAAAATATATTGAAAAAAGTAAGAGGGGTGTTAATAAAATCAGCAGTCTCAAAAACCGTCCTGTTATTATTGGCTGCGGCCCTGCTGGAATTTTTGCAGCATTAACTTTAGTTGAAAGAGGTGTTGCGCCGATTGTTGTTGAGAGAGGTGAACGTGTCATTGACCGGGTGAAATCGATTAATAAATTTATGAACTCTGGTGAGTTAAAGCCTGAGTCGAATATGTTTTACGGGGAAGGCGGTGCCGGTACTTTTTCAGATGGAAAACTGACTACCCGGATGAAATCCGATCTAAAGACCGGGTGTTACGAGAGTTTATAGATGCTGGTGCTGAAAATGATATTGCCTATATCAGCAGACCTCATTTGGGTACGGATTCTTTAAGAAAATAATTCCAAATATTGTTGAAAAACTCATCTCAAAAGGTGTTGATTTTTTATTTAATACAAAGGTTCAGGACATTATTATTGAGCAGGGGAGGGTTAAAGGAGTTGTTGCGAATAATAATTTAATAATACGGAAAATATTTTTCTTGCTGCCGGGCACAGTTCTTTTGAGATTTATAATTTATTGAAAAATAAAGGTGTTCTACTTGAGCCAAAAGGTTTTGCAGTGGGGTTTAGAATTGAGCATCCAAGAGAATTTATTGACAACAGGCAGCACGGTAAATTTTCAGGAAATAAATATCTGGGTGCTGCAGATTACTACCTGGCATATAAAGATAAGAAAACAGGGAAGGGCGTGTATTCCTTCTGCATGTGTCCGGGCGGCTATGTTGTGGGCTGCTCATCTTCTAATTCTGCTTTATGTACTAACGGGATGAGTAAGTTTGCCCGTGATAATGACTTTTCAAATGCTGCCATAGTTGTTTCAATTTCACCCGATGATCTTGAAGGTGATGATCCCTTAAAAGGTTTTAGTTTTATTCATAATTTGGAAAAATCAGCTTATGAACTTGGGGGAGGTAATTTCACTGCTCCGGTACAGAATGCTGTAGATTTTATGAATTCAAATGTTACTGATCAGTTAATCAGGGATACCTCCTATCGCCCAAAGGTTAAATGCGCTGATTTGAACACTTGTTTTGATGATAGAATTGCAAGTATTTTAAAAAGAGGGCTTAAGGACTTTAATAATAAGATCCCCGGTTTTATTGATGAAGGAATACTTTTTGGTGTTGAGTCAAGGACATCATCACCAGCCCGAATTGTCAGGGACAGAGTACACTATAATGCAGTGGGAATAGAAGGGCTTTTCCCAATAGGTGAAGCTTCGGGTTATGCCGGCGGTATTATGAGTTGTGCTGTGGATGGTATTAAGGCAGCTGAGTTGTTTTGCTAAGATGTGCTTCGTTATTTGAACATTGTATTCCTAAAGTTGTAATCCCTCTCTTTTTTATCGTGGTTTCTATACTAAGTGCATAATTATGATGCAAAGATAGAATGAAATAGAAGAAAATCAAACATAGAATTCTATCTAATATATAAGTTGGCTTTCGAATGATCAAATAAGGTGTCTTGTGAGAGAGAATTTAATTTATCTGGATACTAATATTTATAGTAATCTGTCAAAATCTCATACTCTGTTTGAGATCTCCGAATTACGTAATCGTATTCTAGAAAAAGGTGAACGCCCTGTTATTTCTCCTATCAATATCCTAGAAATATTAGCCACAAAAAACGATCAACTTCGCGAAAATATCATAATGGTTTGCCAACATCTTTGTGACCCAGAAATGCTTGCAGAGCCAGAGGCATTAATCATTGATTTTATAGCTTCTAAAAAACAACAAAAATGCACTGATCATCTTGTTTTAGAAAATCAGTTTAGTAAGTCCGATTTGGCCGAAACATGGAGAGAAGTTCAATCAGACAAAAATAGAACATTATTAATAAGTGAGACCACATTAAGTCAATTAGATAGTTTTAAAACTCTTCAGGGGTTTTTTCATGCATATTACTCACGAGGTAATCGGTTGCCAGATTTACGTTTACCTAAATCTAGTAGTCTAGAATCATTCACAAAGAGTGTAATATATGACACTTTAATCCTTCGAAAAGATAATGTTCCTGATCCTCGAGTTGCTGTGCTTTGTGAAAACAGAAGTCTCATAACTCTAACAATTTTATGTGCGGGTTTGAGTCCGTTTCCGCAGGCAATAAATGAATTTTGGGATGCTATGAGTATTACTAGTGTTGATGAAAGATATGCATTTGTTAAAAAGAATTTGGGGTTTTTATCAGATAGTGGCCCGATAATAGGATTAGGTAGTTTTATGGGGTGGCAAGCAACTAAAGGTCACGATAATGGAAATTTCTATGATTGTTTACATTTCTCATACTTGCCGTACGTGAAACATTTCTACACCGACGACCATGCATTCCATGGCTTTGTGAGCGCATATCCTCAAGCTAAAATCTTAAAGGGTATTTTAACTAGTGAGAACTTATTACACTAATACAGCCAACAATACATTCAACCGGACTCATAACCTCGCTGATGAATTTAACATTAGATAGTCAATACGCAAGCCAGACTTTCCAGAAATTAAAAGTGTAAAAGTTTGAATTAATATGACAGACCTTGCAGCAAAGCTCTGACCTCACCTGACATCAATTCATTAAACTATCCAGCAATTCTGAAAACTAAAAAAGTAAAAAATTTACATTATAATAAGTAAACTGACACCTGACATATTTAACTATGTGCCATGGGCCTTTTATGTGATTATCACGAACTGTGAATTTTGGGTTTTGTTAAGGTTACTCGAGGTTATGTAGCTTCAAGTCATTCCAGAAAACACAGAGGCAGTCTATGTCTCAAATTTCCTATGCATGGTAGCAAGATGTGCAACGTCAAACTGCTGGTAAAAATCACACTTCATACAGTTATGTCCTTTTTTCGCGAAGGCTCCTTGGACTTCATCGTCGCAAAATGTTCCAGCTACCATCCAGCAGGCTTGCCCTGCATCCTTGGTATAGGCAGGACAAACTCCAAGTTCAGCTACCTTTGAACCTTTTGCTTCTCGACCACACTTTTTTGATTCCCAACAGTTCATGGTTACTTTC
>PVMK01126660.1_pt1 | contig 17328 bp, 15 predicted proteins | sample 1853481 | NCBI WGS metagenome assembly PVMK01 (sample SAMN08533507, study PRJNA380276) | Marine sediment metagenome, whole genome shotgun sequencing project.
GCGGTCCGTTCACGGCCGTCCAGCCCGCCCATGGGAGTGAACGTCACGGGCGTCACAGGAGGCCTCGGCCGGATTAGAGAATGGCTCGACAGTGGGGACCAAGCGGCTCAGCCGCCGATGCCCGAGATCCGCAGTTCGCGGGCGCGGGTCAGGATCGCGTTCTCAAGGTCGGTGGAGGTATCCTCGTTCACGTCGGCGTCCACCCAGCCATCGAAGGGGTCCTGGCGCTGCCGGAATACGGCGGCACGGACGCCGTCCGCGCGCAAATCTCGGCCGAGGATGTAGATATTGACCTTGAAACGCTCGTCCCGCACCTCGAAGGGCGAATACCAGTCGGTGATGATCACGCCGCCAAAGGGGTCGGCGGACGTCAGCGGCATGAAGGAAATGGTGTCCAACGAAGCGCGCCAGAGGTAACTATTTACCGCGATCGGCGAGCCCCCGGGCACCGGCTCCTCGTTTTCATCGCCGCCGAGCAAAGAAATGCCGCCCGGACCAAAGATGCCTTCCCGCTCCTCGCCGTAATTGCCGTGCTGGCCTCTGTTACTGGCCGTCTCCCCCCTTTCTTCGTAACTTCTACTGGCGCCGCAGCCTGCAAGTAGCAAGGCCGCCGCCAGCACAATCCAGCGGCGAGGCGGACGAGATCTCATGCCAGACGACCCTCTCATTCCTTCGTTCCTTCGATGCCAAATTCGACCCGCCGATGCCTTCGCGCCGCAGGATTTCTGGCGCGGGTCCCGAAATCCAGGATCTATCAACGAAGTCAACGTGTATTAATACGCCGCGCTAGGGATTGCCACAAGAAACTGTAGACCAACTCTTAATGAATTCAGACGACTGGAGTGCGTCCTTGAGGCAATTATGTGGCTATGATGCAACAGTGTTGTAACATAATGGCCTGGTTTACTAGAGCGAGGTTGACCCCAACAAAGCGTCGTGGCTTTTGTGTCATCGCAACCTTTGGAGTTACACCAACACCGTTTGGGGTGGCTCGAAGGGGGGCAAAGTGATTGGCCAGCCTATCGAGAGGGGTATCATGAAGAAACAGTTGATCGGTACTACAGCCTTAGTCGGCGTCGGTGTCTTGGCCGCGTCCGGCGTGGCACAGGATGCTAATGCCGCGGATCCGTTGTCGCTTTCTATTGGCGGTTACTTCCAAACGTCTTTGGAAATCCGCGATGAAGACGACAATGGCGACGAGCCAGGTTCCAACCTGCAAACTTTCGGCATCTACAACGATGGCGAAATCCAGTTCACCGCCTCAACGACGCTGGATAATGGCATCGGGGTGAAGGTTAGAATCGAGTATGAAGCTCTTAACCAAGGCGGCGGCGCCACCAACCATGACGAGCACTGGGTGGAATTCAGCGGCAGCTTCGGCGCGCTGAAGCTCGGCTCGGACGATAACGCCTCCAATGCGATGCACTATCAGGCTCCGGTTGCCGCCTATATGATGGGTGTCAACACGCCGACTTTTGCGATCGCCGCGGTCGGTGGCAACGTTATCGGCTCCTACCCGACCACTTACGTCAACACCGGTGGGGACGCCGAGAAGATCATTTGGTTCTCGCCGCGCATTGCCGGGTTCCAGTTGGGCCTGTCCTATGCACCGGACGATAGCCCGAATGACGTGTCGGCAGAGGGCGGCTTTTCGCAGCCCAAGCTCGACAACGAGCCTGGCGCTCAGGAAGATGTCTTTTCGATCGGCGTCAACTTCGTTGAGACCTTCAATGACATCGATGTCGCGGTTTCCGGCGGTTACCTCCAAGGCAACCTGGAGGCCGACACCGCCGGCGGCAATGCCGACGATATGGAGCAGTTTAGTGCGGGCTTGAATGGCGGGTTCGCAGGCTTCACCGTTGGCGCAAGTGTGCGGCTTAGCAACGAAGGCTTCGACTCCAACGGCGACAGCACCACGTGGGATGCCGGCGTCACCTATTCGACGGGCCCATTGACCGTCGGCTTCACTGCCCTAGTCGGTACAGCAGAAGATCCGAATACCGGTGGTGACGATGAAACCACGCAGGGACTCATCTCGGCGGTCTACAACATTGGACCGGGAGTCGACCTCTGGGGCGGTGTGAAGTTCTACGAGTATGAGGACGACACCAGCAATGAAGCCAACGAGAACCAGGGCTACATCATAGCGGTTGGTGCGTCTACGTCCTTCTGATCGAAGGGCACATAAGTGGTTGTTTTGGAGCGGGCTTCGGCCCGCTCCATTTTTTGGTGGGCGAGCCATGGCGCAGGGGTCGGCGCCGGTTGAACGCCATCCGTCGAAATTCTGGTTCCCGTGACCGTGGGATACGCGGTGCGAGGATAAGAAGCCGGCACCACCGGTCGGTGGCAAGCCGCCCTTCGATCCCCTATCCGCGGGCGACAGCGGGACTGGGTGAAACTCAGGAACGTGAGGTTTCACCGAGCACTCGGCCTGGCGACGGGTTACTAGGCTCGTATCCCTCAAATTATGCAGTTTGGCCCCAGGCTCGCACCTCAACCGGTATTGCTCCTTGGCCGGGCCATCGGCATAATTGCGCGCCGCCGGGCCAATCCGGTAGACACCCAGCAAGCACTAGCGAGACACAGCATCCATGGCGCATGATGTAAAAGGCACGGCGTCCGAAGAAACGATTTCGCCCGCCACAAGCGACAACATCGTAGCAGAGCTTCTTGAGGGCGCGATGGCGCATTTCCGCTCCGGGCGCCTCGACGAGGCGCAGACGGAGTTGGAGGAAATAAGCCGGCGTTATCCGAACAACGCCGCCATCACCCACTTCCTGGGTCTGGTGGCTCACCACCAGGGCGATAACGGGCGGGCCTTCCAACTGCTCGAAGAGGCGGTCGAGTCGAACCGCATCGTGCCGTATTTTCACGGCAACCTCGGAGAGGTCTATCGCACAGCCGGGCGATATGACGATGCGGTCGCCAGCTGCCGAAAAGCGATCGAGCTCTACCCGGTCTACCCGGAGGCGCTAAACACCCTCGGTGCCGCGCTCAACGAGCTGGGCGAGCTAAAGGAGGCCGAAGAGGTCCTGCGCCGCGCCATCGAATTCAGGCCGGACCTGGCCGTTGCCCACGCGAACTTCGGCAATGTCTTAAGGGCGACAGGACGCCTTGAGCGCGCCGTGAAATCTTATGAGCTTGCGGTTCGTCGTGATCCGAAACTGGGCGGCGCTTACGTGGCGCTGGGCGGTGCGCTGCGGGCGCTGGGGCGCATGAGAGACTCCGCGATAGCCTACCGGAAAGGGCTTGCGATCGACCCCGGCGATGCCAGGGCCTGGTCGAGCCTGGGGATGACATTGCGCCAGCAAGGTAAAATCGAGGACGCTTTCGATTGTCTTCGCAAGGCCGTGGAGCTCCAGCCTGAAGTGCCGGATCTCCATACCAATCTCGGGACGGTGCTTGTGGTTCTGGATCGCATGGATGAGGCGGTAAAATGCTATGCGACCGCCCTCTCGCTCAAACGCCGGCCTGAATGGAATCGTGCCGCCGCCGACCGCCGGCCCCTCGGCCAGGATCCGAGCTTTCGTTTCACGACGGCAGCCAAGTTGCGTCATGATTTGGAACAGTATCGCTACCTGATGGCAAAAGGCCGCCTGCCCGAAAGCTTCTCCGAGGAGATTGCACGGCACGACGAGGCGTTGCAGGAATTGGACACCTCTGTCGATGGCCGCATCGCTCTGTCGGCGGCACAGGGGGCCAAGATCGGAGGATCCTACAATCGGTTGGTCTATCTGGCGGAGACACCAGCTCTCGAAGGGGGCGCACTCAACCCGGGGCTCGATACCGAGGGTATTGAGGCGCGCTATCTTGAAACGGCGCCGGGCATCACCTATTTCGACGACTTCCTGACACCGGCAGCTCTGTCAGCGCTCAGGTCGTTCTGTCTCGAATCGACGTTATGGTTCGACTTCAACCATGACAACGGCTATCTCGGCGCCTACCTCAGCGAGGGTTTCAGTTGTGGGCTTCTGTTTCAAATCGCCGAGGAATTGCGACAGAGATTCCCGCAAATCTTCGCCGACCGTAAGTTGCGCCAGTTGTGGGCTTACAAATACGATAGCCAACTCTCGGGAATCGAACTTCATGCCGATGCGGCCGCTGTGAATGTAAATTTCTGGATCACGCAGAATGAGGCCAACCTCAATCCGGAGAGCGGTGGCCTGGAGGTCTATACGCGTGAGGCGCCCCTAGAGTGGGATTTTGAGAAATACAACAACGACCAGGCCGCGCTTCGGGCCTTCGTTGGCGACGGCGGTAGCAAGGTCATCCCACATCGGGAGAATCGCGCGGTCGTCTTCAACTCCAATCTCGTGCACAGGACGGATTCGCTCGAATTCAAGGAAGGCTACGAAAATCGACGCATCAACATAACGATGCTATTCGGTCATCGCGGCCAGGCGGAACAGGGCTGACGACAGGAATGATTGGGACGCGCGAGTCCGACATGGACTCACGCCTCGGAATGGACCTCAGAGACCGGCCGACCTCCGCGGGATCTTGAGTCGGGAGTCATGGAAAAGTTCGCAGGAAATTTCAGAATGCTTGGCCAGGTCGATACCTCGGCCATCAGAGACAAAACCCAATCGCTCACCGAAGATGACTGGGCGGCGGACGATTGGCGCCAGAATAGATTCGATGCCCATGCCGACACACAGACGATCCCGCTGATCTTCGACACCGACTTTCGCCATGAAAACCCGACGCGGCGCGAAAAATATTTCGAGCTGGGCTTCGACTCCTTGCTGGAGCCGGTGATCGAGACCATTCGCGACTACTACACCGGAGATGGCTACGTGGTGCGGGCCATTCTGGTTCGGCTGAAAGCGCAAGGAAGCATTCCGCAGCACATCGATACGGGCTACACGCTCATGAGCTGCCGCCGGATTCACATGCCGATCGTCTCGACGGACCGGGTTGAGTTCACCGTCGGCGGCGAACAACAGGTCATGAACCAGGGCGAGCTGTGGGAAATCAATAACGCGCGCGAACATTCGGTGGTCAACAAAGGAAACGATCGCCGCGTGCACCTGATCGTCGATTGGGTGCCCCAATGATTGATCTTTTGCGGAAAAGGAGCGGCGACCCGCTTCACCGGACGCGGAAATCTGCGAACGCACGCTGATATTGAAAGGTAGGACCGAAGCATGGGAGCGATTATCTGGCTCGCCTCCTATCCGAAATCCGGAAGCACCTGGATGCGGGCCTTCCTACATAACCTGCTGACGAACTCACAAGAACCGGTCGATATCAACGCGCTCCACCATTTCACCTTGGGCGAGGGAAGTGCGCGATTCTACAAGCGTTTCGACCCGCGGCCGCTGACCTCTCTCAGCGAAAGGGAGGTCATGGCGTTGCGTCCAAAAGTTCACGAACTGCTGACGCAGGCGTCTGCGGATTCCGTTTTCGTGAAGACCCATCACTTCCTCGGTGAAATCGACGGCCAGCCGCTGATCAGCATGGATCACACGGCCGGCGCCATCTATATCGTGCGAAACCCACTGGACGTCGTTGTCTCCTCTGCAAATCATTTCGGGGTTGGTATCGATCAGACCATCGAAGAGCTTGGACACACCGGTACAGGAGATAAACCCTCGGATCGAAATGCACGGCAGCATTACGGCAGTTGGTCGCTCAACGTGAGTAGCTGGACCCAGAACGCGGTGCCGGCGCTGCATGTCGTGCGCTATGAAGATATGCAAGACCAGCCGCTCGAAACCTTCACGGGCGTGGCTCGCTTTCTCGACTTGAGTCCGTCGAGGAAGCGGCTCGAACGGGCGATCTCCAACTCCTCCTTCGGCACTCTCAAGGCCCAGGAGGAGGAGCACGGATTCATGGAGCGCACGGAGCACACGCGCTTTTTCCGCGAGGGCCGGGCCGGCGCTTGGAGGGCGGCTTTGTCAGGGCCACAGGTCGCGCGGATAGTTTCTGATCACCGCGAGGAAATGGAGCGCTTCGGCTATGTTCCGGACGGGTACTAACCGGTCGTTGTCGATGAATGCGCAGGGAATTATCGGTGCCTAGACGGCCACCGTGGCGCCCTTCCAACAATCGACGGCCCAAAGGAGCGAAAAACTCCGGGGATCAGAAGGTAGAGCCTTGTCGTCACTAGACCTGAGAGAAACGGCCTGAGTCATGGGTGCGATTATCTGGTTGGCGTCCTATCCCAAGTCGGGGAATACCTGGTTGCGGGTCTTTCTGCATAACCTGCTCAGGAATCCAAACGAACCGGCGGGCATCAACAGCCTCAATCAGTTCTGCCTGGGCGAGGACGGCGCGTCCTTTTACAACAGATTTGATCCGCGGCCCTTGAGCGCGCTCACGTCGGCGGAAATCATGGCGCTGCGGCCCAGGGTGCACGAGCTCTTGACCGAGGCGTCTCCGGACTCCGTTTTCGTTAAGACTCACAACCTGTTGGGTGAGGCGGAGGGATCACCGCTGGTCAATATGAAGTGCACGGCCGGCGCCATCTATTTGGTGCGCAATCCCTTGGATGTCGCGATCTCCTACGCGCATCATTTCGGCCTTGGACTCGACGACGCTATCGAACACCTGAACTACCCAGGAGCGGGAACGCCGACCACCGACTTGGTCGCCCGCCAATTCTACGGGACCTGGTCGATGCATGTGGCAAGCTGGACCCAGGTTCCTTTCCCCGCACGCCACGTGGTTCGCTATGAAGACCTGATCGAGAATCCGCTCGAGGCCTTTCGGGGCGTTGCGGGATTCTTGGGCCTCAATCCGCCGCCGGACAGGCTGCAGCGCGCAATTTCGCGCTCGTCCTTCGAGAAACTCCAATCCCAGGAGAACGAGAAGGGTTTCGTCGAGCGCAGCCAGCACTCGCGTTTCTTCAGAAGCGGCCGGATCGGCCAGTGGCGCGAAGACCTGAGTGACGATCAGATCAAGCAAGTCGTTTCTGATCACCGCGATCAGATGGAACATTTTGGATACGTGCCGGACGGTTATTAGACCAGGGCGCTAAGCGCCCGAATGGACCAGGGCGCTAAGCGTCCGCATGCCGCGGCGCCCACCCATGGTTCGGGCGGCCGTGGGAGGCCCGGCGCTGAAGCGGAGAGACCATGCCGGTAAAGAATGACCAGATAGACGCCCCTGTCTCGACGGGCGAAACCCACGATCAAGCCGGCGCGACGGAACGCTTGAACGTGGTCCTGGGGCGAATCCGCGAAACCGCCCTGGACTGTGGCCGTTCGCCAGACGACATCACACTCGTTGCCGTCGGCAAGACCCACCCCGTCGATCGCCTTCTGCCCGTTATTGCGGCGGGTCATCGGGTGTTTGGCGAAAATCGCGTTCAGGAGGCCTTGTCCAAATTCCCTGACCTGAAGGCCCGGCACCCGGACCTCAAGTTGCACCTGATCGGGCCTTTGCAGACGAACAAGTCGCGCGACGCGGTCCGCCTGTTCGATGTGATCGAAACCTTGGATCGGCCCAAACTGGCGCACAGCCTGGCCCGAGAGATGGAGAAACAAGGCCGCCGGCCTGTCTGCTATATCGAAGTCAATACTGGGGAGGAATCCCAGAAATCCGGGGTTCTGCCGAGCGAGACCGACGCCTTTGTCGGGCTCGCCCGCGACGAGCTGGGATTGCCGGTCGAGGGCCTGATGTGTATTCCGCCGGCCGGCGAGGAGCCGGCGATGCATTTCGCCTTGTTGCGCAAGATCGCCGAACGCAACGGCCTTCCCCGCCTGTCCATGGGGATGAGCGCGGATTTCGAGACCGCGATCCGCTTCGGCGCCACCCATGTCCGTGTGGGAACGGCGATCTTTGGCCCACGGGCGACGCCGGCGGCCGCCGCGAACTGATACCAAAGGGTCATTATTATCACCCTTTGGTATGAGGTCGGCCGGTCGGTCCGACCTGTTCAGTGGACCAAGAAAAGCGGAAATCTCGCCACGGCTCGCACCGGACCCCCGATGGCCGACGCAGCCCTGACTGGACTTGGATGCGGCGCTCAAGAAGTCGAGAAGATCGCCTCTGAGCAGCGCGATGCAACCCTCCGTGGCGGCGAAGTCCTTTCGGGCGACGTGCAGGAAAATGGCGCTGCCCGCCCCGTCACGCACCGGCCGGTCGTTGTAGCCCAGCACGACGATGCAGTCGTAGACTTCCGCGTCGCGCCACAAGCTCTCATGACGCGCCCCGTAGGGCAGCCGGACCAGCGTGTTGTACTGCGGATCTCCGGGCGCGTCGCACCAGCCGTCGTGGGGCTGCAAGGGATCGCAGGGGAAGACCGTCGCGGGCGGCTCTAGACGGTCGGCACGGTAAAAGACGCGCCGGATCGGCCAACATCCGGCTGGCGTTGCGCCGTCGCCCTCGCTCTTCTCTCCACGGACGCCGCCGCTTCCTATGGCACAGCGCCACAGGTGCTTGCCGAACCTGGCTTGCCAGCTTCCGTCGTTATAGGACACCTCTAGATCCAAGACGGCCCCACAAAGCCTCGCAGTCGCATCCAGGAAATTTTTACCCCCCGCGCGATCGAAGCCTCAAACTTCATTTGAGGTCAGCGGTCGACGTACGCCATTCGTGCCTCCGTACGTGCCCCCGTCCGAGACGCCGGCTCAGAATAGATGGCCAAAGCGGGCGGCCTTAGTCGCGAGATAAAAATCGTTGTGCCGGTTGGACGGGAAGCGGTGTGGCACGCGCTCCTCGACGACGATGCCGCAGCGCGTGAGGGCGGCGACCTTCTCGGTGTTGTTGGTCAGCAGTCGCACCCGCCGGAATCCAAGGCGTCGCAACATCTCAGCGGCCGGCAGATAGACCCGCTCATCGGCATCGAACCCGAGTTGCTCGTTCGCCTCGAGCGTATCGGCGCCGCGGTCCTGTAGCTGGTAGGCCCGCAGCTTGTTCACCAGACCGATACCCCGGCCTTCCTGTGCCAGATAAAGCAGCAGACCCGACCCGGCCTCGGCGATGGCGTCGATGGCGCCGCGCAGTTGGTCGCCACAATCGCAGCGCAAGCTACCCAACAGGTCGCCGGTAAAGCACTCCGAATGCAGCCGGGTCAGCACCGGGCGGTCCTTGGCGGGCTCGCCGATCACGACCGCCAGGTGTTCGAACCCGCCGTCGCTAGGCCGGAAGGCGAAGATTTGGGTGTTCTCGGCCCCTTGCAAGGGTACGCGAGCCTCGGCGACCACGCCCAGCGAACGTGCCGCGGAATAGCGGTAGTCCGCGATATCCTGGGCGGCGACGGTGAGGACGTCGTTGTCTTGCGCCCAGGCGGTCCAATCCCGTTCGGGATCCAACGGCGCGATCAACGCTGCCGGCAAAAGCCGGGCGAGCTTGGTCAAATCGATGGCGGCGACGTCCAATCCGCCCGGCGACGGCGCCAGGGCCGGCTTTCCGGAAACTTCGCGGCGGCCGCTGGTGGGATCGGCCAGCTCGGATATGAGCTCGAAACCGGCGCCGGCGATGTCGAGCGCGATGACGCCCGCGGTCGGCACCCGCTCGGCGGCGCCCGCTATGCCCAGGCTGGCGGCGCGTTGCGAAGTGAGCAGGAGAAGCGGCCAAGCGCCGGCGATTTCTCGCATTCGGCCGGGATCGTTCTGGCTCGCCGTTTCAGCGGCCTGGATCAGGCCGGCTCGTTTGGTGCGGTCCGCCCAGCAAAACCAGCGCCCCACGCCGCAAATCGGCGATGGCGCGGTCGACGGCCTGTAAAATGGCCGAATCGGCGTTGTTTTCGGCGGGTAAGGCGATCATTGCTCAATATTCACGGCCTGTTACGGCCTCAGTGGTGTCAGTTAGATCCTGCCGCGTCAAGAGCACCCGGCGCGGGGTCACCTTGAACCGCCACGGTTGCGATGCTATCTGAGGAAGACGCGCGACCGGCCACAAAGGAAGATGCGGCACGCAAAGTCGCGCGTCGGGGCGCGAGCCTGGGCCAGCGACAACATGGAAGGTGAATCGGGTTGGATTCCATGAGCGGCACCAAGGGCAAGAAAATCCTCCTGGTGGAAGACGACGATGCGCTGCGCCAATCCCTTGGCGAGCAGCTGCAGCTTCACGAGGAATTTATCACCATCGAGGCGGACAGCGGAGCGGAGGCCCTCAGCCTGGCCAAGGGTGAGTATTTCGACGCCATCCTGCTCGACGTCGGACTTCCGGACATGGACGGCCGGGAGGTCTGTCGCTTGATGCGGCGCAGTGGCGTCAAGTCGCCTGTCATCATGCTGACGGCCGCCGAGTCCGATGCCGATACGATCCTCGGGCTGGACGCCGGCGCCAACGATTATGTCACCAAACCCTTCCGCCTCGGCGTGCTGCTGGCCAGGCTGCGCGCGCAGCTGCGGCAGCACGAGCAGAGCGAAGACGCGATTTTCACCATCGGCCCCTATTCCTTCCGGCCGAGCGCCAAGTTGCTTGTGCACACGGACAGCAAGCAAAAAGTCCGGCTGACCGAGAAGGAAACCGCCATTCTCAAATACCTTTATCGCAGCGGAAACATGGCGGTCGGTCGCGACACGCTGCTCGGCGAGGTCTGGGGCTACAATGCGGGCGTCACCACCCACACCCTGGAAACCCATGTCTATCGCCTGCGGCAGAAGATCGAAGCCGACCCATCCAATGCGGAAATCCTGGTGACCGAGCCCGGAGGCTACCGGCTGGTTCCCTGATTCGAGCGGTTTCTTGCCGGCAAATTCCTGGGCGCCTTTAGGGGCCTGCTTCGGGCCGGTCGATCGGCGGAAACCACAGCAATCGCAACATGCCCCCTTGGGCGCAGCTTTTCAGCAACTTCTTCAGGCCGTCGAAGGGAATACCGGGAAACGCGGCCGCCAGCTCATCGGCGCCGAAGGCCGCCTCTCGCTCGACCAGCCAGCCCAAGACCTCCAGGGCCTGATGTGGAATCTTCAGGGTCGCCAGGGTTTCCTCGGTGGCGTCCTCCCGGCGGCGCACGATGCGAATGCCCGGCTGGGACGCTTCGCCCGGCAACGGCGCCGTGGTGATGGTGACGTCCGGAATTCGCTGAAAACGGCTGGTTGGACCGATTCTCTCCAGGCGCTTGTCCTCCGGGAGCATGGCGAGCGCGACAAGATCCGGTGTGATGACGCCCGCCAGTTCCGGTAGCTCCGCCAGCAATTCGGTGATTTTCTCGAACGCCGCGGCTTGCTCCGGGCCCTCGCCCCAGGCGCCGTAAAGCGGCTGCCGCCATTTCGGGTCCTGCAGCAGGACATAGCGCAGTTGGCGCAGGACGCAGTCGGCGGCTGAAGACGGCTCCATGACAAAGGCGACGGCGAGCGAATCGCCGCTGGCGTAGGTGCGGTGCCAGGTGCCGCGCGGGAAGAACAGCACCGAGCCGGGTTCCAGGACGAAGCTTTGAAAGTCCGCATCGCGGGATTCCGGAAATCCGCCCGCCATCTGCGGAAATGCCTCGTCGTCCGGGCGGGTGGCGCCGGCGGAATACTGGGTGCCGCAAGGATTTCGCAGCCCCTCAACCGGGGCGAGTTCGAACTGCTTGGTGCCACGCAGCTGGATCGAGATGATGTCATGGGCGTCGTAGTGGCAGGCCGCGCCGTTCTCGCTCGGCGAGGCCCAGGCTGTCACCCGACAGGCGCCCGGGTTGAGGCCGAGATCGGCCTCGAGCTGCCGGACGAACGGCTGGGCGCCGGGGAACGGCGCTGGTGATGTCGGTGAAATAGACGGTCAGGCCCATCTTGTAGACGAACTCGGCCGTCTTCTTGTCGATCGGCATCATATAGCTGCTTTTCGGCCCGTTCGACTGCCATACCTGGCCTTTGTTGACCCGCGCCAGCGCTTCGCAGCTTTGCAGCTCGTCGGCACGCAGAAACACCGGCAAACGTCCCGGATCGCCTTCCGAGACGAAATAGTCGGCTTCGGCACCATCGCCGGGCGTGAAACCGGCGAAAAACTCCTCCAAAGATCGCGGTGAAACGAGTGCGCTCAGCGCGGGTTTGTCGGGAGCCGACATCGAGAACCTGCAGGGCGGTTGGGACGATTGGATTCACGCCGTTTCTATCATCGCCGCTCTTGCCGTGAAAGCCGGGTGTTGGTACTTCTGGCGCGGTCGCGCTGGAACCGTGAAAGGTGGCGGTTTCTTGCCGAATGCCGAGGCTCTACCGGCACGCCAGAGAACCAAATCAACCACCCGCGACCTGCGGCGCCGGGCGGCCGCCGGGTCCCCAACAGATGAAGGACGTTTCTGGTGCCATCGGACCCCGAGAACGACACCTCGGCGGGGCAGCCCGTCACAGAAACCCCGACGGCAGGCTACGACCCGGAGCTCTCGGCAGGCGCTCGCCATCACCAGGCCGGCAGATTCCGCGAAGCCGAACAGCTTTACCGCCGGGTCCTGCATCGCGATCCGGATAATGCCGAGGCCTTGAACCTGCTGGGCGTCCTTGCGGCGCAGGCTGGCCACGCCAGGGACGCCAAGGATCTGATGGCCAAAGCGGTCGCGATCGACCCTGCCAATTCCGAGTTTCACTACAACCTCGGGCTGGTTTTCCAGGGCACGGGAGATCGCGACGAAGCGATCAAATCCTACCGGAAAGCCGTCGAAATTCGGCACGAATATGGCGACGCCTGGTTGAATTTGGGCAGCCTGCTGCTCAACAAGGGCGACGCCGAGGAGGCGGAGCGCTGTCACCGGCACGCTGTCCGGATCGACCCGGAGAACCCCGTTGCGCACCACAATCTTGGGGCGGCGCTGTTGGTACGACAGGCCCATCAGGAGGCAGAAAAATGCTTCCGTGAAGCTTTGCGCCTCCAGTCCGGTTATGCCGAGGCTTACAATGGCCTTGGTCTGGCCCAGAGCGCGCTGGGATCGCTGGAGGAGGCAGCGGCCAGTTTCCGCCGGGCCCTAGCGCTGAATCCGGATTATGCCGAAGCGCACAACAGCCTTGGGTATGCCCTGTTCGAGCAGGACCAGCTGGAAGACGCTGTCGCAGAAATGCGCGAGGCACTGGCGGCCAAGCCGGAGTTCGTGCAGGCCCGCGTCAATCTTGCCATCATCATGGTCGAGCAAGAGAACTTCGAAGAAGCGCTGCAGAACTATGACGAGGTCCTGCAGGATCAACCGGCCCATATGGTGGCCTTGGCCGGCAAGGCGAGCGTCCTGGACCGTCAGGGCCGGCGCGAGGAGGCGGGCAAGATCGTTCTGCCCTTCGCCGACACGGGGTCCCTCCCGCACGCGATGATCTCCCTCTACGGCAAACTCTCGCGGGACGCCGGTAAGCTTGAAGAGGCGGCCAGTCTGCTCGAAGGTATCCAGGTTTCCGGGACTGCAACGGAGAACGCTCAGCGCGACCTACACTTTACGCTCGGAGATTTGCGCGACCATCTCGGGCATTACGATCAAGCCTTTGATCATTTCGCGGCCGGAAACGCCCTGCGGCGGACGGACTACGATCCCCAAAGCATCGCCGACAAGACGGAGCGGATCATCGCGTTCTTCAGCGCCGAGCGGCTCGCGGCTTTGCCGCGGGCGGAGGCGCGGCCGGAACTGCCGTCGGACTTGCCGGTCTTCATTGTCGGCACGCCGCGTTCGGGGACCAGTCTGGTCGAGCAAATCCTCTCCTGCCACCCCGAGGTTCAGGCCGCCGGCGAGCTGAGGGATATGATGCGCCGGGCGGAAGATCTGGGCCTGCGCTTTCAGGATGCCGATCCGGACGCAAGCGATTCGGGGCTGGACGGCGAGCGCCTCACGGCGGCCAGCGAGACGTATCTGCAAGGCCTTCGCGCGCGCGCCGAGGGCGCGACGAGGGTGACCGACAAGATGCCCTACAATTTCGAGCGGCTTGGCTTGATTTCTCTGATGTTTGCCGGTGCGCGAGTCATCCATTGCCGCCGGGATCCGCTGGATTCCTGCTTGTCGTGCTATTTCCAGAACTTCACTCGCGGCAACTTTCAAACTTTCGATCTCCGCCACCTGGGACTCTACCACCGGCAATATGAGCGGTTGCTGGCCCACTGGCGCGCGACGCTGGACCTGGCCATCTTGGGCGTCTCCTATGAACCCCATGTCGAGGACCCGCAGGAAACCTGCAGAGAAATCCTCGACTTCTTGGAGCTGGACTGGGATCCGGCCTGTCTGCAGTTTCATGAGTCCAAGCGCTACGTGAAGACGGCCAGCCGCGACCAGGTCAGGAAGCCGATCTATCAAAGCTCGGTCGGCCGCTGGCGAAACTACGAGACGCATTTGCAGCCCCTCAAGGACGCCCTCGGATTGGAGCGTTAGCGGCCGGAGGAGACCGCGAGCGACCGCATTTCTGGTTTCAGCCTCTGAAAAGGGGCGGCGGCAGCTGATCGTGTGGGCCTGCGCCACAGGCGCTTTATGGGAATGGCCGTCAGAGATGAGCGAGCGTGCGAAAGAGATTGCCGCAGCTTTCGACCACGCCCTTGGCTTGCATCGGGCGGGGCGAATGGGCGAAGCCCTCGAAGCCTATCGAAAGATCCTGGCCGATGATCCGAACCATGTCGAGACGCTGACCTATTCCGGGGTCGTTCTGCTCGAGCAGGGCAAAGCGAATGAGGCCGTCGAAATCCTGCAAGGGTCCGTCTCGCTCGAGCCGAACGGTGCTGCGGCGAACGGCTATCTCGCGAATGCGCTGCAGGCCGTCGGCCGGCTGGAAGACGCCGAGACCCACTACCTCCGGGCGCTTGAAATCGCACCGGACGACGCCAGGACACTCAACAACTTCGGCGTCCTGCTGCGCAGGTTGAACCGGATCGAGACAGCCGTGGCGACTTTCCGGCGCGCGATTGAAATCCAGCCAGACTACGCGGAAGCCCTCAACAACGCCGGCGATGCCTTGATCGCGCTAGGACGCCACGAAGAGGCCATAAGCGCACTTCAGCAGGCGACCACAGCGGCTCCTCGTGATGCCGGCGCGTGGGTCAATTTGGGTCGCGCGCTGAGCAATGCCAATCGGCATGACGACGCGCTCGGGGCATTTGATCATGCGCTGCAGCTCAATCCGGAAGACCCCCGCGCGCACCATGCCAGGGGGCGATGCCTGAAAGAGACGGGCCAACCGGAAGCGGCTGTATCGGCCTACAAGGCAGCCCTGGAGCTCGCTCCCGATTATCACGAGGCACGCCATAACTTGGGTGTGGCGCTTAAAATCTCGGGGCGTCCGGAAGAGGCCATTGCGTGTTACCGCGAGGTGCTGAAACAACACCCCAACAGGGCGGCGACCCAGTTCAACCTCGGCAACGCCCTGCTCGATTCCGGCGATGTCGAGAACGCGATGCACGCCTATCGGGCTGCCATCTCCCAGCGCCCCGACCACCTGGGCGCGCACAAGGCCTTGAACGATCTCTATTGGCAGCAAGGGCGGCCCGACGAGTATGCCCGCTCTTACGAGGAGGCTATTCGCCGAGCGCCGCAATCCATAGAGCTGCGCCAAAACCACGCCAGGCAACTGGAACTAGTGGGCTCCATCGCTCAGGCCGCACACGTGCTTGGAACCGCGGTTCGCGATCTTGGCGAGCAACCGTCGTTTTCGCACCGACTGGCGGTTCTTGCGGGTCGGCGGGGAATGATCGAAGAGGCGGTCGAACACTTCGACGCGGCCGTGAGGATGGCGCCCGCCGTCGAGCTCTACCGCCAAGATTATGTGGCTCTGCTTGTGACGAGCGGCAACTACGACGAGGCCGGCGCTCAGCTCGACGCGTGGGATCGCCTCAGTCCGGACGACCAGGCCATGTGGGCCTATCGCGGATTGCTGTGGCAGATCACGGGAGACGAGCGGGCGGACTGGCTCAATGACTATGACCGGTTTGTTCGGCCGATCCTGCTCGAGCCGCCGGCCTCCCATGGAAGCCTTGAGGGCTTCCTGTCGGATCTAGCTGAAACGCTCACGGCCCTGCATCCCACCGCCGCGCATCCCTTGGAACAGACCTTGCGAGGGGGAACCCAAACGCCTGGCGAACTGTTCAATAAGCCGGCACCTATTATTCAGGCTTTCAAGGCGCAGTTAGAAAAGGCCGTGCAGGGCTATATCACCGGCCTTCCAGACGACCCTAGCCATCCTTTGTTGCGGCGCAAGGCCGGTCGTTTTGCATTCTCCGGGTCCTGGTCGGTCCGCCTGAAATCCGACGGCTTCCACGTCAATCATGTCCACCCCAAGGGCTGGATCAGCTCCGCCTGCTATATCGAGCTGCCGGACAGCGTGAAATCAGGCTCCGAAAGCGATAAGTCCGGCTGGATCAGGTTCGGTCAGTCGCCGCTCGATCTCGGCGAGTTGGGTGTCGTTGCCAAGTGGGTTCGACCGGAAGAAGGGGTCTTGGTCCTGTTTCCCTCCTACACCTGGCATGGCACCGAGGCCTTCGCATCCGACGCGGTCCGGATGACGGTCGCGTTCGACGCGGTGCCCGCCTAACGCCGCGCCGCTGCTGCGGACAGGATCTCGAGTCGGTAGGCGCGAAAAGGCCGAGACCGTGAAATTTCCAGTTAGACTTCCGACCACAGCTTTATGAGATTTGAGAAGGCCTGGTGCAGAAACTTGCCGCCCTGGCGGTTAGCCTGAAACGCCTGACGGGCCTGCGCGAGATCGTTCAGGATTTGCCGCCGTTCTGGTTCCTTGATGAGGCTTTGAATCCACGTAACCGCGGCCAGACGCGTGCCCCGAGTGACCGGTGCAACCCGGTGGTACATAGTCGTCGGATAGATGAAGGCGTGACCCGCAGGGAGCTTGAAAGTCTGAGAGCCAAAGGGCGTGTCGAGGTCGAGTTCTCCGCCGTCGTAGTCCTCGGGGGCGCTGAGGAACACGGTCATTGAGAGATCGGTGCGCAGCGGCTCGCCGTCGCGGCTGAATATGATTGGATTGTCGAAATGGCCGCCATACTCCATGCCGGGACCATAACGGCTGACGAGAGGTGTATTGACCCGACGCGGCCAGGCGAAGAACTGAACGTCCGTGCTTCGCTGGATTGCGCTTTGAATTATCTTGTTGATGAGCGCGACTTGGTCTCTGGTGAACTTAAGCTGCTCGTTGCGCTTGATGTTTTTACCCGCAGGACCGCCGGTGGTCTTCCCGTCAATGAACTCACCCTGGGCGGCGACGTCGCGCAGGGTCTGGACCTCGGACTCCGGTAGGAAATCAGGAACTGTGAGGAACATGGGGACACCGCTGATGGTATGACTTTGCGTTGCCGGATCTTACGAGGGGCGAAGTCGGCACGATAGCCTGCATTTCACGTAACCGAAGCCGTCGGTGCCTTTGAGCAGACGAGCGGGCTGCTGCCTGAGGATGCGGAGATTCAATCGAACCTGACAATGGCCCTTTATCAGGAGGGCCGATTGGAAGCGGCGATCAGCTCGTACCGAAAGGTCGTGACCGTTCTTTCTAATAG
>PVMK01127440.1_pt1 | contig 17325 bp, 15 predicted proteins | sample 1853481 | NCBI WGS metagenome assembly PVMK01 (sample SAMN08533507, study PRJNA380276) | Marine sediment metagenome, whole genome shotgun sequencing project.
GTTTTATAGTCGTGCAGATAGTATGGCAGCACCACCATCACACCCGAAGCCGCAACACCGACCAGGAATGTAAACTGGGCAATATATAAACCCCAGGAAACATCCCGGCTCATCCCGGTCAAACCCAAACCATAATTGTACTGCCGAACATAGCTCAATGCACCTACAACCATAAAGGCCAGCAGCACTGCTATCCATCCCCAGTACCTGTTACTTCTAGTTAGCGCTTTTTCAACCATAATGCCCCCGCAAATTCAATATACTCTTTTATGATAATGTTCTATCAGGAGGTTATATCCTTGAAATATTAACGTACTCAGTCCAATCAAACTATATAGAATACAGAAGGTTTGGTTCCCAGCGACGGTTTCCGCTGAATGGTGAAGTTTTCTTTCAGCACCTTTCTGATTTCCGAGTTTTGATCATTCAAGTCGCCGAAGACCAGAGCCCCGGTGTTGCCACAGGCCTCAACACAGGCCGGCTGCAGCCCCTTGGCCAGACGCTCCACACAGAAATTGCATTTTTCCACAACACCGCGCATGCGGGTCGGGAATTCCCTGTTATAGTTTTCCTTGTTGATAAAAGGCCGCGGATCCCGCCAGTTGAAGCTTCTTGAGCCATAGGGACAGGCAGCCATGCAGAAACGGCAGCCGATGCAGCGGTGATAATCCATGGCCACGATACCGTCCTTTCTCTTGAAGGTAGCCCTGGTCGGGCATACCCGTACACAGGGAGGGTTATCGCAGTGGTTGCAGAGCAGCAGGAAACTGGACTCGTGCAGGTGCTCATTCCGGAGATAATGGCTCTTCTCTGTAAAGACCTTTTCATAAGGTGCTTCCCAGATCCACTTGATCTCGTCTTTCTTGTTACCGAAATCCGGCACGTTATGCACGGTATGGCAGACCGAGACACATTTCTGGGCCAAGCCCTTGTTGGCATCAAAGACCCTCTGGTCAATCACCATTCCCAGCCTGACACCGGTTGGCGCAGCACCATGTGATTCAGCAGTTTCGGAACCACCAGAGGCATATGAAACATCCGATACCTGGTCCTTTAACAACATTTCAAACGCCGCAGGAGCGCCAATACCTGCTATGGTTGACAATCCGGCAATCTTTAAAAATTGTCTTCTCTTCATATCCATTAGAACGTCTCCTTAGGCAGGAAATGGCAATCCCAGCAATAAGGTTTTACTGATACGTAAACATGACACTCATCACAGAATTTCTTTTTATCCGTGTGGCATTTCATGCAGCCGTTCATCAAACTTTTATCGTACTCGACACCATCAATGGATATTGGCGCGCGATCACCATCTCGTAAGGCCTCATCACGCCAATCGTCAAGCAGCTTCATATGTGATGTCCGCATATACTGTGCCGACTCGACACATCTTTGAACCCCAACAGGCTTTTCCGGCTTCGGGGTAGGGCCGGCATTTCCCATGTTCTTCCAGATGGGGAATGTCATCAGGATGACAAATACTAGCAGTCCCGGGATGACTAACTTTGCGTCGTACATTATTCACCCTCCTCATTATTTCCAGCTTCAGCCTCAGGCTCTTCTGCAGCGCCGGCGCCAGGCAGTTCCTCAAAACGAAGGTCCATATCTCTTTCTTTCTCTCCGTCCATGATCAGGGCGTTGCCGACCAGTTCCGAGATACCGCACACTCCCACATTGGGATTCCAATATTCCATCAGGGCCACCAGCGTTGCCCGGTCAATGGCGCATACACAGGAAAGCATGTTGACTCCGTGCTTTTCTTCCACATGTTTGACAGCATTGGCCCGCGGCAATCCACCCCGCATTCTCAGGTCCATAATCTCACCGGTGTTCAGGCCGGTGCCGCTGCCGCAGCAGAAAGTCTGCTCCCGGATGGTATTTTCCGGCATTTCATAGAAGTTATTGCAGACATTCTGCAGTACATAGCGTGGTTCTTCCAACATGCCCATGCCCCTTGAGGGGTTACATGAGTCGTGAAAGGTTACAATGCGGTGGTCATTGCGGCTTTTGTCTATCTTCAGCTTGTTGTGCTTGATCAGGTCGGCGGTAAATTCACTGATGTGGACCATTTTGGCCGCCGCAGCATTTTCAAATACCGTCCCGGTAATCGGTGATTTCGGCACTTCCAGATGATCTGGCGGTCCGTTCATGGTCTCCATATACTGATGCGCAACCCGCCACATATGGCCGCATTCACCGCCAAGAATCCATTTAACTCCCAGTCTCTCAGACTCTGCATATATCTTGCCGTTCAGCTTCTTCGTCAGTTCATTATTGGTGAAGGAGCCGAAGTTGCCGCCCTCAGATGAGTAGGTGCTGATGGTATAATCCAGACCGATATGATCAAAAAGCAGCAGGTAGCCCATAAAGGTAAAGATACCGGGTTCGGCAAACACATCAGCCGAAGGGATAACAAAGAGCACTTCAGCACCCTTGCGGTTAAAGGTCAGGCTGTTAAGCTTCACCCCTGTCGCTTCTTCTATATCATCCAGGAGGAACTCGGCATTCTGTTTAAAGGTATGGGGCTGCAGGCCAAGATGGTTACCGGTGCGGTTGGAATTGGCGGCCGGCTCCAGGATCCAGTTGGTGCCTACCCCTACCAGGTGCAGCAACTCACGGGCCATCACGGTAATTTCCGCGGTGTCAATGCCGTATGGACAGAAAACAGAGCAACGGCGGCATTCAGTACACTGATAAAAGTACATGAACCATTCTTTCAGGACCTCGAAATTCATTTCACGGCCACGGGCAATGGAGCCTAATATTTTGCCGGCCTTGGTAAAATTGCCGCGATAGACGGAGCGTAATAGCTCGGCCCGAAGTACCGGCATATTTTTTGGATCTCCGGTGCCTAAAAAGAAATGGCACTTATCTGCACAGGCACCGCAGCGCACACAGATATCCATGAAAACCTTAAAGGACCGGAACTTATCCAATCTTTCACGCATACCCTGGAGAATAATCTCAACCCAGTTCTCAGGGAGCTGCCAGTCATCACTTTCTACCGTCCATTCGCGCGGTTCTCCGAAAACTCCGGGTAAACCTTTGTTAAGATATTCAACAATGCTTTTCTTGGCTGGATAGCAATAGTTACCTGGCTTGAAAGTAACCGTGGTATCCATCCAGTCCTTACGGGGTATGGCCCCGGTCATCATAGTCGGCTCTTTGACGACATTAACACTCATTTGTTCTACTTTTGTGTCTGCCATAGTCGTTATTCCTTCTTCTCAGCTGGAGTTTTGGCTTCAGGTTCAGCAGCAGCATCAGCGGCGGGTTCGGCTGGCGCTTCGGCTGCAGGCTCGGCTGGTGCTTCAGTTTCTTCTTCCGGCTCAGGTTCCGGCTCAGGCTCAGGCTCCAGTTCCTTTTCTACCGGGATTCCAGCCTCAACCATAAACTCTCTGAACTCATCCTCGTAGGCAGCGTACGAATGCGGTTTGATGTTCGGATCATTCCAGGGATTGACATGCCTTACCTGGCGGTTATTGTTCGCCAGATTTCTGGTCGGGCTCATGAAAACACCGCCCAAATGCATCAGTTTACTGAAGGGAAAATAGGCCAGCAGGGTAGAGACAAGGAATATATGGATAAAAAAGATTGAGCCGATCTCGCCTGAAATGGCTGGTGAGAAAGTAGCAAGCCCCATGGTCAGCTGCTTGATGGTTACCACGTCCACCCGGATAAAATAACGCATCAGGATACCGGTGGTGCCGATTGCGAAGATCAAAAAGAGCGGGAAATAATCGGCTGCAAAAGAGATATAGCGAACCTGCGGAATAACTACCCTCCGCAGAAACAGGTACGTGACAGCGAGGATAAACAAAAGGTTGGTTTGGTAAAGTACCGGCACACCTACCTGAAATATACCATCAAAAAACTCAAGGGTTCCTATAAATCCTGGCACAGGATTGAGAAACAACCGCATATGGCGCACAACAATGAGCAAAAAGCAGTAATGAAATGCCAGTCCGGCCAACCATAACCATTTGCTGGAACCATATACCAGCTTCGGGCCATCATGGATCTCCGCCTTAGTGTTTTTGAACAGGGAGCGAAAGGCAAATACCTCCAGGGCCATTCTGCCGATGACCTGCCAAAAGGTGGCAGGGCAGTCAAGCTTGTCCTGTTTAATAAAGTCCAGGGAATGGGCCTGGCCACTGGTGGTCGGAATCCGGAAGGGGACCGGTGATTTAGCCCAATACACCACCCGGGAAATAAAACCACCCAGGAAAATTGCAAAGGCAAGATACGGGAACACCACCCCGAATAAATAGTCCAGTCCTGCCAGAGAACCCAACCATGCGATTGCTATCAGGGCAATAACTGCAAGGAATGCGTGCTTCATTTATCGTTACCTCGCTTCAGGTTAATCTGTTATCTTGAATCTTATCCGCCGATTTAATCTGCTTCTTTTTAAGCCTTGCCGACACACATTTCGTGCCATCGGTTAATGTATGCCTGCCGCTTAACACCTCATTAATCCGTATCTGATGCAACCGCTCACGGCAATCCATGTAACAGTCAAAGGCCATGAGCGCTATCTGGTCAACCCTGTTATCCAGTTCTGTCAGGCTCTCCTGCCCCACAGAACTCTTCTTGTCCTTGGCCAGTTCCTGTTGGACAATTGTTTTCAGCAGGTACACAAAAGAAATTGCCTGTGACGGGGTAAATTCCTGGACCGCCCGGATCTTGACAATGTCTTCAAGCGGTTTGCATACCCGGCCAAGCTCTTTTCCTTCAGCAAGAACCGTATAAATTTCCTGTAGCCCTGCTGATATTGTAGAACCGATCGGATTGGCAAACCGGTTCTTCTGTTTCTTCAAAAAATCAGGCGCCCCGTAAGAGTCGAGAACCAGGTCAGTCCACCGCCGAACAATTATCTTCTTTTTTTCAGCTAAAAAATTTTTCATATCTTCTCTTCTTTGCGAGCAGTATTGATTTAATAGTAAAAAATGATTGAATGGTCATTCATAAATGATTCCAGGTTTCCTATCATGTTTAAAATCATTTATCAACAAGAAAAACACACAGAAGTTAATTTTTCCGGATTCCACTTACATTATACAGATACAAAATCGTCTGCTGCGCACAATTTTCAGCATCTGTCCACTTTGTGGCATAATGAAATGTTTTTTACATGCAGGGGGTAGTCAAGATCTGTTGAACAGTCTTTCCTTCAGCCTGGTGTATCGCTCTGCGATCCGGTTATTGCGGATGGCAATATTAATTGCCTTCTTGCTGCCGACCAGGACCACCAGCTTTTTGCCGCGAGTCACGCCGGTATACAGCAGGTTTCTCTGCAGCAGGGGATAATGGGTTGTATGTATGGGAATGATGACACAGGGAAACTCCGAACCCTGCGACTTATGGACTGTTACTGCATATGCCAGGACCAGTTCGTTCAGGTCAGCAAGGTCGTAGATAAGTTTTCTGCCCGCAAAGTTTACCTCCAGGCTCTGTTCTTCCGTGCTCCTGCCGCTGACAATGCCAAGGTCGCCATTGAATACCTCCTTGTCATAATTATTGCGGATCTGCATAACCTTGTCCCCCACCCGGAACCGGCTGGTACGGGCTTCAGGGCCTGCTGTTGCCGGGTTCAGGGTTTCCTGGAGGCGGATATTTAAATTCTCTGTGCCTATAACTCCTTTACGCATGGGAGTCAGCACCTGGATGTCACGCACCGGATCAAACCCGTAACGTTTCTGCAGACGACTTTCACAGAGGCTGATTATTTCCTCTTCAACCTCTTCAGCCGCATCGCGGAAAATGCAGTAGAAGTCCTTTTCGCCTTCATAATCCGGCAGCAGTTCAAGAAAATCACCCTGGTTAATCCGCGTTGCATTGAGGCTGATCAGGCTTCCCGGGCCCTGACGGAAGATTGTCTGCAAGCGGACCACGGGGGACGAAATTTGAATCAATAATATCCCTGAGCACATTCCCCGGCCCCACCGAGGGCAGCTGGTCAGTATCTCCAACCAACAGCAGTGCGGCAGATGGAGCTATGGCTTTGAACAGTGAGTTGGCCAGGCTGATATCCAGCATTGAAGCCTCGTCAATGACTACCAGATCAGCTTTCAGGGGCAATTCGCTGTTCCTCTTGAACCCCCGTATTGAGGCATCATATTCCAGCAGACGATGGATGGTTTTGGCCTCCTGGCCGCAGGCCTCGGCCAGACGTTTTGCCGCCCGCCCGGTTGGCGCCGCCAAATTCACAACCACTCCCTTTTGGGTAACAATGAGCAACAGGGCTTTGAGGATGGTACTTTTGCCGGTTCCCGGCCCGCCGGTTATAACTGATACTTTTTTAGCCAAGGCCATTTTTATGGCTGCTGCCTGTTCCGGCGCCAAATCCAGTTTCAATTTACGGCTCGCCCATTCTACGGCCTGCTCTGCATTAATGTTTCCGTACAGGGGCTGTCCCTGGTTGAGAGCAATAAGATTGGTTGCGGCGCCCTTTTCAGCATAATAAATAGGGGCCAGCCCGACGTTCTCCCCATCCACAACGATCTTTTCATCTGCCACCAGTCCGGCAACCTGGGATTTAACCAGCTCAAGGTTGCTGTACAACCCTTCCTCTTCCGGGAACTGCAGAGTTTCACTGGACAGCTTGAGCAGTTGCACCGCCTGCTCAAACAATTTTTCCTCAGGCAGAAAACAGTGCCCTTCAGAGGCGGCTTCATGCAGGGCAAACAAAAGACCGGCCCTGGCCCGGCGTGGGTCATTGGCAGGGACCCCCAGCGATAATGCAATGGAGTCGGCAATCCGGAAGCCGACCCCCCAGATGTCCTCGGACAGCTGATACGGGTTCTTTTTAACCACCGCCAGGGATTTACTCCCATACGTTTTAAAAATTTTCACTGCATAGGTGGCGGAGATGCCATGCCCCTGCAGAAAAATCATAATATGATGAATTTCTTGCTGATCCAGCCAGGCTTTTTTTATCCGTTCAACCCGTGTCTTCCCCAGGCCGGGAACCTCGCTGAGCCGATCCGGATCACTTTCCAGGATGTCAAGCGTCTGCAGGCCGAATCGATCCACAATCCTGGCCGCATAAGCAGGACCGATGCCCTTGATCAACCCGGAGCCAAGATAACGCTCCATGCCGTTAATGGTATTGGGTTTTACTATCTGGTAGTTTTGCAGTTTGAACTGCCTGCCATAGCGGGGATCCCTGATCCAGCTGCCGGTTAGGGAGAGGGTGGAACCGACCGGCACACCGGACAGGAAGCCGACCACCGTGACCAGTTCCTTTTCCTTGGTCAGATCCTCGAGCCGGGCGACCGTATAACCGTTTTCCTGATTTTGAAAGGTGATCCGGTCGAGAATTCCCCGAATCTCGGTGGTCGCCCCAGCCGAATTCTCTGGAAATAAGCGTTTTGCCATTTACTTGTTTTAGAGTGCTGCGCCTCTAATCAGTTATTGGTAAAATCAATCCATACCGCCAAATTATTTTAGTTGCCCTGCTGCCGGTGAAAGGCAACTGCCTCGGAATATTTCATGGTGGAGCCGCCAAAAATATCAAGGGCGCTGCCAACAGTCGCATCAAGTCGCCCGTTGCCCAGTTCCATGATGCGATGCAAGTCTTCCAGGTTACGCACCCCGCCGGCATAGGTTGTCGGTATTGTGCTCCATTGCCCCAGGTCCCGCACCAGGTCCTCGGCTATACCTTCACACCTCCCTTCAATGTCCGCTGCATGGACTAAAAACTCAAAGCAGTAGCGGGAAAAATATTCAAGGGATGCCGGGCTGATCCTGGTGTCGGTAAAATTCTGCCAGCGGTCGGTAACCACATAGTATGCATCGCCTTTTTTTCGGCAGCTTAAATCAAGCACCAGTTTTTCCCGGCCGACAATTCGCTTCATTTCAGCCAGCCGTTCCTCGTAAATCTTGCCATCCTTGAAAACATAGGACGTTACAATAACCGCTAGCGCACCCTGGTCCAACCAGAACTTTGCATTATCAGCATTTATGGAGCCGCCGATATGCAGTCCACCAGGAAAAGCCTGCAAGGCCTCGATGGCGGCCTGCTCGTTGCCGGGCCCCAGCTTGATCACGTGACCGCCGTACAGGTTATCGCGTCTGTACATCTCAGCATAATGGGAGGGGGGGCATTCAGAAATGAAATTGGTCTGCAGCCCGCCGGGGCTCTCCTCGCTCAAGGTAGAGCCGACAATCTGCTTCACCTTGCCGTTATGCAGGTCTATGCAGGGCCGGAATTTCATAATGCACTATAATTACACGAAACAAAAAACCAATCAAGCCTCCTTTACCATCATGGTGGCAGGATCGAGATTGAGAATTTTGCCGGCCGCGCCATCATATTCGTCTTTTATAATGTTAAGCAATATACCTTCCTGCTCCGGCTGCAGTAGAACAACAGTATCAAACAGACCATCCACCTCATGACAGGGTGCCGGTACCCCGGCAGCACTGACCCGTTCATCGTCCCTGTGGCGTAAAGCGGAAAACCAGACCTCCACATTCATGGATGCCATCATCTCTTTCAGGTCAACGATGGACTCATAATCCGCTTCTGCAAAATCATAGCCGTCAACCACCACGATGTCCGGACGAAAAATGTTCTGGAAGACAAGGTCATTGAGCCGCTCTTCCAGTTTCGGCCTGCTGAAGGCCGACTCTTTAAAGGTCATAATCATGCGGCCGCGCATGAGTTCGTCTTCTATTCCTCCGACGTTTTCAAGCTGGTACCCTTCAGCAATGTACTTGAAAATATCTTCATACCAGGCTTTCGCTTTATTCAGCCCTTCGCCGACACTGACGTGCAGCACCTTTTTACCGCGTAGCAGGTTGTCCATGGCAATCTGTACCAGGATGGCGGTTTTTCCCAAGCCGGCCCTGGCCATTACCAGTCCCATCCGGTGATCGGGTAGCGATTCTGATGATAAGGGACTGAGGACACGCAACGGATTTTTCTTGATAAAATCCTCTTTCAGCATAATTAAACTCCTAACACTATATTTATCTAAGGCTCTTATTTAGCCTTTTCCTTTTCTGCCTGATAGGCCTTAATTATTTCCTCGGAAACCGACTTCGGCACCTGCTTGTAGGTGGCGAATTCCATGGTGAATTCCGCCTTGCCCTGGGTAAGGGAGCGCAGCACCGTCGAATAACCGAACATCTCTGAGAGCGGCACTTCAGCCTCAACCGAAGTATAGTTTGCCTCTTCAACAGTCCCAATAATGATACCGCGACGCTGGTTCAGGCTGCCCATGACCGACCCCTGGAACTCCGAGGGGCCTTCAACGGCAACCTTCATGATCGGCTCCATGATGACCGGCTTGGCTTTCTGGTAGCCCTCTTTAAAGGCACCGCTTGCGGCAAGCTGGAAGGCCACATCAGATGAGTCCACTGAGTGGGAGGCACCATCGTTGATGACCACCCGGATGCCGGTTATGGCAGCTCCCGCCAGGCTGCCCTTCATCATGCTCTTCTGGAATCCCTTGTCACAGGAAGAAATAAATTCACGGGGAATGGAACCACCGACAATCTTATCGGAAAATTCGTAGTCGCCTTCTTCCAGTGGCTCCATATAGCCGCCCACCCGGCCGAACTGGCCGGAACCGCCGGTCTGTTTCTTGTGGGTGTAGTTAAATTTTGCCATCATAGTGATCGTTTCACGGTAGGCGACCTGGGGCTGGCCCACTTCGACCTCGGCCTCGTATTCCCGCTTCATGCGCTCGATATAGACCTCGAGGTGCAGTTCGCCCATACCGGAAATAATCGTTTCATTGGTTTCATGATCAACATAGGTGCGGAAGGTTGGATCCTCCTTGGTGAACCGGTTCAAGGCCTTGGACATGTTGACCTGGGCCTTATTGTCAGCAGGTAGAATTGCCAAGGATATAACCGGTTTCGGTACATGCATGGAGCTCATGGAGATGGAAACATCCTTGGAGGTAAAGGTGTCGCCCGACGCACAGTCTATACCGAAAAGGGCGACAATATCTCCGGCACCCGCCTCTTGAATATCCTCCATCTCGTCAGAATGCATGCGCACCAGTCGGCCGATTTTTACCTTCTTTCCATCCCGGCTGTTAATAATGGTATCACTCTTGCGCATGGTGCCCTGGTAAATCCTGATATAGGTCAACTGGCCATAACGGCCGTCCTCCAGCTTGAACGCCAGGCTGACCAGGGAATCATCCAGGGCAGAGGAAAGAATTATTTCCTGTTCGCCATTTTTCAGGTCAAGGGCGGTATTTTCGATATCTCCCGGGGCAGGCAGATAGTAGCTAACCGCATCCAGCATTGTCTGCACCCCTTTATTCTTATACGCCGATCCCATAAAGACCGGCACCATCTCCAGGCTCAGGGTGCCTATCCGCACAGCCTCACGGATCATCTCTTCAGTCGGTGTGCCTTCCAGGATTGCCTCCATCAGGTCTTCTGAATACATTGAGGCAGCATCCAAAAGCTCCTCACGCTTGGCTTCTGCTTCATCCTGCAGTTCTGCCGGGATCTCCGCCTCTCTGATATCTTCGCCGTTATCGCCCTCAAAATAAATGGCTTTCATGGAAACCAGGTCAATAACGCCCTGCAGATCAGCTTCCAGGCCGATCGGAATCTGCATAAAAACAGCATTCAGACCCAGCTTATCGCGCACCTGCTTGGTTACCCGGTAGGGATCGGCGCCGGTGCGGTCACATTTATTGATAAAGACAATCCGCGGCACCTTATAGCGGCTCATCTGGCGATTTACCGTAATACTTTGGGACTGGACACCACCGACGGAACAGAGGATCAGAACAGCACCGTCGAGGACCCGCAGAGCCCGTTCAACTTCAATAGTGAAATCAACATGACCCGGGGTATCAATGATGTTAATGGGATGACCTTTCCAGTTGCAATAGGTTGCCGCAGACTGGATGGTAATTCCTCTTTCCTTTTCCAGCTCCATGGAGTCCATCTTGGCGCCGACACCGTCCTTGCCCCGCACCTCGTGAATGGCATGTATCCTCTGGGTATAAAAGAGTATACGCTCGGTCAGGGTGGTTTTGCCGGAGTCAATATGGGCGCTAATCCCTATATTTCGTACTTTTTCCAAATTGTTATTCATTGCTGCTTCCTCTAACTTTCCTCAATCAATATATCTGGGTATTGATTTATAACCCCATTAAAAAACTCGATTTTTTTCTTCTTCTCTTTAACCTATCCTTCAAAAATAAATAGTCGCTGACCACTGCAGGCTGAGTGGCAGCAGGCCGGACCAAAATCCATTAAAAAATTGAACAAAAAATGAAGAGGCCGCCTTGATTGTCCGCTGGTCTATACCCACCGGCCTGTTAGGCAGCCTGTTGATTTTTTCAAAAAACTTTTTGTCAAAGAATGATCGTCTCTATGCGGCGTGCGATATACACATTCCTGCCGTTCCTGTCAAGCAAAAAACATCAAAAAACGGTTATTTCGGCCGCTCTTCATGCAGTCGTTGTCGGTTCACAATGAAAAAGGAGTTACAGCCTTGCCGTAACTCCTCTGATTGCTAATGGTGCCGAGACCAGGATTTGAACCAGGGACACCCGGATTTTCAGTCCGGTGCTCTACCGACTGAGCTATCTCGGCGCCACGTAAAATGGAGAGGCAACTATATGGAAGGCAAATTTCTTTGTCAAGTCATTTCTACTGCCACTACCCTGGTTAACGCCAGCTTGTCATGCCAGGCACTCTGGTCCCTGTCAACAACCGACCAGAGAAAGCCGGTAGCAAAGGGCAGCATTGACAGGAAATAGCCGGTCCAGCGCAGGAAAGCGGCGCCAATAGATATTGGATTGTTGATTTCAGAAACAACTTTTATGCCGAGTATCATTTTACCGATTGTCTGCCCGAGCCAGGCATGGAAAATAGTAAAATAAAACATGCTTAACAATATAAAACTAAGCAAAAAAACGAATAAAAAAAATGGCATAATGACCATGAAACTGGTCAATGGATCAATGGACAGGATTTGGAAAACCATGCTGCCCAGCAGAAAAAAAATTATCTGATGCATTGAGGCAAGCAGAGCAATATCTATAATAATTGCCAATGCTCTTCTAAAAAAGAAGGCTGGCGGCTGCATCGATGTCAAACTATAAACTGCAACCAAACGGCAAGGTTACTTTTCCTCATCATCACCTTCTATAAAATCTTCAAGATCAAACTCCAGGCCGCCTTCCTCTCCGTCATCGACGGTTCCACTGAGGTCAAGTTCCTCAAAGCCAGCTGCTGCCCCTTCTTCAGCTTCCTCAATTTCTTCAGCTTCAGCGGCCAAGGCATCAGTTTTTTCTTCTTCGGAAATCTCTACCTCTTCAGCGCCTACGCCTAAATCAAAATCAACCTCCTCGACGGCCTCTGCCTCCATGGAGGCAGCCTCTTCAGCTTCTGCCTCAGCAAGGCTGATGTCGGCTTGTTCTTCGCCCTCATCTTCAAAGGAGAAATCAACATCGGCGCCTTCTTCTTCAAGAGCAACCTCTTCCTCGCCTTCCATTTCCATATCAAAGTCAATCCCTTCTTCCATTTCTGTATCAAGGGCTTGTTCTTCGAATGTTTCCTTCTCCTCACCTGAAAATGCGCCCAACGCTCCACTGAGAAACATCGGCAATTCTGATTTTATGGAAGTTCCCTGCAACTCAACGGCAAGTTCTGAAATATCCCGCCCACACTTTGTACAGGAAGTTAAATGATCGAAAGAAATGAAGCCGCATTTAGGACAACGCATAGCCAATTCCTCTGTGTTAAATTAGTTGAAAACAGACCTGGATCTTTTTCATGCGCACTTTTTAGAATAAAATTTTACCATTACATACTATCGTAATATACACATTCTTCAATTGCATGCAATATTTATGACACTTTGCCATATATATTATTGCTGGCAATTTCTTCAGTAAATTGTCTCTCCTATGGCCTGGTGCCCGCACCCTGTTTTATCCTTTAGCCAAAGCGGCAAATCCCTTGCCAAAAGCGAACTGACTGACTTTTGCTCAGTGACATGAAAAAAATAAGAGGCAACCCTTTCGACACATTCCACAAGATCCACTTTTTAAAGTATTGCGTCGCTCTCATATGCTTGTATTTTTCTTAATGGCAAGCACGATTACTGCTGTGGACACTTCGCAATGAATATGTAAAGCAAGTTTACTGCTGTTTCCCAGTTATTGCCACGATTGACATCAGGCCCGCTGCACCTTGCGCCAGCCTTGCGATTTAAGCTGCTTGATTCTTTCAATATTCCAGCTCTGCAAATGAACTACTTATAAGCACCATGCCCCTGCCTGACAATTATTTTCCTTGCCAATTCCCATGGAATGCTTTAAGCATGGGCTCTTTTTTCAAATCAAAACCGGATTATCATATTATGGATCAAAAAAAGATCAGAAACATCGCCATTATTGCCCATGTTGACCACGGCAAGACAACTTTAGTCGATCAATTCTTTCAGCAGAGCGGCATGTTCCGTGACAACCAGGCGATAATCGAGCGGCTCATGGATTCCATGGACCTGGAACGGGAACGCGGTATTACCATTACAGCCAAAAACGGTTCATTTCGCTATAAGGATTTCTGGATCAATATTATTGACACCCCTGGCCATGCTGATTTCGGTGGCCAGGTTGAGCGGGTGCTGCGCATGGCTGACGGCTGTCTGCTCCTGGTTGATGCCCAGGAGGGCCCCATGCCGCAGACCTATTTCGTGCTCAAAAAGGCCCTGGCTATTCCGCTGCCGGTATTGGTAGTGATAAACAAGATCGACAAACCTGCAGCCCGTCCGCATTGGGCTGTTGACCAAGTCTTTGATCTGTTTGTCAAACTTGAAGCTCCGGACGAGCTGCTTGATTTTCAGGTGGTTTTCGCATCAGCCAAGGCAGGCATAGCCCTTGACGATCCCGATGACCCGGCTGAAAATGGCTCAATGGTGCCGCTCTTTGAAAAAATCATTAAACATATCCCGGCCCCGGCAGGTGACCCGCAGGGAGTATTGCAATTTCAGGTCAACTCCATTGACTACTCCCCTTACTTGGGCAAACTTGGGATCGGCAAAGTGGTGAATGGCTCCATGGCAATCAATCAGAATATCGTTGTCGTCAAACGGGACGGAAGCCTGGCGCCGACCCGCATCACCAAGATTTTCCGGTTTGAGAGGGACAGCAAGGTACCGGCTGAGGAAGCCATAACAGGCGAAATAGTAGCTGTTGCCGGCATGGACGATATCAATGTAGGGGTCACCTTCACCGACCCGGATAACCCTCTGCCATTACCGCTTATCGATATTGACCCACCCACCCTTGCCATGCATTTTATCCCCAACGATTCACCTTTGCCGGCCAGGAAGGCAAGTTCGTCACCTCCCGGCAGATTGGCGAGAGACTGTTCCGGGAAACCTTGGGAGACGTGGCCTTAATCGTAGAATCACTTGGCGGTGGGGCCGGGTTTAATGTATCGGGACGCGGCGAACTCCATCTCTCTATCCTGATCGAAAAAATGCGGCGCGAAGGATATGAGTTCCAGGTTACCCGTCCACAGGTCATCATGAAAGAAGAAAACGGGCAGAAGCTGGAGCCTTACGAGGAGCTGACCATTGATGTTGAGGAGAATTACCAGGGAGCGGTGATTGAGAAGCTGGGCAACCTGAAAGGACGGATGCTGGAAATGAACCGGCGCAACGAGATGATCCGCCTGGTGTATAAAGTCCCGACCCGCAGCCTTATCGGCTTTCGCAGTGAATTTCTTACACTGACCAAGGGGATGGGCGTGATGAACTATGTCTTTGCCGACTATGGTCCGTATGCCGGAGAGATCACCAACCGTATCAATGGTGTTCTGGTGGTAAAGGAAAACTGCACCACCGTGGCCTACGCACTTTTCAACCTGCAGGACCGCGGCCAACTCTTTTTAGGGCCCGGTGTAAAAGTATATGGCGGCCAGATAATCGGTGAACATTGCCGGACCGGCGACCTGGTGGTAAACCCGGCCAAGGGCAAAAAATTGACCAATATGAGGGCATCCGGCTCGGACGAGAATGTCATCCTAACCCCTCCTGCAAAATTGAGCCTGGAGGATTGCATATCCTTTATAAACGATGACGAGCTGGTTGAAGTGACCCCGGCTGCCATACGCCTCCGGAAAAGATAATTAGCCAGTTGAAATTAATCCAGTGTCCTCTGTTGCTCTGTTTTTTTCTGAAGAAAAATAATCGCAACCAGCATGACCAGAAGAAAGGGCAGAGAAGCATAGTTGATGCTCCGCCAGCCGAATAGATCAAGTATTGTACTGGAGGACATTGAGGCAACAACCATAACTGAAAAGACAGCAAATTCATTAATTGCCTGTGTTTTAGCCTTTTCCGCTGATGTATAACCTTCAGTCAGCAAGGTAGTGGCACCCACGAACAGAAAATTCCAGCCGATCCCCAAGAGAAACAGGCCCAGCCAAAAATGCGCAACAGCTGTACCCTGCAGATTTGTCAGGATGCAGAGAAAATTGAGCAGTATGCCGGCAAGCATAATCCTTAGCACACCATAACGTTTAATCAGGTGACCAGTGAAAAATGACGGCGCAAACATGCCGAGCACGTGCCACTGGATAACAAACGCAGTCTCGTTAAAGTTGTGAGAATGGCTGTGCATGGCCAGAGGGGTGGCAGTCATCAGAAAAGCCATGACCCCGTAACTCACCATACCGCCCAATATGGCCACAGCAACCACCGGTTGTCGCACAACTTCAGTAATTGGTCTGCCTTTATTTTTAAACTCTATCTTCTCAACCTGAGGTATACGTACCAGAGGAAGCATAAAAAGACAGATAATGGGCAATAAACTTATACTCATGTATGTACCAACGAACTGCTCTGTCAGCAGGTTCCTGGACCATTTGGCAAGCTCCGGGCCCACAACAGCAGCCAGAACGCCTCCAGCTAAGACCAAGGATATTGCCCGACTGCGAAAATCTTCACTGACTGTATCAGCAGCGGCAAATCGGTAATACAGAGCAAATCCATTAAAAACTCCCAACAAAAAACCGCCCAGGCCGAACAACCAGAATATATGTTTATAAATGGCTATCGCGCTGAGAACACCGCCTACAACTCCAATGATGGCCCCCAGGTTAAAACCCGCCCGTCGGCCAAAACGCTGCATAAAATAAGAAGCCGGTGCCGCTGTCAGGGCGGTACCCAGAAACTGCAGGGCCAACGGCATGTTTGCAAAAGAATTATCCGGGGCCAACATCAGGCCTGCCAACCCGGAAACTGTCAGAATGACCGCGTTTGTCGTGTTGGTCATTGCCTGACAGAGGGAAAGGACAGCAATGTTTGTTTTTGTCTGGCTCCAGGCCATATTTTTATCTCGCAAGAATTGTTACAATGTCCACAAGAGGGCCAACTTTAGAACACTTCCAAATGAATTTCGCAAGACGTTTTCCAGCAGCCTTATTGAATAAAAACGATTCTTGAAGTGTCAAGTTGTTTATGGTATGCAGAACCTGGTAGTTTTACTAGGTTTGGAGATGTGCTGATTTTAACCTCAATAAATAATACAGCGAAAGGAGACTTACATGAAATCAAAACTGCTTGCCGTATTCTTTGCCATATTTCTTGCTGTTGTCGGCTGCTCCGGCCCTAAAAGTCCGCAGGACCAACTGGCCACCATAGACAAGTTGTTTGCCAAAGAGTTTGAAATAGCAACCCCCCAGCGCCAGGAGGTGGACAAACTGGTGGCCGAAGCAAAAAAATTAATGAGTGCCGGAAAAACCGACGAGTCCAGCAAACTGCTGGCCAAGGCTATCAAAGTTCTGGAGTTTTCCGAAGAGGCTGACCGCTTCAACAAAAGTGAATAACTGTATGCTGCCAGGGGTAATTTTTTTGCCCCTGACAGTTTTTTCCCTCATTTCCCAGATGGGTTGAAATATGCCTGGAATTGCCATACATACAGATACCATCCGCCTCTCCCAGTTTCTTAAGCTTGCCAACGTTAGCCAGGACGGTGCGGAGGCAAAATTCCTTATACTTGATGGCGTAGTCATGGTAAACGGTGAAGTTGAAACAAGGCGGGGCCGGAAGCTGAGAGCTGGCGACCTGGTTGAAATTCAAGGGGAAACATTTGAGGTTACAACAGACTACAAAAGGTAATCGACCCACCCCACCTGTTTAAATTTTTTTTGCATTTCTCTTTACCTATTGCACTTAATCCCCTGTTCGTCTTATATTAAATATTTGATTTTCTAGTTAAATGTATACAGGATTTTATCATGGCTGACTGCGAGTTCCTCACTTTATGTCCGTTTTTCAACGACAAGATGGAAAACATGCCTTCTGCAGCAGACATGATGAAA
>PVMK01183138.1_pt1 | contig 17323 bp, 18 predicted proteins | sample 1853481 | NCBI WGS metagenome assembly PVMK01 (sample SAMN08533507, study PRJNA380276) | Marine sediment metagenome, whole genome shotgun sequencing project.
TTCCTTGACAAATTTCCACGATCAATCACCATTACTTTAACTGAAAAAAGAGGTATAGAAATGGAATTTGAGCCGATTATAGGTCTTGAGGTTCACGCTCAGCTTAATACAAAATCAAAAATATTCTCGCCCACATCAACTGAATTTGGAGGAACTCCGAACAGTCATGTAAGCCCCATATGTTTAGGAATGCCTGGAGTGCTCCCGGTTTTAAATAAAGAAGTGCTCGAATACGCATTTAAGACCGCCATCGCCCTTAACTGTGAATTGCATCCACGCTCACGATTTGCACGAAAGAACTACTTCTATCCTGACCTGCCAAAAGGATATCAAATATCTCAATATGAAGAGCCGTTTTCTACAAATGGATGGCTTGATATTGAAACTAACGGGTCTACAAAAAGAATTAATATTACAAGAATTCATATGGAAGAAGACGCCGGCAAATTAATCCATGATAACCTTGGAAATTCAAGCTTCGTTGATCTAAACCGAGCCGGGGTTCCTTTAGTAGAAATTGTAAGCGAACCTGAGTTATCTAGCGCCGAAGAAGCGGTAGAATATATGAAGAAACTCCGCTCTATTCTGAGATACATCGGTGTTTGTGACGGTAATATGGAAGAAGGAAGTTTAAGGTGTGACGCAAATGTATCCGTCAGACCTAAAGGAAGTGATAAACTCGGTACCAAAGCGGAGATAAAAAACGTAAATTCCTTCAAATACGTTCAAAAAGCCATTGAGCATGAAATAAAAAGGCAGATACTGTTGCTCGAAAACGGTGAGGAAGTTATACAGGAAACAAGACTCTTTGACTCTAACAAAGGCGTAACATTTTCAATGCGCTCAAAAGAGGAGGCTCACGACTACAGATATTTTCCTGACCCTGATCTTCTGCCCGTTGTAATTGATAAAGAACAAATCGAAGAAATTAGAAACTCTCTTCCGGAACTCCCGGATCAAAGACTCACTAGATTCAAAGAAGAATATAATCTGCCTGAATATGACGCTGGAGTCCTTACGTCTACAAAGGAAATAGCTGACTATTTCGAAGACTGCCTAAAAAAATACAACAACCCCAAAATAGTAAGCAACTGGATTATGACAGAAGTCCTACGAGAACTTAAAGGAGAAGAGGATATCAAATCTTTCCCAATTTCACCGGAAAAGCTCGGAGAACTCCTAATATTAATAGATGACGGCACGATAAACGGTAAAATTGCAAAAGATGTATTTGAGAATATGTTCACCTCCGGCAAGTCTGCAAACCAAATAGTAGAAGAAAAAGGCATGAAGCAAATCTCAGATCAATCAGAACTAGAGAACATCGTATCCCGAATTCTTGCCGATCATCCGGATGAAATTTCCAGATACAAAGCCGGAGATCAAAAATTAATGGGCTTTTTTGTAGGTCAGGTCATGAAAGAGACTAAGGGAAAAGCAAACCCTAAAATTGTAAATGAGATATTAAGAAAAGGCCTATCTAATTAGGATCTACATCACACCAGGTTAGTTCTTAATATTTGATAATATAACTTAGAATAATTCAAACAGTGCCGCTTGGCACTTTGACAGAAGTAAATTTAGAATGTATTTTCCCATCCCAATTCATGAAAAAGGCACTGCTTGTCATAGAAGACGGAACGGTTTTTGAGGGCTACGGTTTTGGAGCCCAGAGCGAAGCATTTGGGGAAGTAGTTTTTAACACCTCGATGACCGGCTACCAGGAAATTCTTACAGATCCATCATACAACGGACAAATAGTTACTATGACCTACCCTGAGATAGGAAACTGCGGGGTAAATGAAGAAGATAATGAATCGAGAAGACCGTATCTTAAAGGATTTGTAGTTAAAGAATATTGGAGAACACCAAGTAATTGGCGCTCTCAGGGTGATCTGGAGTCTTATCTGGCTAATTACGGTGTAGTTGGCATAGAAGGCATCGATACGAGGGCACTCACAAAATTAATCCGTTCCAAGGGAGCCCAAAAAGCCGTCATCTCAACTGAAGACCTAGACCCTAAGAGTTTACTTAAGAAAGTACACTCCTCAGCCGGCATAATTGGTATTGATCTGGTTACTGAAGTCAGCTGTGATGAGCCTTATACTTGGACTGAAGGAACCCAAGATTGGACACCTCTTTGTGAAGAAAGTTCTCAAACAAAAGATACATTCAAGGTCGTAGCTTACGATTTTGGCCTTAAGCAGAATATACTTCGAAAATTAACAGACCACGGCTGCAACGTAACTGTAGTCCCATCCAGAACACCACCCAACGAGGTGCTTGCAATGGATCCCGATGGGATTTTTTTATCCAACGGCCCGGGTGATCCAGCAGCTGTTGCTTATGCTGTAGAGAGTGTAAGAACGCTAATTGGCAAAAAAGTTATATTCGGCATATGCCTTGGACACCAGATCTTAAGTCTGGCTCTAGGAGGAAAAACTTATAAGCTTAAGTTCGGGCACAGAGGAGCTAATCAGCCGGTAAAAGATCTGCAAACCGGAAAAGTCGAAATTACGTCTCAGAACCATGGATTTGCGGTAGATGCCGATAGCTTAGGTAATGATGTAGATATCACTCACATTAACCTAAACGATAATACCGTAGAGGGAATAAAACATAAAAATTACCCTGTATTTTCTGTCCAATATCACCCAGAGGCATCCCCTGGCCCTCATGATGCTTCATATCTATTCCAAGATTTTATTAATTTAATGAAGAGTAATAATTAAGTGTTGGATTAAAGGCGAGATATATGAAGCTTAAGCCGCCCTTTGCTCAAGTATATCCTGAACAAGTTTCTCAGCCTTATCTATACCTTCGATAGACTCTCCGGTTATAAGGTTATAAGCCTCTTCTCCAATTTCTAATGTTATATCGAAGTTCTTTCTATTCTTACTCTCATATTCTGAGAGAGGGAGAATAATATTATCAAGGAAGCGGTAAAATGCATCCATAGTCCTTCTTCTTACCTTTCCATAGCCCTTGACCATCTGAGCACTTTTTGCAACCAGGCAGCCAAGTTTGTAATCGTATGAAGCGTATTTATTAATTGATTCCCTGTATCTCTTTATTAATTTGTATTCTTTCTTATACCTATATGAATGAGGTCTCAAAAATTTCATCTTTGCAACCATCCAAAGTCTGAAATATCCGCTGAAGGAGTTTGTAACAGGCATTTGCCCCATTGTTAAAGGCCTTTTTCTCCGCCATATTTTTTTAAACAGGCGCGTTTGAGTAAAACTTACAATAGGGGCAACTAAAACGTTAGGTAAGAGACCGTATATTTCTTCAGCCTCTGGTTTTAGGTAATCCACCACATGAAACACCTGATCATCCCTTAGCCTCATTTCCTCTCTAATTCGCTTAAACCTATCAGATTTTATTTTAAGCTCCGAAACCCGGATCCCATCTTCGTAACTCATCAAAAGCGCAAGGTTCTTAGCAAAAAACTCAGTAAGTTTATAGTTTGTTACTTTAGTATCATTGTCTATTTTATTGATAACACTTACTTCATCTAGATATTTGTCCGCATAGTCAATGTCTTGATAATCAATTAGTCTGTAAACGGACTCTGCGAGTATTTCCCTTAAGTTTGCCGGATATTCAGACTCAATCTTTGAAATTCTATGCATATACTCTTGTTTTTCTTTATCCTCTAATTTATCGGTCCTATTCTTTACAAAACTATCCCACTTAGCCAAGGACTTCGTATCAGAACTTGAATTCGCATAGTCCCATCCGACTTCAAAAGCCTTCAAGCTAGCACTAACCGCAACCCCCACTGTTTCTATTGAACGTATAAATGACTTTTTCTCGATTGGAACAGCACCTGAAGTACTAAGCGCACCCAGTAAAATGGCGTTAACCGCAAGCTCATCCATACCGTTTGCTTTGGAGAGCTTAAGTGCATCGAGCTCTATTACATTAGAGGAGAAAGCAGAAGCTAGTTTTCTTAGATTTTCGTCAGAATAAATGCCGCTCCCAATAGGCATTTTCTCAAGTGTTGAATATATTCTGTGAGTACTGGTAACAATTGTTGTTTTATCCGAGCCGTAACCCAGCTCAAGGGCCCTGCCTAATTCCAAAAATTCCTGAGCTAAAATTATATCCACCTCACCGGGGACAGGGAATTGGGCAAAAATAATAGATTTTTCTTCTGAATCTGCTTTGGGATGAGCCTCAAGGTAATATACGGTTGATCCACCCCTTTGTGAAAGACCGGGAAGGCTTATTCCCTGAGCATCAAATCCCTCAAAGAAAAACGCCTGAACTAACCATTCAGTTAAAACTCCGCCTCCCTGACCGCCAACTGCCGGGATTAATATCTTTATTAGATCACTTTTTTTCTGCATGGCTTTTTATTCTGCTATAGTACAGCAAATAATCCTATCACAAAAGATTGCTTTATAAATGTCTATAATAAGGTTCTTTCAGAAACTAAAGGGCTAGCAGTCTAATAATTTAATAGTTACACAAAACTATTTTTAAGAAAATTTAAACCAATTGATAGAGGAATTAACCCATCCATCCGTTTTTAGAGATCATCTGAAGTAAAGACCGGTTTATCTTGGCCCCTAACCTATCAAACATTGATGGGTTATCAATAATCTCTACCTTATAAAAAGATGGACAGAGTACCGCCGCATGGGCAATTTCGCCGCATAGGCCACAGCCCACACAAGAATGCTCAATATGGGCAACTGGGTCTTCTCTGAGAATAGTAGGACTGTCCTTTAAAGTAAGAGAAGGACATCCATTGTAACGCATGCAGGAATGATCACCTGTACAAATCTCAGGATCGACTCCTAGTTTTTGCTGCATAACGCGCTTACCAACCTTTATTTGTTCCTTAATAATCCCCCTTTCCCGTCGGGTCTTCTCTAACTGGCACTCTCCTCTTGAAATTATTACTTTGAGCCCTTCATCTTCCTCATAAGCTTCGGTTAGTACCTCAAGAGATTCCATTAAGTCATACGGGTCAACCGCTTTTATCCACTTCACTCCAGTGCCTTTTAAGGCTTTTTCAATATCCATCCCCACCTCTTCCTCTCTCATATTCTTGCCGGACGCAGGGTTTTCGTGATGCCCAGTCATGGAGGTCCAGAAATTTTCAAGAATAATCAAGATAGCGCTTTGGTTATTGTAAACGGCGTTTGCAATACTAGTCGTAAGACCGCTATGCCAAAACGTGCCGTCACCCATAAATGAAATAACCCGCTTATCCGCCATACGTGACAGCGCTGCCGCCGAGGCCAGACCTATACCCATTCCAGTAATCGAATTGCTGAGATCAAATGGCGGTAGCCCGCTCATCGAATAGCACCCTATATCAGAGGCATAATAAGACCTGCCGTAATCTTCCTCAAGTATCTTAATTGCGGTAAAGATAGGTCTTTCCGGACATCCGGTACAAAAAACCGGGTTTCTCTTTGCGACAGGCTGTTTTAAATAAGTTAAAGCCTTTTCCTTATGTTTTTCAGTATATTCGCTTCTTTCCTTTATCCGTTCTTTCTCATAATTTGATAAAGTGTTTTTTAAGAGAAAGCTGCCTACTCCCTTAGCGATATGGTCAGGGGTATACTCTCCTGCTTTAGGGAGGGTATCCTTTCCAAAGATATCAAGCCCCAATTTTGCCCTCTGCGCAATTGAGCGTATCTGCTCTTCAATAAGATTAGGCATGCCCTCTTCAACTATTAACACCGCCTTCTTATCCCTAAGGAATAGAGATAATTTCCTCAGGTACTAAGGGGTTGTAACATTAAGGTTTAAGATGGGGAGTCTCGCCTCTCCGTACAAAGTTTGCTTCACCCAAGTTATAGAGACACCTCATAAGGGAGTTGTAAATCATTCCGTGAGTGATAATTCCAATCGAATTCTCATCCCCATCAAAAAATTCATTAAGCTTGTGATCTAAAATATATTTCTGTGCAGCGGGAATACGTTCATGATACTTCTTCTTCTCATGATCGAACGTATATGGAGGGAGAGGTATAGTCTCCATATCGGTCTTTAAGTCCTCAATCTTATTTAACATGCTAATCTTAGCTTCCTTATTATCCCCGCATTTCATCTTGTTCATGATATGCGCAACTCTGGTGGACAATAAAAACATTACTGGCATATTTGAGTGCTCAGAGAGTTCAAATCCCGCTTCTACCATCTTTGCCACATGATCTAAATCGCCCCTAGGATCTATCACCGCCATCGTGGACTTAAGAGCGAATGGAAGGGCTCTTTCTGCGACACATGTGCTGTCACAGCCATAATCCTCTCCCACAATTATCAATGCCCCTCCTGTAACCCCAGAAGAGCAAATATGGGACAGGGCGTCTGAGGCAACATTCATACCGACTATCTTCCAATTCACAGAACCCCTGATCGGGTAACTTATCGAAGCGGATAGCAGAGATGCCGCGGAGGCTTCGTTGCCTGAGCAATCAAAGTATATGCCTTTTGGCTTTAAAACTGTTTCGTAAGAATCGGATATTGCGTCTATCAGGCTTGCAGTGGGGGATCCGGGATAACCGCCTAAATAGGACACACCTGACTGTAGAAATGCTTTAAGAATCACAAGAGGTGTATCCCCAAAAAGTGTCTCGCCTTTGCCGTAATTTAACTGGTCAAGCAACTCTTTTGAATAACCCATAAAATCTCCTTTTGGGACACCAATAAGTATTAAAACTTGATTAATAATTTACCAGATAAGAGGTCTATATACCAGAAGAATTCTATCTGACCACAATTTATATACTAGTTATTTAGAAACCTTGGGAACACGAATATTATCTCTAATAGCATAAAAATATTCTCTTAAGGCCTCCTCTTGGCTATAGGTCACAAGATGGACGGGTCTTTTTAGCCTAACCTCCTCTAAAGCCTGATCGGGATCAATAGCTAGATGATGCATTAAGTAAGTCGCTAACATTAGATTAGTCCTTCCCATCCCGGCATAGCAGTGAACAACAACTCGTTTCTCTTGAGCAATTTGTGCAGTAACGAAGTCTATAAAATCTTTAAAATCCTCTAAATTAGGAGGGGCAAAATCATTTATCGGGATGTTTTTTACTATAAATCCTTTATGATCTAATAAGTGCTCTTTTTCTTGCAAATTCACAATAACTTCAATACCTTTAGCCTTTAAAAAGTCTAAATCCTCTTCAATTGGAGAAAAGAGGCCCGGCATTTCCATACCGGCAATACTTTTTTCTATAATCCATGAAAATCTCTCAGGCATTATTCATTAACTCCTTCTTAAGCTCCGCCACATATTTATCGGCAAGCCTTGTAGGTTCTGGAATCCTATAACCCCTGACACAGTTTAGAGTTATTTCCTTAGAAGTAGATAAATCTATCTTATGCCCGATGGACACAAACACGGGTTTAGCTTTCTTCTTGGTTTTTAACACTACTCCAATTCGCTCGCTGTTAGTTGAAAATAGTGGCTCACATGAACCCGGAATATCCCGGGGTTCTTGATGAGTGCCGTAAAGCCTTTTTTTTGCAATCCCCATTGTCGGAATATTTAGTAAAACCCCGACATAGCAGGCAATCCCAAACCTCCGAGGATGAGCTATACCCTGCCCGTCCAGAATAAGCACATCGGGCTTTTCTTTAAGCTTTTTATACGTTTTGATTATTGCAGGCCCTTCTCTAAAAGCCAACAGTCCTGGAATATAGGGAAATTCCTCATCTACTACTTCCCAAGCACGCTCAATTTCATTTAGTTCCGGGTAGCTAAAAACAATTATTCCGCATACGAGCTTCTTTTCATTCTTTAATATAGCTAAATCAACCCCTGCAATTGTTTTTACTTGACTAAGTTCGTTTTTAGATACGACTTTATCCCTAAGCTCCTTCTGAATCGAAACGGCTTCACTATATAAAGGAGGGTCCAACTCGTATAACCTTTTTAATCTGTCTTTATCAATGAGAGACATATATTTCTCTCATAGCACGTTTGAATTTAGGGGCGTAAAGAAGTTCAAAAGCAAGCTCCTTTTCCGGAAACAGCTTAAGCGCAAATCTCCTTACTTTCGTAAAGTGTAAAAGAGCCTCTTCTCTTGGCATATCGTTCTGATACATTAGAGATAATGTAAAATCCACCATGAATCTAAGCATTCTTAGTTTCTTATTTTCTTGGGCTATTTCTTGAGGAGCAGGCCTGGTCTTCTTCATGTATAATCCCTTGTAATGTAATAAGTGATAGCTAGTTATATCTTTTATAGAGTATACACCAAACCTTTTTCGACCCAGACTTAAATATGGTTATTTGTCCCCACTCATAAAATTCGGTAGAATCAATCGGCAATAGCGAGCATTCCAAAAGGAAAGTCTATGAAATTAAAAATGGCATTTGTAATGGACCCGGTAGGGACAATTAATACCGAAAAAGACACTACCTTTGTGCTCATGCTTGAAGCCCAGGCAAGAGGGCATGAAGTACGGTATTTGGAGCTTAAGGATATGTTTGTAAAAGAAGCTCAAGCCTTTGGCAACGCTACACAGATTAGCCTTGAAAGAAGTGAAGATTTCTATAAATTCGGCGACACACAAACATTACCGCTCGAAAGCTTCGATGCCGTATGGATGAGAAAAGACCCTCCGGTCAACAACGACTTCCTTTATGCAACATACATACTCAGCCTTATTGATGAGAACAAAACGAAAGTACTGAACAATCCGACTGGGATCAGGGAATCAAATGAAAAACTTTACTCCTTATTTTTTCCTGAAATTATTCCCCAAAGCATTGTGACCAAAAATATCTGGCAACTTGAGGAATTTCTTAGCGAAGCCGGAGGACAAATAGTAGTCAAACCACTTGACGGACACGGCGGAGAAGGGATCTTCTATGTTCGAGAGGGGGATCGCAACGCAAACGTAATATTGGAATCAATCACCAAATTTGGAACGGAGTATGTAATAGGACAAAAGTTTATTGAAAAAGTATCAGAGGGTGATAAGAGAATAATAATTCTAAACGGGGAGCCTTTAGGAGCGGTGCTCAGAGTACCTAAGCCCGGAGGAGAATTCAGATCCAATTTTCATTCAGGGGGCAGCCCCGCTAAATCGGAGCTCACACAAAGGGACCTAGAAATATGTGAAGCAATTGGCCCACACTTAAGAAAAGATGGACTTTATTTGGTAGGTCTTGATGTTATCGGGGGTTATGTAACTGAAATTAATACAACAAGCCCCACTGGAGTTCAGGAAATAAACAACTTAGACGGAGTCAAACTTGAGACCCAGATTATTGAATTTGCCGAGGAGTTATGTGGAAGTTAAGAACAGGAGCATAAATGAAAATATCCAAAGACGATATAATTAAGGTTTCTGAGCTTGCGAGGCTCGAATTCAAGGAAGAAGAGCTTGAAAAATTTACAGAGCAGTTAGGCAATATATTGGAATACATTGAACAACTAAATGAGCTTAACACCGATAATGTAGAACCAACTTCACATGTGCTGGATATTTCCACCCCTCTAAGAGAAGATAAGGTTGTAGAATGGTTAAGCACAGAAGAAGTTCTTAAAAACGCACCAGAAAGTGAGGATGATTTCTTCGTTGTACCACAAGTGATCGAAGACTAAGGAGACACACCCGTATGGAGTTGCCATTTTTAACCATTAAAGAAGCATCTGAGTTAATCAAAGGAAAAGAGTTATCCCCTGTTGAGCTAACTCAGTCAATCTTGGATAGAATCGAGGATAAAGATGAGAAGCTTAACACATATATTACTGTACTTTCGGAAAAAGCACTTGAGTCTGCCAAGAAAGCTGAGGAGGAAATCTCTAGAGGCGACTATATAGGGCCGCTCCACGGTATTCCTCTTGGACTAAAGGACATATTCATAACAAAAGATATAACTACAACCTGCGGCTCAAAGATGCTTGAGAACTTTATTCCCCCTTATAATGCCACAGTGACTCAAAAGCTTTTGGATTGTGGTGCCGTGATTTTAGGAAAAAATAACATGGATGAGTTTGCAATGGGCTCGTCAACTGAAACTTCTTACTTTGGCCCCACTTCAAATCCTTGGGATCTAAAAAGAGTGCCGGGCGGATCAAGCGGAGGCTCCGCATCCGCAACAGCAGCGTCGCTTTGTCTGGGGTCGGTGGGTACAGACACTGGGGGCTCAATTAGACAACCGCCGCTCTTTGCGGCGTGGTAGTATGAAGCCGACTTACGGGCGAGTAAGCAGATTTGGGATGATAGCATTTGCTTCATCCCTTGATCAGGCAGGCACTTTGACAAAAACGGTTGAAGATACGGCGCTAATTCTAAATGCGATCTCCGGACCTGACCCAAGAGATTCAACATGTGTGAATATTCCTGTGCCCGATTATACCATGAGCCTTAAGGATGACATTAAAGGGTTAAAAGTCGGCATACCCAAGGAATACTTTGTAGAAGGTATGGATAAGGATGTAGAAGACGCATCTAAGAAAGCTATTTCCATGATTGAAGATTTGGGCGCGGAGGTTATCGAAATATCCCTTCCCCATACCAAGTATGCAGTCCTGACTTACTATATAATTGCCCCTTCTGAGGCCAGCTCAAATCTTGCAAGATACGACGGTGTAAAGTATGGATTCAGGGCTCCAGGGGCGGAGTCTTTAAGAGATATGTATTTTAAAACCAGGGCTCAGGGATTTGGAAATGAAGTAAAGAGAAGAATAATGCTCGGCACTTACGCTCTATCATCTGGATACTATGATGCTTACTACTTAAAAGCCCAACGCGTAAGAACTCTAATAAAGAATGACTTTGACGAGGCCTTTAAGAAAGTGGATGCAATTGTGGCACCTACTACTCCTGAAGTTGCGTTTAAGATTGGTGAAAAAACCCAAGACCCCATAAAAATGTATTTATCCGATGTACTCACTATACCTTGTAATATAGCGGGGCTCCCGGGGATTTCAGTTCCATGTGGATTTTCCTCGGACGGACTGCCTATCGGGATACAAGTGCTCGGCAAACCATTTGAGGAAGAGACCGTTATTCATGTGGCTCACGCCTATGAGCAGCATACCGACTGGAGAGAAAAAAGGGCGCCCGTTTAATTTGAGAGATATATATGTGTAAAATTTCTAGAAGAGAATTTCATCAGCAAACTTTAGAGTGGAGACAGAAATCATGACCGAGAAGAAAAAAGTATGCATGCTTTGTGGTAAACCTTCCGAAGAGTCCATTTGCGAATCATGCAAGTCTAATGTGCAGGGCGAAGCAGCTCACAAAAAACAGAAGATGGAAAAACAGGTCAAAGTTGGTTCAGAGGTAGAAAAGGATAGAATTGTAAGAAAGCACATAGATAAATAGGGAAATTGATTCTCTATGAGAATTTCCTATTCCCAAATCTGAAGGGCCTTCCTATAAATCTTACTTTTAGAAACCCGCTATCCACTGCAACTTGCTTGACCGCATCTTTTAAACTGACTCCCTCTTTCTTAAAATATAACAATAAATCATCAATAGTTTCAGAATCAAACTCACTCTTGTCCTGAGAATTTCCTTCTATAACTAAAGTAAACTCACCCTTTAAATTATCTCTGGATTTAAGAGTAGTCACAATCTCTGAGAGCGTACCTCTCAACGTTTCTTCATACATCTTCGTAATCTCACGGCCTAAAGAAGCGTTGCGTTCTCCAAATACTTCAGCCATAGATTCTAATGTCTTAATCACCCTCCTGGGAGACTCATAAAAAATTAGTGTCTCGGGGTAATCCTTTATTCTCTCCAGATATTCAATCAATCGTTTTTTTTGCTTCGGAGGAAATCCGAGAAACGTAAAACCGGATGTCGGAAGCCCTGAAATACTAAGTGCTGCAATAGCAGCTGAAGGTCCGGGTACCGAGAATATTTGAACCCCATTCTCAGAAGCGAGCTTTACAATCCGGAATCCGGGATCTGAGACTCCAGGTGTGCCCGCGTCTGTAACAAGAGCAATGCTATGACCCTCCTGAAGCATAGAAAGAAGTTCTTTTGCTTTTTCTATCTCATTGTGCTCGTGGTAACTCGTCAGCGGCTTGAGGATTTGATAGCGGGAGAGCAATTTTCTTGTAGTCCTAGTATCCTCGCATGCTATGAGGTCAACTTGTTTTAAAATATTAAGCGCCCTTAACGTTATATCTTCAAGGTTGCCTATAGGAGTTGAAACAATATAGAGCTTAGAACTCATTTACTAAAGGTTACAACTAAATTTGTTATTTCGTATTACACTTTTTCTTCTGCTCATAGTTTAAGCATTTATCTTTGCCTTTTCCGCCGTTAATACTATCAGTTCCGGGACCTCCATCTAGGAAGTCTTCTCCATCATTGCCTTCTATATAATCGTTGCCCTCGCCGCCATATATGATATCATGCCCGCGGTTGCCCTCTAAACGGTCATCCCCTGCTTCTCCATAGATAATATCGGGTCCCCGGTTGCCCTGGATAACGTCATTTCCGTCACCGCCACAGATATAGTCTTTACCTTCTTTCCCGCTTATCTGGTCGTTACCGCCCAATCCCACGATCACGTCATCACCCATTGTGCCGGTCAATATATCGTCCCCTTCCGTGCCTACAATGGTTGCGACTCTGCCGTCACAAGTAGGTGGTGCATTTTTAGCAGCTTTCTCATCCCCCGTGTCTGCTATTCCAATACTAGAAAAAACAATCGCAAAAGCAAAAATAGCTATATAGATAAACATCTTGCCGCTCATATACATCCTCCTTTGTAGCCATAGATTTAATTTCAATTAAACTACTTTAAGGAAAAAAAGTCAAGAAAAACCATTAGAAATAAGGTTTTTCGTGCAATTTGAAAATTTTTCCATATACTTAACATCTAAATAATAATCAGACTTCAAAAACGGAGGATACTCGTATGATTAAATATGTAGTAATTTTATCATTCATTGCTCTAAATCCATTTTTAGCTCTAGCCGACTCCCCCTTCCCTGTATGCAAGGACAATCCCAATGGGATAGTGAAGGATTATTACGAGAGCGGGAAGCTTAAGACAGAATGGATGTGTAAAGACGGTCATCTAAACGGGATCACTAACCTCTACTATGAAAACGGTCAACTTCACAAAGAATCAAACTATGTAAATGATGAAAGACAAGATATTACAACCAGCTGGTACGAAGGCGGAGAATTAAAAAGCGTATGCAATTTCAAAGATGGCAAGCTAAACGGAGAGCATAAAATATTAAATAAAGACGGCTCAATAAAAGAGCTTGCTTATTATAAAGATGGAGTAGAATTAGATCAAAATTAGATCTAGATAGACAGAAATTGGTGTATTTCGTAGTCAGGAAAAATTAGCAGCTTATTATTAGCGAATTCTGTGGCGGAGGGCGAGGGATTCGAACCCCCAAGTCCGTAAGGACGCCGGTTTTCAAGACCGGTGCAATCGCCGTTCTGCCAGCCCTCCGAATCTGATGGAAAGTTTATTTATACCTTTTAGTTAAATAATGTGCAGTAGAGTGATGGTTGTCAATTAGTATTAAGCTTAATATGATCTCTGATCATAACAATTTCTGTAAGTCATCATCGGACAATTCTATCGGCTCTACTGTTTCGTTTATATTGGCCCTGAAATTACTAAGATCAACCCCGAGCAAATAGCAAGTAAAAATTGAGCGAATATGCTTATGCATTACAACAAGCACTTTTTCTCCGGGATAGGCAAGAGCAATCTCACTGATTGTACGTACTATACGCTCCTGGACTTCCTCCATTGTTTCAGGTCCGTTAGGAATCGGTATCGAAGTATCGCCGTCTATAAACCACTTCGTAAAATCGCTGTTAGGATCAGCAAGAAGATCGTCGTACTTTTGCCCGTTCCAATCTCCGTGATCGAGTTCTCTTAAGTCTTGATGAATATCAAGTGGAATACCAATTTTATCAGCGTAAGATTTAGAGGTGTCATATGCCCTCTTAAGCGGGCTTGTAACAATCCTGTCAAAGTTAAGCGCCTCGATTATAGGAAGAGTCTCCTCAATCTCAGCCCACCCAACATCACATAGCGGCAGGTCTGTAGTACCAATAAGCCTATGTTCTAAATTCCATGCTGTCTTACAATGACGTCCGAGATAAATTTTTGCAGTTTCTTGTGATTCGCTCATATAATTTTCCGGTTGTTATTTATCCCATATTATTAAGTATTGTGGATCAAATCAGGCATCAATATACCAAAAAAGTGACAATTTACAAGATATAGATTAATTAGCAGAACTTGCTTTTTGTTCTATTTTCTTATCATCCTGTTGTTCCAGGATCAGGCTGCTTTTTTTGAGATCGGGCAAATATGTGCCGCCCAATTTAACATGTCCCTTGTCAACTCCATCACTTATCCTATCAATTAAATAATCCCTGTCTATCCCCATAATATTAACTCCATGATCAGATTCAACCAGGCAAAGCATTTTCATGCTTTTCCCATTCTTATTAGCAAGCTCATAAATAGCTGAATAATTAAGAAGAGCCGCCTCAACAGTTCCACACGGGAGTGATGGGTTCCTAGCACCTGCATAATATTCACTCTTTCCGAACCAGTTGGGATCCGGATATCCGTGGAAATGAATTATTGGCAGACCGTTCTTTATAAGATCAGGAGTATAAAGAGCTGCCGCAATAGCTTGGGCAAGAATTACATATGTATCAAAAGACGGCCTGATATCTTTTCGGTTCAAGTCTACTCCCCTAGGGGTTTCTAACTGCAGCTTACCTTTAACAACACCAATCCTGACTATATCGCTATTAGGATCAAGGTTAGTTTTATCACTACCAGAACGGGAAGTAGTTATCCATATGTCAGGCACCTGTTGAAAAATCTCTTTTCCCCGTATGACAGTTCTTACATACCACCTGCCCTTTTTATTCTCCCTAACCATATTGTCATCGACACTTTCTACCTTTTGCAACTTGTTCCAAGTAGTTTTGCTTATTGTAACCCGGCCTTCATATCTGGGAGCCTCAGCCAAAGCTATGAAACCGTACGACACACCGGTCCTGCCCTCGAGAATCCTTTCAACAACATCCCTATGGGATTGCCTCTTTACTTTCTCACTAAATTTAGCCCCCTGCGGGAAGAGGTTAGTAGACTTTAGTAGCCTGCCTAGCTCTGCTAACTGTTTTGGGAAAACGGATTCCTCAGGATCGTACTCCCCTTTTTTAAAACGATTTAGCACTGGTGGTCTAATTGGTGCGTATATCTTCGGTATTAAAGAATTCAAAATGAAATCGTCCATTCCTTCGTTTAAATAAATAGAGTCTGAAAGATTCATATTAACGAGCGAAAACCTATCGGGAGCAATACCCATAATGATTACAGACATTGTTGCAATGAGGTTCTGTAATCCTATAGCTATCCTGCGGTCATATGTAGTGTTTTGATCCGCGAATTCCGGCTCTAAAGGCATAAGTGTAATAATTTGAGTATTAAAAGGGTCCTGTACATATCTTGCCGTAAAATCATCAGCCCATCCGCTTACTTTAAGAATTTCCATTACGGACATATCAGGTCTTCGCAAATATCCGTACATTCTCTCGGCTATACCACTTAAAAACGTCCTTGTCAGAGAATACTCTCTTTTTACATCCACGACTGCATGAATGTTTCTCTTTACCTTTCTTGTGCGGAGGACTTTTGATATTAATCCTGCGGGCAATTCGGCTGCTTCATCCCATGGAATTACCTGAACCCCATGTTCTTTTAGTTTATTCTCAAGTTTTTCTCTAAACTTTATTACAATCTGGTTTCCGTAATTACGTGGTAAAGGCCTAAACGTTACCCTCACCCTTTTAGCCATCTCTAGAGGCTTCCTAGGATTAACTAAATCCTTTTGAACAGGCATTCCCGCTAAGCTAATAATTGTTTTGAGTTCTAAATCTGCAAATTGCTGACTATCCATTATTTCTCTCCCATTACACACATCCCATTCCCGGAGTGCCTACCTTCTATTTCTAAACGGAGAAACTCGGCACCCAACTTCAGCTAATAAAAATATGGATTCACAATACGTAAATGAAAATATTATCTTCTAATAAACTCCCCGATTAAACAATTCAAACAACCTGTCAATTATAGACTATTGAAAGAGGTTACTCAATAAATGTGGGCCACTAATTATTAACGAGTAATAGCAGAAATCAAGATACAATGGTTATTTTTCTATAGAATTCAATTGTTTTCAGATTCTTCTTGATTTAGTACTTCCTCCATTTGTTCTCTTACAATCTGCATCAGTTTTTCTCTACCTTCTCTGCCTGAAGGCAAATCATCGACATAGATAGCTGGCAATATTTTAACTTTCATAGTCCCGGTATTGATCCAGGCGGATCCCTTGGACAGTATTTCGAGTCCCCCGGTAATAATCATGGGTACTACAGGCACCTTTGCTAGAACAGCAATGAAAAATCCGCCTTTTTGAAACGGCAAAAGTTTCCCGTCTTTACTTCTTGTTCCTTCCGGCGCTAAAACAACCGAGGGTCCTGAGCGAATTTTGCCGACTATCTTTCTAACTTCCTTAGTATCTGAGCTTGAGCCGTCTCTTGCCACCGTATAGTGCCCGGACAGTCTGGCTACCCAGCCAATAAAAGGAATTTGACCCACTTCCTTTTTCATTATAGCTCTCCAGTCAATAGGAAGAGCAGCCATAAATGCAAGAATATCAAGTGCGCTTTGGTGATTAAACATTATTATAGAGGGCTCATCGGGCAAATTCTCAACTCCCTCGACTTCAAGTCCTATACCGCCGGTCTTTAAATTTATCCGGGCCCAGGGCCTTACCGCATACTTAACAACAAGATGACGGAAAGTCAGAGACAGAAATATTCCGATAATACCGAAAAAAATGGTATAGACTATAAAAGCAAACCAGCAATATATTGTTCTAATCATAATAGGTCAAATGATAAGCACTCATGTTGTATCCGTAGGCAATTAGATTTATCCGTAATGCAATATTTGTCAAGCAGACAGTATCTTAAGCGCAGATGGCACTATTTCAATATTGTGAACCCCCTCTTCAAGATAAAAGGACTGGCCGTCCATATGAGCCGGGATTCTCGATTGTAATGTGATTTCCATATTTGTTGCTCTTTTAATCTCGACCTCATCCAAATCGGAATGAGATCCCTCCAGCACCTTGGGTATTTTAATCAGTCTGTTAATTATGGACATATCCTTAATAATATGAAAATCGAGCAGACCGTCGTCAATCTTAGCATCGGGAGCTAGTTTAAAGCCCCCCTGATAGAGACCATTGGAGGCGCCTGTCAGTAAAAGTGTGCCTTCGTAATTCCAATCATCAATTTTCACTCGAGCTGG
>PVMK01129858.1_pt1 | contig 17321 bp, 20 predicted proteins | sample 1853481 | NCBI WGS metagenome assembly PVMK01 (sample SAMN08533507, study PRJNA380276) | Marine sediment metagenome, whole genome shotgun sequencing project.
ACAGAATTTTTAATAAGTCAGGGATTTCCCTGACTTCATTATTCTTCTATCGTTTTTATTATATGAGGATGAGAACAATTATTTGAAGTAAAGGGGTATCAAGAAGAGAATGTAGCTCGTGAGATTAGGAGAATTGCTGAAACCGTGCCAGGAGTCAGTAATGTTCTTGTTCACGTGCGTCAGCTTTCTTTTGCATGACTAATGGACACGAAGTTGACATCCCTTTTGTTGTTTAATATCATTCACATGTACCTGCCCGACAAGAACATCGAGCTGCTGAAGAAAGTGGGCGGTGCGCTCAATCCGGGCGGCTGCGATCGTGATCATGGATCAGATGGCCACCCCGGCATCTGCTCCCACAGCAAAAGCCATGGCTGGGCTAAATGGGTTGAATTTATTCGTCCAGGTCAATGGGCAGACTTATCCGCCTAAGGATGCCGCTGGCTGGCTCAGACAAACTGGTCTTACCAATCCCCGCGAGATCTTTCTCCGTAAGAGCCCTGGCATCGCCTTGGTAGTCGGGACAAAGGCTAGCTGAAGTATAAGCAAAATGTTACAGAAACGGGTTAGTGGTCGTGGTATGGCTCACGAAAAATTAAGGAGGCAAAATTAATGAAAACTATCTCAGAGATAAATGAAAAGATAAGCAAGGGCCAGGCTGTCGTGGTGACCGCTGAGGAGGTCATCGGACTGGTGGCGAAGAAGGGCGTAGAGAAAGCCGCCAGGGAGGTGGACGTGGTGACCACGGGCACCTTCGGTCCCATGTGCTCCTCAGGTGCCTACTTCAACCTGGGGCACACAAAGCCAAGGATAAAAGTGGGCGGCGGAAGGGCCTACCTTAATGATGTACCGATATATGCAGGACTCGCCGCTGTGGACGTCTTTCTAGGAGCCACCGCTACTCCCGATGATGACCCCAGAAACAGGGTTCATCCCGGCCCCTTCAACTATGGCGGCGGACACGTCATTGAGGACCTGGTGGCAGGCAAGGATGTGAAGCTGGTGGTATCTGCCTACGGCACAGATTGCTACCCGAAGAAAAGGCTGGAAACCTGGATCAACATCAAAGACCTCAATGAAGCGGTGCTCTTCAATATGAGGAACGCTTACCAGAACTATAATGTGGCGGTGAATCTCTCGGACAAAACTATCTATACCTATATGGGAGTGCTCAAGCCGAAACTGGGCAATGCCAACTACTGCTCGGCAGGGCAACTGTCCCCGCTGCTCAATGACCCCTACTACAAGACTATCGGCATCGGGACGAGGTTTTTCCTCGGTGGTGGTATAGGATATATCGCCTGGCAGGGCACACAGCATAACCCTGATGCGCTGCGCTCCGATAACGGGGTGCCGAAGCGGGCAGCAGGGACACTGGCGGTGATCGGTGACCTCAAGCAGATGAGCCCCCGGTGGCTTGTAGGCACCAGCATGCTGGGCTATGGCGGCACGCTCACCGTGGGAATCGGAATACCCATTCCCATACTGTCGGAGGAGATACTGCGCTATACAGCGGTGAGGGATGAAGATATCTTCGCCCCTGTTGTGGACTACAGCGATGCGTACCCGCAGCGCAGCCCCGATGTCCTGGGAGAGGTTAGCTACAGTGAGCTCAGGAGCGGCAGGATATCGGTTAACGGCAAAGAGCTCCCCACCGCTTCGCTATCGAGCTACTCAAAGGCGGTTGAGATCGCCAACACCCTCAAAGAGTGGATAAACAAAGGAGATTTCCTGCTTACCGAGCCGGTTGCGCCGCTTCCTGGAGTGGAAGAAGGCGTCGTCTTCAAGCCCTTGGAAGAGCGCCCTATAGGAGAGTGAAGTATTCCATGCAATCACGTACTGGGTGAATATGGAATAGTGAAAAAGAGAGGTTTGAGATAATGGCTATTTCTAAAAGGGTGGTATTGCACTTTCCGTCACGCATGGTCGACCAGCCCATTATATATCATCTGGTCAAGGACTATGACCTGGTCCTCAATATACTCAAGGCATCGGTGACCCCCAAGGAGGAGGGGATTATGGTAGTGGAGCTCTCCGGAGGCCGTGCTGACTACGATAAGGGCATCAAGTACCTCAATGAGGCGGGGGTTAAGATTCAGTCACTGGGTCAAGATATCATGCGCAACAATGCCAGGTGCACACATTGCGGGGCTTGTGTTGTTGTTTGCCCCACCGGGGCCCTGGCGCTAGATCACAAAACCAGGATGGTGGATTTCAATGAGGACAGGTGCACCGCCTGCGAGCTGTGTGTGCTGTCTTGCCCCCCACGGGCTATGGAGGTGCATTTTTAATGTACCAGTCCTGGAACTACAGGCCGCCTTGCCAATATAAACTCCCCCTTTTTCCTCTTAATCCATGTCTAGTATCCTACCTGGATTGACTTTTGGGAGGTAGGTAACGACCATTGACAACAATTTCGCAAACGTCTACGGTATGCGTACCAAATGAAAGGTACACAATTTGCCCTATCTGAATGAGACAAAAATCACATACAAGTAATGTCCCATACCTTAGTATAAATCTGGATAATTGGGCGATTTGTCGGTGCCGATCATTTGTGAGCCACGACATCAGGCCTGTAGCTGAGATCGCCTTTAACGAGGCTGTGATGTTGTTCCGAGAGTGAGTCCTAAATTGGCGCTGAATATATTATCAACGGTTGAAGAATTTCAACAGGAGGTATGGCATGCTTCGGAAAATTAGCATCTCCAATGTGGCGCTCCACCCTTTGATCAAGGCTTTGCCTGATGACACTCTGGGCGATATCCACAGTAAACTTGGTCAACACAATTCAGTGGTTGTAGTAGATACCACGGGCCATTTCAAGGGTATCATTTGCCGAAAGGACATAGTAAGAAAGATGCTTTCTGAACCTGATTGGAAACGGATCCCAGTGACTGAGGTCATGATCACAAAGGTCCTTTATGTACCCAACCATGTCTCCTTGGCTGAGGCGGCAAAGGACATGCTCGAAGCCGATATTCACCAGCTGGTGGTTACCGGCCCGCCGGAAGGGGGTTCGGTTCCTATAGGCATACTGACGCTGGGGGAGGTCGTCAGAAATGCCATATAGCATAGAGTAAATATCATGAATACTAATTTATAAACCCTTTCCACATCTGAGGCCAGGAGAACCGACTAAAATCTTTATCGATAAAGAATATCTAATTAATACAGAGCCACATGTAACTGGACATTTTCCTAGAGAAATTTGCATCTCCGAAATTCTGTAATACCAATAGAGGTTGGCTAGAAGGGGAAGAGGGTTAAACTATGTTGCGGATATTACATAACACTGTAAGGCGAAGAAAATTCTGGTTTATTGTGCTCGTATCTATGGCTATAGTAGCTGCTATAGCCTTTATATCATTAAACCAGGGCCCGCCGCTGGATGCAATACAGGTTAGTCTTGCTGATAGGTCGGCCGTCCCGCAAGTATTGGGGAGCAACAGTGATGACTATAACCAGCCTGGGAATAGCTCGTTGCGGGTAGCAATTGCGGGCGTGCTGTCCCCCAGTTCCACCCTGGAGGCGTACCAGGATCTTCTAACGTACATGGGCGATAGCCTGGACCGACAGGTACTAATGATTCTAAAGCCGACTTATGCTGAGATCAACGATATGCTGATGGGCCAACGCGCCGATGTCGCCTTCGTTTGCAGTCTGGCTTATGTAAAGGGCAACCAAGACTTCGGCATGGAGCTTTTAGTGGCGCCGCAGATTAACGAAGAAATCGTATATTATTCCTATCTGATAGTACCCGAGGTAAGCAGTGCATCAAACATGGAAGACCTCAGAGGTCGCAGCTTCGCCTTCACCGACCCGATGTCCAATACCGGCCACTTGGCGCCTACCTACCAGCTTTCCTTGTTGGACGAGACCACAGCTTCCTTCTTCGGCAGTTATTATTTTACCTACAGCCATGATATCTCGGTCAGGGCAGTGGCAGATAGATTGGTAGATGGTGCCGCAGTAGATAGCCTCGTCTACGAGCAAATGATAGCCAAAGAACCGGAACTGGCATCCAAGGTCAAGATACTAGCCCGATGGGGTCCTTATGGGATGCCACCGGTGGTAATAAACCCGGAGCTAGATTCACAATTAAAGCGGCAATTGCAGGAGCTCTTTCTTGGCATGCACGACTCTGACGAGGGGAGAAATTTGCTCAGCAACTTGGATATCGATCAATTCAAAGTCGTCCCCGACGATCTCTATGACTCAATAAGGGAAATGACAACCAAGCTTGGATGGTAATTTTGGATAGCAATACCAAAAAAAGGAGGAAATCTTTTTGGCCTACTTTTTGGTCTAAGGTGGGGGCAGTTGGCATCAGAACCAAGATCATGGGTATAGTGGCACTATGTATAATCTGTTCCGCCATAGCCATGGTCTGGTACACACAGCATGATATGTCAGCAGCGTTGAGAACTGAGTTGCAGGAGGGAGGCCTTGCCATTGGCACCGGTTTGGCGGCACAGGGCCGTGACCTAATACTTACCCACAACGATTTTGCCCTATATACATTGGTCAAAGAGACCCAGGACGCCGACGATGATCTGATATACATATTCGTGCTGGACGCTGAAGACAATGTCCTGGTTCACACCTTTGACGGAGGATTCCCAAGGGATCTCCTGGGTGTAAATGACGTGCAACCAGAGGAGGCCTTCCATATTCAAGCGTTACAAACCGAAGATGATACGATCCAGGACATAGCCGTCCCTGTCCTTGGCGGCAAGGCTGGTATGATTCGCCTTGGGATGTCCGAGAGCGCCATTGACGCCGCAGTTGCGGGAAACATCCGCAATATGCTACTTTGGTTCACCCTGATACTGGTACTGGGGCTTTCCGTAGCTTACGGCCTGGCCTCTATTTTGACTGTACCAATTACGCGATTGGCCCAGGCAGCACGAGCGGTTGGAAAAGGAGACTTTCGATGGAAAGCTCCTGTTTGGGCCAAGGATGAGATCGGCAGTTTGGGTACTGCCTTCAATGAAATGAGTAAAGACCTTGAACGTAAAGGGAAGATGCAAGCGCGCTTGCTGGCGAAGGTCATCAATGCTCAGGAAGAGGAGCGAAAACGCATTGCCCGTGAGCTTCATGATGAGACAAGTCAAGCCCTTACATCGCTGATGGTCGGTCTCAGGTATATCGAAGACTCAGCTGACATAACCTCGGTCACAAAAGAGGTAATCGCTCTACGCAAGCTGGCGGCGCAGACATTGGATGAAGTTCATCGCCTGGCTACAGAGCTTCGTCCCAGCGTTTTGGACGATCTGGGTCTGGTAGAAGCAGTGGAGAAATATACCAGAGAGTTTTCAACCAAGATGAACATCAATGTTGATACGCACGTCGGACTTATTAGAGGGGTGCGTCTACCGTCTGATATTGAGGTCACTGTATATCGCATCGTCCAGGAAGCGTTGACCAATGTCGCTAAATATGCTCGAGCGGAAAACGTAAGCGTTATATTAAGGTATCGAGATTCGTCGTTGGTAGCTGTTATCGAAGATGACGGTATTGGATTCGATGTCAACGGGATATTGACTTCACAGAATAAAGAGAAGCTGGGGCTTTTCGGCATGTACGAGCGGGCTTCAATTATCGGTGGCAGGCTTTCAATTGAGTCCCAACTCGGATCCGGGACTACCATCTACCTTGAGGTACCCGTGAAATCTCTGGAGGAGGTGAAAGATGGGAAAGATAAGGTTGCTTCTGGCCGATGACCATGCTGTTCTTCGTGCGGGTCTAAAGACATTGTTTAGTGCTCAACCGGATATCGAGGTAGTAGCAGAAGCCTCCGATGGCGACGATGCGGTGCTCCAAAGCCGTAAGACTAATCCAGATATTGTTCTCATGGATATAACCATGCCCGGGTTGAGCGGTTTAGCGGCTACTGAGAAGATAAAACGCCAGAATCCAGAGACAAAGGTTTTGATACTGACTATGCATGAAGACGAGAGCTACCTACATCAGGCGTTTCGTGCTGGAGCCGATGGATATGTGCCAAAGAAAGCAGCAGACACGGAGGTAATCGCTGCCATTCGGGCTACCTTCCGAGGAGAGCACTTCATCCACCCTTCTATGACCTCAAGTCTGGTAGCCGGGTTACGTCAAAGAGAAATACCTGACACAACTACTTACCAGAATGATGGGCTTAGTGAGCGAGAACGAGAGGTGCTCCGACTCTTGGCCTTGGGCCATACCAATCAACAGATAGCAGATACGCTGTATTTGAGCGTCAAGACTGTGGAGACTTATAAATCTCGCCTTAAGGAAAAGCTGGGGTGTGAAGGCCGTGCAGAGTTAGTTAGATACGCAATACGAATGGGCCTAATAGACACGGAAGTCTAAGTTATACTTGGGAGTAGATATATTAGGGAGCCGACAACGGCTCCCTAATTGTTTTCTCCTTGCTCCACAACCATCAAGGCATCTCCGTTTTTACTGACACAAACATTAATAAATCAGGTGTTTCCCTGACAGAATTTTCAAGATATCAGGTGTTTCCCTGACTCCATTATTCTTCGATCATAAGTATTATCCATATGATGTTCATTTTTCCAGATATATTCTATCACGCGGGTTATAATCGGGTAAAAAGTCGCCTCGAAACTGGTGCAAAACTTGTGCAAAAAACTATTGACCAGGGGCATGTTTTTTGGTACTGTTTCTGACGCATCTTTCGGCAGCTCCTGTCGCAGTCGATTATTGAATGCTGCGAGACTCCAGATACCGAATAATATCAGGGTGACCCCGCCGAATTGGGGACATCACTGACCTTGTGATTACGGAAGTACCAACGATGAGAACAATGGTTTTTCGTGTTCTGTATACGGCTGTACATTGCTAGTACTGTGTCGATGATAGCATCAGTGCAGTCTAATTTTTTTAACCAGGACCATAGGAGGGCTTAGATGTTTGTAAATGAAACTATTACAAGACGCTCTTTCGTAAAAAAGGCGGGTGCGGTTACTGCCTTAGGCGCCGCAACTCTGTATGGACTTAATTCGATGCCAGTCCTTGCCGAGGATGCTACTGAATCTATAGCTACCATAGAAGGCGAAAGTTGGGTTCCTACCACATGCTGGATCGGGAAGCAGGACTGTGGGATGTTAGCACGCGTAGTGAACGGGAGGATCGTGCAATTCGATGGTCTGCCCGACAATCCGCGTAATGTGGGTACGCTCTGTCCCAAAGGGCGTGCTCAGATCATGGCGGTTTATGACCCTTACCGGGTGAAAAAGCCACTGCGTAGGACAAATGAAAAAGGGGTGTCCGGCACGTGGCGGGAAGTCTCTTGGGATGAGGCGCTGGACGAACTCGCAGAGCATATGAAAGATGTCAGAAGCCGCGACCCTGAACTGCTTCTATGGCAAAAAGGCAGAAGCAAGGCGAAGGATTTCTATGACGATGCCTTCGTCAAGGCCACAGGGGCGCTTAAAATGGGGCATGGTGGCTATTGCTCGGACGCTGGCTATCGGGCATGCGAGTATACCACCGGTCTTCACGGCGTTCTGCATCCCGATTTTCGCCATACCAACTATCTCTTATCATGGGGATGGGATTCTCAGAACGCAGGCGGAAACAAGTTCTGCTGGCTCACCTGGAACCAGCAGTTGCTTGATGCTAAGGAACGTGGGATGAAGATGGTCGCTCTCGACCCATGGAAAGGGGCAACGGGACCTCACGCCGATAGATGGCTGCCAATCAAGCCGGGCACAGACCTCGCTTTTTTTCTTGCTCTGGCTAATGTTCTCATCGAGAATGGATACGTGGATGAGGAGTACCTCAAGAACTACACCAATTCAGCGTTTCTCGTCCAGGAGAATGATGGTCGCTTTTACCGAGTTGATGAAAAAGAACAGGTGTGGGATACCACGACTGGGTCCAACAAGGACCACGATGCCGCGGGGCTTAGCCCTGAACTGGACGGCGAACATACTATAGGGGGTGCCAAGGTCAAGACCGCCTTCCGGCTTTTCAAGGAGCATGTCGCCACTAACACCCCGGAATGGGCCGCCAGTATATGCGGGTTGCCAGCCGAGGATATCCGCAGGGTAGCGAATGAACTCGGCGAGAACGCCATGATTGGCAGCACGATTGTCATTGATGGGGAGACTCTGCCATACCGGCCTGCTGCGCTTGCGGGTTACCATGTGACCCAGCAAGAACTGGGCTTTCAGGCCTGCCGGGCTGCCCTTTTTGTGGCTATGCTGATTGGCTCCATAGAGGCTGTGGGCGGTACCAGAACCGACCTTACCTGGAAAGACTACAAGAATTACAGTGGCCTGGATAATGCAAAGATTAAAGACACGCCCGACAACTTTTATCTTAAAAATAGCAAGTTCTTTCCAATAAACACCGGGCTCCCCGGGATTGCTGCCAAGGTGATGCTGGATCCGAAAAAATATGATTTCCCACCGGAGAAGATCCCAGAAGTATGTATTGTCCACATGGCCAACCCTTTAGTCTCCTTCCTCGACACGCCCGTTTTCAAGGAGGCTTGGCATAAGTTCAAGTTCGTTGCCGTAATCGATCCGTGGCTGAGCGAGACGGCTGACTATTTCGCTGACGTCGTATTGCCTGCCGCAACCGTCGAGAAATACGAGGGGCCCATCGCGGCCAGCAATCAATACGATGACGCCGTGACACTGCGGTTGCCGCCAATTGATCCACTTTATGAGAGTAAAGGGGAAATCGACATCTATCTCGACCTTTGTGAGAAGGTGGGAGTCCTTTCAACGTACATAGATACTGTTAACAAGGAGCTCAAGCTTACAGGAACCCCCAACGAAATTCCCAATGATAGAAAACCCATAGTGAGGGACATATTCGATCGGTGGGCTAAAGAACACGTGGATCCAGAAGGAATCGCATACTTCGAGAAGCACGGTGTCAAAAGCAAGGGCAAAGTTTCCGCGGCCAAATACTACGGACATGCACAGGATCCAAAATTCAAGGCTAATGACTCCGCAAACAAGGCCGCAGGCTATACATGGATCCGGGGTCGCCTTTATGGAGAATCTCTACTCCGCTACAGGGAAGAGATGAAGGCCAAGGGCGTTGGTGAGATTTATTACCAGGATTATACTCCATTTCCCACTTGGAGACAGCCTACCATGTGGGGTTCACCGGACCAATATGATCTAACCCTCATTACCTACAAGAGGATTGAATTCAAGCAATCAAGGTCCACCTTCATCCCTCTACTGGCGGAGATGATCCCCACCCAACTGCTCGATATCAATCCCAAGACGGCGCGGGAGCGCGGGATCGATGACGGTGATGAGGTCTGGGTCGAATCTCAAAATGCTGTGACCCTTGAGACTCGAAAAGTCAAGACGAAAGCTCGTTATTTAGAGGGCCTGAGGCCCGATACGGTTGGGATGTACAATTCTTTCGGCCTGTGGGCACACCCACGAACCAAAGGCCAGGGGCCTACGCCGAACGATTTGTACTTTACTGGAGAGGGTTATGTCACATGCACGGCGGACCAGTCCTTCCACGTGCAAGTTAATGTATATAAGTCTTGAGGAGGGGCAGTATGACTGATGTTCCTACTGATCACAATGAAGAAATAATGGTCGAGCGTCTTGACAGGCGCAAGTTCCTGCGCGCCGGGGGCGCAGCGGTGGCCGTGGGTGCTGTGGGTCTATTAGTGGGCCCAAAGCTATTGCGAGGTTCTGAAGTTAGGGCAAACCAGGGGGTCGGGAAGAAGTATGTGATGGTTATTGACCTTTCACGGTGCTTTGGCTGTCGCGCCTGTATGCAGGCTTGCAAGATAGAAAACAATACTCCCGAGGGCATGATGTGGATGTATGTATTTCGATTTGAAGAGGGAACGTATCCCCATGTGAGCTCTTGGTCCATGCCGCGTCCTTGCATGCACTGCGATAATGCCCCCTGTGTGAAGGTCTGCCCTGTCGGTGCTCGATACAAGCGGGAAGACGGGCTGGTAGCCACGGACCGCGACCGTTGCATAGGATGTCGCTACTGCCAGGTTGCTTGCCCTTACAGCCTAAACTACTTCCAATGGAAGGATCCGCATAAAAACCAGTACTACGATTGGCTCGGATCTGAGGGGGATCCCATACGAGACATAATCGATGGTTACAGTCCCCCATACAGCAATCCCTCACTTGAATCCGAGTACGGTCAAGAGAAGAAACACATCGCCGGGAGCGGTTTTAAAAAAGGGGTGACGGAGAAATGTACTTTCTGTGTACACCGGATTGAAAGGGGGCTGCTACCCGCTTGCGTAGCCGGTTGTCCGGGACACGTATACCATTTTGGCGATATCAAGGACCCCGACAGCGAGGTGTCAAAGATCCTGGCGGAGAATAGATGGTTTCGCCTCCTCGAAGAGGCGGGTACTAAACCGAGCGTCTACTACATCAATGGGACCCCACCCGGGGAAAATATCCGGGAAATCGACGCTATTATAGGGAAGGTGTAATATGACTACAACGAGACTTCCTAAAGATAGGTTGCCATATGGTGTTGGCCATATCGGTCGGGGATGGGCTATCTTGGCCGTGATTGCGGCTGTTATGCTCTTCGCCGGAATATATGCATATACTCGGCAGCTCATTGATGGGGAAGTCGTTACAGGGTTGGCAGATATTGGTACTGGCGGCGGAGTCACGTGGGGCCTTTATGTTATCTTTCTGGTTTACTTTATTGGCGTTAGCTTTGCCGGGATAAGCATCGCCGCGATCATCCGGCTGTTCAACGTGGAACAACTTAAGCCTATATCAAGAATAGCCTTACTGATCACGATCATCTCTATCTTCCTAGGTGCCCTTCTGGTCATAATAGACCTCGGACAGCCACTACGTGGTCTTACCAATCTCTGGCTCTACGCCAGGCCCGGGTCACCTCAATTCTATACATTCACACTGGTAATATCCGGATACTTATTTGCCAGCCTGGTATATTTCTTCCTCGCCAGCAGGAAAGATGCCGCTATTTGCGCTAAAACGCCGGGTAAACTCCAATGGTTTCATCGATTGTGGGCGGCAGGATACGAAGATACCCGCGGGGAGCGAGCCAGACGTAAACGCGTTTCGTGGTTATTGGCATTTGCGATCCTGCCGCTTCTGGTAGTCGCGCAACTAGTTGGGGGCTTCATATTCGGCTTCCAGGGAGGACAAGCAGGCTGGTTCAGTGCCCTGCAAGCGCCTGGGTTCTTGGTGATAGCAGGAATAGCCGGAATCGGACTGGTGATTGTCGTAACCGCCATCGTAAGGAAAGCGCTTAAGCTTGAGCAACAGATTAGCCCTAGTGTTTTCCGTTGGCTAGGTAACCTATTATGGATCATGACGGTTACATACCTTTGTTTACTCATCGTGGAGGTACTCACCGCAACCTATGCATCACCAGGGGCTGAACAAAGAATCTATGACGTGATTCTCTTTGGGGAGTATGCCTGGGCATTCTGGCTTTCCGCAGTTTTACTAGTTTTCATTATTTTATCGATATTCACGCAATGGATTTCAGGTCGATACAGCATTCCGCTAATAATATTGGCCGGGGTACTTGCCAACGTGGTAAGTATTCTCAGGCGCTATGTGATAGTGGTTCCGTCACAGACACACGGAACGCTTTTGCCTTATGAAGCGGGTTCGTATTCGCCTACCTGGATTGAATATACAATCATTCTTGGACTGATCGGTCTGGGTATCCTCCTATTCATCGGGTTCATGAAAGTATTCCCCATATTGGAGATTCCAGAAAAGAAGGAGGGAGGTTCGTAGTGAAAGGACGAAAGCCAATAGCTATCCTAATATTGATTATAGGTCATGTGGTGGCTTTGCTGGGATTCCTCCTGGCAGCATTTTCAGGAATGGTTGGTGCCCCCTTAATATTCGTAATAGGGGTGGTATTAATATTCATCTCACCCGTAGTATATGAGCTTTATCCAGGAAAAGAGGATTAGGACTGGTCGTTCGAGATATTACATGGAGAGATTCACTCAAAGATAAATCATCTCGAACGCGAAGGATGGTAGACGGATGACAGTTGGCATTGAAATAGCGGAATCAGAGTTGGCTCTAAGTCGGGCTCGGGTATACGGAATCTTGGCAGCCATATATTCGAAACCTGCGGGCGATGCCGAGCTCGATGTGTTCAGGCAGTGGTGGCTTATAGTAGTAGAGTTAGTGCAAGGCAACGTGCCCGAGTTGATCATACGCGGGCTGGGTAAAATCCAGTCCTGGCTTGAAGACGTTGACTCCAACACCCCTGATAAGTGCGAAGCTACCCTACAGTCTGAGTTTCTACCACTCTTTCGAGGGCTAAGGCGGGGGTCATCGCCTCCGCCCCCATACGAGTCGGTGTGGGTAGATGGCGGGGTCGTCTACGGGCCATCTGCCGATCGAGTAGGTCAGAAGTATCGGCAATTCAATATGAGAATCCTGAACAATGAGCCTCCCGATCACCTTGCCCTAGAGCTGTATTTCATGCGCTTTCTTTGTGAAAAGGAAGCAGAGGCCCGCAGCACCGGTCAATCTGTTCAGGATTGGCTCGCAGAAGAGGAAGATTTCTTGGGCGAACATCTGGCCCCATGGCTTCCCGCTTTTTGTGAAGGTATCAGGGAATCCTGTGAGACCCTGTTTTATAGCGGTGTAGCTGACATCACAGAAGGATGGATCTGTCTGGATCAAGAGATTATCGAGGGCCTAATAGAAACTGAACCATTAGAAGGTGTCCTTGACGTCGGACCTACAACAAGTAGATGAATAAGGAGATACAAATGGCGGTAAATAGATATGTAGGGAATATGGCGCGCAAGAGAAATCTCCGGGACTCGTTGAGATGGTTGCGGGATTCCAGAAAGCTGCTGGATGTGGTTATAGCGGTGCTTGTCTTTGGGTCAATCTGGGGTTTATTAGAAGCCACCCTTGGGGGGTTTTTACACCTGATCCATTTCACCCACAAAGGAGCGATTATGGGTGGGGTTGGAATGGCTATCATGGCAGCATTTGTGGTTACGCGTAGACATCCAGGTCTCCTGATTGGGGTTGGTTGCACCGCCGCCCTCTTCAAACTGCTAAGTCCGGTGGTATATGGACAACCGCTTTTAGCACCTTTCGTGGTGAACCCAGCGGTGGCGATTATACTGGAGTCATTGGCCTTCAGCTTGGTCGTCAGTTTGCTTTATAGTAGGTTTGAACGAAATGTCCGGATGCGGGTTACGGCTGGTATCGCAGCAGGATATCTGAGCATTATCTTTTATGCTGTTTTTGCTTCAGTGGCGGGCAGGGGCTACTGGCCACTCCTGAGCTTCACGGAAAAAGTAAAAGAAGTGTTTGTTAACGGCACAGGCATAGCCATAGTAGGTACTATATTACTGCTTGTGGGATATGCCCTGGCGGTACACCTTCGACCGAAGTTTGTGGATTTCAGGAGTATGAAGCCAAAAACGTTCTATGCCGGTGCTGGAGCTACAGCAATCTGTTGCTGGGTCTTCGCTCTAATTGCCTTCGATGCAGGTTTGTAATGAATTCGCTGATTGTCGGTGACCCACGTTCGGGCAAGACTAGATGGTGTACGGACTACATCGACTGGGTGCGGGAACAGGGCATCAGTGTTGGTGGCGTCCTATCCCCTGAGGTCTGCGAAAGTGGGGAACGAGTGGGATTTGATGTGACTGACCTCATTACCGGGAAACGGATTCCCTATGCCCGCTTTTCAATTAATGATTCCTTCGGAGCAGGAGAAACGGTTGGGCCATACACCATTGACCATGATGCGATACTATTTGCCCGCAAAGCTATTCGTAGTGCCATCCATAGTGTATGCGGTCTGGTGGTGATTGATGAGGTTGGCCCTTTAGAACTGCGCGGCAAAGGGCTCATGCCCGCAGTAGAATTGTGTATGTCTTCGGCCCTCAATGTTCTCATTGTAGTAAGGAGTTCGCTACGGGAAGCGATTCAGAGATACTTTATTATGTCTGAGTTTGCTACTGTTGATTGCTCAACCTTGTATGACCTGGATGATAGCCTGCTTCACACTAGTTACCGGGATATGCAACAACGTGAATATCACAGTTAATTAGATATATGGAGGTTCATTAGAACGCCATTCAGGGGATTTGATATGACATCGATTGTTCTCGCCGGTGGACGCAGTTCTCGCCTGGGCCGAGAAAAATCTCAGGAGATACTTGGGGGCCAGAGATTGATTGGACTAGTCATCAATCGCCTCAGTTCCCTGAGTGATGAGATCCTGATCGTGGTTTCACCGAGGCAATTGAAGTCATCCTTCTCTTTAGCTTCTAAAGTGAAAACAGTGGTCGACATTTACCCTAATAACGGCTCCTTGGGTGGCATCTATACCGGTCTCGTGTACTCGACTAGCTTTCAAAATCTGGTTGTAGCCTGCGACATGCCCTTTCTCAACCCAAAGCTGCTACGTTATATGATAAGTCAATCATCTGGTTTCGATGGTCTTATGCCCAGGATAGATGGCCACAAAGAGCCATTACATGCCATATATACTAAAAATTGCCTTCCTTCAATGGAAATGCTGCTCAACGAGGGCAATCTCAAGGTGAAAAACTTGTCCGATTCAATAAAAGTAAGGTATCTGGATAACGAAGAGATAGATATATTCGACCCTGAGCATTTAAGTTTCTTCAACATCAATACACAAATCGATTTGGAGAGAGCACGTATGTTGGCAGAACAAAAAATCACCGATAGAACCGTGATGGCTACTAGCACGATGAAGGCTAATATATGTTTCTGAAAAGTGTTAGGGTTTATATTAAGGCTGTTGATCTGCGCCAGGCAGAACACGATGTGCTATTGCCTTTGAAATGGATAACCACACTGGATTTAGATAGGCAAGCGTGTGAGTTGGGGTATAGCGCTGGGGATTTGACCCCGGCATGAAATAGCATGAGGGGCCATCAAAGGCTCTAGAGGAGGGGAGTATGCCATTACATGGATGGGAGTTCCTTATCATAGTTGTGGTCGTGTTAATTGTATTTGGGGTGGGGAAGTTGCCCCAGACATTGGGCTCTCTTGGCAAGGGTGTCCGCAGCTTCCGTAAGTCAGCGGCAGGCGAGGATGATGACAAAGAATTGTTGGAGTCTACGACCAAGCAGGAAGAGCCCGCAAAATAAAAAATGCCGCCGACGAAGAGAAAAGTTAGCATCTGACATGTCCTCGTATCCTCTTATCCACGATAATTGGGAGGAAACAGCGTTCCTTTACCGTGGGGATTATCCAATTGGTTGGTGATGGATGATTGATGGCTTTTTAGGTATAGGTTTCTGGGAGATACTTCTAGTATTTGTTATCATCATGGCGCTATTGGGCCCAAGAAGATTGCCCGAGATCGCGGGGAAAATAGGGGACATTAATGCGCCGTCTTAAGAGTGCTTTCTCTGATCTGACAACGGCGTTAACCAATGAGGTGGAAGGCACTCCTGTAAAGCAAGGTGAGAATCCCCTGGATGGCCTGAAGAAGGCAGCCATTGATCTAAAATCGTCTTTGACCAGGAAAGTAGAGGATGCCCCGACCAAGGAAGTTGATAGTCTCCAGGTAGAGGACAAGGAACCGAAGGCTCATGACTAGCATAGCTGCTGGCCAAAGCGACGACGCACAGCCGATTGAAGAAGAGAAAAAACTCACGGTTTTAGGCCATCTAGAAGAAGTGCGGGGGCGTCTATTTAAGTCCGTAATAGCTGTCGTTATCTGCATAATTATCTGTTTCCCCCTGGCACGGTATATCTACCCCATCTTAATGAACCCCCTTCCCGGCATCGAGCTGTATTACACCGAGGTAACCGGGTTACTGGCAAGTTATATGAAACTCGCTCTATATGGCGGCCTCATTCTTGCATGGCCTTACCTTCTTTACCAGTTTGTAATGTTTCTCAAGCCAGCGCTTACTCACAAGGAGAAAAGATATTTTTTTACACTGCTTCCTGGGGCACTCATTCTTTTCATCATGGGGATCATGTTTGGCTACTTTGTACTCCTGCCCCCGGCGCTGAATTTTCTATACTACTCATTTCCAAGTTACGTCGGTGGTGATATAGAACCAATTTGGACAGTGGATAATTACATTTCTGTGGTCTCTAGACTTCTCTTCTGGCTCGGTGTAGTGTTCCAAATACCGATATTGATGTACTTCTTGGCCAGGATTGGTATCATTAGCCCCGGGTGGATTCGCAGGAAGTGGAGGTATGCTGTAGTCATTGCCTTCATAATCGGTGGTGTCATTACCCCCTACCTTCGACCCGATCAATCAGAGCCTTGTGGCTGGTCCTATCATACTGCTCTACGGGCTTGGCTACTTGCTAGCAAAGCTGGCATGGATCGGTAGGAAGAGGGCAGAGGCTGAGACGATATAGATGGTAGTGGAGACAAGGGCAGTTATAAATATAATGCCAACGCAACCGGATCTTTCCAGCAAATAACTCTCCCCAAGGAATGATGGCAGAGTGATTGGCTGGGGTTTCCCACTTGTTTATTAAAGGAGAGTGATTATGGCTATTATTACAATTTCCAGAGGTTCGTACAGCAGGGGCATGGACGTTGCGGAGAAAGTCGCTGATAAGTTGGGATATGACTGTATAGGCAGAGAGGCGCTCCTGCAAACCTCGAGAGAATATGATGTTCCGGAGGTGAAGCTTGTTCGGACAACTCAGGATACAAATTCAGTTCTGGACAGTCTCATTGGTGGGAAGGAAAGGTATGTGGCTAATATTCAAGCAGCATTAACATCACGTGTTAAGAAAGACAACGTAGTCTATCACGGGCTTGCTGGCCAGTTCTTACTCCAAGGCGTATCTCACGTACTGAAAGTGAGGATAATTGCACCTCTGGAATACAGAATAAATATCGTCATGGTTCGCGATAATGTAGAAAGACAGAAAGCAATAAGTATCCTGAAGAAAGACGACGAAGAAAGAAATCGATGGAGTAGAAAGCTTTTCTTAATCGACCCGAGGGACTGCAATCTCTACGATCTTGTACTAAATATAGATAAGTGCACAGTAGTAGATGCCGTTGACCTCATATGCCATACCGCCGGATTCAAAGGTTTTCAGACTACACCAGAGTCGCAAAAAGCAATGGATGATCTTCAACTAGCCTGTGAAGTAAAAGTACGTTTGGTTGATGTGAGGCCAGATGTCGAAGTAAGCGCCGACACGGAACCGTATCTGTGATAACTGAGGCGCACTCACCTCAAGAAGAAAATGTAGCTCGTGAGATCAGGAGAATTGCTGAAACCGTGCCGGGAGTCAGTAATGTTCTTGTTCACGTGCGGCAGCTTGCTTTTGTATGACCAATGGACACCA
>PVMK01124010.1_pt1 | contig 17320 bp, 15 predicted proteins | sample 1853481 | NCBI WGS metagenome assembly PVMK01 (sample SAMN08533507, study PRJNA380276) | Marine sediment metagenome, whole genome shotgun sequencing project.
CAGCAACGACTTGCCAGCCTTCCGCGTCTGGTCGAGGCCCGCCTGCTGGCCCAGGGAATTAGGGGGGCAGTGACCCTAACTACTGAGTGAAGGTCACTGTCCCCCTAATCGATTTCTATTTCGAATCTTCTTTTTTCTTCGCCGGCCAAAGCGTATCGAATATGAACACTGCGCCGATGGCGTACAGCGTTGCCAAAATAAACATATTGAGCCGTGACCAGAACGCCGCGTCAGCGCTCGCTCCCGTCTGGCCATCGAGGACCGCGGGGGCCAGGACAACGATCATGGTCAGAAAACCATAGGACCATGTAGCACCCTTCGGATGCATGCCCGGTCCGCTGAAAATCTTCGGTCCCATGATAAGTCCACCGAGACCCTATTAATAAGGTGTACATGACCAGCGATGGCCAAACGCTTAGTACCTGCCAACCAATAATTGCCCCAGCGCCACCGATGAATGTAGAAAACAGCAGTGACTTGCCCGCCTGCCGTGTTTGATCGAGACCGGCTTGCTGGCCCATTGATGAAACCTTGATCATTACGGCGGCATAGCTCGCGCTGGTGCTGGACATCAGAAACCAGATTATTATCGGCATAACAATCGCCAACGATCGCCATGCGCTGCGCCGTGCCGCAGGCAAGTCAGGCTCTTGTGGTTCCGGTTTGGCTGCAGGTGTTTGTGCTTTTTCCATACGCGCACAAGAATCCGGCAGTATTGCGTGCCCTATCCAGACGAACGAGATGCCAAAAATCGCGCCCATGGTCAGTCCTTGCAGAACTCCCAGTACCGCATCGATTGAGACCGTGCCTACTGAGGTCGTAATCGCAAGACCAACAGTTGCAAATGCACCAATAATGGGTGAGCCGCCGCGCGCGGTGAAGTAGAAACTATGAAATAAGGCCAGCGTAAGCAGGCCTATACCAACCATTCGCTGGTTCAGAATAAACGGCAGTATCGCCAGGCCGGCGTACGAACAAACGACGAGTACCAGTGTGAACTTTACGCCGTTTATGAAAGACAGCGCTGGTAGCGGCAATGCCAGAATGAACATCGTGAATACTGGCGCGATGAACGACATTGGCCAGTTAACAACCTGCGAAAACCACATCGACAATGCTGTAGCCAGCGCCATCCGCAAGATACGGACACTCGCTATGTCCATGCCGCTGCTTGTCGTTACTTTTGTCTCAGAAGGCATAGGTCAGAATGCTCACGATTCTGATATAGATCTTGCCTACCGTATTGAATAGCCAGTGGTCGCCGGTGTAAGTAATCACCGATGCCTGCGCGCCGACACGAACTGCAAGCCGGTCCTGATCGTCACGCAGCTGAAACTCGACTTGCACCGGGAAACGTTGTGCATCCCGCAACCACTGACGATCGTTACTTACTGTTGGCAGGCTACCTAGCGGTGCCGCCGCAACGTCGACACCGAACCCGGTACTGCTGATCCGGCCAGAGACGATTCTGCCCGGCATGGCATCGAAAACGATCTCGACGGGATCACCGGGGGTGATGTGGCCAAGATTATTTTCCGTGAAGTCAGCCTGTATCCAGATATTGTGCACGCCGATAAACGTCATTTGGGGCGCACCGGCTGAGGCGAAGTTGCCACGATCCACACGCACATCGGTTAGCAAACCATCACCAAGCGCACGAACAGTCGTTCTGGATAAGTCGAGTTCGGCCTGATCGAGAGCCGCTTGTGCCTGCAATATTCTGGAGTTCTGGTCGCCAGTTTCACCCAGATCCTGCCTGGCTTTCTCCAGGTTCGCCTCTGTTGATGCGAACTGCGCTACTGCAACCGCCAATGAAGCTTCGGCCTGCTCAAGGCGTCGATCGGAAATGGCGCCGGGATCTTCTTCCTTTATGCGCCGTAGCCGTATCGCGTCCTGCTCAGCTCGCACAACGCCTGCTCTCGCAGACTCCACGGACGCCAATGCCGCATCGACGCCGGCGCCTGATGCGGCAGTCGCCTGCCGGGCTGACTGCATATTCGCCAGCGCTGTTTCGACCGCGAGTTGATAGGTACTCGGATCGATACGAAATAATTCCTGGCCAGACTCGACGTACTCATTGTTTGCGACGAATACGTCAACGACGACTCCCGATACCTGTGGGGCAATGGGTACTACCAGTGCATGCACCCGTGCCTGCGTTGTATAAGGAGTAACCCGGTCCGCAACCAGGTACCAGAACATCAGCACCACGCAAGCGCCCAACACGATCAGGGTCCACTTTCGCACCGGATCCATCGGTGTTTTGCCGGGCATCGCATCTTCCGTTGCCTCGGTTTCCTTATTCTCTGTTTCTTTCGACATTGTCTTCGATGATGCTGGCGCGATCTGTTTCTAACATCTCGCCCCAGTCAATTCTCTGCTCCATTTCAATACGGGTTGCCTCATCAACGAACCCACCACTGTGATTTTGCCAGCCACCACCAAGCGCCCGATATACCTGGGCAATACTGCGTACAGCGACGCCTTTGTTGGCAACGAACCGCTGTTGTTGGCCAAATAATCTCTGCTGCGAGTCCAGCACACGCTGGTAATCCGCGAAACCTTCCTTGTAGCGCAGCATTGACAGGTCGGCCGAGCGTTTGGCCGAGATCACGCTCGACGTCAGTATTTCATCCTGTTGCTGGCTGCCGACATACGAGACCATGGCGTCTTCTACTTCACGTGCAGCCTGAATGACGGTCTCGCGATACTGAATTAACGCCTGCTGCAGGCGCGCATCCTGCACTCGTACATTATTCTTGATCCGGCCATAGTTAAGGAAAGGCCAAACGAAAGATGGCCCTATCGAATAAGTAAGACTCTCGGAGCGAAACAATTCGCCAATACCGCTGTCCCCGGTTCTGCTGGTGTCCGTGCCACCAGCCGCGGCAAGACCCAGTGATCCGCTGATGCTGAAGCTGGGATATAAATTAGCCTTGGCAACACCGACCTGAGCGTTTTGTGCTATCGCAACCATTTCTGCACGACGCACATCTGGTCGTTGACGTACCAGGTCAGCAGGCACGCCGACCATTATTTTCTCCGGTACGACCGGAATACCACCCGCGCCAAGAAGAGCGGACATATCGGCTGGTGGCATGCCCAACAACGTACTCAGTGCATGATGAGCCTGACGTAATGTAATTTCAAAACCGGGAATCGTTGCCTTTGTACTTAAGAGCAGCGTCTCTGCCTGTTGCACGTCGAGTTCATTGCTTTGTCCATAGCGATACAGAACTTCAACAATGTCGTAACTGCGCTGTTGCAACGCCAGGTTTTCCTTGCCAATGCGCAGTTGCTCTTCCGCTGTTCTGATTACCGCATAGGTGTCAACGACCTGGGCTGTCAGTAAGACCAGCGTGTCGTCGTAGCTCGCAAGCGTTGCCAGGAGATTGGCGTCAGCTGATTCTATGCCGCGACGAAAACGACCCCAGAAATCGATTTCCCAGGATGCACCAACGCCGAGACTGTATTGCGTGTAATTCAAATCTCCGGCCGTCGTATTCGCGTTGCTCTCGCTCGCGGATATGTTCGTTGCGCTACCGGAAACAACCTGTGACTGGGGATACTGGTTACCGATCGCAATGCCCAATGCTGCGCGAGCTTCCAGCACGCGCAGGCCGGCCACTTTTATATTGTTGTTTTGTTGCTGCGTAAGCTCGACAAGCTGATTAAGAACCGGGTCATCCAGCACCCGCCACCAGGTCACCGAGTCCTGTGATACGAACTGAAATTCATCACGAACGTTTTCCGACCATTGATCGTTGACTGCCGCATCGGGTCGAACGTAATCCGGCCCGACCGGTGCACATCCCGCAAGGACGCCGATAAAAACTGCCATCGACAGTGCAAAAAAATTGCACCGACGGTAGTGAATGGTCATTGACACCAAAATGATCGCTGGTATTCGCTCAGCCTGCTTCTGCCGCCGGCTCCTTCGGATTATTCAACTCATCCGTTGCCATCCAGGACTTCAGGATTTCATAACCAAGCGCCAGCAATACCGCACCGAGGAACAGACCGATGATGCCTAACAGAATGGCACCACCGATGGCACCAATCAGAATTACCAGCATGGGAATTTCCATGCCGCGCCCCAGAAACATTGGTTTGAGAAATGAATCGCTGATGCTTACGATAAATGCATACACGGCGAAGATTGTCGCCGGAACAGGTTCAGCTACTGAAAATATCCAAACCGCTATCGGGCCAAGCACTATCAATGGCGGCAATTGAATGATCGCCAATATGAGTACGGCGCCAGCCCATAGCCCTGCTGCCGGAACCCCCATCACCGCCAGGCCAATAGCCGACAGTACGGCCTGGATGATCGCGACACCCAATACACCTTTGGCAACACTGCGAATGGTCGCAACGGACAAATTAACCAGCGCTTTACCGCGCTCTCCAAGCAGGCTGGATGAGATTGCCAATGCTGTCTTATAGCCTCCCTCTGCACTGACGAGAAATACACCCGCTATGATTATTGAGAACACAAACTGCAGGACACCAATAGCCATGGAGCCTGCGAACTTCAATACTCCCTGGCTGAATGCCGCTAGTTGCGGCTGAAATTCATTTAGTGTGGCCTCCAGATTGGCTGCCGCGCTGCTCCAGCCCGCGTAAACCTTCTTGCCGATTATGGGCCAGTCGGCGACTGATTCATCCGGTGGAGCAACCGTTATCGACCCATCCTGCAAACCACTGCCGAGGGTGGTCAATGCCGAGATGCTGGAGCCGGCTGTCAGGTACGTCGGCACGATTAGTATCGTGAGCCCGATAAGTACGAATAGGGCAGCCGATGTTTTTTCACGCCCACCCAGTTTGCTGGCAAGTGCCACGTGCGCCGGATATAACGCGACCGCTATGATCATCGCCCATACCACCATAGTTAAGAATGGTGAAATGATCCTGAAGCACATGATCAGCAATAACAGCAATGCCCCGATCTGGACAAAAGAGGCCATCGCATTTTTTTGGAAACTTCTATCGGCAGTTACAGAATTCATGGCATTCCTCGTTTTTCTGATTATTACGCCGGGGCTGTAAGAGCCTTGCAGGCGGGGAAAACTCGTAATTATTGGGCAGGCAACGCTTATATATTGGTGTCGTCTCGTTACCGCCCCTCTAGCTTATAGTTTTCGGCGAAAGTTGACCAGACATACGCGTGTGTCAATGCTGGTTTCTGCCTGCCAGCGCCCTCTCAGGTCAGGTCATGTCGTGCCTTGACTTGTGTGGGTAAGCGGTGAGAATGTTGCTGTCCATAAGAATAATCCTAAAGCAGGTTCCCAATGAAACATCAAATTGTCTCAATAGTCGGCAATCGCCCGCTGGGCGGGCTCCTACAATGCTAATTAATAATGTAGGAGCCCGCCCAGCGGGCGAAACCCCAAATCGGCACGAAACGCCGGGGCATCCCACCCTTCTCTACCTGGCCGGACTATGTCTCAGCACCACATTGCTTGCCGCATGCGAGAAGGCGCCGGTAGAGAAACCGGAAGTTGTCCGGCCGGTGAGAATTGTCACGATTTCCGAGTTGGGAGCGGGTGATGAGCTTAGTTATCCAGGCGAAATTCAGGGAATTCAAAATGCGGAACTGGCTTTTGAAGTGCCAGGCCGCGTGGTAGAGATGCCGATCCGCGAGGGCGTCAACGTAGAGCAGGGGCAGCTACTTGTGAAGCTGGACCCGACGGACTACCAGGCATCGCTTGATGCTGCCGAAGCACGTTTTCGGCAATCCAAGGATACCTTCGAGCGTTTCTCCGAAGTATTCGAGAAGGGCGCAATCTCCCGCCAGGAACTCGACGTGAGGCAACGGCAGTTCGAAGTCGAACAAGCACAGCTAGCTTCGGCAAGAAAAGCCCTCGCCGACACCGAGTTGCGGGCGCCGTTTGCAGGTCGAATTGGCCGCACTTATGTCGATAATTTTAATAACGTACGGGCGAAACAGCCTATCCTGTTATTACAGGACGTTACGCAACTCGAAATCGTTGGCAACGTGCCCGAACAGGATTGGCTACGAGCAAAGCCGGGCCTCAGCCTGGCGCAACGTTCCGAAAGCGTGCAGCCGCGGGTTAGCTTGTCATCATTTCCGGGCAGGAGTTTTCCGGCAACAATTACAGAAGTTGCGGCATCGGCCGATCCGATAACGCGGACGTTTGAGGCGAGAGCACGTTTCGATCCACCAGATGACATCGGCATTTTGCCCGGCATGTCCGCATCCGTCACAGTGAGCATACCGAAGGATTTTGCGGGAAAGGAATTAGCAGTCGTGATTCCGGCTAACGCAGTTGGCGCAGATGATGATGGCAACAGTTATGTCTGGAAACTGAACGCTATCGGAATGACCGTCAGCCGCGCAAACGTCACGCTGGGGCAGTTGTCTGGCGCCGAGGTTGAGATACTCGAAGGGCTTGAAAGTGGCGACCGTATCGCTGTTTCCGGTGTACAGAATCTGCGTGAAGGTATGCAGGTCCGTGAACTGTCAAAATAGATAGTTACCGATGAAAATTACCGAGTTCTGTCTTGATAACCAGACGACGACGCTCGTTCTGACATTTGTAATGATCGTCGCCGGCCTTTCCGCCTATCAAAAAATGGGCCGCCTTGAGGATCCCGAATTCACGATCAAGGATGCGGTGATTACAACACAGTATCCAGGCGCCTCCGCCGAAGCGGTGGAAGAGGAAGTCACCGACGAAATAGAAACTGCGATACAGCAGCTGGGGCAACTGAAAGAAGTCAAGTCGCAATCATATCGCGGCCTGTCGATTGTTACCGCGACTATCAAGGACCAGTACGACAAAGAAACGCTGCCGCAGGTCTGGGACGAGCTGCGACGTAAGGTGTCGGATGCGCAGATGCGCCTGCCACCTGGTGCCGGCGCATCTATGGTTAACGACGACTTCGGTGATGTTTACGGAATCTTTTTTGCCCTGTACGGCTCCGAGTACTCGTTCGATGAGCTATGGGACGTCGCCAAGTTGTTGCGCCGTGAATTAATGCTAATAGATGGCGTCGCCAAGATTGATGTTTTCGGCGAGCAATCCGAAGTGATCTACGTCGAGCTGGATCGTGACCGGATGTCGCAACTTGGAATTTCGCCAACGACCATCGCCAACGAGTTGCAGCGGCAAAACCTGGTATCAAACGCGGGCAGTGTTGCTATCGGTGATGACTTCGTTACGATTGATCCGACCGAATTGGTTGATTCGGAAGCAGACCTGGCAAGCATTTTACTTTCTGAAAGCACGACAGATGCGCAGATTTACTTGCGCGACATTGCCAGTATTCGCCGTGGTTACAAGGAGCCGCCCAGGCAGTTATTGAGGTTCGATGGCAACCCCGCGATCGGGATTGGTATTTCGACAGTGTCCGGTGGCAATGTCGTTGTCATGGGTGAGTTGCTGAAAGCCCGAATGAGGGAATTGGCACCAAGTATTCCCCTCGGCATGGATTTTGGTGTTATCGCAATGCAGTCCGATGCTGTTCAGACGTCGGTTCAGGGATTCGTCATCAGCCTGTTGCAGGCCATTGCAATAGTCGTCGTCGTGCTGTTGTTCTTTATGGGTTTACGCAGCGGATTGCTGATTGGCTTCGTGCTGTTCCTGACGATATGTGGCAGCTTTGTATTCATGAGTGCGATGAATGTCACACTCGAGCGTATCTCCCTTGGCGCGCTCATCATTGCGCTGGGCATGCTGGTCGACAATGCGATCGTTGTCGTGGATGGCATGTTGATACGATTTCAACGGGGAATGGACAAACGCAAGGCCGCGATCGAGGTTGTTAAGCAAACGGCGATACCGCTGCTTGGTGCAACAATCATCGCAGTGCTGGCTTTTGCGGCGATTGGTACATCCCAGGACAAAACCGGCGAATACACGCGTTCTCTATACACCGTCATCATGATCTCGTTGCTGCTGAGCTGGGTGACCGCAGTTACGGTCACGCCATTGCTGTGCACAAAATTTCTGAAGACTACCAGCGCCGAAAGTGCAAGCGATCCATATGGTAGTGCCTTTTATCGCCGTTTTAGTGCGTTTTTACACAGTTGTATAAGGGCGCGTTACGTGACCCTTGCGCTGGTCATCGCTGTATTCGCCGGCGCCGTCTACGGTTTTGGCCAGGTATCGCAGAGTTTTTTCCCGAACTCCACGCGCCCGCAGTTTATGGTTGACTACTGGCTGCCACAGGGAACATCGATAAATCGCAGCAATGCAGACGCGCAACAAGTTGAACAATATATATTGGGCCTTGAAGGAGTAACTCACGTCACGGCAGTTATTGGTCAGGGTGCGCCGCGATTTCTTCTGACGTATACGCCAGAAAAACTGAACAGTGCCTACACCCAGTTTCTCGTGGATGTGGATGACGCAAGCAAGATTGACGGACTTTACGACAAAATCCAGGATGACCTGACTGAGAGTTTCGCAGATGCGCAGGTCCAATCTCGAAAATTCATTCTCGGCCCCGGTGAACCCGGCAAGATTCAGGCAAAGTTTTTCGGCCCGGACCCGAACGTGCTGCGTCGGTTAGCATCGCAGGCAGAAAATATTCTGCTCGGACACCATGACGCATTCGGCGTGCGCAATGACTGGCGCGATCGTGTGATGGTGTTGCGCCCGGTCATTGCGGAACAACAGGCAAACCTCAACAATATTTCACGACAGAACATTAATAATGCGCTGCTGCAGGGCTTCGAGGGATTGACGGTAGGTTTGTTTCGCGAGGGTGACGAAATATTGCCGATTATTCTGCGCGCGTCGGAGCCTGATCGCTCCAACGTTGCCAGCATCAGAAACCTGCAGATATGGAGCCCTGTCGCCAGGCAAATGATTCCCTTACGGCAGGTCGTTAATGGATTCGAAACCGTATTCGAAGATGAAATCATCCAGCGCATCAATCGTGAACGAGTAATCACAGCGTTAGCCGACCCACGCCATGGCGAAGCTCCGCCGATGCTGGATGATGTGCGGGCCAGCATTGAGGCAATAGAGCTGCCGGACGGCTATCGCCTCGAGTGGTGGGGGGAATACAAGTCCAGCGGCGAGGCGCAGGAAGCGCTTGCCGGAAAAATTCCCATGTTTGTGGTCATGATGATTTTGATAACGATCGCTCTCTTTAACGACTTGCGCCAGACGGCTGTCATCTGGCTGGTCGTGCCGCTGGCGGTAATTGGTGTCACGGTTGGTCTGTTGACCACCAAACAGCCGTTCGGATTTATGGCCTTGCTTGGCTTCCTCAGCCTGTCGGGAATGTTAATAAAGAACGCGATTGTTCTGGTCGATGAAATCAATACACAAAGAGGCCAGGACAAACCAGCGATCGACGCCGTCGTCGGTTCGGCCGTCAGTCGTTTGCGACCTGTTGCTATGGCGGCGGCAACGACTGTGCTTGGTATGGCGCCGTTGTTTCCCGACGCGTTTTTTGTTTCGATGGCTGTGACTATTGCTTTTGGTCTTAGCTTTGCAACCGTACTGACGATGGTGGTGGTGCCGGTTTTGTATGCGACGATGTTTGGGATTCGGCCGGCCGGATAGCGCCGCCGTCATTGCGAGCCCGAAGGGCGCGGCAACCTCTTAATGCTGTCGTGGGTCTTCGTTTTGCGATATTTCAAACGGATAGAGGTTGCCGCGTCGCTTCGCTCCTCGCAATGACGTTAGCTTTTTTTGGCTTTTTGGATGGTCGTCTGTGATCGTACACCCCAATCATTTAACACATTTACCAATAATTCTTTTCTGCAGTTTCTTGGATCATTAATTATTTCATAAAATTCATCGATGTACTTCGCTGCAGTTTTCCGCGGCTTATCCTCAAGCGCTGCCGGCAATAACTCCGCTTCAATAGCAGCTCGTCGCTCATTGAATATTACGATTGTGTCCGTCAATTGATCGATGTTACTACAGCGCCCGCGGAATACTCTTTGTCGAACTGAGCGGATACCAAGCATCTCCGATGGTTCCGAATAACTCGTATTGATCAGCCCGGACTGATCAAAATCGTAAGGTAACAAGATCCAACCACTCTCTGACCCCGGAGTGACGATCAATTTATTGTTATGGCAGCAGCCTGCACCAGGTGGCCCTGCCGTCATTGACCAGTCAGTATTGCCGATCAGGTATTGAAATAGTGAAAGCTTACTCGCATGGGCTGGATCAAGTTTCGAGAATTGGATTTTTTCGGCATCCCGCTGCTCCATTCCGTAGCGTGCTGCAACCTCTTTGTCGGTCTCGATGAAATACGAGGAATGTGTTTCATCGTCACGCTTGCCGCTGGTGTCAACATAGGTGACATTCAGCGTACGCACCCGGAATGAGCGGTCGGTCAGCACATTGAATGCACCATAGATACTGAATTCCTGCAACAAATAGCGCTCATATTTGTCGCCTGCACGACAACGAGTTACAACTTTCAGTTTGTTTTGGCCGGCAAAGATCGTCCCCTTGGTTTCGCCTTTCTTGAGATTAATCTTCAGCGGCGGAAACCGGCAATACTTCAACCTGGACTTGCCACGCGTGGTCATTTTCAGGTTGAGCGTCATTGCCCGGCCATCATCTTCGGTGTAGCGCATGACGCCCTCTACCTCCGGGACGTTTCTCAGCATTCCGGATGATAGTGGTCATCGGTGCTTCAAAGACAATGTCGATGACCTCAGCTGAGGCAAACAACGGAAGTTCTTCCGCATACACATTGGCCGTAAAGACTGCAATGAATGCGACCAATGAAACGATAGTTCTAATTGTTTTCATGAAATAGCTCCTCACTAATAGTGGCGCTAGCCATACAACCCCGGGCACGAACGGTCTTACAGCGGTTTAGTGCTGCCTATTTACTATCACCTTTGGCCTCGACAATACCCTCTGCGTCTTCTTTGTCGGCAACCTGCTGGACGGTTTTAATATTACAGCTCATTCGCCTTCCGCCTTCCTTGTAGGTCACCTTGCCGAAGTCATTCGAGCAGATTCGGCTCATCTGGTTTGACAGTGCGATTACCTGGGCAGAACGTATTCCGTAGCACGACGAAAACATGGTAAACAAATAATTATTGTCCGATCCGATCCCTTCAACATACAGATGCTTGTTGTCGATCGAATTCCAGTTTTTTATCTCGCGAATATTGAAGCAGGTACGGTCCGCACTCGAATCTGTAGCAGATCCGGTCGATGCACACCCTGAGACGGAGATGATAAAGATCAACATTATGGCAGAAATCTTCGTTTTCATAACGTCCTATCCTTTTAGAGCGGTCTGACTGAGCTTAAGCTCCGTTACACCCAATATTTGTGCCTGGCAGCAAGTATCCAATTACGCGGCGTTGCTTTCAACATTGTCTGTTTCCTGTTCCATCGAGCCCTGCTGCGGATTACTGAAGGCCAAAACACCGTCATCAATCGCTTCGCCGCGGATCAGTTTCTTGTCGAGATCGTAGTTCTGGGTGTTAAGCCAGGGTTCCCGGTCGCCCTGCTTCGGCAGCATGTGCATAGCTCGTTGCATGTAACCAGATGAAAATGCGGTTATCCAGTCTCGTTCCGGCATATCTGCATCCTGATCGCCGATACGCGGTGTGCATTGACTATACCCAGTTGCATCCATGTGATTAATCAAACGGCAGAAATACTCTGCCGTAAGATCGGCGCGCAGCGTCCACGACGCATTGATGTAGCCGAAGGTCGATACGAGATTGGGCACACCCTGAGAACATCATCGCCTTGTAACTGAATGTTTTGGAAATATCGACAGGCTCGCCATCGACAATAATCTCCATGCCGCCAAGCACAAGCAGGTCGAGGCCTGTCGCCGTGATAATAATATCGGCGTCGAGCTCTTCACCCGATTTGAGCAAGATTCCTTTTTCAGTAAAGGTGTCGATATGGTCGGTGACGATCGAGGCCTTACCTGAATTTATCGCTTCGAAAAAATCGCTGTTTGGCACGAGGCAAAGGCGCTGGTCCCAGGGGTCATAACTCGGCGTCAAATGTTTTTCAATATCGTAGTCGGACCTGAGCTCCTTGCGCAGCATCTTGAGCAATTTCTTTTTGACCTTTTCGGGTGCAGTACGCGTGCGCCGGTAGACCATCTGTTGAAACCGGATGTTCTTCCATCGCGTTATGGCGTAGGCGGTCTTTTGCGGCAAGATTTTTCGCAGGAAATTGGCGATCCAGTCTTCATCCGGGGCCGAAACCATGTAGGTTGGCGAACGCTGCAGCATAACGACGTGGCGTGCTTCATCAGCCAGTTCGGGAATCAACGTAACGGCGGTTGCGCCGGAGCCAATAACAACCACCTGTTTGTCGCGATAGTCGAGACTCTCCGGCCACTGTTGCGGATGAATGACTTCGCCAGCGAAACGCTCACGACCCTTGAACTCCGGTGTATGGCCGCGCTCGTAACTGTAATAGCCTGAGCACATCAGGATCGAGTTGCAGCAAATTGTGGTGGTTTCAGTGTCTTCCTTACATTGTGCTTCTATCGTCCATGCGGCGTCGGTGCTCGACCACATTGCTTTTTTGACCTGATGGCCGTAGCGGATATTCTTGTCAATTTCATTCTCCGCGGCTGCTTCCCTGATGTATTTCAGGATCGATGGTCCGTCGGCGATGGCTTTCGATTCGAGCCAGGGCTTGAAGTTATAGCCGAGCGTATACATGTCGCTATCGGAACGGATGCCCGGATAGCGGAAGATATCCCAGGTTCCACCCATTGATTCCCGGCCTTCCAGAATGACGTAGCTCTTGTCCGGGCACATGTCCTGGAGGTGGTACGCAGCACCGATGCCGGACAGGCCGGCGCCAACTATGACGACGTCGAAATATTCGGTGTTCGCGGATAAGGCCATTGTTCTGCAGTGTGGTTTGTAAGGCTGTATGCAGAATAGCAAAAATCGGGGGATATCCGGGTTGTTGGTGTCGGAAAAAATTGCTGAGGCCGCAGACAGTGGGCGACCTGATGTCAACCAGATGCTCATTCAGCCGTTCATAAATTACAACTTTGCTGACAATCCCGGCCGATACCTGACTTTTGCTCCGATCATCACCGCCAACTGGAAGGCAGACAATGACAAGTGGATCGTACCGCTTGGCATGGGGATTGGACAAGTTATGAAATTCGGCAAACAACCCGTCAATATCCAGGCCTCAGCTTATTACAACGTCGAGCGCCCGGATAACGCCGCGAAGTATCAGATACGGCTGCAGATTCAGCTGATGTTCCCAAAATAGGCGGACAGTGAAATCGGCAACCTGATTGCCGGAAACCGACGCCTTTTACTCTGCCGTTCTTGCTATCCTTTCCTTAATGGGAGAATTGTGGGGACTGTATGTCTGGCTCATTCATTCAGGAGCTGAAGCGACGCAACGTATTCCGGGTTGCGGCCATCTACGGCATCGTCAGCTGGCTGTTAATGCAGATCGGCGACGTGATGTTTCCGGCGCTGCTGTTGCCCGATTGGACCTCAAGAATGCTGATTGCCTTCCTGATCCTGGGCCTGCCGGTTGCGTTGATATTTGCCTGGGCCTACGAGGTTACTCCCGAGGGCGTCAAGCGTACCAGTGACGTTGAACCTGGTGAATCAGTCACTGATGTTACCGGGCGCAAGATTAATTTTGCCATCATTGCCGTGCTTGCGATCGCAGTTATCTTCCTCGCTGGCAAAATCTGGCTTGCACAAGACAAGGCTCCTGATTTAACAGCCTCCTCTGTGGGTAAGTCAATCGCCGTCCTGCCATTCAAAAACCGCAGTGCTGCCACAGAAGATGCTGAGTTCTTTGCGGTCGGAGTCCATGACGAACTGTTGACGTTATTGTCCAAGCTCGGTGATCTCAGGGTGATCTCACGTACGTCCGTCGAACGCCTGGATCGCGATCTCAGCATTCCAGAGATTGGTGCATTACTCGGCGTCGCGACGGTGCTTGAAGGCCAGGTGCAACGGGCAGGTAATCGTCTGCGAATAAATATTCAATTGATCGATGCAACGCGGGAAGACCATCTGTGGGCAACCATCTACGATCGCGAACTTACCGCTGAGAACGTATTCGACGTCCAGAGTGATATCGCAAGGACGATTGCATCGGAGTTGAACGTCCAGCTGTCTGCGAAAGATGAAATATTATTAGACTCCGTCCCTACCGAAAACACCGAGGCAATGAACAATTATCTGTTGGGTCAACAGTTGTTGAAACGTGGATCGTTTGAATCAATTACGCAAGCTGGTGTTTATTTCCGGAAAGCAACTGAACTGGATCAGGAATATGCTGAGGCCTGGGCCGCGCGTGCCGAGAGCGATGATAAATTGTTCTCAACAGGATTGATTGATCTGCAGGAATACCTCGCCGCTGCGGAGCCCGCAGTCACAAAAGCCATGGAACTCAATGACCGGCTTCCCGCGGCACACGCACAATTGGCCACCCTGCATTGGCGTCTGGCAGACCTCGACGCAGCAGAAGTATCTTTCAAGGCTGCACTGGAACTCGATCCGGGAGACACCGGAAGCCTGGAATCTTACGGCACGTTTCTTCGCACGACCGGCCGGCCGCAAGAGTCGATCCCGGTATTTGAACGTGCCCTTGAGGATGATCCCTTGTCTGTAGATATACTTTTTCAGCTCGGAAAAGCAGAAATGTATGTGGGACATCCGGAGAAAAACGTGCAATACGCCAAGCAGATCCTCGAAATCGATCCCTCGAGCGTGCAAGGGTATGCCGGCCTTGTGCAAGCCAATATCTGGATAGGACGATACGATTTGATGTGGCCCTGGTACATCAGGTTTTTCCAAAGGGATCCGGGAGATTTCGAAAACTGGGCGCATCTGGGCATGTACGCCAATCAACTCGGTGATGCCGATATGGCTGACCGCTACTTGAAAGGAGCCATGCTCCGCGGAGCAAACGAACCGGCAGTGCTGAAATGCCATGCCATGGTGCTGGTGCAGCGTGGCAGGAAGGATGAAGCACTTGTCATCGCCCGCCAGGCACTCAAAGCCGGACTCGACGATCGCTGGTCCTCCAATCGGATTTTCCTGCGCCTTGTGCGTGACGATGCATTGAAGACCGGCGACTTCGAGGATGCACGCGGCTGGTATCGGGATCTTCTTCCTGAACTTTTCCGGGCAACACCGGAAATCACCGTCGACAACATCAATGCAGCGGCCGATCTGGCGTTGCTGCTACAAGGCGCAGGCGAACCGGGAGCCGCAGACGTTCTTATCAACGCAGGTCTTTCCTGGTACCGGCAGACACAACCGGCCAATGCGCACGGCTACCTGATAGATATCGTCGATGTCCAGCTCCTGGCGCTGCAAGGGGACAAGGATGCCGCTTTGAAAACTCTGCAACAAGCGGCCGATCGCGGCTGGGGTTTCGCCTGGCAATGGAACGTCAGCAACGAGAATCTTGCATCGATCAGAGAAGAGCCCCAATTCCAGGCGATCATCGCCCAGCTCGAAGGTGACATGGTCACACAACTTGCGGCCATACGAGCCCTCCCCGACATGGGTGAATTCGACTTGCGGTCGATACGAAGTGACCGCTGAAGCAATTCCCGTATACTGTGCCGCAATTAGAATAAGTCTGAACCGTGCTGGCCAGCACAAAATCAAGCAAAGGACTGTACCCATGAAAATATTTTACCGGTCGATCACTATTTCGTTGTTGGTGTTTGGGTTCCTGGCAGCATCGTTAACTGCGAATGCACAGATCCCGCCGCCGCAGAATCCCGAGGAAGCGCTTTCTGAGGCCTATACCGGCAAGAGTTACTCCCCTTATGCCGGGCGTGACTTCCCGACCTTTCCACTCTGGGGTGATACTCACCTGCATACCGGTAACTCATTTGACGCCGGGGCATTTGGCGCCACGTTGCGTCCCGTAGACGCGCTGCAATTTGCACGCGGAGACGAAATCATCTCATCAACCGGGATAGCGGTAAAACTATCGCGGCCGCTCGACTGGCTGGTTGTTTCAGATCACTCGGACAACATGGGATTTTTTCCTGATCTCAAAGCTGGCAAACAAGAAATTCTGGCTGACCCGAAAGGCCGCGAGTGGTACGACAAAATTCAGGCAGGCGAAGGTGCCGCTGTCGCTTATGAAATGATTGGCTTGTTCGCCAACGGCAAATTTCCGGAATCATTAACGTACTGGCCCAACGAACCGGCCTATAAATCGGTCTGGCAGCGAACGATTCATGCTGCAGAAGAGTACAACGATCCCGGACACTTCACCGCATTCATTGGTTACGAATGGACCTCGCTGGTAACAGGCAACAACATGCATCGTGTTGTGATCTACCGCGACGACGCGGACAAAGGATCACAGATGGTGCCGTATACGACTTATCCGCCTTATGGCAGTCCGAATCCGCGTGATCTGTGGACCTGGCTCGGTTCTTATGAGGAAAAAACCGGTGGTGATGTACTGGCGATCGCACATAACGGCAACCTCGCCAACGGCATCATGTTTCCGCTTCGCGAGCAATACGACGGTAAACGACTGGACAAGGAATACGTAACTGAGCGCGCCAAATGGGAACCGCTGTACGAAGCGACGCAAATCAAAGGCGATGGTGAAGCGCATCCATTCCTGTCTCCGGACGACGAATTCGCCGACTATGAAACGTGGGATATCGGTAATCTTGATATAGTGCCTACGATAAAGACAGATGACATGCTCGCTGGTGAATATGCTCGGGAAGCGCTCAAAAGTGGCCTGGCGATCGAAGCGAAGCTGGGCACAAATCCCTACAAGTTCGGCATGATTGGTTCGACGGATAGCCACACTGGTCTGGCAACCGCAGGGGAAGACAACTTCTTCGGCAAACATACGGGTGCAGAACCCAAGCCGGAGCGCATGATGCACCCGTTCCTGAAGAATGAAAAAGGCACGATCATGGGCTGGGGCATGGTCGCCTCCGGTCTCGCCGCCGTCTATGCGAAAGACAATACCCGTAAGTCGATCTTCGACGCGATGGAACGCAAAGAGACCTACGCGACGACTGGTTCCCGAATGATGGTCAGGTTCTTCGGTGGCTGGGAGTATACGGATGCAGACATCGCAAGCCGCAGCCCGGCGTTTGCCGGATACCGGAAAGGTGTGCCAATGGGCGGTGATCTGCGTGGCCGCCCTGGTGACGAATCGCCGAAGTTCATGGTCTACGCATTGCGTGATCCTATTGGCGGCAACCTTGACCGCATCCAGCCTTTAATAATCTGGATGCGGTCAAGGTTACCGCCGATGGGATCGCGTAACGCGTAGACCATGAATTTCGGTGATTCGTCACCAGGGCGGCCACGCAGATCACCGCCCATTGGCACACCTTTCCGGTATCC
>PVMK01125163.1_pt1 | contig 17320 bp, 14 predicted proteins | sample 1853481 | NCBI WGS metagenome assembly PVMK01 (sample SAMN08533507, study PRJNA380276) | Marine sediment metagenome, whole genome shotgun sequencing project.
CTCGATCCTGGTTACAAAGGACTCTTCAACCGTCGTGACCGTGGATGAATTTGCATTCAACAACGTGGCAACCCAGTTTATCGAGATGTTCGATATAGAGCAGGTGGAGATTTACCGGGGGACCCCAGGGCACATTGTTCGGCAAGAACACGACAGGGGGCGCGATTGCGTTTACAACCAAGAAACCCGTGCTGGGCGAATTCTTCGGTGATGTCGAAGGCACTTATGGCCAGTGGTCGTCGAACGATGGGGCAATAACAAAGCTCAAAGCTGCGTTCAATGTTCCGCTCGGTGACACAGCAGCCTTAAGGCTGGCGGTCATTAACGAGGACTCCGACGGGTATTACACGAACGACAAACCGATGGGCGGCACATTTTCCTGTCTTCCTCTTGCTCCTCCTGATACTACCTGCGATGGCCCGGGCCAAATCACGACCGAAGAAGCGATGTCCACTTATCCGACCACGGGTGATGGCTCAAGAATTGGTGGCAAGGATGTACTTGCCGCCAAACTGAAGCTGCGCTGGGAGCCGAATGATTTCTTCCTGGCTGATCTTATCTATGAGTATCTCAGGGACGATTCCGAACCCGTTGCGGCCGCGAACGAGACACCTTCAGGTGAGGGTTACGCATGGCCCGCTATGGGCTTTCTGGGTATTGCGGACGCGGGCTGGACAGACCCGTTGCGTACCGGGCAGTCGTGGCAAGAAAATGCAGCGATAAGTATGGCCCGCGGGCACCAGGTTGAGGCCGATGGCATTTACCTTAACATGGCGTTTTCGTTTGACCGGTATTTGCTCAAGTCAATAACAGGATACAGAGACACGGATGAAATTCTTGCCAGCACCTACACCGGTGATGCCTATACCTCCCTGTACGATGCAAGCAGGAACACTCTGCGAGAGCAGTTCCAGCAGGAAATCAGATTGACGAGTAATTTCGATGGGCCATTTGACTTTGTGGCCGGTGCCGCCTACTTCATTGATGACGTGGAATTCATTGTATTTGGAAACGTGGGTTTCGTCGTGCCGTTGAACGGTGTAGAATTTTTTCGGGAGACATTCGAAATTCAGTGGACAGAGCAGGACAGGGATAGCTATGCCTTCTATTTGGACGGCACGTATGAGCTGACCGAAAAAGCAAGCGTGTCAGCCGGTATCCGTTACACGAACGACGACAAGGATTTCGTTCGCTTGAATGGGGCCAGCGCGGGGGTGAGTAACTACATCTTCCTCGACCAATACATTGGACCACATGTCAATCCCTTGCCCGAATCGGCCTTCGGCAATGTCATAAACTCTTCCGAAAGTTGGAGTGATACCACCTACCGCCTGGTCTTTGATTATGCGTGGACGGATAACGTTATGACCTATGCCAGCTATGCGACAGGTTTTCTTGCCGGCGGTTTCGCCGAGACTTGCGGTTCCGTCTCGTCCTGTGCGCCTTATGCAGCCGAGGAGAACGACAACTTCGAGATAGGTCTGAAGAGTGACCTCCTTGATGGCGCGATGCGACTCAATGTGGCGCTCTTTCATACGAAATACGAAAATCTGCAGAGAGATACAGTGGTCACGATCCCTGTTGCTCCGTTCCAGGAAACCCGGGCGGTCAATCTCGGCGAGAGTACGGCCAAAGGCATTGAGATCGAGATGAACTGGCTGCCGACAGAAAACCTGCGAATCGACGCCAATCTCGGCTACCTCGACCATGAATATGATTCGTACAGCCCCACCGTCGATCCTTTCCCTCTCGGACTCGGAGACTCCGGCGATCCGCCAATTGTGATTGACTTGTCATCCCTCACACCGCCGTTCTCCCCGGAACTTAACTATGGCGTGGGCCTGACCTACTTCCAGGAACTTGGCGGCGGTGGCAGTCTGACTTACAACGCCAGCCTGCATTATCAGGATGATTTCGAATCCGACTCGTTCCCTGCGAATGCCCAGGGTGCTGATACCTCGGGTGATCCGATTATCCTTCAGAAAGGATATACGCAGAGTGAGGATCGTACCCTGGTGGATGCCTTCGTCACCTGGCAAAACGAGAATCGAAAGCTGGACGTCACCCTCTATGGCAAGAACCTGACAGACGAGATATGGCGGTCGTCGGGCCAATCTGTTGCGGGGCTTTGGAATTTCACCCACCACAGCGCGCCAAGAGAATTCGGTATGGTGGTTGGCTACAATTTCTAGAAAACAGGCAAACCAAAAAAGCCGGCAGTAGCCGGCTTTTTTGACAGACCTGCAAAGAGCTGTGGTGGCTGCCTATACGGCTGTTGATGGCACGAGCCGGCAGGGGACTAACGGTCAATACGTGTCTCTCGATGATCCTGTTCGGTGTGCATTAGCAGAGAGTTGAAATGAAACTCCCGCACTTCGTTCCGATCCTGACAGCATTCACGGCACGTGTCGCAGGCAATGAAATAGCACAGCTTCTGCAGTCACCCTCCGCGCTGGCACGGGCGCTTGCAGAAACACAAATGGTCGTCGGCCACGATGGTGTGCTCTGCTTCTATGAACCGTCACTTCTGTTATCTGCCTGCATCAGGGACCCGCAGGGAATAAGGCCGGCCGGTGATGACGGTGGTGTCGGGTTGACATCACCGGATGAGGTCCCGCAAACAGCACCGTTAAGCACGGTTCTCGAGTCGATTCGACCATTGCGCCACCAGTTGCCGGACAGCGCCGTGGTCTATGCGACTTTCACCGGACCGGCGTTACTCTATTCCCAGATGCAAAGCGCTTTTGAAACTTCAGGTCTTAACGATGAGGTTGATCCCGATTATGTGCTTGCTGTGATCCGGAACGTGGTTCGATCGTCACTCGAATTGAAAGCGGATGGTATCGCACTCATTGAGCAGACGATGCCCGCAAGCCCTTCGAAACTGCTGCGTGCACACAAGGCGGTAAGAAAATTAGCGGATTTTTATGACGCTGGCTTTCTCGTATTCAAGCTGCCGGATTCTGATGAAAAGAACTTTCCCAATACGGCACACTGTGTATTTGACCTGGCGTCGACAACAAGTGGCATCGGTCCTGTCACCGCTTATGCTGAGCAGCCGGCATCTCCGGAACTCCTGCTTCTGACAACAGCTGGCGACGTAGCTGCGAACACGACAGTTGAAGAGTTGAAGTCATTGACGCGGGCGGCGCACAGCGGGTGAGGAATGAGAGCGGGAATTGCATGAACACGATCGATATTGACACGGGCGGGACGTTCACCGATGGCGTGTTCCGGCTGAATGGCCGGGTGGTTACGGTCAAGGTCGACACCACGCCGCACGATCCGGTCCAGTGTTTCATGACATGCATTGAGGAAGGGGCCAAACAACTGGAGATGGACGGTCCGGGACTACTCAAAGTCACGGACGTGATTCGCTATGCGACGACGGCGGCCACCAACGCCATTGTCCAGATGAAGGGCCCAAGGATTGGTTTGCTGGTCAGCAAAGGGGCGAAGGAAAATCTTTATCACGAGGAAAATGGCTACCGGGCACCGGTCTGGAAGTTCCTGGATCAATCTCTGGTTGCTGAAATCCACGAACAGGTTGACAGGAAAGGTGTCATCCAGACCGCTCTCGATGAGGAATCATTTCGAGTAGCCATTGAACGCCTCCTGGACAAGGGTGCCCGACTCCTGGTGGTGGCGTTTCAAAACGCTGATCTCAATCCGGCAAATGAACTTCAAGCCAAAGAGTTGTGCGAAAGAATGTTGCCGACATTTTACCTGGGCCGGCCTTTCCTACTGCTTTCTCATCAGGTCAGCACCTCGGGATCTGACACGGAGCGCCTGAACAGTGCGGTGATATCAGGGTATTTGCACCGCGAGTTGGTAGGCTATCTCTACCGCTGTGACGACGCCGTGCGGCGCCAGGGTTATCGGCACCCATTGCTCGTCGTTCATTCCACCGGCGGTCTTGCGAGGGTGGCGAAGACGAAAGCGCTCAATACCTATAACTCCGGTCCGACCGCCGGTGTATTTGGCGCTGCACGCCTCGCGCGAAGATATGACTTACCGTATGTCATTACCATGGATCTGGGGGGCACGAGTACCGATGTTGCGTTCATTGAGGACGGCCATCAGCAGCTCTCTTTCCATGCAGAGATTGAGGAAGTCCCGGTAAGCGTTCCCATGATTGACGTTGTGGGGCTTGGCGGAGGCGGCGGTTCGATTGCCTCTCTCACGGGCAACAGCCTTCAAGTGGGGCCTGAAAGCGCCGGCGCAGTGCCAGGACCGGTTTGCTACGATCTGGGCAGCACCTCACCGACAGTGACCGATGCGAACTTGGTCCTGGCATTGATCTCACCGGATAACTTCCTGGGTGGCCGGCGGCAGGTGAATGTTGACCTGGCCCGTCAATCGATCGAGGAAATCATCGCGCGCCCGTTGAATCTGCAGATTGAAAACGCCGCACTTGAAATCCGGTCCGTGCTGGCCGAGAGCCTGGCCAGGTCCATCCGTGCCGAGGCCGGCAAACGCTCGTTTCCGCTGCACGACGCCGTGGTATTCGCTTATGGCGGAGCGGGACCACTGCATGCGGCTGACATCGCGGCCGCCATTGGCGTCTCTGTTTTTTACATGTTTCCCGAGAGCCCTGTATTCAGCGCGGCTGGCTCTTCGACCATGGATATTCAACACTTCTACGAAAGCCATGTGCAGGCGCGGGACGGTGAAAGCCTGAAAGAGACGCTCACCGGGGTGGCGACCGACTTGAGGAATCGTGCACTCCGCGACATGCGTGGAGAGGGTTTCGATCCTTCCGCAGCAAAGCTTCGGTTTGTTCTGGAGAATTCGCAGGGAGAGCAATTGCCATTTACATGGCAAGAGCTCGGCACATTAACCGTCGACCTCACCTCCGGTGGCCTGCTTCGCTTGATGGCTACCCTGGAGATGACCGGGCCGGACGGCAGCATCAGCGAAATCTCCTCACGCACCAGCCAGACCCCGGGCATGAAACGGGAGGTGGTTTGGCCGGGTGGGCGTAGCATGACCGCTGTCTTCTCTTATCCCAGGCTTGAACCGGGGGAACGGGTTGCCGGACCGGCCCTGGTTGAAACAGCAGAAACCACGTGTGTGATCCCTGGAGAATGGCAAGCCGCAACGGACCGGCACGGAGCGCTCAAGGTTTGGCGGGATTGAGCAGCGAGGGAGCATTATGAGCCTGAGACCCATTACCGAGTACCTGTCCATTGATCTGGATGAGGAACGCTGGATTTGCCGGCGCTGCGGCCAGGACCTGGGAGACGCACGCGAGAACTACAAGCTGGGTCTTGTATTGCGCGCCCGGGATCCGAAAGAGATTCATTCATCCGGCCTGGAAGAGCCTCGCTTCTATCCGGACGCACAATGGTGCCGGGTGATTGAGATGTTTTGCCCTTCCTGCGCCAGCCTCATCGAGGTGGAGTACCTGCCCTCCGGGCCACCCTCTGACACACGATATCGAACTGGATATTGATGCGCTGAAGAAGACTGTGGAAATGGAGGATTAATGAACATTTCCATTGAGTCCTCCGGCGCCTCGGTCAGCATCGATGTTGGTGGCACCTTCACCGATTGTTACCTGTCTCTGAACGGCAGAGCCTCATGGGGCAAGGCGGCCACCACACCCGATGATTTCTCACGTGGATTTCTCAATGCCCTGGCCGAGGCCTCCCGGGGACTGAACATTGAAGTCACCGAACTGTTAGCCGGGGCATCGCTGTTTCGTTACTCCACCACGATCGCGCTGAACGCATTGCTGCAGCGCGCCGGTCCACGCCTGGGGCTTATCACCACGCGTGGCCACGAAGACATGCTGTTTATAGGCAATGGACGAGCCTGGGGAGACGGACTGCCGATCAATGAGCAACGCCGGGTCGCCCAGGCCCAGATGCCGGAGAGCCTGATCCCACGGGACATGGTAGTGGGTATCAGCGAACGAATTGATTCTTTTGGGCAGGTAGTCAGACCGCTCGTCGAGGAAGAAGTGCTCAACGGTTTACAGTACCTCGTCGACCGGGGAGTCCAGGGAATCATTGTCTCACTGCTGTGGAGTTCAGCGAACCCTGAACACGAACAGGCCGTCAAGCGAATCATCAGTGAGGAGTACCCGGAAGTGTATCTCGGGAACATCCCGGTACTGCTTTCCAGCGAGGTGGTTCCAAAGTGGCGCGAATATACCCGCACCACGACCACCGTTCTGAATGGCTATCTCCACAACGAACTGACCAATCAGCTGATGGATATCGGCGACCGCCTCCGGGATCTTGGCTTCAAGAAGCCCCTGCAGATGGTTCAAAACACCGGAGGCGCTGCCAAACTCTCCCGCACGCGCGTAGTGGATACTTACCAATCGGGTCCGGTCGCCGGGCTCATGGGGAGTGGCGCACGGGCCCGTAGCCTGGGTCTCGAGAATGTTATCTGTACTGACATGGGGGGCACCAGTTTCGACCTTGGAGTGCTGGTTGGTGGAAGCCCGAAGTTTTATTCCGTGAGACCTGTTATCGACCGTTGGGCGGTTGATCTGCCACTTCTTGAAGTCAAATCAATTGGCATGGGGGGTGGCTCGATCGCCTGGTTGAATGAGACTTTCGGCAACCGGCTCGAGATAGGTCCGGCCAGCGCCGGTTCAATGCCGGGCCCGGCCTGTTATGGACTGGGTGGCAGCCATGCAACGGTCACTGATGCTGACGTGGTGCTGGGTTACATCAATCCGGATAATTTTCTCGGCGGGCGTATGGAACTCGATGCCGAGGAGGCACACGACGTCATTCGACGGTCCATTGCTGAACCTCTGGGCATCTCCCACGAGCAGGCAGCGCTTTCAATCAAGCGCATCGCGGATGAGAAAATGGGGATGGAAATTTTCAAAGAAGTCGTGCTCAAGGGACTCGATCCCCGTGATTTTGCGCTGTTTGCGTATGGGGGCGCCGGCCCGACCCATTGTTGCGGTTATGCGCAAGCTCTGGGTATCAGCAGGATCTTTCTGTTTCCCGAATCATCGGTGTTCTGCGCCTATGGCGCGTCCACCCTCGATGTAGCGCATATTTATGAGCGCGCCAGGCCCCTGATACTTTTTGAGCCCGTGGACGGATCATACCTGCAGGATTTTGCAGCTTTCAACAAGGTGGTCGATGAGCTTGAAGGCGACCTGAGGCGTGACATGCTGGCGGAAGGCATTGACCTTGATAAAATGCAACTCTCTTTAGAACTCGAACTGCGATACGGCTCTTCCCCGGTGACTCAGCGGATTCAGTGCAAATCCCTTCGCTTGAAGGACCAGAAAGACGTCGAAGCGCTCTATCAATCCTTCCGTTCACATCTCAAGTCACTCAGTTTCGGCGTAGACCTCCCCGAAGCCGCGGTCCGAATCGAAACCTTCGCGCTGCAGGGCAAGGTTCCATCCGGGCAGAAAGAAGTCGCTCACCGGGTACAGGTGAATGAACACAGACGTGACGAAAAACGGCTGTCAGAGGCAAGCGAACGTGAAGTGCTTTGGGATTCCTCCCTGGCCAGGATAAAAACCCCCGTTTTTATAATCGAGGAATTCAGTGAAGGCGACATGATTACCGGCCCTGCAATCTGCGAGGCACGGGACACGACCTACGTTATCCCGCCCGGCTGGGAACTCTCGGTTATACCGGGATCGGTCTGTGAACTGCGGCTGCGAAAATGAAGATCGGAGGTCAGCGAACCATAATCGATCTCTTCCTGGAGAATGCCGGCCGAGTGCCGGACCAGTCCTTTATCCGCTTTGAGGGCGAAGAGTTCACTTTTGGCGAGATGGGCCGTGCCTCGGAGCAGGTTGCGGAAACTCTCGTTGAGGCCGGCGTCGGCCATCAAAGCCGTGTAGCGTTGGCCATGGGCAACCGGCCGGCATTCCTGGCTGCTTTTCTCGGCATTCTCAGATGTGGTGCAACGGCGATACCGCTGAACACGCTTTATAAGCCCGATGAAGTCCGCTACGCCCTCGAGCATGCACAATGCCAGGCCGTGGTGACCGAAGAGACGCTGGGCACGACCGTTAATGAAGCCTGTCGGCTCGCAGCGCAAGATATAGTCGTGTTGCTTGCGGACACCGGAGACGAAACCCGCTTCGGACTCCTGTCTGACAGGGCGCGGGCCGAGCCTCCGGACAAAAGCCCGGCCAGGCCCGGACCGGGTGACCTGGCCGGCATCTTCTATACATCCGGAACCACGGCGCGGCCCAAGGGCGTGATGATTTCCCACGAAAACATGATGTACTCTGCCGAGGTCACCATAAAATCACTGGGCCTGGGCGCAAACGACGTGCCATTGCTGGCCTTTCCGCTGTTCCACGTGAATTCGCTCTTCTACGGTGTGCTGACAGCCATTGTCCTGCAGGGGACGATAGGCCTGCTGGGCGGATTTTCCGTGTCGGCATACTGGGCCGATGCCGTGCGCTCGGGCGCCACCTGGACTCCGGGCATCACCGGCCCGCTGGTGCAGTTGCTTTTGGACAAGGAGGCATCCCAGGTCGACTCGCGCCACGCCATGCGCTTTGCCGTGGGTGGAATGTTCAGGAGCCTGGACCAGATCCGGGCATTCAAAGACCGCTTCGGCGTGGCGCTGGTGCCCGGGTGGAGCATGACGGAAACCGTCAGCCTGGGAACCCTCCACCCTGTCAACCGGCCAACGCCGATCCCGGTGATCACCGGCATCGGATACCCGACCCTGGGGCAGGAGATCCGCTTGATCAGGGACGATGGAAGTGAAGCTGACATCGGTGAGCCGGGAGAAATCCTTTACCGTTCGCCCAGTCTTTTCGCCGGCTACCTCAATGACGAAGCGGCCACCCGCGAGGCGTTTACCGCCGACGGATGGTTCCGTTCCGGGGATGTCGCGTGCATGGATGAAAATGGCTACCTCGCTTTCATGGACCGTAAGAAGGAGATGATCAAAACCAGGGGTGAGAATGTGGCTGCGGCTGAAATTGAGCGCGCCCTTAATGAGCACCCGGCCGTCCTTGAGTCCGCAGCTATCGGCGTTCCTGAGCAGCAAGGCCTTTTGGGGGAGCGCATCGAAGCATATGTGGTCAAGGGTGATGAAACTGAACTCGAAGCGGATGAGCTGCTGCGGTGGGTTGGTCAGCGTCTGGCGGACTTCAAAGTTCCCGGCGTTATCCATTTCCTGAGTCAACTCCCCAAAACCCCGCTCGGCAAGATCCAACGCCAGAAGCTTCGATCGAAATGAATCAGAGTACAGATGGAGGTGAGCATGAGTGACAAGCTGGAGAAATTCAGCATCGGTTATATGCTCGATACGAACTTCGGTCCCTATAACCGGCCGGAGCCAGGCCCGGACATTATAAAAGGCTGCATTGATCAGTTGATCGAAGAGGGCATCCTCGCCGAGCAATCAGGATTCGAGGGAATCTTCGTTCCGGAGCGGCACATGCGCACGGAAACGATGTTCCCCAATCCGTTGTTACTTTTGGCTGCCCTGGCAACGAAGACCCGGCGAGTCCGGCTGGCTACCTATGCCCTGATCCCGACCTATGGCTGGAATCCAATGCACCTGGCGGAATCCACGGCGCTGATCGACCAGATCTCCGGTGGCCGACTGACCCTTGTTGTTGCCATGGGAGTACTCGAGGACTCCTGGCGGATGTTCGGTGTGAACGGCGCACATCGTCTTTCGATGTTCACCGAAGCCGTTGAAGTCATCAAAGAAAGCCTGGACAGCCCGGGAACCCTTCAGTTTCGAGGGCAAACGATTCCAGTTCGATAACGTTATGCTGACCACCAAACCGTATCAGCAGGACCCCCACCCTGCCCTCTGGGGTGGCGGGCAAGTCGAAGCTGCGATCAAGCGCGCCGGGACCTACGCCTCCGGGCTGGTGTGGGGACCCGTTCCCGCTGCACATGGATACCTGGAACCGCCAAACCGACCTGTTCCGTGAAGAAGCCCGGGGCGCATGGCGTGGAGCACCCGAAGATCATCCTGATGCGAGACGGCTTCGTCGCCGACACGCGGGAGGAAGCCGAGGCGATTTATGGCGAAGCCTTTGTGGCTGAAATGCTTTACTACTTTGACCTGGGGATCCTGAGTCACCACGACCCGACCATCCGGTCACGCGATGATGTGACCATCGACAAGTTGCGCCAGTCCCTGGTGATCGGTTCCCCGGACGACTGTATCGCAGCGCTGGAACGTTATCGGGATGAGTATCGCGTTGATTACGTGGTCATGCGGTTCAGGATACCCCTGGGGCCGTCGGCGGAGGCCACGAAACGCTGCATCCGGATGTTTGGCGAGACGGTGTTACCACATTTTCACGGCTGAAATATGAGGATGGATACCGAAGCGCAGGAATTGACTGGAGGCTTGCAGCGAGCGTACGTTTCGCGGGCAAGCGCTCCGGCTCCAATAAACCGACAGAGAGATTGGAAATGATGAGCAAACAAAAGGTAGTTGCAAGGCAAATGCACCAGGTCAGTGTTGTGGTCAGAGATGTCCAGGCGGCGGTAGAGCGCTACTGGAATCTTTTTGGTGTCGGACCGTGGCAGATTTACACATTCGAGCCACCTGAGTTAAGCGACCCTACGATCCATGGCAAGCCTGAGCCATACAGTATGCGAATTGCGCTGGCTTTCATGGGGGAGGTTCAATGGGAACTGATCCAGCCGCTGACAGGGCCGAGCATCTACAGGGAGTTCCTGGACGAACATGGCGAAGGCGTGCACCACGTGTCTTTCGGTGTTGACGACTATGATGGGGCGATGGCTTCACTGCAGGATCAAGGCATCAACATGTTGATGGGAGGGTCCTGGCATGGCGCAACTTTCGGCTACGTGGATACGGAAAAGGACCTGGGTGTCATCGTCGAGATGTTCAAGTTGGCGCCGGATTTTGAGATGCCGGCGCCGGAAGCCACGTATCCACCGGCTGATTGAAATTTTTCGATGTTATTGAAAACAAGACGTTTCAGCTTGATACAGAAAGAGGAAAACACTCATGCCGCTCGACACTAGTTTTATTGAAAACAGGCGCTATCGCCCGGAGCCGATGAGTGAACTCGAGGCCAGCTGCCTGAGCGCCGTTTCACACGAGGATTACAGCATTTACACACAGCGGCTTGCCAGCGCCTGCGAAGAAGGCAAGGAAATACTGATCCGTCTTGGGATATCCGAGGCCCTGCAATCGGGGGATGTCTGTCATGCCTATTACACGGCCAATGGGGACTTGTCCCTGGCGGAACTGGGAACATTTTTGCATGCGATTACGGGAGCGGTGCCCATCAAGTTCGTACTGGAGCACTACAAGGATGAACCAACGGTAGGGCTAAAGGATGGGGACATCTTTTTCTGCAACGAGGCCATTTATGGGGGGCTGCACAACCCGGACCAGATCGTCTATATGCCGGTGTTCTGGAAAGGCGAACTGATTAGCTGGGTGTCATCGGCGGGGCATGAGCCGGAGACGGGTGCAACGGAGCCGGGTGGCCAGCCAGCGGACGCCCGGGATCGGTATGCCGAGGGGTTAAAAGTGCCTCCATTGAGGATCGGCGAAAATTTCAAGCTGCGCCGGGACATGATGGAGTTTTTCCAGAACATGGTGCGTTACCCGGAAATGATCGCAACGGACACGGCGGTGAAGCTGGCTGCCTGTTTACGTTTGCGGGCCCGTTTGCTGGAGATCGCAGAGCGGCGGGGAGCGGAATTCGTGGTGGGACTGTTGCGCAAAGTGATTGAGGACAGCGCCATTGCAGCCAATGAACGGGTCGCAAAATTACCGGACGGCCGCTACCGCTGCGTCGGCTTCCTGGACACATACGGACCGGCCGAGGCGTTGATGCGGGTGCCGTGCACGCTGATCAAGGAAGGCAGGAAACTGATTGTAGATTTTGCCGGAGCGTCACCGCAATTTCAGGGCCCGTTCAATGCTTTCGAGCACGTGGTATACGCACACTTGGTGTGCATGCTGTTCCAGTATTTTTTCTCCGACCTGCCGGGCAGCGCGGGCACGCTGGTGCCGTTTGAGGTCAGGTGTGAGAAAGGGACTTTTCTGAACGCGGACGCGCAAGCGGCGGTGTCGAGCGGCACGGCGATGGCCCCGATCGCGGGTAATGTCTTCATGATGAATCTGATCAAGGCGATGTTCGCCTCCGGGGATCCGGACACGCTGGCCAATGTTGCTCTGCCACCGGGCGCCTGTGCGAGGTCATTCTTCTTTGGCGGCATCAACCAGTACGGCAAGGAAGTCGCCGGGGTGAGCCTGCGGCCCAGTAACACGGCAGGCCTGGGTGCGCGGCCCGACAAGGACGCCGTGAATGCCGGATCCTTCTGGTGGGTAGGCAGGGGCAATGCAGTTGACGCGGAGCACGAGGAAGCCCTCAACCCGTATCTCGTTGAGTATTCGAACTTCGCACCGGATAACGCGGGGCCGGGAATGTATCAGGGAGGGTCCGGGATGAGCTACGGCATCCGGGTACGCAATACTCCGGGCTTCTACATCCAGACATTCGGTCTGGCCAGCCGGTTTCCCACCAACTCGGTCTGTTCGGCGGCTATGCGGCCAATGTTCGGCCCGCCATTCGGGTCACCGGCGGGAACGGCGAGCATGTGGCCGATGATGGACACATAATGGCTCCGCGTAATGAATTTGATGTGTTGGCCATGGCCAAGGCAGAGAATATGGACGTAGAGTTGACGCCTGCTTCAACCCTGGGTGCTGTTTTTCATGAAGGTGATTTCGTCGGAGTCGTGGCGCCCGGTGGAGCCGGTTATGGAGATGTCCTGGAACGGGAACCAGAAGCCGTGGCGGCGGATGTTTCCAAGGGGATTATCACGCAATGGACCGCGGAAAATGTCTACTGTGTTGTTCTGGATGACGAACAACGTGTCAATCACGAAGCCACTCTGGAACAGCGCACAGCGGAGCGCAAGCAACGCCTGGCCGAGGCTAAACCCTACAAGGCATTTGTCAGGGAGTGGTCAAAGTTGCACCCACCCGCGGATGCTCTGACCCTGTACGGGGAATGGCCCGGCACCACGGCAGCGGAAGAAAGCCCTGGCGAACAGACAAGGACCTGAAGATGGCTACCGTTTCAAATTCAAGCCGCGACCTTGTCATGTCCGCGATCGACGCGGCACGCAACGGCCTGGGCGATGATTTTTTTGCCTGTTTTGCCGATGATCTGGACTTCTGGTTTCCGGGCACCACGCCGATTTCAGGTCGTCGCCAGGGCCTCCCGGCCTTCATCGAATATGTTGAACAGGTCGCGGGCTATCTGGACCAGATGGTTGTGCTGGACGTCACCAATGTGGTTGTTGCCGGCGAGTGGGTCTTCACCGAGGCACTCGGCCACGGCGTGACCAACAAGGGCCAGGATTATGACAACAGCTACTGCCTTGTCTGGCAGGCGCGCAACGGCAAAATCATCCGCTTCGTCGAATACTGCGATACTGAACTCGTTAGCAAGGTCCTGTGTGCCTGAAGGTCTTGATTGAAGAACCCGCCTGGCTGGTCCGGGCTTAGAAAAGAAGTCTTTCAGTCCAATGGCGGCTGTGTGTTGGCTGACCACATCCGACCCATATCATCTGTTCAACCCAGGGCTACTCTCCCGGCCATAAGCGGAAGCCGGGAGGCCAACTGGATCATGGAGTTTGAATGGCTCCGTTGAAACTGAGCTTTAAAACACTGACCGGAAAGACCTGGGATGACTTCCAGGAACTGTTTGGCGAACGCGGTGCATGCGGCGGTTGCTGGTGTATGTTGTGGCGGCTCGCGCCAAAGCAGTTTGAGCAACAAAAAGGCGAAGGCAACCGCCTGGCGATGCAGAAGATTGTGGAATCGGGCACGGTACCTGGCATCCTGGCCTTTGACGGAAACAAACCGGTCGGCTGGTGCGCATTGGCCCCGCGCGATCACTACCCGGCCCTGGCGCGTTCCCGGGTCATGCAGCCGGTGGATGATCTGCCGGTGTGGTCAGTTTCCTGCCTGTTTGTGCATCGCCGGTACCGGAAGCAAGGCGTTGCGACAGCAATGCTGGAAGCAGCAGCCGAACACGCAAAAAGGCACGGCGCTGAAATTCTCGAGGGCTACCCGGTGGAACCGAAGCAGGGACATATTCCGCCCGCCTTTGCGTGGACCGGGATTCCGAAGGCATTTGAGCAAGCGGGATTTCGCGAAGTCGCACGGCGCTCACCGACGCGCCCGATTATGCGCTTGTCGCTGCGGTGATCAACCGCTTGCCGTGGGCAAGCAGGAAAAAACAACTTTGGGACGCCCGCCACTCATGGTTCCGGGCCGACGATGTATTTGCTGATCCTGCCTTCAGCGAGTTCCACCCAGCCGAAAAAATGCATGCTCTCGCCCATGGTCCCCTGCACCTCGGCACGGAAAGCACCTTCGTCACCTTCTGTGATGACGTGCGTCACCAGGTGGCGGATGCCTTCTTCCTGCATCTCGGCTATGCGTCCAGCCAGGAAGTCCCGCACTCCAGAACGGTCGTGAAAAACATCTGCGCGGTTACGCGCGTGACCATGGTGTTCCCAAACCTGGTAGTGGGACCACTCGACATCTTTGGTAAAGGCCTGCACGGCGCGGCTGGCATTTTGCTGGTCGATGGCGTCAAAGTAGGTCTGCTGTAACAGCGTTTGCAACTGTTTGCTTGTCATGGTCATGAGCCGTTCATTCTCCGTCGTCATGTTGCGTCTGCTAAGCGGACTAGGATAACTTGTCATGCACATGGATGCTGGCTTGACTCTTGCTTTTGCCGATGATGTGCTGCGCGCGCTCGGAGCGCCCGCGGATACCGCCGCATGCGTGGCTGAATTCCTGGTCAATGCCGACAAGTCCGGCTGCAGCACCCACGGTGTCGGATTGCTCCCGCTGTACGCGGAAATGATCGCCGCCGGCTCGCTGGACCCGCTCGCCAGGCCCGGGCTGGACAGGTCTGCAGGATCCACGATCAGGGTGAACGGACACAATGCCTTCGGGCAACTCACTGGCGGGTTGGCTGTCAGGACCGGGATCGAAATGGCGCGTGAACACGGAGTCGTGGCTGTAGGTATTCGCAATGGCGGACACCTGGGACGTCTCGGTGACTGGGCCCAAATAGCGGCTTCTTCCGGGATGCTTTTCCTGGCGTTTTGCAACAGTGGCGGCGGCGCCAGAAACGTTGCTCCCGCCGGCGGTCATGACCGCAGGTTGTCTACCAACCCGATCGCGTTTGGCGTGCCTGCATTCGGCGGCTTGCCGTTTGACATCATTGCGGATTTTGCCACCAGTCAGGTTTCCGGATCCGCGATACGGGAATGCTTCCTTGCCGGAAGACCGCTGAGGCCGGATTGGACCACGACAGCGGATGGCAGGCCTCTGACCGATGCCCGGGCTTTCATGCGGGGCGACGGCGCGCTTCTGCCGTTGGGCGGGCGTGAAACGGGCCACAAAGGTTACGCACTGGCTGTGATAGCGGAGATTCTCGGTGGAATTGCCGGAGGCATGATGGCTGGTGAGCATGACCCTGAATGGTTCAGCAACTCAGCGCTTTTCCTGTTTGTCGATCCCCTGAAGTTCCTGTCCCGCAAGGAAATCAGGTTGCGAGTGCGAAATCTGGCGGCCTACCTGCGCGAAGGAGGTGGGAGATTGCCCGGTGAGGGCGCTCAGCAGCGGAAGATGCGCGCAGAGCAGGGCGGACTGGAGCTTGACGGGCATGTTTGCAGTGCCCTGAGGCGTCTTGCCGACGAACTGCGGCTGGCCATCCCCCCGGCACTGGTCGAAATCGCCTCTGCGACAGCGACGGCGCGCTTCTGCCGTTGGGCGGGCGTGAAACGGGCCACAAAGGTTACGCACTGGCTGTGATAGCGGAGATTCTCGGTGGAATTGCCGGAGGCATGATGGCTGGTGAGCATGACCCTGAATGGTTCAGCAACTCGGCGCTTTTCCTGCTTGTCGATCCCCTGAAGTTCCTGTCCCGCAAGGAACTCAGGTTACGAGTGCGAAATCTGGCGGCCTATCTACACGAAGGAGATGGGAGATTGCCCGGTGAGGGCGCTCAGCAGCGGAAGATGAGTGCAGAGCAGGGTGGACTGGAGCTTTGCGGGCATGTTTGCAGCGCCCTGAGGCGTCTTGCCGACGAACTGCAGCTGACCATCCCCCCGGCACTGGTCGAAATCGCCTCTGCGACAGTGAGGGCTGATGGCACCAGGACCTGGTAAAAGAAGCCAAAGCCGCTGACCTGGACACCGGCTCCAGAATGACGGCCTCTGAGTCCGATTCTTCGTCAGGGCGGCCTGGCTTCCTTCTTGTGTAGGATCGCGGGATGCCTGACGCCTACCGGGAACAGGCGGGACAAGAGAACTGGCCCAGATATCTCACTGAGCAACAGGCCGACTAATATTAGAGTCAGGCTGCGCGGTACATGGTGACCACAGCCGCACCGCCAAGACCCAGGTTGTGCTGCAAGCCGATTCTGGCGCCTTCCACCTGGCGTGCACCCGTCTGGCCGCGTAACTGCATATTCAATTCGAAACACTGGGCCAAACCGGTTGCACCGATAGGATGCCCTTTCGACATCAGGCCACCGGAGGGGTTGACCACAAACCTGCCGCCGTAGGTGTTTTCGCCGTCTTCGATGAACCGGGTCGCTTCACCTTCATTACAGAGGCCCAGGGCTTCGTAGGTCATGACTTCGTTGGGCGTAAAACAGTCGTGCAACTCTACGACCTGCACTGATTCCGGTCCCAGGCCGGCTTCTTCATAGGCCTTTTGTGCAGCTCGGCGGGTCATATCCGCGCCGACCAATTCAATCGGATCTGTCCAGGTCTCCGGGGTGTCGGTCGTCATCGCCTGGCCGATTATTTCGGCCCTGTTGCTGATGCCTTGCCTGTTCGCGACAGCTTCGCTACAGAGAACCGCTGCTCCGGCACCGCAGGTGGGAGGGCAAGACATCAGGCGGGTGAGGTAACCACCGTAGAGCTCAGGGGAGTTCATCACTTCATCTTCGGTGAGCGTCTCGGTGAACAGTGAGTAGGGATTGTGCACCGCGTGACTTCGCGTCTTGACCGATACCTTGGCGAATATCTCCGCTTTCGCATCGTATTTCTTGAGGTAATAGTCACCTGCCGCGCCGAAACAGCGAATTGCTACAGGTGCAGGAGGGTAGTCGAGTTCATCAAGTACGGTCGAAAAGCGCTGGACAGGACACTCCCGGTCCTGATAGACAGCCCCCAGCGCGCCGCGCTGCATCTCTTCGAAGCCAAATGCGAGCGCACAGTCTATGGCACCGGACTGCACGGCCTGGCGCGCCAAAAGCAAAGCGGTGGACCCACTGGCGCAGGCATTATTGACGTTGATGACCGGAATGCCGGTTTGA
>PVMK01127102.1_pt1 | contig 17319 bp, 16 predicted proteins | sample 1853481 | NCBI WGS metagenome assembly PVMK01 (sample SAMN08533507, study PRJNA380276) | Marine sediment metagenome, whole genome shotgun sequencing project.
CGGACATTTTCGTGCTGCCAGCGCATCAGGTTTACAAGCGAGCGACTGCCGCCGCGGCGTGGCTCAAGCCGACAACCGCGCGATCAGGCGTTCCATGAAGCGCTCCGCGAGCGAAATTTGCTCCAGCGCGATCCACTCATCCGGCTTGTGGGCCTGGGCGATCTCGCCGGGGCCGCAGACCACCGTCGGGATGCCGGCGGCGCGCTGGAACAGGCCGCCTTCGGTGCCGAAGCTGATCTTGCCGTGCCGGTTGGCGCCGGCCAGCGACTTGACGAAGCTCACCACCTCCTCGTCCGGGTCGGTGTCGAGGCCGGGATAGCCCGACAGCGCCTCGAAGGCGATGCCGCAGTCCGGCGAGACCCGGTGCATCTCGGGCTCCAGCCGCTCCCGGGCGAAGCGCCGGACCTCCTCCATCAGAGGCTCCGGGTCTTCTTCTGGAAGGTTGCGGATCTCGAAGTCGAAATGGCAGTCCTTGGGCACGATGTTGAGCGCCGTGCCGCCGCTGATCCGGCCGGTGTGGATCGTCGTGGTCGGCACCTCGTAGGCCGGATCGGACCGGCCGGCCTCTGCCTGCCGGCGGGCCAGGCGGCGCAGGAAGACCACCAGCTCCGCCGCATAGTCGACGGCGTTCACGCCCTGGGGCGCGAGGCTGGAGTGGCATTCCAACCCGCTCACATGCACCCGGGTGGCCCGCTTGCCCTTGTGGCCGACGATCACCTTCATGCCGGTGGGTTCGCCGATGATGCAGATGGCGGGCTTCACCGGCAGGCCGTTCAGCATGTCCAAGAGGCGGCGAACGCCAATGCAGCCGACCTCCTCGTCGTAGGACACGGCCAGGTGGATCGGCGTTTTCAAATGTGCCGCGACCATGGCCGGGACATGAGCCAAGACGACGGCCAGGAAACTCTTCATGTCGGCGGCGCCGCGGCCATAGAGCCGGCCGTCCTTCCGGCGCACGGTAAAGGGATCGCTCGACCAGTCCTGGCCCGCCACCGGCACCACGTCGCTATGGCCCGAAAGCATGACGCCCGGCCGGTCTTTCGGGCCTATGGTGGCGTAGAGGTTCGCCTTCCCGCCGGTCTCGTCGTGCACCAGGCGCGCCTCGACGCCGTGCTCCGCCAGCCGGCCGCTGAGAAATTCGATCAGCGCCAGGTTGGACTTGGCGCTCACCGTATCGAACCCGACCAGCGTAGATATGAGCGAGAGGCTGTCTGCCGATACCATGACCCGGGCCCGGTCCTCGTCTATTCGTCGCCCGGCACGCCGTAGGACGGCGCCGCCGTGGGATCGAGCGCCCGCGTCACGTAGTCGTCCATCTGCGGCGCCCAGCCCCGCCAGACTGCGGCAAGCGCGGCGATGGGGTCGTCCTCCGACCAGTCGACCCTGAGGTCGACCAGCGGCCAGGCTTCGCGGTGGGCCACCAGCAGGCCGGCGGAGCGCACCGGCCCGGCCTCGCCGCCGGCCTTGAGCCCGCCTTCGAGCGCGCCGAGGAGGCGCGTGGGAAATGGCGCGGCGGAGGCATCCTGGAACGACTCGATCATGGCGGCCGGCACCGTCGGGCTCGCCAGAAGGTTGCCGGCGGCGACCGCCGCCTCGCCCGCCACTTCGCCCGCCACAATGCCATGGGTGCCGAGGGTGTGCCGGCCAGAATGATGCGCGACGCCACCGGCCCCGTCGACCAAGACCAGTTGCCGGTAATCCCCGTGGGCATGCTCCTCCAGCATGACGTCGAGCGCCTCGGCCGCCGTCTTGCCGCCGGCCATCAGGTCGAGCCCGCGCGGCCCGAGCCGCGGATCGGTGATGTTCTGGCTGGCGACGGCGCCGACCCCGGCGCGAACGAAGGCGCAGCGCGCCGCCACGGCCATGGAGGAGGAGGTGACGGCGATGCCGAACATGCCGGTCGTCGGACAGCGCGCGGTGATCGAGAAGGTCATGGGTGTCTCACGGTCGGGCGTCTCACGGGTCAGTTGCCCCCAGCCTGTTGCACGAAGAAGGACGCCCCCTTGGGGTATTCGGGGACCTCCATTTCGAACGGCGAAGTGCGGATGCGGTTGGTTTCGTGTCCGCGCACGATCCGGCTGTTATGCCGGCCGGGAACGTGGTTGGGCGTGAGCGGTATCGCGTCCGCGGCCGCATAGACGGCGATGAAGAGCGTGCGCGGGCGGTCCGAGCGGTTGACGGCCGAGCCGTGGAGAAGACAGGCATGCATGAAACAGACCGCGCCCGCGGGGCCGGTGCAGGAAACGGTTTGCCCGGCAATCGCCGCGGCCTTGTCGTCCGCCACCGCGCCCGTGAACACCCCGTCGTGCCACAGGCTCAAAAGCGGCCCCTTGTGGGAGCCGGGCACGACTTCGAGGGGGCCGTTCTCTTCGGTCACCTCGTCCAGCATCAAGAGCGCCGTCACCAGATCCGTGTTGCTGTGCGGGTCGAAAAGAAAATCCTGGTGCCATTTCACTCGCGTCGCCGCACCCGGCAGCTTCGAGTTGACCTTGGTGTGATGAAGGCGCAGATCCGGCCCGATCAGCTCGGCGACCCCGTCGGTCATGCGGCTGTCGGACATGACCTCGAAGTAGGTATCGGAAATGTCGGCCGGCGAGGCGACCCGGCGCAGCGCCGGACGATCGGGCCCATGTCCGGGCTCGAGATCGAACCGCGGCCGGCCGTCGACCATCTCGCCATAGGCCGCGCCGTGGCTCCGGCTGTCCTCGACCCAAGCGGCGAAATCCTGGCGCAGGCCGGCGAGCTGCCCCGGCGTCACCGCGTCTTCGACGATCAACACGCCGTCGCGCCAGAACGCCTCGATCTCATGTTGCGTTAGCGCCGTCACTCCGGACTCCGTATCCGCGTCATCGGGAAAAATAAGCGTCGATAATCTCAAGCATCCTCGCACGACTCATTCGACCGAAATGGCCGCCATAAACCTGCGAGACCGGAAGCTCTTGGAGCCGGTTCAGGCTCTCGGCAAACGCCGCCGGGTCTGACGGGTTCAAGCCTTTGTCCATGGGATCATCATACAAGGTGTCGCTGGTGAACAGGCTGCCCGTCTCGCGCTCCCAAAGGCAGAGACTGCCCGGTGTCATACCCGGTGTATGCAAGACCTCGATCCGCCGGTTCCCAAGATCAACCACGTCACCCTCTTCGAGCAGCCGCGTCGGCGCGGCGCCGCGCATCCGGTAGTCGCTTGCGAGGTAGCCCGCTTCGGGCAGGGCCGAAAACATGCTGTCCCTAACATAGATTTTGGAAACCGAGGTCGCGGCGCTCGGCTCGGTGATCGCGGCCGCATCGCCGGAATGACAGGCCCGCTCCGCGAAGTGGTGGAGACCGCCCGCATGATCGTAAAAGCAGTTGAGCGCAACGGCGATCACGGGTTTGCCCGACAAGGCTTCGATAAGAGGGACGGGCGAGCGGATGCCGGTTCCGCTATCCACCACCAGGGCCCGCTCGCGGCCCCGCACCAGCCAAATGTCGCCGGCAAGGAACGGATCGATGTGCGCTTCCCTGACCCGCCAGATCTCGTGCGCGCAATATTCAACGCCGTACCAGACGTCGGCAACCCGCTTGTCCAATCTCACCCCCCGGCTTGCGCCTTCAAAGACGCTGCCTCACGCGCCGCCCTCCTCCGGGATAACCGCGATCACGTCGATCTCGACGACCCATTCGGGCCGCGCCAGCGCCGGCACCGTGAGGCCGGTGGAAACCGGGTAGACGCCCTTCAGCCAGCGCCCGACCACCCGGTAGACCTCCTCCCGGTAGCGGATGTCGGCCAGGTAGACGGTGACCTTGCAGATGTGCTCGAGCCGGCTGCCGCATTCCTTCAGCAGCATGTCGATGTTCGCCATCGCCTTCTCGGCCTGGCCGGCGGCATCGCCCACCGCCACGCTCTCGCGCGTGTCGAGATCCTGGGCGGCCTGGCCGCGCAGGTAGACCGTGTTGCCCGCGACCACCGCCTGGCACAAGTCGTTGTCGAGGTTCTGCTCCGGATAAGTGTCCTTGGTGTTGAACTTGCGGATGCGAGTGTGGGTCATCAGGCGTTGCTCCACTTCGCTTCGTAGTTCTCGCCCATCACCTTATCGGAAAGCTGGGCCGCCTTCTGAACGAATTCGAGCGGTTGGGAGAAATCGAAGTTGTTGTAAACCGCCGCCAGGTGGGCGAAGGGCGGCGACTGGGCGAACAGCTGGAAGGTCAGGCGATGCCCGGCATAGTCCGAGTTCAGCAGGTCGCGCGCGAAGGCGAGCAGCCGCCGGCGGTCCTGGGCGGCCCAGTTCTCGTTGATGGAATAGAACTTCTCCAGCCACGGCCCGGCCCCGCCCTCGTCGAGGAAGGCGCCGACGTCGGGCGTCACGCAGATCTGCCCGCCGCAGAGCTCGCGCGCGATGTGCATCATCGCCGGCAGGTTCGAGACGGCGTGCACCCGGCCGGTATAGAGCAGCGACGGGTTGGGCATAACGAGACCGCCCGGGCTGGTCTCTGCGTTGGCGATCGCCGCCGTCAAGTGGGCGTTGATGCCCTCCCGGTAGACCGCGAGGGTGGCGAGCTTCTCGCGCACCGCGGGATTCTTGTCGAGGCCGGTCTGACGGGTGTTGAACAGGGCCGCGCCGATCATCATGTCGGCGACGAAGAGGATGCGTTGGATGAAGGGAAAGGCGCTGTAGCGGTGCAGCGTCGCCCGGATGAAGGCGGCCGCCTCGGTATGACGATAGAACAGCACGTCTTCCCAGGGCACCAGCACGTTGTCGAAGATGATCAGCGAATCCACCTCGTCGAAGCGGTTGGCCAGCGGATAATCCTTGGCCGGCGCCCGTCCGGCGAAACCGGTGCGGCAAATGTGCTTCATTCCCGGCGCGTTCATCGGGCTGATGAAGCCGACGGCGTAGTCCGAGAGCTTCTCGTTGTGGCTCCAGCCGCCGATGGTCGGCTTGACGAAGGCCTGGTTGGCATAGGCCGAAGCGGTTTCGTACTTGGCGCCGCGCACGATGATGCCCTTGTCGGTCTCCTTCACCACGTGCAGCAGCATGTCGGGATCCTGCTCCTGCGGCGGCTTGGAGCGGTCGCCCTTGGGATCGGTGTTGGCCGAGACGTGGAAGGTGTCGTTGCGGGTGACCTCGTCGATGTGGTGCTTGATGTTCTCGGAGAACTGCGGGTTCAGCTCGTTCAGCACGTCCTGGCCGTCGTAGAGCGACCACATCTCGCCGACCGTCTCGTCGCCGACGCGGATCACAACGCCACCGAGATCCCACATGACGGCATTCACCGCGCGGCGCTTGTCATGCCAGTCCTGCTGGCTCTTTGGCGGCCTGTAGCCCATGCAGTTGCGCTCGTTCCCGTCGCCCCCGCCGTCCCCGTTGTCGGCGGCATAGGACATGATGTCGCGATACTTCTCCTCGTGCGCCATGTCGTAGATGCGCGCGCGGGCATCGACGATCGGCTTGAAGGCCGGATGGGTCGGGACGTCCTCGACCCGCTCGCCGTTGATGAAGACCTCTCGTCCGTCACGGATCGACTCGCGATATTCGTCGCCGGTTCTCAGCATGACACTCCACTCCCTCCAATAGACCCGGTCCGCGCGGGAACCCGACGGACCGAACCACCGATGGCCAGGGCGATGGCCAGGGCGATGGCTTGGGGCGCACCGGACCTTCGGTCAAACTAAAGCGGAAGCGGCTTCAGAGAAAATATAAATTACCTGGCAGGGACATCAGAAAAACCGATCCAAGGCCGGGACCCTCGACAAGGGATGTTGCGCCGAAGGAATTCCCTGGCAAACTTCCAGGGTGGATTAGGAGCGTGGAGAGGACGAGAGATGCCGAGAGAAGAGCTGGTCATGGTCTGCTGCAGCGATGTCGCGGGGCAGACCCGAGGCAAGGGAATTCCGGTCAAGCTGTTGAACGCGCGGCGCAACCGGGGGGTTGGTTGGACCGGCACCAATATCATGATCACCAGCCACGGGCCGATCGCCGACGGTCCCTTCGGCTCGTTCGGCGACCTCTTCCTGAAGCCCGACCTCGACACCCACGTGCGGGTCAATTTCGACGATGACGAGGAAGCCCCCGAACAGTTCGTCCTCGCCGACATCTGCAACACCGACGGATCGCCCTGGGACTGCTGCCCGCGGACCTTCCTGAAGCGCGGCATCGAGGCTCTACGCGAGGAGGCCGGACTCCTCCTCAAGGCCTCCTTCGAGCACGAATTCCATTACGACGGTGTCGAGGAGCGGCCGAATTCGGGTTACAGCCTGGACGCCTACCGGCGCCAGGGCTCGTTCGGCGAGACCTTCCTCTACGCCCTGGGCCAGGCGGGGTTGGAGCCGGATACCTTCATGCCGGAATATGGCCCCTGCCAATACGAAATCACCGTCGAGCCCAGCATCGGCCTGCGCGCCGCCGACAACGCCGTGATCCTGCGCGAGCTGGCGCGGGCCACCGCCTGGCGTCTCGGCGCCCGCGTCAGCTTCACCCCGATCCTGCGACCCGACTCCGTGGGCAACGGTGTCCACCTCCATTTCAGTTTTCTGGATGCGGAGACGCGCGAGCCCGTCAGCTACGATTCGTCACGCCCGCACGGGATATCGGGGAGACTCGGAAGCTTTGCCGCCGGCATCCTGGAAAAGATGCCGGCCCTAACCGCGCTCACCGCGGCCACCACCATCTCCTATCTGCGGCTGGTGCCCCATCGCTGGAGCGCGGCCTACAACAATTTGGGGATCCAGGACCGCGAGGCCGGGGTACGCCGCGCGCCGCTGTTCGAGACGAGCGGCGCGTCGCTGGAAAAGCAGTTCAATCTCGAATACCGCGCCGGCGATGCGGCGGCGAGCCCCTATCTCTTCCTCGGCGGTCTGGTCTGGGCGGGGCTCTACGGGCTGCGTCAAGGCCTTGCCACGCCCGACGCGACCGAGGCGGACCCGAGCGAATTCTCCGACGAGGAGCTCAAACGCCAGGGTCTCGTGCGGCTGCCGCAATCTCTTCCGGCGGCGCTGGACGCGCTGGCCGGCGACGAAGACCTCAAAGAAGCGATGGGCCCTCTTCTCCACGACGTTTACCTCCGGCACAAGCGCTTCGAAAACGACCTGTTTTCCGAACTGAGCCCCGAGGAGCAGTGCGAGCGCTACCGCCTGGTCTATTGAGCCCCCGGACGTTCAGACCCCAACGGTGTCCGCTTCCGCCTCCAGAAGCCCGGGAAACAGCTTCCAGGCGCCGACGGCCTCCAGGAAGGGCAGCGAGGAATAGTCGGTGACGGTGAGCCCGCCATCGACGATAAGGGTCGCGCCGGTGACGAAGGAGGCCTCGTCGGAGGCGAGGAAGATCACCACGCGGCCGATTTCCTCCGGCACGCCCATGCGACCGAGCAGCGAGGCCGTCGCTTCCCAGTCTTCCGTGGCGCCGCTCCCCTCGGTGGCGCCGGTCTTGATCCAACCCGGCGAGACCGCGTTGGCGCGGATGCCGTGCGGCGCGCCCTCGGCCGCCTGGGCGCGGGTCAGCGCCTCGACCCCGGCCTTGGCCACGCCATAGCTGCCCCAGTTGCCGTGGAAGGTGGCGGTGGAGGAAATGTTGACGATCGCCCCGCCGCCGGCCGCCTTGAGCGCCGGCATGGCGTAGGCCGAGACGTAGTAGGCGGCCTCCAGGTTGGGACCCATCAGTTTGCGCAGCCTGGCGCCCGGCCCGTCGTCGGCTTCGACCCCGCAGCGTCGTGAACCGGCGCCGGCATTGTTGACCACCACGTCGAGGCGGCCGAAGTGCTCGCGGGCCTGTTCGACCAGTGCCCGGGCGTCCGGCTCACGGCTCAGGTCGCCCGCGAAGAACGCCGCTTCGCCGCCGGCCCGCCGGATTTCATCCAGCGTGTCCGCGCCCTTCTCCGGGTCGCGCCCGGCGATGGCCACGCGAGCACCTTCGCCCACCGCGCAGCGCACGATGCCCCGGCCGATGCCCGAATTGCCGCCGGTGACCAGAACCACTTTATCTTTCAATCGCATCTCGCCTCCTCCTTGCCGTTCCGCCCAACGGCGGTCTTATTCTTTCAACGAGTCCTCGGCCTCCGACTGACACCAGCTCCTGAAGGCCGCAAGATCCGGTTCGTTCCGCCGCGCGGCCGGATAGACCAGGTAGTAAGAGAAGCTGTGCCGGACCCGGAGGTCGAAGGGCCGGATCAAGCGGCCCGCGGCCAGATCGGCTTCGGCCAGCTCCAGGTAGCCGATGGCGATGCCGAGCCCGTCGATGGCCGCCTGCATGGCGAGGCCCGGATCATGAAACGAGAGGCCCGCGAGGTCGCCAAAATCCCGCACCCCCGCCGCCAACAGCCAGGTCCGCCATTCCTCTCCCAAGAGGTGGCCGGCCACGTCGGCATGGATCAAACCGTGGTTCAGAGCGTCGCGCGGCTGGTCGAGAGCCGGGCCTGCCTCCACCAACGCCGGGCTGCACAGCGGCGTCATGGTGACCGGCAGCAGGAAGTCCGTCTGCAACCCCGGCCAGGGAGGAATGCCGCAGCGGATTCCGATATCTGCGTCGGCCTGGGCGAATTCCAGCATGCGCAGCGTCGGCACCAGATGGATCCCGATATCGCCGTGCAGCGCCCGCCAACGGCTCAAGCGGGGCACCAGCCACTTCGCCGCGAAGGAAGGAGTCGTGGTGACCTTGAGCGCGCCGCCCCGGGCCGGGCTGATCAGCCCGTCGAGGGTGGCCGCGACGCGGTCGAAGGTCTCGCCCACCACCGGCAACAGGGTCTCGCCCGCACCGGTCAGTCGCACACCCCGGTTCGAGCGGACGAAGAGCGCGGTCCCCAGGTGTTCCTCAAGCTGCTTGATCTGGTGGCTGACCGCGGAATGGGTCACGCGGAGCTCGTCGGCCGCCTTCGAGAAGCTGCGCTGCCGGGCCGCCGATTCGAACGCCCGCAAGGAGTTGAGCGGCAACGATCTCCGGTCCACGCCTCGCCTCTCGCTGATGTAAATTTTTCTAACATCCATCGTGCAAATTGATCGCTTGTTGTCAAGCCGGGCCTTTGCCAGCCTGCCGGTCAAGCAAACTTCCGAGGACTTGGGGCCATGAGAGACACCAAACCGGACCGGCAATGCCAATCCCTGCCCTACGGCGGCTATCATCAAACCTGGATCGGCCAGAGCGATGTGGAACTGACGCGGGTCGGCCCGGGTACGCCCTGCGGCGAGGTCCTGCGGCGTTTCTGGCATCCGGTCGCCATGTCGGAAGAGCTCGGCGACCTGCCCCGTCTCCTGCGCATCCTCGGCGAGGACCTGGTGCTGTTCCGCGACAAAGGCGGCCGGGTCGGTCTGGTGCACCGGCGCTGCCCCCACCGCCGCGCCTCGCTGGAGTACGGCGTCTGCGAGGACCGCGGCATCCGCTGCTGCTATCACGGCTGGCGGTTCGACGTCGACGGCCGGGTGCTGGAGGTGCCGGGCCAGCCTGCGGGGGTGGAACAGCGAATGAAGGAGACGGTCGCCCTCGGCGCCTATCCGACGCTGGAGGTGAAGGGTCTCATCTTCGCCTACCTCGGGCCGCCGGAGGAGAAGCCGGAGTTCCCGGTCTACGACACCATGGAGATCCCGGACCAGGTCATGACGCCCTACAAAGCCCCCTTCGCCTGCAACTGGCTGCAGGTGCTGGACGCCATCGTCGACCCGATCCACACCAGCTACCTACACTCGCGCATCAGCCGCCAGCAGTTCTCCGAGGGCTTCGGCGCCCTGGGCGAGATCAAGTTCTACGAACGTCCCTCGGGTTATCTCGGCACCTTCACCCGGCGCATCGACGACCACGTCTGGGTGCGCACAAACGAGCTGGTGCTGCCCAACTTCACACAGGCCGGCGCCGCCTTCGCCGCGGACGGCACCCGCGCGCGCTATTTCGGCCGTACCGCCTTCTCCCGCTGGGTGGTGCCGGTCGACGACGAGACCACGGTCTGCTACGCCTGGGCCAACTTCGGCGAGCGCGGCGACCCGCCGGAGTGGAACAATTGGGAGGGCCCGCAGCTGATCGAGCAGGGCGAGCTGTTCGAGCGGCCCTACGAGGAACGCCAACGATTTCCGGCCGACCTGGAGGCGACCGAGGGCATGGGGCGGATCAGCGAACACGAGAAGGAAAACCTGGTGCCGAGCGACAAGGGCATCGTGCTCACCCGCAAGCGTCTCAGGACTCTCTGCCGCGCGCTTCAGAAGGGAGAGCGGCCGGCCCAGCCGACCGATCACTGGCCCAACCCCGTCCCGACCTATGGCGGCGACACGGTGCTCCGCCTGCCGCCCAACGGCTCGGACGATGCGGCCTACCTACAGCGGATCGGACAAGCCGTCATGGCGGTTCAGTTCGAGGCCGAAGATCTCAGCGGAGCCGAGCGTGATGAATTTGTCATCGCCTGCCTGAAACAGATGGAATCCCAGGGAATTGGGCGGTAGACGGCATGGTCAAGATCAAGGTTCATATCAAAAACAACCACGCCTCGCCCGACACCTTTCCGCCCACGATCGAGGGCGAGGCGGTCTTCACCGTCACCCGCGAGCGTTACGAGGCCGCCGCCGCGCGCCACCCCGACGTCGCCGCGCGCATCGAGGCCGTCATCGACTGGGACCTCGACAACTTCGCCGGGTCCATGGCCACGGCCGATGTGCTGGTGACCTGGGACCTGCCGACCGCGAACCTCCGCGAGGTCGCCCCGAACCTCAAGTGGATCCAGATCACCGGCGCCGGGGTCGAGCACCTCTGTCCCCTCGACTGGCTGCCGGAGGGTGTGACCCTGGTCAACAACAAGGGCGCCCATGCCGCCAAGGCGGGCGAGTTCGGCCTGATGGCCGTGCTCATGCTGCACACCAAGATGCCGGCGGTCCTGGCCAACCAGCGACGGGCCCATTGGGAGTCCCTCTACGCCACGCCGGTCGCCGGGCGAACCCTGCTGATCGTCGGCGTCGGCAACATCGGCGGCGCGGTCGCCAAACACGCCAAGGCCCTGGGGCTCAGGGTGCTGGGCGTCAGCCGGCACGGACAAGCGCATCCCGAGGTCGATCAAATGGTCACGCCGGACCGGCTCGATGCCGTCTTGCCAGAGGCCGATTTCGTCTTCGTCTCGACCCCGGCCACGCCGGAGACGCAGAATCTGATCGACCGGCGCCGGCTCGCCCTCATGAAGCCGGGGGCCGGCCTGATCAACGTCGGCCGGGCCGCCGTCGTGGACTATGACGCGCTCCGCGAAGGTCTCGCGGCCGGCCGGCTTTCCGGCGCCATCCTCGATGTCTTCGACCCCGAGCCCCTGCCGCCGGACTCGCCCCTGTGGCAGACGGAAAAATTGCTGGTGACGCCGCACATCTCGGCCGACGACGGCGACTCCTACGTGCCCCTCACTCTCGACCTGTTCTTCGCCAACATGCGCCGCCACCTCGCCGGCGAGCCGTTGCACAACAAGGTGCGGCCCGAACTCGGCTATTGAGGCGTTCGAGGCTTCGCGGCCGATTTCTCAGCCGTGCCCCACAAGAGCCGCGGGAAGCTCGGCGCAGAGAAGATCGGCGCCGGCCCGATCGACCCCGAGGTGGGTGACGATGCGGACCCGCCGTTCGCCGAACGCCCCCACGCGCACGCCTTTCTCAAGTAGCGCATCGACGACCTCATCGGCCGTCGGGCCGTTTCCCGCAAGGTCGAAGATCACGATGTTGGTCTCGACCGGTAGCACGCGGCTGACGTTTGGCATGTTTGCAAGGCTCTCGCCAATTGACGCGGCAACGGCATGGTCCTCGGCCAGGCGCTCGACGTTGTGATCGAGGGCGTAGAGGCCCGTCGCGGCGATATGCCCGGATTGGCGAAGGCCGCCGCCCCAACGTTGCTTGAGGCGCCAGGCCTTGTCGATGTCCGCCGCCGAGCCGGCCAGCACGGCGCCGGCAAAACCGCCGAGACCCTTGGTCAGATCGATCCAGACGGTATCGTATCCCTCGGCGTAGTCGCGCGGTGCAACGCCCGAGCTGATGCAGGCATTGAACAACCGCGCGCCGTCCATATGGGTCTTCAGGCCATGGGACTTGGCTTCGGCGGCAACCGCGCCCAGCTGCTCCAGCGGCCAGACGGCGCCGCCGCCCAGGTTGCTCGTCTGCTCGACGGCGACCAGCCGGCTTTCGGGTGCGTAGCGCGAGGGCGGACGCACCGCCGCCCGGACGTCGGCCGCGGTGAACAGGCCGAACGCGCCGTCAAGCGCGCGGATCATGATGCCACCTAGCGCGCCCGGCCCGCCCGCTTCGAATGCGATGATGTGGGCGGAACCCGCGCAGATCACTTCGCTTCCGGGATCGCAGTGCAGGATTAGCGCGATTTCGTTGCACATGGTGCCACTGGGCAATAACACCGCGGCCTCCTTGCCGAGCAGATCCGCCACCCGCCGGCAGAGCTCGTTCGTCGTCGGATCTTCGCCCGCCTGCTCGTCGCCCACCTCCGCGTCCACCAGCGCCCGGAGCATGGCCGGGGTCGGCTTCGATTTCACGTCGCTGGAGAAATCGGCAACGATTCCCGCCGTGCTTGCCGCCTCGGGCGTATACTTGTACCCCGCCGACTGACCCGCCGTTTGACCCGCCATGGCCGCCTCCCATCCTGCGCTGATCCCTGAAGCGAATTGTTAGCGCCGCCGGGCGCGGCGTCTAGCACGATGTCAACAAACGGGCCTTTCCTGTCAAGCCGGACGCGTCCCGTGCGGCCTAACCTGAGCGCAGAAATAGCGGCGGTTCGCTCACTTTGCGGGCTTGGGCCGCTTCATGCGTTTGCGGCGGAGAGAGACATGAGCCAGGCGAAGGACGACTTCCTGGAGCGCTCGAAAGAGTACTGGAACCCCGGCAAGACCGCCGATTGGCAACGCTTCGGGGTCGACCTGGTGATCGACCGCCGCGAGGGCTATTTCCTCTATGACATGGACGGCAAGCGTCTCATCGACGTTCACTTGAACGGCGGCACCTACAACGTTGGCCACCGCAACCCCGAGGTGGTTGAGGCGGTGCGCGAGGGGATGGATCATTTCGACATCGGCAACCATCACTTCCCCTCGCTGATGCGCACCAAGCTGGCTGAAAAGCTGGCTGAAATAACCCCGCCGGGGCTGCATTATTCGATCTACGGCAGCGGCGGCGCGGAGGCCATCGACATCGCGCTGAAGAGCGCCCGCCACGCCACCCAACGGCGCAAGATCATCTCGATCCAGCGCTGCTATCACGGCCACACCGGCCTCGCCGTGCAGACCGGGGACCAGCGCTTCTCCAAGCTGTTTCTCAGCGAAGGCGACCCGAACGAGATGGTCCAGGTGCCGTTCAACGATTGGGAGGCGATGGAGGCGGCGATCCGCGTTGGCGACGCGGCCTGCGTCATCATGGAGACCATTCCCGCCACCTACGGCTTCCCGATGCCCCAAGATGGCTATCTCCAAGCGATCAGGCAGGCCTGCGAGAGGGCCGGAACGCTCTACATCGCCGACGAGGTGCAGACCGGGCTGATGCGTTGCGGCGAGATGTGGGGCGTCGACACCTACGGCGTGGTCCCCGACATCCTGGTCACCGGCAAGGGCCTTTCGGGCGGCATGTATCCCATCGCCGCCGTGGTGGCGAACGAGCGCGCCTCGGCCTGGCTCAAGGAGGACGGCTTCGGCCACATGTCCACTTTCGGCGGGTCGGAGCTCGGCTGCATCGCGGCGCTCAAGGTGATCGAAATCTGCCAACGCCCGGAGACCCGCTCCATCGTGCACTACATTGCCGACTTCTTCCGCAGGGGCCTCCGGCGCGTCCAGGCCCAGTATCCGGACTTCTTCGTCGGCATCCGCCAGCGCGGCGTCGTCATGGGCCTGGAGTTCGACCACGAAAAGGGCGCCATGCACGTCATGAAGGCGCTTTACGACAACGGCATATGGGCGATTTTTTCGACCCTCGATCCTCGAGTCTTGCAGTTCAAGCCCGGAATCCTCTACGACAAGTTCCTCTGTGACGAGGTCCTGAATCGGCTGGAGACCGCCGTCGGCCAGGCGCGCGCCGTTGCTTTCGGCGGCGCGCGCCGCGCCGCCTGACCGCCGGAACGACAACGAGTGGGAGGCCTAGTGGATAGAATCCACTAGGATCGCCATGCAGCTCTTCGACGACCTGAGCCCGGAAGAACAGCTCGAGCGGATCGGCGCGCTGGCGCAAGACGCCCTTGGCGCCTACGACTTGCCCGAGGATGCAAGCGTCAGCCTGATCAACTACTCGGAAAACATGACATACCGGGTGGACGCGCCGGCGAGCGGGGGCGAATGGGCGCTCAGGGTCCACCGCGAGGACTATCACACGAAAAACGGCATCGCTTGCGAGCTCGCCTGGATGAAGGCGCTGCGCGAGGAGGCGGGGGTGCCGACCCCGATCGCGGTGGCCGGCAAGGACGGCGGGCTGATTCAAGACATCGCCAGCGCGGGCGTGCCGCGGCCGCGCCACTGTGTGCTGTTCGACTGGCTGGCCGGCCACGAACCCGACGAAAGCGGCGATCTGATCGGGCCCTTCGAGGAGCTGGGCGTGATCTCCGGCCGGTTGCACAAGCACTCGAAGGCTTGGACCCGGCCCGACAATTTCGAGCGCCTGGTCTGGGTCTACGATCACATGCTGGGCGACAAGCCCTACTGGGGCCGCTGGCAAGACGGCATGGGCCTCGATGCCGAGAAGATCGCCCTGTTCGAGCGCCTCTCCAATGCCATCGAGCGGCGTCTAGGAGCCTTTGGCCAGGAGCCCGCTCGTTTCGGCGTGATCCACGCCGATATTCGCCTCGCCAACCTGCTGGTCGACGAGAACGGGACGCGCGTCATCGATTTCGACGACTGCGGACTCGGCTGGTTCATGTATGACCTGGGCACCGCCCTGAGCTTCATCGAGCACCGCCCGGACGTGCCCGAGTTGGTCGCCGCCTGGGTCGAGGGTTACCGCAAGGTGCTCGACCTACCCCGGGCCGACGAGGACGAGATCCCCACCTTCATCATGCTGCGCCGGCTGTTGCTGGTCGCCTGGATCGGCTCCCACTCCGCCACCGATCTGGCCCAGGAGATGGGCGTGTCCTATACCAACGATACCGTGGCGCTCGCGGAAAACTACCTCGCCAAGTTCGGGTGAGGGTCCGGGGCCCCTTGTAATCGGCCCGATCGCGTTGCCCCGTCATCCCGGACCTTGTGCAAGCATCTGACAGCCGCCCGAAGCGGGTAATACCAACCTGCACTGAGTGAAACTCATTGCAGGTTGGCAAGCGCGACGGCGCGCCCGAGCCACTGCGAGGAAAGCCTGCGTGGCGATTGAACGCACTACGAACCGCGCAAACTGCGGTGAGTCTTGCTCATCGCAGTTTGGTATCAGACGGCGCTCTATGCGTCGAATCGTGACGCAAAATGATATATTAGAACTAATCATGTCATTTATATTTATAAATGTATAATAGTTGCTGAAATATCAAGATATCGCCGAATAAAACTGTGGATATTTTACAGTTGCATCTTTCCTCCGGTTGGTTCTTCATTAACATAATCTTTGTCTGATAAGCGCACTTCGCCGGTACACGGCTCAGGACCGGCACCATTATTGGCCGATCGATTTTGATAGATTAGGTCGACGCCCTAGACCCCGCCGGCACATCCGGCGGGGTTCTCTTTGTCCGCACCGCCGGCGACTTGCCCCCAAGACACCGCACCCGCCGCCGCGCCCCATGCGCACGAAGGCCTTGCCCCCTGGGCGGGTCACTCACTACAAACGAGGGGCGCACAGAGGACCGGCAACCGAGGCTTGGGACCATGCAGACCTTGAACCTCTTCCCCACGCCGGTGTGGGTGAGACAGCTCGAACCCGCCGACGCCGAGCGGGTCAACCGCGACGCCATGGCGCTGATCGAGACCTTCCGGGCGACGGCGTCGGGCACCAAGGCCGGCGGCTGGACGACGCCGACCGACCTACAGGACCGTCCCGAGCTGCAGGAGCTCATGGCTACCGTCCGCGAGGCGGCGGCCGAAGCGCTCGCGGCGCTCGGCGTCGAGCACGACGGCTTTCTCATCACCGGCTGCTGGGCCAACATCAAGCCCCGGGGCGCCGGCCATCCCAGCCACATACACCCGAACAATTTCCTGAGCGGCGTCTACTACGTGCGCGCGCCCGAGGCGGGCGGCAAAATTCTATTCCACGACCCGCGCCATCAGCCCTTCGTCATCTCGCCCCGCACGAGCGAGCGCAACCAGTACAACAGCCGCAACGCCGACTTGGCCGTGCGCGACGGCATGATGGTGCTGTTTCCCGCCTGGCTGCACCACTCGGTAACCGGCAACGCCGGCGAGAGCGAGCGCGTCAGCATCAGTTTCAACATCATGTTCGAACGGTTCGGCGAGAAGATCGCCCGGCCGACATGGGGCGCCCAGACCGAAGGCTAGGGTATTTCCGTGTTGCTAGGTCTCTGCGCCAGCCCGCTCCCCCTCCCGTCCACCCAATGGCATTGTACGCTGTGGGCGCGCGAAGCGCGGGTGCTGCGCACCGGGAGGGGGAGCGGGGCCGGTACCGATCAAAACAAAGCCGCCTGCTACCGCGCCTTTCCGGGCACCGTCTCGAGCACCATCATGATGCGATCGCGGGCGCGGCGGATACCCTCGGGCGCGCCGGAGATGAAGAGACGGCCCGAGGCGCCGATCATCTGCACGTCCACCAGGGTGTTCTCCGGCGCCACCTTCTCCGCCTCGTTGGCGGCGGCGGCGGCGAACAGCGCCGGCGTCATCTCGACCAGCAGCAGGGTTTCGCCCGGCAGGATCATCGAGGCGTCGCGGTTGCGGTTGAGGATCACCGCGTGCTGGTCGCTGACGCAGTCCACGATGTCGGTGAAGAGGATCTCCGGCTTCAGCTGGTCGCCCGCCTTGGCGCCGATGCCGGTGAGGATGGCCTCGCCCGCCCGCTCGACGGCGTCCAGGTCGTGGGCGTGCAGCTCGAGGATGCCGAACTGGCGCTCGACGAAGAGGATGCCGGGATCGACCTCGGGCACCGCGGTGAGCGCCAGATTGATCACCCGGTGGATCGCCAGCGCCGGCGCAATCTCGACGATCAGCGAGTGCATGCCCTCGATCGGCACATAGCCGCGGGCGCGCACCGGCGTCGCCATATAGGCGGCGAACTGGCGCCTGAGATCCTCGATCCGCAGATAGACTCGAAGCTGCGCCACCGACGCCTCCCTGAACCTTATAAGGGCAGACGCGGCGGACCCGCGCCTGCCAGTCAGGAACCCCAATCAGGATGTCCAGTCAGGATGTCCAGGCAGGATCCTCGACTAGGAAGCGCTCAGCCCGCGCCGAAGGTCTTAGTCACGTCCGGGTGGGGCCGCGGGATGA
>PVMK01119087.1_pt1 | contig 17317 bp, 21 predicted proteins | sample 1853481 | NCBI WGS metagenome assembly PVMK01 (sample SAMN08533507, study PRJNA380276) | Marine sediment metagenome, whole genome shotgun sequencing project.
TTATCCTGATGTAATAAAGTAGAGGTTTTATTTTATGGATATAATCTGGCAGGGTATAAAACAGGCTTTTATCCTAATATTTACTGGAAACAGGGAAGTCTATGAAATACTGTTTCTAACCATAAAAGTTTCGGGAAGTGCAGTATTATTTTCAATGCTGTTGGGTGTTCCCACAGGGATATTTGTAGGATTAAACAGGTTTTTTGGCAAGAAACTTATTGTCGCCCTTATAAATACCGGTATGGGCCTTCCTCCCGTAGCTGCGGGACTTATCGTGATCATGTTTATCTGGAGAAGCGGCCCTCTTGGTTTTCTAGAGATCATGTATACACCGGTTGCAATGGTAATCGCCCAGGTGCTTATAGCGACTCCCATAATTGCAGGGATCACCCTGGCTGCAGTGCAGCAGATAAATCCCAAACTCCGTGAGCAGGCCCTTTCCCTTGGAGCAGGAAGGCTCCAGGTCTTCTGGGTACTTATAAAGGAGGCAAGACTACCGGCCCTCGCTGGTGTCATGGCAGGTTTTGGCGGTGTTATCTCTGAAGTGGGTGCGGTGATAATGGTAGGTGGAAATATAAAGGGAGATACAAGGGTGCTTACAACAGCAACTATCCAGATGGTCAGGATGGGAAAATTTGATATTGCAATAGCGCTTGTAGTAATACTTTTGGTCCTTACTTTCGGGGTCAATCTGGCTTTGACTATGATACAGCAAAAAGAGGGGATAAGATGGATTCCAGGGTCATTGAGATAAAAGATCTTGAGAAAAAATATAATAGCAAATTCAGCCTTTCAGTTGACGGTCTATATCTAGAACGGAATAAGATATTGACCATTATCGGGCCGAATGGTTCTGGAAAATCAACCCTGATAAAACTGCTGAATCTTCTGGAAAAACCGGACAGGGGAGCCATTTCTTTTGATGGGGAAAATATCCTGGATGAAAAGACTGATAAATCTACTATTAGGAAAAAAATGGCAGTTGTATTCCAGGAACCGCTGTTGTTTAACACCTCTGTCTACAGCAATATAATCATTGGACTTAAATTCAGGAAAATAGCGCTGAGTGAAGTCAGGGACCGCCTGGAATATTTTATTGAAAAACTAAAGATCGCCAGCATTCTGGGAAGGAGCATAAAAAACCTTTCCGGAGGAGAAAAACAAAAGGAATCCATGGCAAGAGCCCTTATTCTTGATCCAAAGCTTTTGCTCCTGGACAAACCTCTTGCCAATATAGATCAGCAGTCCCGTGAAAACTTGAGGTCGGATCTTTTTGAAGTTTTAAAAAAGTATGGAAAATCAATAATCTATGTAACGCATGACCGTAATGAAGCCATGGTGCTGGCCGACCATATGGCAGTTATGAATGAGGGAAGGATCGAACAGTTTGGACCAAAGGAAGAAGTTTTTAGAAGACCTGCCAATGAATTCATAGCAAAATTTGTCGGAGTCGAGACTTTAATAGAGGGCAAAGTCGTCCGGTGCAGCCAGAATGTAGTTGAAGTAGAAGTCTCTGATAATAAGGGTGATGGAAAGCAAATGATCTATACAGTAGGTAAGGCAGTAAAGAAAAAGAAGGTAACCCTTGCTATCAGGCCGGAAGATGTGATCCTGTATAATATGGATATCCCACCCCAGAAATCCTCAGCTATGAATATTTTCCATGGGAAGATAAATAGTGTTAAGAATATCGGGATGTTTAAAAAAGTAGAGATCGACTGCGGTTTTAATCTTATATCCTTTGTAACACAGAATTCTATTGAAAGGCTGGGCCTGGATATTGGAAAGACTGTTACCGCCGGAGTAAAAGCAAGTTCTATCCATATACTTTAAATACATGGCGGTAATGCGATTTGAGAATAGATATTAGTATTTTTTAAAAAAGATGAAAATGGATGAGTATGGTACTGGCAGACAGTTTTAAACGAAAGATCGACTATCTCAGATTATCAGTAACAGACAGGTGTAATCTAAGATGTAAATATTGCATGCCCGGGGAAGGTATAAGACTTGCCGGCAGGGAAGAGCTCCTGACCTATGAAGAGATCTTGAGAACTGTAAAGATCCTGGGAGAACTGGGAATCAGGAAGTTAAGGCTGACCGGAGGAGAACCTTTGCTCCGTGATGATATATTGGAACTGATCTCCGGGCTGTCCAAACTGAAAGCCATTGAAGATATTTCTATTACTACAAATGGTGTCCTGCTCGAAAAATACCTGAAGCAATTATATGAATCAGGGATAAGCAGTATAAATGTCAGCCTGGATAGTCTTGATGAAGAAAGCTACAGGCAGATAACCAGGGGCGGCGAAATAAAAAAAGTAATAGACACAATAAATAAAGCAGTCGATATAGGGATAAAAAGAGTAAAGATAAATGTGGTTGTGAGCAGTATATTAAAAGCAGAGGATATTAAAGGGTTTATAAGGTGGACCATTGAAAAACCCATTGATATTAGGTTTATCGAGATGATGCCGGTTATGGAACTCGGCTCCGTAGAATGTAGTTCTGTCTCTATTAGAGATAATGAGAAAAAGCCCTCGATAAGCATGGATGAGATATTGACCATTATGAGAAAATATGGTCATTATTCAAAGCTAAAAGAAAAAAGAGGTTTTGGTCCTGCAGAGTACTATAATTCAGGTGGAAGCAGGGGAAATATAGGGTTTATAAAAAACGATATGAATTCATGTTTTTATTGTAATAGGATAAGGATCACTCCCCTGGGGATATTAAGGCTATGTCTCTTTTCTGATGAGGAGCTTGATCTCAAGGAGATACTTAGAAACAAAATTTCTGAAAAAAATATAAAAAATGCTATTATTGATTTTATAGAAAAAAAGCCAAAAGACAGGAACAGTAATAATTCCTGTGGACCGGATGGTAAAGGCAAGATACCTGGTTTCATGAATAAGATAGGTGGATAAACACATTATGAATGCTAAGACAATAAAATATTCTGAAAATCAGTTAGTTTTTTATCAAGCCAAAAGTGGAAAAATTGAATTTCGTGGTGATTTTAAACATGATACAATTTGGGGAACACAACAGCAAATAGCTGACTTATTTGGAGTGCAGAAACCTGCAATTTCAAAACATCTTGCAAAGATTTATAAAAGTGAAGAATTAAATAAGAATTCAACTGTTTCCATTTTGGAAACAGTTCAAAAAGAAGGAGAACGCTTAGTAAAACGTGAAATTGAATATTATAATCTTGATGTGATTATTTCAGTCGGCTATCGCATTAACTCAAAACAAGCAACAAAATTTAGGATTTGGGCTATAAATATTCTTAAAAAACACCTCATACAGGGTTATACAATAAATAGAAGAAGTATAGGTAAAAATCTTAGTAGTTTTATGAAAGCTGTCGAAAACGTAAAGGCACTTTTACCAGCAGGTGATACAGTAAATGCAAAAGATGTTCTTGAGCTTATTAATCTTTTTGCCAATACATGGTTTTCGCTTGATGCCTATGATGCAGGGAGTTTCCCACAAAATGGAATCAGTAAAAAAAGCTTATCGTTTACTACTGAGGAACTGATATTAGCCTTAATAGATTTGAAGAGAATATTGATTTCCAGAACTCAGGCCACAGAATTATTCGGACAGGAAAAAGGTAAGGATGTAATTAGTGGAATAGTAGGAAATGTTTTTCAGACATTTGATGGAAGGGATGTATATTCGACAATAGAAGAAAAGGCAGCACACCTTTTATATTTTATAGTAAAGAACCATCCATTTATAGATGGAAACAAGAGAAGTGGTGCATTTGCATTTGTGTGGTTCCTGAGAAAAGCAGGGTTGTTAAGGCAGGATTTTACACCGGAAGCATTGACCGTACTTACTTTATTAATAGCGGAGAGTAAACCAGGAGATAAGGAAAAAATGATTGGATTAGTTTTATTGCTTTTAAAAAGGGAATATAAATAAGATTTTTTGATTCTATTTGTTTAAAAAATTTAAATAAAAATAAAAGAAAATATGACCAGGACGAAGCTTAAAGATATCTATTCAAAAGACAGGAACAGTAATAATTCCTGTGGACCGGATGGTAAAGGCAAGATACCTGGTTTCATGAATAAGATAGGTGGATAAATATGTGGCCGGATAATCTTCTAATAAGGAAAAGGTGATAATTATGGACAAGACTTTAGATTTTTCACATCTTGACAGTGATGGAAAAGCAAAAATGGTTGATATATCAAAAAAGCAACCTTCTATAAGGACTGCTAAAGCCGAAGGTTATATAACTCTCGATGAAAATATAATTGCCAGGATAAAGGATCACGGATTAAAAAAAGGTGATGTTTTTTCAGTTGCAAAGATAGCCGGAATAAATGCCGCAAAAAAGACATGGGAATTAATACCTTTATGCCACCAGCTGGCCCTGACAGGTATTGATATACATTTTACAATCCTTGATGAAGAAAATAAGGTAAAGGTCAATTCAGAAGTCAGTACCAATTATTCTACCGGGGTAGAGATGGAAGCACTTACAGCAGTCAGCACAAGCATCCTTACGATCTATGATATGTGCAAAGCCCTTTCCAAAAGCATGCAGATCGGACCCATATACTTATTGAGTAAAACAGGCGGAAAATCAGATTATAATAAATAATGATATCCTGGAGGCCAAAATAGGAGATAGCAAAATAGAAGGAAAAATAGTATCAATAAATATAAGCAAGGACAAGGGCGGCAAGAAGAGTCCTGTCCAGGATGCTATTATAAACAAACAGGGCATTGAGGGAGACGGGCATAGCGGAGACTGGCACCGTCAGATAAGCCTCCTTTCGATGGAAAGCATAGAAGAGGTTAATAATCAGGGAGTTGAAGCCGACCCCGGAGATTTTGCAGAGAATCTTACTGTATCCGGAATAGATCTTGCAAAGCTTCAAATCGGGGACAGACTGAAGATAAAGGATAATATAATTCTTGAGATCACCCAGATCGGGAAGGAATGCCTTCACCCGTGCAGGATATATTACCAGATGGGTTCATGCATAATGCCCAAAGAAGGAATATTCTGCAAGATAATAGAACCGGGAGAGATCTCATTAGGAGATATGATCACATGTTTATGATAATAAAATCAGGTAAAAATTGTCTAATAATAAATGGAGTGAAATATGAAAAATGATCTTAAAATAGCAGTTATTACTGTGAGCGACAAAGGATACAGGGGAGAGCGAGAGGACAGAAGCGGGAAATATATTGTGGATTATTTCAAGGAGAAGGGATGGGAGGTCTCGGACTATGCCATTGTTCCTGATGAGGCCGATATTATTAAAGAAAAGCTGATAGATATATGTGACAATGAAATAGCCAACTGTATAATAACAACCGGAGGCACCGGTTTTTCTTTAAGGGATGTTACTCCTGAAGCTAGTGAAGAAGTAATTGAAAAAAAGGTTCCTGGCTTTAGCGAGATGATGCGGATAGAGGGCCAGAAAAAGACTCCCAGAGCCATACTTTCCCGTGGTGTGAGCGGTATAAGAAAAAACACCCTCATTATCAATCTTCCAGGGAGTATGAAAGGCGTAAAGGATAATCTGGAACTTATTTACCGGTCACTGCCGCATGGAATAGATATTCTTGCCGGCAGGGATGCAGAGTGCGGACAGGAAGAATAAAACAGTAAATATATGAGGAGGGTCCAAAGTGAGATTAAAAGATAAAGTCATCATAGTCACCGGCGCGGGACGCGGTATCGGCAGGGCAGCTGCTATTGCACTGGCTGAAAATGGGGCCAGGATTGCAGTTGTGGCTAAAACTGAGACGGAAGTCAATGAAACAGCCGGGGAAATATTACAGAAGGGTTATGATGCCTTACCGATAGCTGCAGATGTATCTGACGAGATCCATGTAAAAGAGATGGTGAAAAAGGTAAATGAAAAGTTTGGAATTGTAGATGTACTGATAAACAATGCTGCTGTAGCAATTGTAAACAGCCTGGCAGATTCAAAGACTGAAGACTGGGACCTGACAATGGCTGTCAATCTAAGAGGGACTTTTCTATGTACCAGGGAAGTAATAGGCGCCATGATCAAAAGGCGTTCAGGAAAGATCATTAATATTTCATCAAGGGCCGGCAGTGAACCCTTTGCTAATTTTACTGCATATTGTACGTCAAAATACGGGATCATCGGTTTTACTGAATCGCTTGCTGTTGAGATGAGTAAATATAATGTATTTGTAAATGCAGTTTCTCCTGATAGGGTAGTAACGAAGATGTCCACAGGCTCCATCCCGGATGGTGATTATTCAGACTGGTTAAAACCAGAGGACCTGGCAGATCTATTTGTTTTTTTGTCATCTGATGCATCAAATAGTGTGAATGGCGCGGTGATAAATGCTTATGGGTTTGCAGGCTTCTTGAAATCAGGTCTTGAGTAGTAAGAAGGTCTCAGATCTTTAAAATTGGAATAAGAAATATATTAAATAAAGAGGGAGATATGTAAAATGGAATTAAAAGTAGAAAAACTGGACGGACAAAGCTTTTCAGAATTTGGTTCAATATTGAATCCGGATGATTGCGGGGAACCACTTATATCTACGGATGGGCTTGCTTACTATGCAGATAAATTACCACTTACTTTTTCTTGCAGTACTCTGATCACGCTAAATTTTCTTAAATTAGAAAAGAGACCATTTAAAATAGATTTCACGGAAGCTCATGATCTTACGGAGGAAATAATAGGTGGCTTTAATGAAGATATTGTTTTTCATATGGGTCCGGCTACTAAAGATCCTGACTTCCCTAAATATAGAGCATTTATTTTGCCTAAAAATAATTGGTGCAGATTTAAAAAGGGAGTTTGGCATGGTGGTCCCTTTGCTATCAAAGAAGGGGTCACGATTGGATGGGTACTTCTACCTCCATTCACATACACAAATGACACCCGGGGAATAACGATTGAAAAGCCTATAGAAATTAAATTATAATATCCTGTTTGCCCATCAGTATCAGGCCTTATAGGAATTCCCTTATTTTTTGTTAAATAATGGAAGACATATTTGTATAGAGCACTCTACTATTGGAGGTGTTGATATTGTAAGCCAGGCAACTGTAGATATTATTGCATAGTTTACTAGCTATTTATCCTTAGCACTCTCTTGACTTCTTTAAATATAAGAAATAGAAAATAAGCAATACCGTTTTTTTCACTCATTCTTATCCTTTCTTTTAATTCTTTTCAGTCACGATAATTTAAGCACCTGGCATACGATTGTGAGTTTATTTAGACGCTTTTAGGTTTTTATAGTTTCGGAAATGAAACCGGCACGCAATAAAATATAGTTGCGGCATACAATAAAATATAGTTTAAGGAGATGAGTTCAATCGGTGACAACAACCAAAAGAAAATAGTAGTTGACAAATGATATTAATTTGGTATCATTTGAATCAGAGGTTAATATGAAACTCATAACAAGAGAAATAGATTATGCGGTAAGAGCCCTTATTTACCTTGCTGATAATGGGAATGGGAAGAAAGTATCGGTTTCTGAATTGGTGGATGAACTGGGAATAACCAGGCCTTTCCTGAGAAAGATAATGCAGCTTCTGGCAAAAGCAGGTGTTATAGAATCGTATAAGGGAAATAAAGGTGGATTTAAATTATTAAAGAAGCCTGAAGATATTTACCTGATCGATATGATAGAGATCTTTCAGGGAAAATTTACTTTAAATGAGTGCCTTCTCAGCAAAGATATCTGTCCCAATAAAGGTGATTGTATTTTGAGTGACAGGATAGATGATATTGAAGAAAAGGTAAAAAAAGAGCTTGAGTCTATAGATCTAAGATCTCTGGTTAAAAAATAAGAAAGAAAGGAAGTTAAAAATGGCAGAGAGAGAAATAATTACAATCGATCAGGAAAAATGCAATGGCTGTGGGAATTGCGTGCCTGGTTGTCCTGAAGGGGCACTTCAGATAATCGATGACAAAGCAAGACTGATAAGTGATCTATTCTGTGATGGATTAGGGGCATGTATAGGTGATTGTCCCGAAGATGCGATCTCGATAATAAAAAGAGAGGCAGAACCTTATGATGAGGTAAGGGTCATGGAAAATATCGTGAAACAGGGAGAAAATACCATAAAGGCTCACCTGGTGCATTTAAGGGATCATGGGGAAACAGGATTTTTAAAGCAGGCAACTGATTATCTTGAAGAAAATGGGTTCGAGAATCCTCTTGAAAAAGAAGCAAAATTAAAAGAGGAAAGTAAAGAGGAAGAAAGCGAAGACAGATTACCCTGCGGCTGTCCAGGTTCTAAAGTCATGGACCTCAGGGATGATGATAAGACTGATACAACCGATGGAGACACCGGAGCGAAACAGCGGTCTGAATTAAGGCAGTGGCCCGTCCAGATCCATCTTGTACCTGTCAATGCCCCGTATTTTGACAATGCAGAACTTCTGATTGCAGCCGACTGCGTACCATTTGCTTATGGTGATTTTCACAGGGGCCTTTTGAAGAATAAGATACTTCTGGTGGGGTGTCCCAAGCTTGATGATGCGGGATTTTACAAAGATAAAATAACTGAAATACTTAAGGGAAATAATATTAAGTCAGTAACTATTGCACACATGGAGGTGCCGTGCTGTTTTGGACTGGTAACACTGGTAAATGAGGCACTTGCTGAGTCAGGAAAAGATATTCCTCTTGATGATATAACTATTAAGGTAAATGGAGAGATCCAGGAGGACTAAAGTTTAAGTCAGGGTAGAAGCAAACTGGTTTGCAATGTTTTTACTTTAAGACACTTTAATAAAAATTAAAAAAGCTATATAATAAACAAGTCATTATGTCATAATGACTTGTTTATTTTTTTAGTAATATTTATAAGGGAATTTTAAAAATGGAATGGAATGGTAAAAAAATAAAGGTGGATAATAAAGTTGTATCTATTGCAGAGGCCAAAAGTCATTTTTCAGAGTATATTTCAAAAGTTGCATATGCAGGTGAAAAATATTTAATCACCAAAAGAGGAAAACCCCTGGTAGCTCTTGTTCCTTTAGAGGATCTTAAAAGCATAGAAATCAATGAGGATAAAAAGGGATTATCTGAAATCATCGGGAAATGGGAAAACTTTGAAGAAATAGAGGATAGTATAAATAAAGCTTATTCTTCACGGAAAGAAGACAGGGGAAGAGATGTATCTTTTTGATACTGATGCCATAACAAATATTTTAAAAAAGAAACCTTCAAAGAAACTACTCAGGAATATAGGATCTGTATCAAAAAAAGAGGGAAATATTTCAACGATTACTCTCGGTGAGATAATATATGGAGCATACAGGAGCCCGGATCCGGGTTTTCATCTTAATAATTTAAAAACAGTATTACTGCCAAAAGTAAATATACTTACATTTGATAGCAGGGCAGCATACTTTTATGGAAAGATCAGGGCTGACCTTGAAGTAAGTGGAAAGACAATTCCGCATGCAGCTAGCCAGATAGCTTCAAGTGCGTCCGCTAATGATCTAATTTTAATCACGGGGAACATCAGGCATTTTAACCGTATGAGTGGGTTAATTGTAAAGGATTGGATCAATTAAATTGTGATCTAAGCAATATAGAAGAACCCATTCCCAACTTTCTTTTTTACCATTGATCTTTCAGATATCAGTAAGGATATGTATTTATCTGTATCTTCTTTGCTTAAATCAAAAACTTCCTGAATTTCTCTTTCAGCGACTTTTTTATACTTCCGGACAAAAGTGATAATGGAATCTTTGTTTACTTCAGGGAAAGTAGGGTTTATGGTATCGCCAGTGAGCTCATGGAAGGCGTTTACAAATTCGAACCTGTCAGGTTCTGGGTGTGTTGGGATACCTTCAAACATCAATGTTGTCGCTCCATTTGAAAGCGGTCCGTATACTACATAGGAATGTCCGGTAATCCACCCGATATCTGCAGTGCACCAGTAAATATCCATCTCTTTTAAGTCAAATATATATTTTGAGGTAAGGTGTGTATAAAGCAGGTATCCTCCGGTTGTATGCAGTACCCCTTTTGGTTTTCCTGTGCTTCCGCTGGTATAGAGTACAAACAGGGGATCTTCTGCGTCCATCTCCTCACATTTGCAGACGTCAGTTATGTCGGCTGAATCAATTTCATCGTTCCACCAGAGGTCCCTTCCCGGTTTCATATCGACCTTGCTGTCTCCACGGTTAAAGACAATAACGTTCTCTACTCCGCCGCATTCATGCAAAGCCTCATCAGTCTTACTTTTTAGGTCTATTATCCTTCCTCCGTGATAACCAATATCAGAAGTTATTACCATCTTTGAGTCGCAGTCAAGTATCCTGTCCCTTAAGGCAGTGGCGCTAAATGCAGAAAAGACTACTGAATGTATTGCCCCTATCCTTGTACATGCAAGCATTGCTATGGCCATCTGCGGGATCATTGGCAGATAAATAGTTACAACCGTACCTTTTTTGATACCATGTTTTTTTAATACATTTGCAAATTTAGATACCTCTGTGTGGAGCTGCTGGTAGGTCAGGGTTTGCTTCTCTGATTCTTTCTCGCCCTGCCAGATGATTGCAGCTTTGTTTCTTTTCCAGGTACTAACGTGGCGGTCAATACAGTTGTAGGATATATTAAGTTTCCAGCCGGGGAAAAATGCTACATAGGGTTTTTTATCTTTTCCAATACTTTTAAAATCATATTCCATGACTTTGTCCCCAATATTAAACCAGTCCAGGTTTTCCCGTGCCTGGGCTGACCAGAACTTTTCAGGATTTTTTATAGACTCGTCATACATCTTGTCATACTGCTCAGGACTTCTTATATATGCTCTCCTGCTTAATTTCTCTGGTGGCTGAAAAGTCCTTTCTTCCCGCATCATGGAGGTTATTTTATTCTGCAAAACTATCACCCCTTATTATAGATTGTCTTTTTTAAATATTTTTTAACCCAGGTAAAGAATAAATAATATGATTTTATCATATATTACTTCCAAATGAGTAAGGTAAATATTAATTTATTATAAGAAATGGCTCCTGATTTCTTATATTATGATTCTAAAACTCACTTATTTATTAGTGATGTATCCAGTTATTATGATTGGGAATAATTAAAATAATATTAAGATTACATTAGTAAATTTTAAACTTTAAGGTCAAATATTGATCCTGGTGAGATAAATAATTTGACATCCTGGATAAACTTAAATAGAATTCTCTCATTTGGAATTAATGGGACTTTATGAATAAAATAGAACAGAATATATCAGATCTTGGAAATAAAAGGATAGGGCCTCTTCTGGCAAAGCTTGCCATTCCGACTACAATAGGGATGCTGGCAAACAGCCTCTATAATGTTGTTGATACCATTTTTATCGGAAGAGGAGTCGGTACTCTTGCAATAGCGGGGATAGGTATCGTATTTCCGATCCAGATAATAATCATGGCAATTGCCCAGCTATTTGGAATGGGTGCTGCATCGATGGTCTCCAGGAGTCTGGGGAAAAAGGACTTTGGGCGGGCCTCAAATGTTGTAGGTAATTCATTTATTGCATCATTTGTTTTCGGGACATTTGCAGCGATCATGGTCTTTATCTTTTTAAACCCTATATTGAGAGTATTTGGAGCTACTGAGAATATTCTTCCCTTTGCAAGAGACTATCTTTCTATTGTGACTTTTGGTTTCATATATTTTCCATTTTTAGTCTCTACAAATAATCTCATCAGGGCTGAAGGAGATGCTAAAAATGCCATGATAGTCATGCTTGTGGCCATTGGACTAAATATAATACTGGATCCTATATTTATTTTTGCATTGGATATGGGCATTAAGGGAGCCGCCTATGCGACCATCATTGCCCAGTTTACAGGATTTATATATATAGTACTTTACTATATTCTCGGCCGGAGTTCATTAAAAATAAGAATGGTCCATTTCAGGATGAGATGGCATATATTTAAAGAGATGGTGAGCCTGGGATTTGCTTCATTTGTCAGGCAGGTAAGCATGAGTATCCTGATAATCGTTGTAAATAATTCTTTACGTGCCTATGGCGGAGATATTTCAATTGCAGTATTCAGTGTTGTAAACAGGGTGGTCATGTTTATAACGATGCCCTTATTCGGAATAGTAGCCGGGGTGCAGCCCATGATAGGTTTTAATTATGGAGCAAGTAATATGGGAAGGGTAAAAGGGTCCTTAAAGACTTCTGTATTAACCACATTAGCTATTGGTGCTGTATTTTGTATAATCATTTTGGCCATTCCATCAAAAATAATAGGCCTTTTTACAATAGATACCGAACTTATTAATAATGGTATATTTCCTATGAGGATGATAGCGCTACTCTTTCCCTTTATCGGTTTCCAGATGATAGGCGCCAGCTTTTTTCAATCGATAGGGAAGGCAAGACCATCCATAGTCCTGTCACTTTCCAGGCAGGTATTATTTCTCATACCACTGATCCTTATCCTCCCTCTCTTAATAGGAATAAATGGGATATGGATAGCATTTCCTATTGCAGATTTTCTGGCTATACTCATTACCGGAGCATTGATATACCGTGAGATCAGGAAAATAAATAATCTAGAAATGGTGCTTGAAAAAGCCTGATTGATTTAACTGACTTTTACTATTGGCCGGGGAAATAACTTGATCCTCTTCATTGTTCTGAAAAATAAAGATCAAGATAAATTATTAGAATTAAATGTGTGTTTCTAGCCCTGGTCCAGGTATATTGATTTTCCCATGCTTTTCCCGGTCCTGGTTAAAAATACTTTGTTTATAACTTTCTCTAAATTCTTCTTATTTTTTATATTATATTCATCTCCCATGTTCTCAATCCCATCTGCGGCCCATAATAGCTTAAAATTTATTGTATTTATTTCGCCAGGGCTATGGTGTGAAGCTATTATATCGCAAACTTCATCAATTATTTTATTATCTACTTTCAGTTTGCCTAGCATTTTTCTGGCGATAGGGGGTCCTTCTCTTTCCTGAAGTTGTCCACCTGTAGAATTGTATTTACTCTTACATAATCTGATACCGATATCATGAAGTATGGCTGCAAGGAAAACAATTTTGCTATCTCCTTTTTCTTGCTTTAATATTTCCTTAGCATAGTCTAGTACTTTTAAGGCATGATCAATGTATTTTTTATCATTTTCAAAAAACTGTTTCATGTCTTCAATTATTTTATTTTCTAATATTCTGTCCACACCACTCCTTATTTATTGGTAAGATTAAGATTTTATATAGTTATATTTATTATATCAAAAATTTGTAGGGTAAATATTTTAATTATTTATTCTTATAAAATTATATCTACCACTAGAAAATACAAGACTATATTCACCACTTCTTATCTTTGGGTCAAATTTGGATTTAAGCATAGGGTCCTTAAAATACATATTAGAGATCAGGAATCCAAAAGTATCCTCCTCGACAAGGCTGATAGGATCTACAAGTTTATAACTGTCAGAATTAGAAAGGATCACGAAGTTATCATTTTCCAGAAAAATCTTTAATGAACTTCCTTCAAAACCCGGCAGCACTGTTATCCAGTAATAATCAGTTATGATCTTTCCATCGATTCCATATTCATCCATATAATCATAGATCTGCTGGTTTAGTTCCTGGTCCCCGATTGCTTTTTGACTCTCAAGCTGTCCCTGCTTTATTGTATTTCCAAAAACACCTACAAGGAAAATGCTTCCAAGTATTACAATAATACAGAGGAGGAACAGGACACGGCCGGGCCATAATTTTATTTTAACAGCAGGTCTCCTGACAGAAAAACCTGGGAATTTTGATGTAAAATATTCTTTTAATTTTCCAAACCTCAATATCCTGAGAATATATGAAATACCATAAGATGCTGAATAGGCAAGGAATGGAAAAGATACTATTAGGTTCCTGTCATCATAACTAAAGAAGAGTCCCCAAATGACTATTGACGGGAGTGTTAGGCCAATTGTAAACCATCTTGATCTTCTATTAAAAAGACTAAAGAGTGATATTGCTACAAGCGCAAGGAAGAATACCGGACTTGCTCTCAGATTCTCCAGGCCATTAATAAATCTCTGGAGCAGGTTTGCATCGTGGTGGATGTCTACAAATAAAAACCTGAGAGAACTGAAATCCCTCCCGCCGGCAATATCTACAAGCTTTATTATATACCAGTAAGTACTGGCCAGTATGATAAGTATTATAATGGATATTTCTGAAAAGATTTTTCTTGTATTCATTGTCTTTCGGTTTTTGATCATCAGCCAGGCAAGCCAGATAACCGAGAATACAAGTATTATGAATCCCGCCTGTTTTGTGACTGCTGCAGCAGTAGCAAATAATAAGACTGCCAACTTATCAGCGTCGGAATAATCAGGCCCTGATCTCAGGATGGCATAGAAAGCAGCCATGGATAAGAAGGCAACCGCAAAGTCGACATAACCTGAATCAATATAGGGGAAACTATACAGGAGGCAAAGAGCTGAAAAGAACAGGACAGACAGAATATATGTTAAATTCTTTTTTTTGAGGTAAAGGTCATAAAATGCAAAAAGTATTAATATCGGAAAGAGAGGCATTATTGATTTTGCAGCAAACTGAAGAGTATTGTCCTGCATCAGTACATAGGACAGGGACCAGTTTGCAGGTATTAGCTGGGGATATAAATTGGTGAGGCCCGGAATATCATTTAGATACCAGTCTATTGCCCAGCGGTTCCAGGAAAATACCGCATCCCAGTGTGTAAACACATTCCCGAGGTTTGAAAAGAAGAAATATAGTGAACCTGCAAGGATGAGCAGGATAGAGACAGGTATAATATTTTGTGCAAGACCTTTAAATCCTGATGGTATTTTGAGGTGTAGTGACCTTTCGATCTTCAGCCTGCCCTTTATTGCCAGGTAAATTATCATAATAAGCTCAGCAGCAAGGATGATATAAGCAGAAACAGGTGTGTATAATCCGATAAGAGTCAGGTGGTAGACGATCAGGTAATTGATAAAAAGGCTGAATGCAAAACTATACAGGATGACCTTGATCGGTGTATTATCCTTGATCCTTAAGAATTTAAATAAGATAAATCCAGGTATAAAAGTCAGCTGAAAGAACGATACTACTGCAAATGCTGCCATATTAATTGCTGCTTACTAAATAATATTATCACTTATTTTAGTCAATAAATTAATCCTGCACCTGTTCTGCTAATATCCGGTCAATTGTCCGGGTGACTTCACTGATAGGGGTGTAGTCTGTATTACTCTTTATAACTATTCCAACCAGCTTACATCCCGAGCTCAGGATAGGGCTCCCGCTCTCTCCCTCCCTTGCATTATAGAACTCTTTGAAAAAATTTATCTTTCGTTCAAAATTTCCTAATACATATTTAGGCTCTGTACCTTCATCTTCCACCATAAGCCCTGTCCTATAATGGGATAAAGTAAATATCGCATAATCACGGTTGTTCATATAGTCAGCTTCATAGTAAAGAAGTTCAGGATATATCCAATAACTGCTGGTATTTGATTTAAACTTAAAATCAGTGTATTTTATACCCTCATATTCTACACAGTGGCCAGCAGTTACAAGGTAGAAAACATCTTTATAAAACATTGAAAAGGCAGTAAAATTTTTATCATTACCCTCTGTTTCAGATACAGCGGAACCATAATAGACAGTTGTAAGCAATTTATTTAGATTACCTGTAAGGATATCATAATCAGAAAGCTCTTCGTTTTGTTCTTCTGTCTTCTCCACCAGATGGGCTATCTCGATTTTGAGGTCTTCGATCTCCTTTTCAACAGCACTTAATCTGGTTGAGCAGCCCGTAATAGTTATGAGCAAGACTATCGCAAGGAGGGTCAGAGTAAATATAAATTTTGTTTTTACAGATATTAAAATCTTCATTTTAATTTAAATAATAAAATAAATTATAAGTATACTATATAAATTCCTTATTATTAATTATTATTAAGAAAATTAATTAAAGCTTGCAGGTAAAAGAGTAATCACTTATTTTACTTACACATATTAATGTGTTATCCTTTGTGTAAGGGAGGTGCAGGATGGCAACAAACCTGGCATTAGATGATAAATTGATTATAGAAGCCCAGAAAATAGGAAATCATAAGACTAAAAAAGAAGCAGTATCTACAGCCCTGAAGGAATATATTGTGCATAAAAGGCAATTAGAAATTAAGAAATTATTCGGTGAGATTGAGTTTGATGAAAACTATGATTATAAAAGGGCAAGAAACAGATGAAAATATTAGTGGATACATGTGTGTGGTCTGCGGTTCTACGCTTTAAGAATCCTGATGTAAAAGCTACAGAAAGATTGAATGATTTTATTATTGATGGACTTGTAACTATTATTGGCCCTATAAGACAGGAATTACTATCAGGAATATCAAGTATCGAATTATTTAATAGTTTAAAAGAATCCCTGGCTCCATTTGAAGATATAAGTTTAAGGACAATGCATTTTGTAAAAGCAGCTGAATTTTCAAACACATGCAGGACTCAGGGGATACAGGGTTCCACAATAGATTATTTAATCTGTTCAGTTGCTCATCTGGAAAATTTAATAATATATACAACCGATAAGGATTTTAGAGACTATAAAAAATTTCTACCAATAAAAATATTAAAATGAAAAAATCTATAAAGATTCTGGAAGGGGCGTAGGATATGCTTTTAGCGATCGATGTGGGGAATACACAGACTGTTGTCGGACTTTTTAAATCTGATAATATACTGGCTTCCTGGAGGATGGTGACTCCCAGATTTGAGACTGCTGATGAGATAGCTTCTGCAGTATATGGCTTTCTACATAATTCAGGATATGATTCAGAGAATATAAGGAAGGTGGCTATTTCCTGTGTTGTCCCGAGGATACTTGATGAACTCAATAAGATGAGCCGGAAATACTTTAATTGCGATCCGCTTGTAGTAGACAGCACAATAGATTCCGACTGGTCATTAAGTATGATTATCCGGCAGAGATCGGGGCAGACAGGATAGCAAATGCTGTTGCTGCAAAAGAGATATATGGTTTTCCATCTATTGTAGTAGATTTTGGTACAGCTACTACTTTTGATATATTGTCCTCCAAAGGTGAGTATCTTGGTGGAGTAATAGCCCCGGGTATTGAGATATCTTCTGAGGCCCTGTTCAATTATGCAGCTAAACTTTCAAAAGTAGACCTCCATTGGCCCGATAAGGTAATAGGAAAGAATACTTATGATTGTATCCGTTCGGGAATACTCTACGGTTTCCTTGGCCAGATAGATTTTCTTCTGGACAAGATCATTGGTGAGATAAATACAGAAGGTAAGGA
>PVMK01118752.1_pt1 | contig 17316 bp, 18 predicted proteins | sample 1853481 | NCBI WGS metagenome assembly PVMK01 (sample SAMN08533507, study PRJNA380276) | Marine sediment metagenome, whole genome shotgun sequencing project.
GTGGGCGGTCATGTTGGTGGTACCCCCGGGCAGCACGGCCAGCGTCGGTGGGTTGGTCCAGGCACCGTTCAGCATGGCGGTGAGCGTTTGCTGGGCGGTACCGTCGCCACCGTTGATCGCCAGATGGCTTGCTCCGCTACCGCGCAACTCGTCGAGGTGTCCTGGTAGTTCACTCAGATCCCGGGACTCGATGTGGATGACGTCGGGGTGGGTCTCGAGCAATGCGCGAACCTGACCGGCCAGTCGCTGGTTGCGGCGGCTGTTGAGATTGCTGATGACCGCGACGGGCACCCGACACTCCGGCTGGCGCTGAACAGCGGGCTATGTTAACAAGCCTCGCGTGTCCTTATTCCCACGGATCGATAGTCATCGATACTCTTCACACGGGCCGCACGGGCGCCACGGGCCACGCCGATAGCTTCCGCATCGCGCAGCTCTCTGATCCGCACCTCACCTCCCTCGAGGGCGTCGACTGGCGAGAGTTGTGCAACAAACGTGTGCTGGGATACCTGTCCTGGCGGCGTCGCCGGCGGTTCGTGCACAGTCCGGAGGTGCTCGCTGATGTGGTGGCCGATATCAAAGCGCGGGAGTTCGATCACATTGCGGTAACCGGGGACCTGACCCATGTGGGCCTGCCGACGGAATGCCGGGCCGTCGCCACCTGGTTGAGTTCCCTCGGCAACGCGAACCAGGTGACCGTCATACCCGGCAATCATGACCGCTACGTCCGGGCCGACTGGAGCGAGACGGTGGGCTGCTGGTCGGAGTACCTGGCCGGGGACGATTGGCAAGCGGGTACCGCGGGCGAACCGATGTTTCCGAGCCTGCGGGTCCGCGACGGCGTGGCGATTATCGGCGTGGATTCGGCGATTCCAAGCGCGCCGCTGTTCGCTACCGGCCGGACAGGCGGTGCCCAGCGCGATCGGGTAGCAGCGCTGCTGGAAACGGCGCGGCGTCGTGGTTTGTTCCGCCTGGTGCTGATTCATCATTCGCCATTGCCGCAGGGTCACCGTTGGCGCAAACGGCTCACCGACGCCGCGGCGCTGCTGGGCGTACTTGAGCATCAGGGAGCCGAACTGGTGGTCCACGGACATGGGCACGAACGCAGGATCGATGTGATTGCCACGCCCCGGGGCGACATGGTGGTGGTTGCCGCCCCTTCAGCGTCGCTGGTGGGCGCGGGTCGCGGCGGTTACAACGGTTATCAGATCAACACCACCGATACCGGCTGGCATGTCGAACTCAGCGAGTACGCACACCGAGACGGTGGAGTGGTCGTCCGGGATTGCCGCGAGTTCGAACTCAGCCGGTCCTGATCAGGCCATCGACCAATTGCCAATCGGCGATGCTGTCGACATCGATCGCGGCGGCGGGGTTCGACAGCAGCACGGGCGCAATCTCTGCACCGGTGCGTGTGCTGAGCAGGCCCAGCGCGTCGTTCAGGGTCAAACGGCGGGTGAGGAACTTCAGCAGCGCGCCAGCCCCCAGCAGGCTGACAACTTTCCAGGGCTTTTTGCGTTCGTTTTCTACGGTGCGCCATAGCTCCATTACGGCGGACGCCTCGGCGCGGGCGAAAAAGTACAGGTTGCAGCCACAGTAACGGTCGTCCGCGAACCCCCACCCGGTGCGGCGTCCGCCTGGAAAAGCGTTCATGACGTCCTGGTGGCGGACAAAACCAATCGCCATGGCGGCCTCTGTGGCGATTGCCGCGGTACGAAACTCATCGATCAGCGTAGCGCTCAACAGACCATGGTCTGCGGTGGTGACCAATACTCCGGCCGGGTTGTCGACTGCGGCGAGCGCCGCAAGCACGCTCGCCGCGGGTGAATCCGCCGGCGGCAGCCAGCGCCAACCCTGCGCATCGATCCGCGCGCGAAGTTCGGGCGTGGCCTCGAGGGTCTCCAGCCTCGGCCCGATCAGTAGACGTTCGGAGAACGTAGATCCGTCCAGGGTTCGCATCACCCGCAGGATGATGGGTTCGCCATCGATGGGTACCAGTGCCTTGCTGGAAACGCCGTGATAGACAGCCAGCGGGTCGGTCCCGCCGCGATCGCCGGCTAGCAACACCAGACTGGGCGCGTCGCTCATCAGACGAGCTCTTTTTCGTACATCCGGTAGCGCTTGTTTTCGACACCGCCAACGGTGTCGATGATGTTGCGCATGGCTTGATTCGTCTCGAGGATCCAGGACAATTCCAGACGATTGATGCCGGCTTTTACGCTTGCGACCCGACCGACCTCGATCACAGCCAAGGCCAGTCCCGGCCCAAGCCGGGTGTTGTGATGCTCGCGACGAACGCCCATCAGCGGCACACGTGCGCTGGTTGGGTAGCGGACCTTCAGGCGCCACAACAACTTCAACCAGCCGAGTGGCAGCAACCGCCCGTTCAGGTCGGCAATCGCTTCATTGAGGTTGGGCAGCACGACCAGGAACGCCGAGGGCTTACCGTCGCAGTCGGCAATGGTGATGAAGTCATCCTTCACCACCAGCAGCATCTCGCGCCCGATTGCCCGAAATTCCTCTTCGGTGAACGGAACAAAGCCCCAGTTGTTCGACCACGCATCGTTGAAGATGTCGCGCATGATTTCGAGGTCGCGGTCGATGTGTTTGCGGTCCAGGTAGCGGATCGAGATGCGCTCTTTCAGGCGGTCCTGAATGGCCCGCATAACCCTGGGAGGTTCGTAATCCGGATCGATTTCGTAGGCCAGCAGATCGACGGCCTTCTGGTAGCCAAGTCCGGTTACCTGCGCGTCGTAGTAGGGCTGACCGTGCGGCATCAGGAAGTATGGCGGCGTGTCGAAGCCTTCGATGAGTATTCCGATGTCCTGATTGATGTTCAGATTGAAGGGCCCGGCGATGGTGGTTTTGCCCTGTTCGGTGAGCCAGCTCTCGGCTGCCTCGAACAGGGCAGCGAACACTTCTGCGTCGTCAATTGCGTCCAACATGCCGAAATAGCCGAGTTCCGGGCGGCCAACATCTATGCACAAACGGTCAATCTGAGCACTTATCCGGCCGACCGGCTGCTTGTCCTGATAGGCGATCCAGCCCTGCCACTCCAGGTGCGCAAAATGCGGCGCTTTCGGCGAAAGGTGCTGCTGGCGGTCCATTCGGAGGGGTGGGACCCAGTTTGAATCGCTCCCATAGACGTGCCACGGGACGCCAATGAAGCGCTTTCGATCCTTCGGAGTGCGAACGGGTTCAATTTTGATGCCCAAACTAACGATTTACCTCTTAGGTCCCATCGGTATAATAGCCCGGCGAAAATTATAGCTCCTTAAGGAGCGGATAGAGCTCAAGTACAACCGAATTGTTCGCAATGCGGTTGGTCTCAGGGGAAGAGGTGCCCGTAACGTGTGTGTCGCGGGAAGTCTCTAAATATAACAACTTGAGTGTGTGTTTGTGAAAGATGGGTCATCCCATAACGTAGAACAGGTAACAGAAGACAAAAATTGGCGACCAGGGGATTTTTCCTCCCTAACTGAAGCGTTGGATCATGCGGCCCTTGGCGTGCATGGCATGACATTTTTTGATGGTCGCGGCGATGCATACCGGGAACTGAGATACCAGGAACTCAGGGAACGGGCGCAGTCCATCGCGCGTCGGTTACTTGCTTTGAACGTCAGTAAAGGCGAGCGCATTGCGATCGTCGCGGAAACGCGGCCGGAATTCGCAATGGTGTTCTTCGCCTGTCAGTACGCGGGTCTCGTGCCCGTGCCCATGCCTGCGACAGTCAGTCTGGGCGGCAAGGACAGTTACCTCGAGCAACTCACTTTCCTGATCGATAGTTCCAAGTCGCGCGCGGCGTTTGCTACCGAGGAATTTATAGATCTGTTGCGCGGCGCCACCAGCAACCTCGACCTCGAATTTGTCGGCACCCTCGAAGAGTTCGATCGCGTCGATCCGATCCAGGAAGCATTGCCGGTCGTACATCCCGACGATGTAGCCTACGTCCAGTACACGTCCGGCAGCACCCGGGTAGCGCGGGGTGCGGTCATCACGCAACGCGCTGTCATGTGCAACCTCGAAGCAATCATCCGCGATGGTCTGGGCGTGACGCCCGACGATCGCTTTTTCTCCTGGCTGCCGTTCTATCACGACATGGGGTTGGTCGGAAAATTGCTGGTGCCTGTGGCCGCGCAGGTGCCCGTTGCCTACCTGGGCACCCGCGAGTTCGCGATGCGTCCGCGACTGTGGCTGACCCTCATGGACCGGACCCAGGCAACGATTTCATTCGGACCACCCTTTGGCTACGAACTGTGTGCACGCCGATTGCGATCCGGTAACGGGGCTAAGTTCAAACTGGACAAGTGGCGCGTTGCGGGCGTCGGGGCGGAAATGATTCGACCGGAATCGCTAGACGCCTTCGTGGATGCGGTCCAGGGCAGTGGCTTTCGGCGCGAATCGTTCCTGCCCTGCTACGGCATGGCCGAGGTCGGCCTCGCGATCAGTTTTTCGAAACGCGGCATCGGCGCCGCCGTCGACTACGTCGACCGTGATCGCTGCGTTGATGAACGCTTTGCGGCCGAGGTGCCGAAGCTCAATCGTGGCCGCCTGGCGGTACGGGAGTTTGTCGATTGTGGTGCGCCGCTGCCGGGTATCCAGCTGCAGATTCGAAATCACGATGGACAGCGCTTGGTAGACCGCGAGATCGGGACGATCTGGGTGAAAACCGAAAGCGTGATGCAAGGGTATCTCGACGAGCCGGTCGCCACGGCGGATGTGCTCACCGAAGATGGCTGGTTGAACACTGGTGATCTTGGTTACACGGTGTCGGGACGGTTGATCGTGACCGGTCGCGAGAAGGACATCATCATCGTCAATGGCCGAAATTTCTGGCCCCACGACCTGGAGTACGTTGCAGAGCGCCAGCGCGGCGTGCGAACCGGCGACGCCATGGCGTTCTCGTTGGACAACGGAGCGGGCGAGCAGGCGGTCATGCTCATCCAGTGCCGCGAGTGCGACCCGCAAAGACGCGATGACCTTCAGCAAAAGATTCAGTCCAATATTCGAGCCGAATTCAGCATCGACTGCCAGGTAGAACTGGTGGGCGCGCACGCCTTGCCGCGGACGTCGTCGGGCAAGCCGTCTCGATCCAAAGCGAAGCGAAACTACATCGCTTCGGTCGACTCTCAAGGCGAGCACCTGTTGCGCGCCATGTCTTCCTGACGGGGCAGCTGTCTGCAAAACCTGGAAAAGACCCAGGTTATCGCCGTCACCGGAGCCACCGGGTTTATCGGTCGACGGTTACTTGAACGTCTCGGCGAGCACGGCCACAGCACCCGGGCGCTCACGCGTCGCCCTGTTCCCAGCAGCGGAGCCGGGCAGGTACCCATCGAAGGCGTCGAATGGCTGCTCGCGGGCCTGGACGATCCAGCCGGCCTGGATCGGCTGCTGGACGGCGCCGACGCCCTGATCCACTGTGCCGGCGCGGTGCGGGGCGCACGCTACGCCGACTTCGAAGGCGTCAATGTGTTCGGCACGCAAGCAGTCGCCGAGGCGGTGGCGCGCAGCGCGTCGAACCCGCCCATGTTGCTGCTGTCGTCGCTGGCCGCGCGCGAACCACAGCTATCCCACTACGCGCGCAGCAAACGCGCCGGGGAAGCTGTGCTCGACGGCATGGACGGCCTGCAGTGGTGTGCGTACCGGCCACCGGCCGTGTACGGCCCGGGAGACAAGGAGCTTCGCCCGACGCTTGATGGCATGAGGCGCGGGCTTGCAGCCGTACCGGGCCATGCCGGTCGTTTTTCGCTGATCTATGTCGACGATCTGGTCGACGCGATGCTCGCTTGGCTGGACTCGCCGCCGGCTTCAGGTTCGGTGTTCGAACTGGATGATGGGATGCCGGAGGGGTACGACTGGAACGAAGTCATCGCGGTGGCCAGTGCGTTGTTCGGTCGCCGCGTGGTCAAGCTACCACTGCCTCACGGCCTGATGCTGATCCCTGGTTACGCGAACCTCATCCTCGGTCGGTTGACCCGTCACACGCCGATGCTGACGCCGGGCAAACTGCGCGAACTGTTTCACGATGATTGGGTGGTTCACGACCAGCGGCTTAGGCCGCTGCTTGGCTGGCAGCCGCGCATCGGCCTGTCTGAGGGTCTGGCCTGTACCTTCGCGGCTCAGTGACCGTTACGCCCTCTAAGTACCCCGGCGACGGCTTGCAGATCTTCGATGCTGTGCAGATCCCGGTTGAAGTGCGGGACCGTGATCACCGGGGTCGCCCCGGCAATCTGCGTGGACGCGATTGCCGCTTGATCTAACACTGCCAGCATCACGTGGTCGCGATAGGCTTCGGTCAACCGCTCGACCAGTGGTCGGTTGTCCGGATCGCCAGGGATACCGGCTAACAGTTCGAGGTCGTCGGCTGACAGGCTGTAGCTGGCAGGATCATCGATCGCCTCGGCGCGATGCACTCGATTGACGATCAAGCCGCCGACCGGCAGATCATCATCGTGCAGCCGTCGGAAAAAACCGTCAATCTGGGTAAGGCTGCCTGGTTCCGGCGCGCAGATAAGAACGAAACTGGTGTCGGTTGCGCGCAGCATCTGCATGACGCGCCGCGACCGCTCCTTGAAGCCGTCGAACATGCTGGAGAAAGCCAGGAAGAAATTCGACAGATCGGCCAGCACCTCGTAACCCGACAGTTTTTCGAACACCTTCAGCAAGCGATCGGACGAACGCCGAATAACGTTGAAACCGAGTCGCCCGGCAACGCGGTAGGGCTGGACCAGCAGCTTCACGAAGGCGCCGTCAAACAGGTCGAGCAGCCGCTGCGGGGCATCGAGAAAATCGAGCGCGTGCTGAGCTGGGGGAGTATCCACGATCAGCAGATCGTATCGGCCATCTTCGGCGAGCGCGTAAACCTTCTCCATCGCCATGAATTCCCGTGAGCCTGCAAGCGAGGTGGACAGGTGCTGGTAGTAGGAGTTGGCGAAGATCGCATCGCGCACCTCCGCGCTCGGCGCATAGCTTTCGATCAGGCCGTCGAAGGTGTGCTTGCTGTCCAGCATCATCGCCGACAGTTTGCCGGGCGCGGCCAAACCGATCGGTTGCGGTTCGTGGCTGAGGGTTTCCAGTCCCAGCGCCTGGGCGAGCCGCCGCGCTGGGTCAATCGTCAGCACCAGGGCATTGCGGCCCTCGCCGGCGGCCAACACGGCCAACGCGGCGGCTGTAGTAGTTTTGCCGACGCCGCCGCTGCCGCAGCAGACGATCAGTCGCGCGTGGCGCACCAGGGCCAGCGGTTCGAAGGCGACGTTCATCCGCTGGAATTCCTTCCGGCCAGATGGCCTGCGATTCGATCTACCAGCGCCGGCCCGTCGAACTGCTGCTGAATGACGTGGGGTACGCGTAGCCTCGGCGCCGCGGGACCGAGGGTCGCTTCGTAGCGAGTTTGCAGCACCGCCAGCGCGTGGCGCTCGCCGGCGGCACGGGCGATCCGTTGCAGTGCGGGTGAACCTTCCGGCAGGGCGCCCAGCGCATCGATTTCCGAGTCGTTGAACAGCGGCGTGGCAATACGGTTCAGCACCAGCGCGCCCACCGAAATGTCGAGTTCTTCGGTGATGTGATCGCTCAGTTCCTGAGCCTCGCGCAATGCCATCTCCTCCGGCAGGGCGACCAGCACGACCTCGGTGCGTGTTCCTTCCAGCAGCAATCGAATCTTCAGTGCGTTGTGGTGTATGGGGCCAGTGGCCACGGCTGCGCAGGTCACCGCCGGAACACGCAGCATCAGTGCGGCATGACCGGTCGACGGCGCGTCGAGCACCACCAGGTCGAACGCGTCGGGCCCTGCCACATGGTCGTAGACTTTGCCGAGACACAACAGGTCGTCGAACCCTGGCGTGGCCTCGGTGAAGTGGGCAACGGCCTTGCTGTCCAGCAACCAGTCGTAAAACTGGCCCAGGGGCAGGGTCCGATGCACGTATTCCTTCAACGCGTCGCGCGGGTCGATGCGCGCCAGATACAGATTCTCTGCCACCCGTACGGGCTTGTAGGACAAAGTCGTGCCGAAGCAGGGGTGCGGGCCTTCGATGCGCGTGTGGCTGGCGAGGAGAACGCGCCGACCGTCACGTGCGGCTTCGGCGGCAAGTGCTGCGGCGATGGTGCTCTTGCCGACGCCACCCTTGCCGGTCACAACCAGCAATTGTTTGTCGATGAGTTTGCGCACCAACTTGCTCACGAAAGGGGCGTGGTCAGTCATGTCCAGTGATGATCAATTCTTCGAGCGCGTCCATCGCGTTGTAAGTGGGCCACGGATGCGCACAGAATAGCGGTCCTTGATTCGACGCGCGCATTATAGGGGGCCGGATGCAGTGCCGACGACAGGGACGGAGCGGCGTAAAGGTATGTGGTCGCTGATCTTCACGACGGTAACCACTGGACGAAGGGGCGGGTCTTACCACGGTAACGGACCACAGGGCCGGATCGAAGGAGCTGTGCATGAATGATCGAATGGATGGTCGGAAGGTACTGGTGACCCAGGCCGAAGACTACATGGGCCCGGCTATTGCCGAGCTGTTCGAAGCGGAGGGCGCGCAGGTCACACGGGTGAACGGTATCGTCGAAAGCGTTGCGCAAGTCGCAACGATGCTGGATGAAGCAGGCGACCTGGATGTGGTGATAGCGAACCTTGCCCGTGACCCCACCAGCACGCCGGTTGCCGAGATTGAAGATGATCGCTGGCAGGCGTTGTTCGCCACGCTGGTAGACCCGCTGATGTGGTTGGTTCGCGCCGCGGCCCCGGCAATGGTTGCCCGCGGCGGCGGCAAGATCGTGGCAGTGACCAGCGCTGCGCCTTTGCGCGGGATTCCGGGATCGGCGGCCTATTGCGCGGCCCGCGGCGCCCAGAACGCGTTCGTTCGCGCTGCCGGATTGGAGTTTGCTGCGGGCAACGTGCAGATCAATGCGGTCGCGCAGAACTACGTCAGCAACGAAGCGTACTACCCGGACGACCTGGTCGCGTCGGAGCGATTCCAGAAACATCTGGCGCGCAACGTGCCGAGCAGGCGGGTTGCCGAGAGCTGGGAGAGCGCTGAACTGGCACTGTTTCTGGCCTCGGACAAGAGCAATTTCATCGTCGGTCAGGTGGTCCCGTTTGCGGGCGGCTGGGTCACTACCACTTGAAGAGTTCGGCGATGGAGCCCACCAGATTAACGCTGCATAGAGACTTCACCGTGGGTGAGGTCAGTACAAACCTGTTCGGGGGTTTCCTGGAACATATGGGCCGGGCGGTCTACGAGGGCGTTTACGACCCGGACAGCCGCCATGCGGATGCCGATGGATTTCGCACCGACGTGCTCGCCGCATTGGCCGAACTCGGCTTCACGCTGATGCGTTACCCCGGCGGCAACTTCGTTTCCGGTTACCACTGGCAGGATGGGATCGGGCCCAAGGATGCGCGACCGACGGTTCGGGATCTCGCCTGGCAGAGCCTGGAACCCAACCAGGTGGGTACTGAAGAGTTCCTGTTGCTGTGTCGCAAGATGCACTGGCAGCCGATGCTGGCCGTCAACCTGGGCACCGGAACGCCTGAAGAGGCACGCGATTGGGTGGAGTACTGCAATGCCCCGGCGGGCACTCGATTCGCCGATCTGCGGGTTGATGGTGGTTCGATTGAACCGCATGACGTAGTTCATTGGTGCCTGGGCAACGAGATGGACGGGCCGTGGCAATTGGGACACGTACCCGCCGCTCAGTATGCGATTCGCGCCCAGCAGGCGGCGAAGATGATGAAGGACGTCGATTCGTCGTTGCAGCTCACGGCGTGCGGATCATCCGCCCCATCCATGTCCACGTACCTCGAGTGGGACCGGGTGACGCTCGAGGCCCTGGGTGAGCTGGCCGATTCGATCAGCCTGCATCGTTACGTAGGCAATTGGAAAGACAACACCACCGAATTCCTTGCCGTGAGCAACAGCATCGATGCTCAGATTGAGGCGGTCGACGCCTGCGCGAGGTATGTGCAGAGCGCGACCCGTGCGGAGAAGCGAGCCTATCTCTGTTTCGATGAGTGGAACGTCTGGTACAAGGCGCGCACCAGCGAGCACGTAGACGGCAAGGGTAAGTTTGCGCCACATCTGATTGAAGAGGTGTACAACCTCGAAGATGCACTGGTGGTGGCCGGTTTCCTGATGAGCTTCATCCGCCACGCGGATGTCGTCAAGATTGCCAACATCGCGCAGATCGTCAATGTCATCGCACCGTTGTTGACACGTGGTGATGAACTGCTCAAACAAACCATATTCCATGCCTTCCGAATGATCTCGACACGGGCGCGGGGAACCGCGCTGCAAGCTTTAGTCGATGGCCCGGGATATGACGGGGGCAAGTATGGTCCTGCACGATTCCTGGATTGCGCGGCCACGCTGAACGGCGATCGATTGTCCCTGTTCTGTACGAATCGCAGCCCCAGCGAGGAAATGAAGGTGCAACTCGACAGCAAGGGGCTGGGTGATCTCGAGCTGGTCGAGGCGGAACTGCTGACCGGGGCGGATGCGAAATCGTGCAACACCTGGGAGGCGCCGGAGGTCGTGCAGGCCGAGGCGTTCGATCGCTTCGAGCCGGCCGACGGCGGCGGTTTCGTTACGCTGCCGCCGCTCGGGTTTGCCGCGCTGACGCTACGGATTACGCGCTGACGCAACGGACTACGCGCTGACGCAACGGATTAAAGGGTAGCGCTGCCTGAGCGTACCTCACGATCACGTGCCCAGCTTGCCTCGGTCTCGTCACCGGGCGCCGACAGCGCCAGAATCGTCCATAGTTGCTGAGTGTCGTGCACCCGGATATTGCGCAGGGTCAGCAGCAGGTCGCCGGTTTCCAGGCCCAATCGTTCGGCATAGGCGCCCGGGGTCACTGCAGTAATTTCGAGCCCCAGCGGTTGTTGCTTGCTCATGGCGCCGAGATCCGCCCCCCAGACGGTTCCGGGGACCCGGATACCCCGTTCGATGAACAGCTGCAAGTCGTGCACGATTTGCTGCCAATGCGCTTCGAAGGTGTCACGAACGCTCGCAAGCCACGGGCCAAAGCCGGATTGAACGACGGTCACGCGGGTGCCGTTGTCAGCATTCTCGAGGACGATCGCGATTTCTGTTCCGGCGCACGGTTCTTCGTCTTTGTTAACCCGCAGCAGCCGGCCGGGGTCCACCTCCAGTTCGGTAGCCAACGTCCCAGGGGCGTGATCTGCGCCGAACGCCGGGAATCCCGCAATCAGGTAGCGCATCGGACCGGCTTCGGCGCCGGTGTGGGGGGCGCGGGGGGACGCTGCGGGAGATGGGACCGTAATCGCTTTCCACACATCTTCCAGCGCCAGGTCCACCACGAACGTTGCTTCGAATCCGTCTTCCATTACTCGTCCTCCTGTTAACCCGTCCTTCCGTCTAGTCGTCCACGCGTTCCGGGTAAGCCGCAAACGCGACCCGGAACGCTTCGCCTGTCGTACTACCATGTTTGTTCAGCAGCTTCTGCAATGCGTCCATGTATTCTTCGAAAAACCGAGCTCGGACTGCCTGGTTTTCGAATCGCACCTCCGCGATTGCGGATACGCTGGGTATTTCAGTCCCCTGGGTCATGGCCGTGTCTATCAGCTGCGCTGCATCGCACTGTAGACGTTCGCCCAGCTCGGCGAGTTGAGCCAGCGCGACCTGATCGCGCAGCGTGGCTTCGAGATTTTCCTGATTCCAGGTGAACCGCGAGGACACGACGAAGCGACGTGCAACTGCTTGGTAGAGCTGCTCGATGAAATTACCTTTGCGGCGCTCACCGGCCGACTTCACCAAACCGACGCGGGCCAGTTCTTTGAGATGGTAATTGACCTGCTGACGCGGCCGGCCAAGGTTGCGGGCGACGCCCGCGGCTGAGTCGGGGCTCGTCAGGGCCGCTATCACTTCCGCGCGCAGCGGGTGGGCAAGCGCCTGAATCTGTTTCGGCTCAAAGAGCTGTTGCACGGCTTGAGGCATCGGACGGCTCAGGGCGACCTCGGGATGGGTCTCTGCTGAACAGCATAGAACAATATATTTGTCTAGACAAATAATTTTTTCTAATGAAATCCGTGCCGGCAAGCTAAGCTGAAACGGAGGAGGATGCCGCTATGGCCAAGGATATAGGCATGGCTGTCCGGGAAATCTGTCTGTCTTTCCCGGAGGCCGAAGAGGTACCGTCGCGCGGTTCACCGGATTTCAGGGTGGCCGGTAAAACCTTCGCGAGCTTCGTCGTGAACCATCATGGTGACGGCAACATCGCGTTCTGGCTGCGATCGCCGCCGGGCGCGCAGGAGTTGTACAGCGAATTAGAACCCGACTACTACTTCGTGCCACCTTACGTGGGCCCACGCGGGTGGCTGGGCGTGCACCTCGACAAGGGACTGGATTGGCGGAGCATCGCTGCGCGCGTTCGGGAAGCCTTTGTTGAGGTTGCGCCGAAATCCCTGACTGCGGAGCTTGGCGCAACAATTGAAATCGACCCACCGACCGAGACGCTCGACCCTGAAGAGATAGACCCGTTTGCAGCGCCTCGGGCACAAGAGGTGCTGGACGAATTGCGGGGCGTGTGCCTGGCGCTGCCGGAAACATCCGAGGGCCAGCAGTTCGGCCGACCGAGCTGGCGCGCTGGCAAGAAGGGCTTCTGCAACGCCCATCGATACGAAGGTCGGATGACGCTGCAGTTCTGGGTCGGCGCGGATCAACAGGCCATGCTCACCTACGACGAACGATACCGTATACCGGCCTACATCGGTCACAACGGCTGGATCGAGTTGGACGTGGAAGACGAGGTCGACTGGAGTGAAGTGGAAAATCTGGTACGCCGCAGCTACCGGCATTTTGCGCTGAAACGAATGCTCAAGGTCCTGGACGGAGAGTTTTGAGCCGGCTTGCGCTCGGCGTGGCCCGCCACAATGGCTGCGCCTGTTCGTAGCGCCCGTGGCAAAGCGTTTTCGATTGCCGCCGATGCCCTCGGTTCAGGGCGTCCAGGGTTCGTTGTAGTTCTGCGCTCCGACCGCGCGGACATCTGACACCCAGTCCCCCGCGTAAGGCCAACTGCCCGGATCATCATCCGATGGGCCTTGCCAGAAACGCGCCATCGGACCCTCGATGGGTTGCTCCAATGACCAGGCCTGACGCCGGAACGTCCAACTGTCGGGAACCAACCGGTGTGCTTCTTTGAAGTGCCCGATCGCCGCTTCGTGGTGGCCATCGATCTCCAGCTGGGCGGCCAGCTCGAAGTGCGCGTGGCCACGGGAGATCTCCTCGTTACGCGGCCTGGAACGTGCGACCACGGCCTCAGGCGAGAGTGCGAACTCGCTGTCCGCTCCCTTTTCCACCCAGTCGCGGAGCGCCGCATGGTAGGACTCTGGATCCTGAGTGATCTTCGCCGCTTCGCCCATCATCTCGACGAAGTGTTGCGGCATCTCGTCCGGCAGTTCCATGCTCGGCGCGCGGTCGGGATCCGGGGGCTCTGGCGCCGTTTCTGCGGGCCGAACGATCATGCCTTGTTCGTCGATCCAGATGCTCTGGGGGATGTTCACCACGCCAAACAGTTCGGCCAGTACGTGATGCCGATCGATCAGCGAGGGATGCTCAGGCTTTGCGGCCTCGATGAACTCCCGACAGCCGTCCGCGCCCAGCGCGTCCATGCCGACGGTGACGATTTCCAGGCCTTTCGGATGCAGTTCGCTGCGTAATTCCTGCCACACGGGCAGGGATCGAGAGCAGCCTCAGTAGGGCGCCCAGGCATACACCACGATCTTCTGTCCGCGCAGGCTGGACAGCTCGAATTCGTTGCCTTCGAGGTCCGGCAGTCGCAGGTTAGGGGCTTCGGCGCTGGTCAGCGCGCGCGAGCCGATCGACTCCGGACCCAGTGCCCACAGATTGTGCTCGGCTGCGGCAACCAGGGGTAAGCCCATGGCGCTGGCGGTGGCTTCTATGTCGATCTGCTCTGCCATCGGATCGGTCAGCGGAATGCAGACGTCGCCCTTGCAGGCGCCCTCAGGCTTCAGTGTCCACCCGGTCCCACGTTCGAACGCGGCCCGATCGACGCTCAGCGAATTCAGCAACATGTCGTGTCCTCCTCCCTAGATAAACCCCATGCTCGCGTTAAGCCTACCACCGTTCGGTGGCTGCTAGGCGTGCCCGGCCACGGCGCGCGGTTGATACAACTCCTCCAACTGGGCGATATCGTCATCGGCAAGTTCCACCTCAACCGCCGCGATCGCGTCATCGAGCTGCTCCAGTTTCGAGGCACCCACGATCGGCGAGGTGACGGCGGGTTTCGACAGCAGCCAGGCGAGCGCCGTCTGTGCGGGTTTCACACCCAGCTGGGCCGCGGTTGCGGCGTTGCGGTCGACAATTTCAATGTCCGAGTTGCGATACAGCAGATTGGTGAAATCGTCTGAATTGGCGCGCACGGTATCCTTCAGGGTTGCGCCCGTGCGGGCCAGGTAGCCACGTGCCATCGGGCTCCAGGGAATCAGTGCCACGCCTTGGTCCTCGCAGAGCGGGTTCATCTCCCGTTCCTCTTCGCGATACAGCAGGTTGTAGTGATTCTGCATGCTCACGAACCGGGCCCTGCCTCGTGCATCCTGGGTGAACAGGTACTTGGCCATCTGCCAGGCGAACATGCTGGAGGCGCCGAGGTAGCGGACCTTTCCGGACGCGACCAGGCTATCCAGGGCGTCGATGGTTTCTTCGATAGGCGTGTTTGGATCGAAGCGGTGAATCTGATACAGATCGATGTGGTCGGTACCAAGACGCTCCAGGGACGCATCGCAGGAGGCGATGACGTTCTTGCGCGACAGGCCCCAACGATTGCGATTACGGTTGTGGGTTCCGCCGAAGCATTTGGTGGCGATCACCACGTCGTCGCGGTCGACCTTCAGGTCCTTGAGCGCCCGCCCGAGCACTTCCTCTGACGCGCCGTCGGAATAGACGTCGGCGGTGTCGAAGAAGTTGATACCGGCGTCCAGGGCACGTTCGACGAACGGCAACGCGTCATCGTAATTCAACACCCAATCACGCCACTCGGTGGACCCGTAGGTCATCATGCCCAGGCACAGTCGCGAGACGCTGATGCCGGTGTCGCCCAGATTTGTGTATTTCATACTCCCCCCTCCAGACACTCAGTCTGACGGACCCGTAGCGGTGAGATCAATCCGTACTTCCGATCCATCTACTGGGTCTTAGGCGGAACGGCCGTCGTTCTTCCCGGTGCGAGGCAATCCTCCGAGGACGGCTGACCACAGCAGCAAGACCAAGGCAGATGAACCAGAACATCGCCGCCGCATCAGCCGAAAGCACGAGTGTCCGGTTAACCGGATTTTGAACACTGCGGCCAAGCCCCACGGTCGACAGGGTTGCCTGGTGGTTTCCTGCAGGCTATATCTATGTCCCTGTTGCTGGGGAGAGCGCCATGCGTACCTATTGGTCAATGCTGGGTCCGGGTCGGGATGGTCCATCGATTGCGGCAGAACTCGATCGTCTGGAGGCCCTGGGCGTTCGTGGTGTTGTCGCGCCGCAGGTATACGCGCCGCCCTTTGTGGCGCTGGCGGCTGCCGCCATGGCCAATCCGCGGCTGGAGTTGGGTTCGGGCATTGCCATTGCGTTGACCCGCAGTCCTTTCGAGACCGCCTGCGCCGCACTCGAGTTAGATCGGATCTCGGCGGGGCGGTTTACCCTGGGGCTGGGCGTCGGGCCGCGTCACTGGGTGAACTATTTCGGCTCAGATTACGACCGGCCCGTGGCGCGGGTGCGCGAGGTAATCGAAATCGTCCGGCACGTCGAGTCGGATGCCCGGCAGGGTGTCATGACGCCCTTTGATGGTGAGTTCTGGCAGCTCGAGTATGAGAGCTACGAACCGTTTGCGCCGCCGCTGCGCGAACGCCTGCCGATCTACGTCGCGGCCCTTCGGGAGCGGGTATGTGAACTGGTTGGAGAGCTGGGCGATGGTTTGATCGGCCATCCGGTGTGGTCGGTGGAGTACGCGCTGGGCACCGCTCAGGATGCGTTGGCGCGCGGTGCGGCGAGGGCTTCCCGTGATCCGGCAACGATCGACTTCCAGCCCTACGTGACCGCCTCGATCGATACCGATGAGCAGCGCGCTCTGGATCTCGCCAAACCCTTCATCGCCTTCTATGCGGGTTTCGCCCAGTACCATAGCTACTTCGACGCACAGGGGTTTGGCGCTGAAGCGGAGCGACTGGCTCAGGCAGCACGGACCCAACAATGTCGAGAAGCCGCCACGCTGGTATCCGATGACATGGCGCGCACCTTTGCCGCCTGTGGAACGCCAGATCAGGTGCGAGCCTGGATTGAGCCGCTGTGGGAGCGCGCGACGTCGATGGTAGTCATGCCGCCGAGCTGGGGGCTGACACCGGCCGAAGCCGCGGAGAAACAAGCCGCTATCGATCAGTTCATTCTGGCCGAGCGCTGAGTTCGGCGGCCATGCGCTGCGCGGCGCGTTCCATGTCGGTGAGATGGATCCCGGCTTTGCTCAGATTGTAGCCGGTGATGTTGATGGCCCGGACGAGATAGCGAACAACCGACCCGCCTTCGCTGTCCAGATCGATGATGTTGATGCAGCAGGTGTCCTGCTCAATGGTCAGGGTACCCCCCAGCGGGAGCTCCATGACGTGGTTCAACAGGAGCCGGTTGACCCCGCCGTGCAGAACCAACAGCAGGGAGCGCCATGTCTGTTGCGCCACCAGCGACTCGAATGCTGGAATCACGCGTGCCGAGAAGTCGCTGAACAGTTCGCCCCCAATGAAGCGTGCACCGGGTTTTTCAGCATCGGCCAGGGGTTGGCAATGTGCTGGATCCAGGCTTCCAGATCCTCCGCATCGTGCCGCGCGCCACCCTGGATTTCCTCGAGCGGTTCTACTATTTCGAGCGCCGGGCCGTCGCGTCCGTTCAAGACGATGCCGGCGGTTTCGCGGGTGCGCGGCAAGCCGGAGCAGACGGCACGGTCGAATTCCACACCGGCGAGCAGTTCGGCCTGGCGGCGCGCCTGCTCGCGGCCGAACGTGGTCAGCGGGACGATGCGGGTGTCGTCCACCACGCTGCCGTCGTCGCGGATATAGGCGGCCTCACCATGGCGCATGAGATAGATACGGCGACGATCGGGCTCTTTGAACATCCTTGTCGTCCTATTGCTTGAGCCGGGTAGATACCGCGTTCACTCAGGCAACATGAATGCCTTAATCCTCTTTGTCTTTTTCACCCTTGCGCGCATCCTGCTTGCAATCTCGCTTGTCCTTTGCCGACAACTCCCTCTTCATCGCGGCACTCCTCCGGTCCTCACGGTCGTCGGAGCGGTCATCCTGACGTTCGTCGC
>PVMK01129498.1_pt1 | contig 17316 bp, 15 predicted proteins | sample 1853481 | NCBI WGS metagenome assembly PVMK01 (sample SAMN08533507, study PRJNA380276) | Marine sediment metagenome, whole genome shotgun sequencing project.
ATCGAAATTTCGTAAAAAAGAAAGGAGGGTTGCGGTAAAATAACCTCATCGGCCGGATTCAAGAAAACAGTTGCAAGCAACGCAATGATATCGTCAGACCCGTTTCCCAAAACAATGTTGCCGGGATCAATATTATATTTTTCAGCAATCGAATGGGTCAACTCGTAACCGCCGGCATCCGGATATCGATGCAGGTTTCCCAATACCTGATGAATGGCCGCAACAGCCATTGGCGAAGGGGCCGAGCGGGTTTTCATTGGAAGCCAGTTTGATGGAATTATCAATTCCATACTCCCGTTGAACCGCCTCAATCGGCTTACCGGGAACATAAGGGCTTAATCTTTGAGAGATAATCCGGGGAACGGTAAATTTCATTATCTTCCGCTTTTTCGGGTTGCGTGTTGCCTGTTTCGACGAGCTACTCGAGTCGATTTAGCTCGTCCTCGTACTCGTTCTCGTCCACTGTCCTCGACACCTTATCGAATAATGCTTTGTAAATTCCCGTTTTTCGATTACGAGGACGAGGATGACGACGAGTACGATTTCGAACAAAACATCATACCCGCATCTCGCCACCCGTAACTCGCAACGCGGACACGCGATCAAGCCATCTGCGCGCTTTTTTGCCTTCCTCGAGGGCCTTCATGTTGAGGGGAATCAGCTTTTCTTTATTCGCGAATTTGGCCTTTACCGATTCGCGCAGCAGTTCAAAGTCAACCACCTGGCTGCGACTGACGAATGCCGCCAGGGCTATGATATTGGCGATTTTAACATTTCCCAATTCCTTGGCAATTTCGATAATCGGAACTTTAACAACGTCCACATCATCCCGACCGGCATCAATCGATATTATGGAACTGTTGATAAAAATCGTGCCGCCGGATTTTACAGAAGGGGCGAATTTTTCAAGAGAAGGCCGATTCATGGCCACCAGGTGCTTTGGGTTTCGAATAATCGGAGAGCCGATAAGGCGGTCACTGATAACCACCGTACAATACGCCGTGCCTCCCCGCATTTCCGGCCCGTAAGACGGAATCCAGACCACTTCATAGCCCTGTTGCATGGCCGCCTGAGCCATAATCTGGCCCATTAACATAATTCCCTGGCCGCCGAATCCGGCAAATTGGACTTCGTTTTGCATTATCCCTCCCTCCTCAATGGACAGTAGGAAGTAAGCAGTAAATCGAGTAAGCACCTGAAGCCAGTTTTTTATCCTGGGCCACAGATCATCTTACACTGCATTCTACTTACGTTTCACCGTTACCTGCCTACTGCTTACTGTTTACTGCATACTGCTTACTGTTCACTCCGCACTGCTTTCTTCGGGTGTTTTGAACACGCCTAAAGAAAAATATGGAAGCATTTTTTCTTCAGCCCACTTGATCGCGTCCAGCGGGGTCATCCCCCAGTTTGTCGGACAGGTACTGACCAGTTCGACAAAACTGAAGCATGTCCTTTCGATTTGATAGGTAAAGGCCTTCTTGATCGCTTTTTTGGCTTTGTTGATATATTTAGGATTTAGCAGTGTCTGGCGGGTAATATAAGCCGGTGTCTCAAGTGCGGCCAGCATCTCCGACATTTTTATCGGCATCCCGGTATCCAGGATTTTGCGGCCAAAGGGTGAGGTGGTGGTCCGCTGTTCCGGCAGGGTTGTTGGTGCCATCTGCCCGCCGGTCATACCATAGACCGCATTATTGATAAAGATAACCGTAAACTTTTCTCCGCGGTTGGCGGCATGCACAATCTCACTCATGCCGATGCTGGCCAGATCCCCATCGCCCTGATAGGTAAATACGACCAGATCCGGCCGGACGCGCTTAATGCCGGTGGCCATCGCCGGCGCACGCCCATGGGCGGCCTCCTGAAAATCAAAGGTAAAATAATTATACATCAAAACGGCACAGCCCACCGGCGCAATTCCAACGGTTTTGCCGCGGATACCGAGTTCATCGATAACTTCGGCCACCAGCCGGTGAGCCACTCCGTGTGTACAGCCCGGGCAATAGTGGGTAATCGTATCGGCCAGGGCCTCGGGCTTCTGAAATGTTTTTCCCATTGATGTTCTCCTTGCTAACCTGAGAATTTAGTTCTTCAATCCCTCAATTTTTTGACTTCCTCAATCACCTCTTCCGGTGTGGGCACTTCACCGCCGCATTTGCCGTACCAGTGCACCGGTAGCTGACCCGCCACGCTGCGCTCGACATCTTCCACCATTTGCCCCATACACATTTCCACACACAATACCGCCCGGCAGTCTTGCTTGGCGGCCGCATCATAAATAGCGGTTTTAGGAAACGGAAACAACGTCTGGGGACGAATCATGCCGACTTCAAGGCCCTGACCCTTCAAATGATCAATGGCGGTGCGGCATACGCGGCTCATGGTACCGTAGCTGACAATGAGCACGCTGTAATCTTCATCCACATTGTAGGCCTCATAGCGTACCTCTTCCCGTTCCATTTGCTCATACTTGGCTTTTAACATCAAATTGTGGGAGTTGAGCTCCTCGGGGTCCAGATAGAGCGTTTTAACCAGGTTGCGCTGGTTGCTGTTTCGGTGGGCCATGCCGTTGGTGGCCCATTCATCTTTGTTAGTGGGTTCGGTTTTGAGTGATTCCGGAAATTCCACCGGTTCCATCATCTGTCCGATCAGCCCGTCCCCAAGAATCATGACCGGATTGCGGTATTTTTCGGTCAGCGCAAATGCGCCCATCATCATCTCAACGGCTTCCTGGACGCTGGCCGGTGCCATGACCAGCAGTTTATAGTCTCCATGCCCTCCCCCTTTTACCGATTGCATATAGTCAGCCTGGGAAGGAAGAATACCACCCAGTCCCGGCCCGCCGCGCATGATATTGACAAACACCGCCGGACACTGGGCCGCGGTGATATAGCTAATGCCTTCACTCATCAGACTGATGCCGGGGCTGGAAGAAGTCGTAAACACCCGCTCCCCGCAGGCCGCGGCACCAAAAATCATGTAGGATACCGCAACTTCGCTTTCACCCTGTAAAAACACACCGCCGACCTCCGGTAGCCGGCGGGAGAGATATTCAGCAACCTCAGATTGCGGCGTGATTGGATAGGCAAAATAATTCAAACATCCGGCCCGAATAGCGGCCTCGCCAATGGCTTCATTGCCTTTCATTAATACTTTCCCCATAATTTCCTCCAATTATTTTTTAAATGAATCTTGCCCCGCTTTGCGGGATGAAGCGTCTAATTTTATTACACCAAGGAGCTCCTCATGAAAATTAATGAGAATATGAAAGCCTCCGACTCGTGCAAAATTCATTTATTACCTGCCGCCTCTTTCTCAATTTCGCTGATGGTTATGGCGACATCCGGGCACATCGTGCAGCATAATGCACAAAAAATGCAATCCTCAGGACGCGCCTGATATGCCGGAAAATAGCCTTTGGTGTTCACTTCTTTCGAAATTTCCAGGACATTTTTAGGGCATATAGCTACGCACAAACCGCAGCCCTTACATCGATCTTTGTCAATTAAATGCTCATAAGCCATAAATCAGCGCTCCTTCACTCATTTTGCATACCGCATTTTATAATTTAAACTACATAAGCTATTTACATATTGAGAATTTACCACGAAGTTCACGAAGGACACAAAGTGAAAAATAAATAAAATCTTGCATTAATCTTCGTGCGCTTTGTGCTCTTTGTGGTGAATGAAATCAATAACTACTCTTTCGCCGACCTATAATAGCGCCGCATGCATTAAAGCGCAAGCGTCACTGCGCGGGATCCGGTTTCCCGAATGCAACGGGTTTTTGCCACGGCGGAACCAGTTGCCTTTCTATCATCAGTACCGGACAGGCAAATCGCCGGGAATCGACAACCGGCAACAATTCCCGAGAGACGGTAATAAACTCAAGCGGCAACCCGCTGTATTCGCACAAGCCATTAACAAAATCATAGCCGTCATAAATATCATCCGCAGTGGTTTCATCTATTAGATTCGCATTGCCGATAATACCGTCAACAGCCAGCTTGGAGGCCTGCTCGATCTGCTTGCGGACTTTGAGACAGCCTTCAACCGTTTCGGTAAAGGGTCTTAACGGATTGACAACCTGCAGAACTCTAAGGGGTTTTCCCTTAAGCTCATCCTCAAGTGTCGCCAGTATGGTCGCACCCACATCATCACCGCCGACATCCAGCAGCGTCAGCTGGCTGGGCTGGCGGATCATTCCGGCCACCTGCGGACTTAGAATCGGAAGATCGGCATGCAGATATTGCTCCGCTGGAAGTACGATTTCAACGCCCATTTCTGAAAGCGCACCTCTGGCTTCACGTGTTCGAAAATACGGATTCACCAGGTCAAGATCGGCGATACGAACGTCCATCCCGTCACGTTTACGGTGCACCGCCAGATTAATGGACACTTCGGTCTTACCGCTTCCGTAGTTCCCGACGATAACGACAACACCTGTCAGATTAATTTCCACCGATCATCAACACCATGGCCGGATTGGACCCCAAAGGCGCCCTCCGGCGTTAGTTTTTGTTCGTTATTAAAATTTGATGGTTGACAATGGAAAATAATTCATTTTATTCCTATTACCTGAATTTTAACTCCATTGGCGTTACAGTCTGAAAGTGGTTCATTTACGATAAATATAAGGTGACCCCCCCTTCGGGGCTGCCAAACCAAAAATAGCCTGGATATGTAAGAATTATTCCCTGTGATGTCAAGCTTTTTCACTTTTGATACGACTTGTATTATGATAAGAAAAAAGTGACTAAAATGATTACAAAAGCAAGTGAGCTAAATTTAAAAGTGATCTAAAATGCCTAAAGTTGAGGCATTCTGCCCGTCGAGAGCCTCCCGTCGAGAGCCTCTGGGTCGAACGACTGGGTCGAACGATCCATTTTATTTAAAAAGATGGAGCATGGCGACACCATAACTTTAGGCACTTTAGATCATTTTAGGCATACAAGGCATTTCAGGCATTATTTGGGGTTCTGAAGCCACCTTCAAGATAAGGAGTGCCCGTTGACAAAGGTGCAGACCGGACTGGAAAGATTTTTAGAAGCACCGCCCAAATGGGTGGCAAACACCCGTCTGGGGCTTTTGTGCAATCCGGCTTCTGTGGATCGGATGTTCAATCACGCACGTTTGCGGGTTCATCGCCGCTTGCCGGGCAAACTGACCGCCCTGTATTCCCCGCAACACGGATTTTTTGCCGAAAAACAGGACAACATGATCGAATCCGCAGATATGAAGGATCCAGATTTAAAAATACCGGTTTATAGCCTTTACGGAAAAACCCGTATCCCCACTGAAGAAATGTTTGACCCCATTGATGTGCTTTTGGTTGATCTACAGGATGTCGGTACCCGGGTCTACACGTTTATATATACATTATCCTACTGCCTTGAGGCCGCCGAAGCATTGCATAAAAAAGTGGTGGTTCTTGACCGTCCCAATCCGATTAACGGCTTAACCATAGAGGGTAACTGCCTCAAACCTGAGTGGCGTTCATTTGTCGGGCGCTTTCCGCTGCCCATGCGACATGGGCTAACCATCGGTGAACTGGCGCACCTTTTCAATGAGCACTTTGAGATTGGCTGTGACCTTGAGGTCATTCAAATGAAAGGCTGGCGGCGTTCGATGTTTTTCCGCCAAACGGAACTTCCATGGGTGCCACCCTCACCCAACCTTCCCAGTCCTGTTTCAACCATGGTTTATGCGGGCCAGGTCATATGGGAAGGGACCAATGTCTCCGAAGGCCGCGGGACAACCCAGCCCTTTGAGCTTTTTGGCGCTCCGTACATAAATCCAGAAAAAATTGTTGCCACCGTCGGCGCCGAATCGATCCCGGGCATTATCCTCAGGGAGGTTGTCTTTGAGCCCACCGCAAACAAATGGCAGGCCCACCCCTGCAAGGGGTTTCAGATTCATGTCACAGACCCGCATGAATTTCGACCGTATGAGACCGGTCTGCGGCTGCTTCAAGCCGTCATTCTGCATCACAAAGAAACGTTTAAATGGAAGCCGCCGCCCTATGAGTACGAAACAAGGCAACTTCCGATCGATCTGATTATCGGGGATGGCAAAATTCGCAGTCGCCTTGAAAATATGGAGCCCATCGAAACGATTATAGAATCCTGGCAAGCCGAACTTCATGAATTTTTTGAAATCAGCCGGACGTTTCATCTTTACAAATGATCAGAGGTCAGATGACAGAGGTCAGAAGTCAGATTTCAGAAAACAGAGGTCAGGTGTCAGACACCGGGTTCAAAGGTTCCAGGTTCAGCGTTCAGAGGTTACAAAAATGGTTTCAGGTGTCAGGTGTCAGAGGTCAGATGACAGCTGACAGAGGACAGCTGACAGAGAACATGCGTTATAAAATGGACTCGGCATTCAGTCTTCTGTTTTCTGTATTCTGACATCTGTTTTCTGACTTCTGTCCTCTGTCATCTGACAAATTGGGGAGAAACACAAGTGGGAACGGACAAACCGGAATGGAAGCGAATGCGCTTTAAAAAAAACAAGGTCTGGCTTGCAGTCGATCGTTCCGGAAAGCCGCTTGAAGAAAACGGCAAGGTCTTGATCAAATATCAACTGAATCAAACTCATGAATACTGGGTCCGCAAGAGCAATATAAAACCTCTCGATTCCGATCCGGTGACAAATCAACAGGCCGAAAACAACACGCCGGTGGCTCAAACCGGCGATAAGGAAGGAATTCTTATTTTTACGGACGGCGCTTCTTCCGGTAATCCGGGTCCGTCGGGTATCGGTGTGGTCCTGCGCTTTGGCAAACATGAAAAAGAAATATCAGAATATATCGGCCTGGCAACCAACAATATCGCAGAGCTTAAGGCAATTCAGGCGGGATTGCTGGCAATAAAAAAAACCGATCTTGCGGTGCAGATTTTCACAGACAGCCGGTATGCTTATGGGGTTCTGGCACTCGGCTGGAAAGCCAAAGCCAATAATGAAATGGTGCAATCGATAAAAAAAACGATGGAAAAGTTTAAAAATTTGAAGATCGTCAAGGTAAAAGGTCACGCCGGCGATGAAGGCAATGAACGGGCAGATTTCTTGGCGACATCCGCAATCAAACATTCCCCCAAAAAGTAAAGACCCCTGGTCAGGGGGCCAGGCTTTGATCGCAGACCCCAGAGGGGTGGTTTTTGCCGTTAGGTACCCCTGGCATGTGATTACAACAATCCGCCTCAGGCGGACTGATTCGGCCCGGAGGGCCACATTTTCAATGTTAGAATACATAGAGCCCGGCATGTCGGTATACCGGGCTCTATTAGAACCTATCTCATAGAACCTATCTCAAAAGCGGCTAATCCTTCTTCAGTGTTTCGATCTCGTCTTTGAGATCATCGATTTCTTTTTTATATTTTTCTACGTCTTCACCTTTCGCTTCACCTTCACCTTCACTACTTTCAGGGGGGGCTTCGGCATCTTCATCCGGTTTCCAGGTATCTTTGAGCTCGTCAAAGCCGAGATAAACAGCTAAAGCACCGCCCAGTAGAAGCATCGCAGGGACGATACCGGCCAAAACCATTAAAAACTGTCCCCACCAAATGACAAGGCCAATGAGGCCCAGTGCCGCTGCGATCGCGCCACCAATTAAAGTTTTCATATTCGCATTAACCTCCTTTCGCTTAAAACTTAAAATCAGTACAAAAAATGAGACTGGCTTTACAGAATGGATATTATAATATTATTAATATGATTCGCTTTGGGCGTCAAATAAAAACTAGCGTTTCGAATAAAATATTGCAAAGCATCATTTATTCTGTTAATTTTTAATTTTATAAAAATTTTAATACACTGACAGACTCCAGCATTCAATCCTCCGAAATCCATGTAAAATAAATCGGTCTTCACCTAAATTAGATCACTGTAATATTAAATTCGAAATCAAAGGCAGCAAGTGTTTAAAGAAAAAAAGGTGAATTTGAAAGCAGCAAAACACAGCCGGGGTTCGAGCAATTGGATCCATCGAGTGCTCAATGGAACCCACAACCATTATAGCTGCTACTTGCCGGAAAAGCTTGGTTGGCTGCCATCGTTCATCCTTAAGTTGTTCTATTCCGGTATCAAGACCCACAGAGATCAGACCACCGTACTGGAGCAAATTGAAGACGATAGGGTTATCGTTTACGCAACCAAATTTAAAAGCCATTTTGAATACCTGTTTTATTACAGCCGCTATCAGCAAAACAATCTCCCGTACCCGCAAATCGGTTTTGACTATCAAGTTTATTTCTGGCAGCCGATTTCCCGTCTAATTAAAATGATACTGGCGCACCTCGATTACTTTATTCACAAGCGCACGTTTCCCAACCCGTATAAAAGTGGTTATATTGGTCAGAGCCTGATAGAAGGCAAGGCCGGCATGCTTTCGCTGGTGAGCAAAAAAGGGTTTTATCGTCGCTTTGTCAAAGCCAAAACTGACCCCATTCAATACCTGATTGAATTGCAAAAAACGACCGAGCGTCCGGTATATATCATCCCGCAACTCATGTTTTTCAGCAAAAATCCCCATCGGTCGATTCCGACCCTGATCGATATTTTATTCGGTCCCGAGGACAAACCCGGCAGTTTCCGTCGTCTGTTTGCACTGTTCAAAAACCCGGACAAAGTCTTCTTTGAGGTATCCGAACCGGTGAACCTTAAAACCTATCTGCAAAATGAGTCTATTCGCAACCAACCGGTTGAGTATCAATCCCTGATGCTGAGGCGTAATTTACTGGTTCAGCTCAACCGCCACCGCCAAACGATTACCGGTCCGATCCTCAAAACCAGGCAGGAATTAAAGGAAAGTATTCTGACCAACCAGCGATTTCAGGAATTTATGGATAAATACTCCAAGACCCGGAACATTCCGATTCATGAAGTCCGTAAAAAAGCAGATGGATATATCGAAGAGATTGCCGCCGGCTATAACCCGGCTTATATCAAAATTTTTTCGGTCATCGTCGGATGGATTATTCACACCATGTTTGACGGAGTCACGGTCAATAATAATGCCCTGAATAAAATCAAACGGCTGGCTCTAAAAGGGCCGTTAGTTCTCATTCCCTGCCATAAAAGCCATATCGATTATCTGATCCTGTCCTACCTGTTGTATCATAATAATATGCCGGTTCCCCTGGTTGCAGCAGGAAAAAATTTATCATTTTGGCCCATGGGTCCGCTATTTCGCAGCGGCGGTGCATTTTTCATCCGACGGACATTCCGCGGTGCCGTCCTGTATTCAAAAGTCTTTGTTGAATATATCCATCGGCTGCTGGAAGAAGGATATACCATCGAACAGTTCATTGAAGGGGGCCGCAGCCGCACGGGCAAACTACTGATGCCCAAACTGGGTTTGCTTTCCATTCTGCTCAATGCGTATAAAAACGGGGCTTGTAAGGATATGATTATTGTGCCGATTTACATCGGCTATGACCGAGTTCTGGAGGAAACATCGTATTTGCAGGAACTCGAGGGCGGGAAAAAAGAACCCGAAACGCTTAAAGGTGTTCTCAAAGCCGGAAAGTTTTTAAAAAAGCGTTACGGCAAAATTTACATCCAATTTGACGACCCCATATCGATGAATGAATTGATTACAAAATTCGGAACACCCCTGGCGGAAATGGAGCCTAAAGAACAAAATGTTCTGTGCCGCAATCTCGGATACCGGATCATCAACGCGATCAACCGTTCTGCGGTCGTCACGGCCTACGGATTGGTCGCCGGTGCGATTTTGAACGGTGCCCGGGATCGGTTTTCATATAGCCAGATAATGTCGATTATCGAAACCTACTTGAACTATTTAGCGACACAGGACGCCAAACTAGCCGATACACTGGTGTTAGAGCACGTTCGTGCAATTGAACATGCACTGGATGCTTTTGTTCAAAGCAAGTTTATAGAACCGGTTTCAAAAGAAAAAGATATCCCGTATTCAAAAAGAAGCTATTTAATCAATGCCTCCAAACGACCGTTTCTGGAATACTACAAAAACAATTGTATTGCGTTTTTCATTCCGGCGGCTTTTACGGCGCTGGCGATCCTTGAAAAAGATGCTTTTCAATTTTCGGCTTCCGATCTGCATTCCCATTACAAATTCCTGCAAAATTTCTTTAAATTCGAATTTGCCTACGATATAGATAAACCATCCGAATTTTATGTACGCAAAAGCATTAAGGCCTTTATTGATGACGCAATTTTAATGCCTCACCAAACGATCCCCGACACCTATAATGTCACCTCATCCGGCTTTCGAAAACTTAGACTATACTCCATTTTTTTAAAAACTTACTTTGAATCCTACTGGATCGTATTAAACTTTTTTCAGAACAACGCTCAAGACTCAATGAATGCGAAAGACCGCCTGAAAAAAATCGCAAACAGCGCAAACCACATGTATAAACGGCACGAAATTGAGCGTCCGGAAGCGCTTTCCAAAGTCAGTTACCAAAATGCAGTCGATTATTTTACCAGCAAGGGCATAAAAGGATCCGACAGCACTGAAAAAATCGAACCCTACGCTGAAGCCATTCAAAAATCATTAAAGACGCTTCAAAATTAGATAGACCGGAAATATGAGAGCATTGATTCTGTCAGCGGGCCTGGGAACACGGCTGCGCCCTTACACAGACCACACCCCCAAACCCCTTTTCACAATTTCCGGCCGGCCCCTACTGGATATCACGATCAGCAAACTGATCGAAGCCGGCTGCGAGTCAATTATGATCAACACCCACCATCTGCATGCGCAAATTGAAGCGTTTATCGCCCAACAAACTTATGCCATCCCGATTGAAACCCGACACGAACCGCATATCCTTGGAACCGGCGGTGCAATCATAAATGTTAAAGATTTCTGGAATGATCAACCCTTTATGGTGATTAACGCCGACATTGTCACCACAATCGATTTCAGAGCGGTTTATGATTTCCACTGTCAGCACGTACACCCGGCAACCCTCGTGCTGGCAGACGACCCTGAATTTAACAGCGTTACAAGCGACGCCGATGGTTTTGTAACCGAATTTCATCAGCCTTCAGGTGCACCCGATAGGCTCACGGAATCTGCGTACACCTTTACCGGCATCCAGGTGCTGAATCCGGAAGTTCTAAAATTCATAGCAGCCGAGATGCCGGCGAGCAGTATTGATGCCTATACCCGTATGATCGCACAAGGGGAAAAAATAAAAGCGTATATCTCCCCCAATGCCTACTGGAAAGATATCGGTACCCCCGAGCGGTATAAGTTAGCCGTGTTTGAAACCCTAACACCCCGGACGTTTCAGCACGTCTTTCCCGACATACAAATCCGGGAAGCCAGCCGTGAGCATCTCAAAGGCGATGGCTCTGACCGGCAGTGGTATCGTTTAAAAATGGGCCAAAAATCGATGATTTTGGTTGATCACGGTATCAAGAAATCGGATCGGGTTGATGAGGCCGATGCATTCCTAAACATCGGTCGGCATCTTTTCAGCCGGAGCTTGCCGGTACCTCAGATCTATGAAGGGGATCCCTTTGCCGGATATGTGTTTCTGGAGGATCTTGGAAATCTTGAATTGCAAAGGGCGGTGCAACAAACCGATCATTTTGAAAAGGTAATCGGCCTGTATCAATCAGTGATTCATCTGCTGACGAAATTTTCCGCATCCGGTGTTGATCAATTCGACAGCGCCTGGAGCTACCAAACACCCCGTTACAGTAAAACACTGATTCTGGAAAAAGAATGCCGCTATTTTGTGGATGCTTTCTTAAATACATACCTGGATTTAAAAATTAAGTATGCGGATTTTAAAAAGGAATTTGAATTTCTGGCTGAAAATGCCTTGAAGCATGCGGTGCAGGGCCTTATGCATCGGGATTTTCAGTCCCGCAATATTATGATTAAAAATGATCAGATTTATTTTATCGATTTTCAAGGAGCTCGCATGGGCCCCATCCAATACGACCTGGCGTCGTTGCTGATTGATCCTTATGTCGATTTGCCGCAAGACATCCAAGCTCAGCTTCTCGCATATGCAGTAAAAAAACTGCAGGGGCAGATAAATCTGAATGCTGACAATTTCAAGCGCTGCTATCGGTATTGCTGTTTGACCCGCAACCTTCAGATTCTGGGGGCTTTTGGGCATTTAACCCGCGTCAAAGGAAAGGCGCATTTTGAAAAATATATCCCGGCAGCCGTCCGAACCCTCAGGCACAACCTTAAGAATCATGCAGACAAAAATTTACCAATGCTGAGTACCCTTACAGACACGATCATCGCGCACGATCAAATTAAAACACTTAATTTAGAGTTTTAGTTGTGAATTCTTTGCATTTTATGAAAAAACTTTTTGGTTCCGGCTTGTCCGGGTTAGGTAAAAATCCGGCATAACAGCCAAAGGAGGGAAAAATGAGTCTCGTAAAAGTAATGGTCAACGGAATTCCCGGCAACATGGCCGTAAATGTCGCCCGGCATATTTCAGCCGACGACCGTTTTGAGCTTGTGCCCTGTTCTCTGACCGGTCCGGAAATCCAGGCGGCCGAGCACAAAAACGAAACGATCTCCATCCGGCTGATCAAACCGGAGGAGAGGGAGCAGGTCATTGAAGACTTAAAGCAAAAAGAGGGGGCTTTTCTCAGTGTTGATTATACCCATCCCTCGGCGATAAACGCCAATGCTGAGTTTTATTGCAAATACCAATTGCCGTTTGTCATGGGCACCACCGGCGGAGATCGTCATGACCTTGAAGCGTGCGTGCGGGCATCATCAATTTCGGCTGTTATTGCGCCGAATATGGCTAAACAAATTGTCGGATTTCAAGCCATGATGGAATATGCAGCCCAAACCTTTCCTGATCTTTTCAAGGGCTATTCTCTGGAAATTAAAGAAAGCCATCAAAAAGGAAAGGCCGACACCAGCGGTACGGCGAAAGCCATGGTTCGATATTTCAATCAAATGGGTTTAAGCTTTGGTGAGGATCAAATTGTTAAAGAGCGGGACCCCCAAATTCAAACCGCCCAATGGGGCATTCCGCAGGAATACCTTGCCGGTCATGGCTGGCATACCTACCGCTTGATTTCAGGCGATAAAACCGTTCGCTTTGAATTTACCCACAACGTCAACGGCCGTGACGTCTATGCCCGGGGCACCTTAGACGCGGTGCTGTATTTAAAGGCCAGAGTCGGCGAGGGTGCTCAAGGAAAAGTTTACACGATGATTGATGTATTGAAAAATGGATGAAAACATTGTCAACTATCCGGCCTCGCAAATCTATCATCTGAAAGAAAGCCCCGGCCAGATGGAAACCCTTCTATCGCATCTGGCTGCCGTAATCCGCGGATTTGGTCGATTGGGACGTCAATCAGATACGTCTGTGCTGGATGAAGTTAAAATACGGCAGGATCAATTTATGGGTTTGCACCCAGACATGCGTTATCAGACACTGGTCAGACGCGTGATGGTCTTAATCGATTCATCAAAGGCCGCCATTAGCTCCCGCATCGGGTAAAGAATCCTGGCCGAGGGTCAGGCACTGATCTCAGACCCCAGTGGGTGATGCTTGCCGTTAGGTAACCAATGGAATAATGGAATGGTGGAAAAATGGAATATTGGGTATGAAAAGCGGATGATGTCCTAATTTTACTTTCTGATGATGGCCATTTATATGAAATTAGATCTCATTCCGCCAAACCCATTCTTCCAACATTCCAATGTTCCATTATTCCAATGGCGATGCGGAGCTGAATTGCACTGAAGGTTTAATTTTACTGTAAGCAGTGGATATGCCGGTTTTAGCTGTTTTCGATTACTTTGTAGGCTTTTTTTAGGGCCCGATCCATATTTTCATGTTGCGTGCCGCCGGCCTGGGCCATATCCGGCCGCCCCCCACCGCTGCCCCCCACGGTTGCGGCGATTTGTTTAATCACATTTCCGGCATGAAAGCGATGGGTTAGATCTTTGGTCACCCCCACGATCAAAAACGCTTTTGGGCCGTTAACACTTCCCAGCACAACGATCCCGGATTTAATCTTTTCTTTGAGTCTGTCCGCCAGATCTCTGAGCGCAGCAGGATTATCCACCGTTACCTTTTGGATCAAAACCTTGGTATTGTTGATCGTTTGAATGGCTTCGCCGTCGACTTCAGCCGAGTCGGTGGCCATTTTGGCCTTGAGATGATCAATCTCTTTTTCGAGCGCTTTTAAATCACTTAACATCTTTTTGATTTTAGACGCCACGGCGTCCGGCTTTTCTTTGACCAGATGAGCGCTGTCCGCCAGCAGCCTGGACGTCTTCTGAACATATTCAACTGCGCCTTCGCCCGTTAAAGCTTCGATACGTCGGACACCGGAGGCGATACTGGATTCGCTGACAATTTTAAAAAGGCCGATATCACCGGTTTTGCCGGTATGCGTCCCGCCGCAAAGCTCTTTGCTGAAATCGGATAGAGAAACGACCCGGACACGATCGCCGTACTTTTCTTCAAAAAGCGCCGTGGCCCCTGATTTAAAAGCCGCTTCGGCTTCCATCTCTTCCGTGTGCGTGGGAACGTTCTCGCGGATTCGGCGATTGACACGGGTTTCGATTTCCGCAAGGGTTTCAGGGTCTACCTGGGAAAAGTGGGTAAAATCAAAGCGCAATCGGTCCGGCGCAACCAGCGAACCGGCCTGTTTGACATGCGCTCCGACAACCTCGCGCAAAACGGCATGCAGAATGTGAGTGGCCGTATGTTTTATGTTGATTATTCCGCGTTCGCCGACATCTACACGAAGCGTCACTTTTTGGCCTTTTTTTATTTTTCCGGCGATTACATTTCCTTTATGGATGACAAGCCCGGTGGGATCCTTGATCGTATCCACCACTTCCATTTCAAAATGCTTAGCGGTAATTTTACCGGAGTCACCGACCTGCCCGCCGGACTCCGCATAGAACGGTGTTTCATCGGTAACCAGTTCAACGGATTGGCCTGCAGCGGCTTCAGAAATTTCATTGTCCCCTGCAACGATGAGCTTGACTTTGGATTCGGTGGTAAGCATCTCGTAACCCCGAAACTCCGGTTTGAATCCCCGGGCCGACAATTTTTTATAAGCATCGCTGATGCTCGCAAAGGTGGCCACGGACCGGGATCGGGCACGCTGCGCGTCCATGGCGTTGTCAAATCCTTCCAAATCGAGACTCATGTTTTCATCCCGAACCACATCCCGGACGATATCCACCGGAAAACCAAAGGTGTCATAGAGTTTGAAAATGACATCACCGGGCACCCGGGTTTCACCCTTGGCCTTGATCTCAGACAGCGTATCGTTTAACAGCTTCAAACCCGTGTCCAGAGTCTCAAGGAATCGCACCTCTTCGTTCTCGATGATGTTGGTGATAAAGGCAGCGGCCTCGGAAAGTTCGGGATAGGCAGGCTTCATAATATCAAACACCACCCCTGCGGTTTTATGCAGAAACGGCCGATTCAGGCCGATATTGCGCCCGTAGCGAATGGCCCGGCGCAAAATGCGGCGCAGCACATACCCCCGGCCCTCATTGGAGGGCATAATGCCATCACCGATCAGAAAGGCGGCCGCCCGGCTGTGATCCGCAATGACCTTCATGGCCACATCGGTTCCCCGGGATTCACCGAATCGCCGTTGCGCCAGGTTCTCCGTCTGCTGAATGATGGGCAGGATGAGGTCCGTATCATAATTGGTCGGCACGTCCTGAATGATCGAAACGAGGCGTTCAAGCCCCAGGCCGGTGTCGATGCTGGGTTTGGGCAGCGGCGTCATCTTCCCGGAGGCATCACGATTAAATTGCATAAACACCAGGTTCCAGATCTCCAGATAGCGATCGCACTCACAACCCACCGCACAATCCGGTTGGCCACATCCATATTGTTCGCCGCGGTCGATAAGAATTTCCGAACAGGGACCGCAGGGGCCGGTATCTCCCATAGACCAGAAGTTGTCTTCTTCGCCAAATCTTACAATGCGGTCATCCGGCAGGCCGATGTTTTTTCGCCATAGCTCGTAAGCTTCATCGTCATCAAGGTAAATGGAACCGTACAATTTATCTCCCGGCAGCCCATAACCATTGGTTAACAAATCCCAGGCAAATTCAATGGCACCCTCTTTAAAATAATCTCCAAAGGAAAAGTTGCCCAGCATCTCAAAAAAGGTATGATGTCGCGCGGTATAACCGACATTTTCAAGATCGTTGTGCTTGCCCCCGGCACGCACACATTTCTGAGACGTTGTTGCCCTTACATATCCTCTTTTGTCTTCACCGAGGAATACCCGTTTAAACTGCACCATTCCTGCATTGATAAACAGCAAAGTGGGATCATCCTGAGGCACCAGTGATGAACTGCGAACAATCCGGTGATGATGCTTTTCAAAATAGTTTAAAAATTGGGTGCGAACGTCAGTACCCGTCATTGATATCTCCAATTCAGTCCTTTTTCTCCTGGGTGTTCTCAGTTTCCGCTTTGGCCGCACCGGAAAGCCCCAGTGCCTCTCTGGCTTTAAGGTACATGGTTTCGTAAAGGTCGGGATTGTCTTTCAGAAATTTTTTGACATTCTCCCGCCCCTGCCCAATGCGTTCGCCGCATGGGAGTACCAGGACCCGCTTTTGTCGATAATGCCGGCTTCAACGCCCACGTCAATTAAATCCCCGGGTCTTGAAATGCCTCCCCGTACATGATGTCAAACTCAGCCTCGGTAAATGGCGGTGCCATTTTGTTTTTGACCACCCGAACCCGCGTGCGGTTTCCGACAACCTCCTGCCCGTCTTTGATCTGTCCGATTCGCCGGATGTCGAGCCTGACGGAGGAATAAAATTTCAGCGCATTGCCGCCGGTGGTGGTTTCGGGGTTTCCGAACACCACGCCGATTTTCATCCGGATCTGATTGATAAAAACAACCGAAGTCTTGGTTTTACTGATGGTACCGGCTAGCTTGCGCAGCGCCTGCGACATCAGCCGGGCTTGAAGGCCCATATGGGAGTCTCCCATTTCACCTTCAATTTCAGCCCGCGGCACCAACGCGGCCACCGAGTCAATCACCAGGATGTCAACGGCGCCGCTTCTCACCAGCATATCGGTAATTTCAAGTGCCTGTTCGCCGGTATCCGGCTGGGCAACGAGCAGATCGTCGCAATTGACCCCGAGTTTTTTGGCATACACGGTATCAAGCGCATGTTCCGCATCGATAAAGGCGGCAATGCCGTCTTTCTTCTGGGCTTCGGCCACCGCATGAAGCGCAAGCGTGGTTTTGCCGGAAGCCTCGGGGCCGTAAATTTCAATAACTCTTCCCCGGGGCAACCCGCCGATTCCCAGCGCCTTATCAAGGGCAA
>PVMK01120368.1_pt1 | contig 17314 bp, 21 predicted proteins | sample 1853481 | NCBI WGS metagenome assembly PVMK01 (sample SAMN08533507, study PRJNA380276) | Marine sediment metagenome, whole genome shotgun sequencing project.
TAGCTTTACCAATAATTAATGAAAAGTTGCCTAATGTGCCTATAATATATTCTTCCTTTTTAGCCTCATTTATCATGCTCCATGCCATCTGAGGCCGAATTAATTTTTCTTTTGGGTCTACGAATAATTGACTAAGTAAATTGTTTAGTTTTTGAGTCTTGGCGTCTTTTTCAGACTCTTTCACACCTTGAGCTATTGACTCTTTTTTTTCATTAATCATAACCTATGATATTAAGTTGGTTGATTCATTATAAAATATGTTTGGGCATTTTTCGAGAAGCTGAATATATTTGTCGAGGGCATGTAAAGGAGCGGTCAGTTCAACTATATAAAAATGAACTTTCACCTGTTCTTCAGCTATTTTTAATTGATGTTCTAATATTCTAACACCAATCGTATCAACTTGCTCAATTATTCCTCTAACTGTAACTACCAGTTCCTTTGTACCAAGAATAGCATGGCATAATTTTTCTGATGCCATAACTCTATTTTTTTAAAGGTTTTAATGCTTCCATTAACTCACTGCGCTTGTAGTATCTCCTATTGGCTATGCCATAGGCTTTTACTTTCCCTTTGTTGGTCCAGTGCCAAAGGGTGCTCGAGTCGATTTGAAGATACTCACAAGTCTCTTTGCGAGTTAATAGCTCGTCATCAGCTTCTTGCTTTAGTAGGTCTTTTTGTTTAACGTCAGCAAAAAGTGAACTTTTAAAGGGTTAAATCTAGGAGATAGATTTAATATATTTAATAACCCTTAAAAGTAACAGAAATGTCAAAAAAGAAAAGTGCCAGTTCCTTAATTAGTGAGTTAAAAAGGAAAACAAGAAGAAACTACAATTCAGAAGAAAAGATCAGAATCATCATTGAAGGTATGCGTGGAGAAACAACCATTGCCGAGTTATGTCGAAAAGAAGGAATATCTCAGGGCTTATATTACAAATGGAGTAAAGATTTTATGGAAGCTGGTAAGAAGCGATTAACCGGTGATACTATGCGTGAAGCTAATACCTCTGAAGTAAAAGATTTAAAAGATGAGAACCGTTCTCTGAAGGAACTGGTTGCAGAACTTTCGTTGAAGAATCGAGACTTGAAAAAAAACTTAAATGGAGAAGATTAAAACGAAAGAAATACATGCATTACAGTCAAAGAGAAAAGTATGAGATTATTCGTTTGGTAGAACAATCTGATTTGGGAGTCATCAGAACCTTGAAACAGCTCAAAGTCAATAAGACTACATTTTATAATTGGTATAAGACTTATTTGGAACATGGGTATGATGGACTTAAAAGGAAGCAATCAGGGAGAAAATACAGTTGGAATAGAATCAATGAAGCTGACCGAGATAAAGTAGTTGAAATAGCCTTAGAAAAGCCTGAACTATCCTCCAGAGAGCTCGCTTGGCACATTACGGACACTTATAGTTATTATGTTAGTGAATCAAGTGTTTATCGTATTTTAAAGGCTAATGGACTCATTACAACACCCTCGTTTAGAGTGATGAGTGCGTCTGATAGTTTTTATGATAAAACTACCTCTGTAAATCAAATGTGGCAAACTGATTTTACCTATTTTAAGATCTATGGATGGGGTTGGTATTATCTATCAACGATTTTGGATGATTACAGCCGTTTTATTGTGAGTTGGGAGTTGTGTTCTTCAATGAAAGCAGCAGATGTAAAAAGCACCATAGATAAAGCTTTACTTAGTACATATATGCCCCAGAACAGATTTCCTAAATTACTATCAGATAATGGTTCGTGTTATATCTCAAATGAACTTGCTGAATATTTACATGAAAGAAATATTCAACATATAAGAGGAAGACCATTACATCCACAGACTCAAGGAAAAATTGAAAGATATCACCGTTCAATGAAAAACGTAGTCAAGTTGGATAATTACTTCAGCCCAGGTCAGCTTGAAGTTAAAATGGAAGAATTTGTAAAATATTACAATTATCAAAGATATCATGAATCATTACAGAACCTGACCCCAGCCGAAGTTTATTTTGGTAATGGAGAAAAAAAATTAAAACAAAGAAAAATGACTAAACATCGAACATTAAATGAAAGAAAAAAACAGTTCCAAAAAATCATTTAACTTTGTGAAAGTACTCTCTTATTTTTTAACCTGAAAAGTTCACTTTAGGTTGAAGACGTACAATTCTGTTGGGACTCACCATTCATATCATTGCTAATATGGTACTTAAAACCTTTCCTTCTAATAGTTTTACATTAATTGAACTACAAGAGTATCTTTCAAATGAATCAGGTACTTGGGCCATTGTACACGGAATGAGATATGTAGCCATTGTTTGCATCATTATTTTTTCTGCAGGTCTATACATGAAAACAAGTCGTAACAACTCATTATCAAAGGGATGGGGCATTGTAGGGTTACTTGGTTCAGCACTAATGATGTCTAATCTAATGATTACAAATGGGATTGAGATATTAGCTTTTTTTGATTTCAATCGTCTAGCTGAACAAGAGGAACTCTTCTGGCTTCTTTTCAATCTTACACGTGTCTTATTTACCACAGAAACTGTGGCATGGTCAATATTGATTTTAGGTTTTAGTATGGCCGGATGGTTTTCGGCAACTATTCCTAAATGGATTGTTATTTTAGGTTTGCTTAGCGCCTTACTCTGTTTGTTATCAGCAATTTTTATTGTCAATATACTTAATGGTGGCTGGGCATCAATACTAGGGGAAGTAGGATCACTTGCAGGATTGTTATGGTTTATATGTACAGGATTATATATGTTATGGAAAAGAACTCATTAGGATGAATTATTTTTCAATTAGGAGTGAATCTTAATATTTTCATCCTTACTTCATCCAATATCAGGTTCTAGTCAATCAAAACATTATATTGACAAGAAGTTAGTCGCTCAATACTAATAACAGCTAACCTTCCTGCTGAAAAGTCGTTTTAATGCTTTTTAGCTCTTGTTATATGCTTTTCTTTATTCTTAACGAAAATTAATTTGTGTCTGCTTTTTGGATTCTCTCGCTGTTCTATTTCAAAATTACCAGTGGATTTTATCAATGGAGTTAGTTTTTCAAAACCATAATTTCTGGAATCAAAGTTGGGTTGTTTTTTCTGTAATAAACTTCCAACATCTCCAAGAAACGCCCATCCTTCCTCATCTGATAAATCGTTAATCGTAGCGGAAATGAGCTTTATTTCTTTCTTAGTTATATTGTCTACTGCTAATTCAGTGATTTCCTTATTTTCAATTTTTTCCTCCGTTTGTTTCTTTAAGATTTCGATATATATAAACTTGTCACATGCTACAATAAAAGGATTAGGGGTCTTTTTTTCACCAATACCAATTACTTGCATACCTGCTTCCCTCAATCTTGTAGCTAATCGTGTAAAATCGCTATCACTTGAAACAAGACAGAAACCATTAACCTTGCCACTATAAAGAATATCCATTGCATCAATAATCATGGCCGAGTCTGTGGCGTTTTTACCAGTTGTGTATCCATATTGTTGAATAGGTGTTATAGCATTTTCAAGAAGAAGGTTTTTCCACTTTGTCAAACCAGGTCTAGTCCAATCACCATAAATTCTTTTGATTGTAGGATTACCATATTTGGCTATTTCTTCCATCATTTCTTTTACATGAGCTGATGGTATATTATCGCCATCTATTAAAACGGCCATGTTTAAATTTATATTCATTCAGATTTTTTATTTGTCAATTGCATATAACTAGCTAATATAGTCAATATAGTGTTTATTTTCTTATATATCTATTGTATGTATCCCTTTTGGCATATGACTTTTGATTTAAAAATTACATCAACTAAACGCTTAATTTTCGAAAAAAAGTTTCTTTGCTTGAGTATAATTATTTCAATCAAATACAACACTTTCGTAAGAGTGAAATAATTATAAAAGGATAATCGTTTTTAGATTAATAACTGCATAGTATCCTTTCAAGGATTTCTAATCAATAAATCTACAGATTCATTCCATATCATTAACTGATAAATATCAATGTGTGGTATATAATTTAATCACTCAACATAACAGGCATAACCAGCATCATTATCTACCTCCCCTTTTCTCATTATTAAACTAATTAAAAATAGAAAAATAGTTTTTTGAGTAAAAATATTGTAAGGTATAATATTAATAAGACAAAATATACTCCATTTTAAAACCTCATTTCTCTCATTGTCAATCCCATCCATCCCTATACTTTTACCAATCAATCATAAAACTATGAGAGAATTAAGATTTGATATGTTAAACAACAGATTTACAAATCACAAAAGCCTCTTATAATAGAGCTTTTGACTGAAAACTTCTATTTTTTAATACCTTGTGCAACAATTACTATTGTTAGCTGCTTTTTATTACCCAATCTACTATTATTCCTATTAATGCTACCGTTATTATAAATGTTATCATTCCTAACATATAGCTTATAAATCCTTTTAAATAGTTCATTTTTATTTTTTTGCCAAAAAATTGTCCAATCCCCCAAGAGCTATAAAGTATTCCTATGTTCACTCCAAATTGCATTACTGGATAATTACTTAAACCCGCGATTATTCCAAAAAGTGAATATATAAGCATTGAAATTCCGATTATAAAACATAATAATATGTAAATTTCATAATAGTTATATTCATGTTTTTTAAAGAGAATCTTAATCCATAATGCAATAAAGACTGCCATTAGAATGTTGGTATATCCATAATTATTGGTAATCCAAGAAAATATATTTCCAATTGTGGGATATTTCCGAAAATTAAAATTTACATATCCATCTTCAAAATTGAATGTTTGCTGTATAATTGTGTAAAGTAGTGAACAAATTATGAGGAATACTATTGGTTTAACAAGTCTATTTCTATCTTCATGAATAAATATTTTAACACTTAAACCAGGTCTTAATAATACCTCTCTAATAGTAAAGAGTATGCCTTTGTTAAAATTTAACTCACTTCCAATTTCAGATAGTATATAGTGATGATTTATTCTCTTTATTTTTTGAGATTGTCCGCAAATAGAACAAAAATGACCGAATAATTCACTGTTGCAGGATTTACATTTTTCTTTATGCTCTTGATTTGACATTTCGTCTATATTTCGCTTTAAATTGTAGCTAACGTGTTTGTATATTGTTTGTTGCGTGGTTTAAGCACCTAATTTAGTAAATTAAAAACTGAAAAGAAAATCCGCGAGGATTTTCGTAAGTAGGCTAGAACCAAGCAATAAAATATATGATTAGCTCTACTTATCATGCATCATCAGAATAATCATTTTCCACACCCCCAATTATTAAACCTAAAAAAATATTTTCTTATTTATTCAATAGTAAAATAGAATTTTAATTGATAAAAATATAGGGTGTCTATTATTATAAATAAGAACATCGAACTTTAATCCCTCATTTCTCCCATTATCTCTCCTCCCCATCCCTATCTTTTTACCAAACAATCATAAAACTATGAGAGACTTAAGCTTTGATATGTTAAACATGAAGTTATAATAGAAGCCCTTATATTTTGTAGGAACAACAGATTAAAAATCACAAAGCCTCTTATAATAGAGCTTTTGACTTAAAATTTCTATTTTTTAATGCCTTGTGCAACGATTACCGTTGTTGTGTTTTCGTGCTTTTCCAACTATCAAATACAATCAGTGTTAAATACTCATTCCAACATAATTTCTTTAGACAAGATTTTTACCTCTCTAAGCAAAAGTGGTAAAGCAGGATACATCATTTGTCTGTGATTGGAGCCATCTAATTCATAAATTCGAACACGTTTATGTCCAGCAACCTTCATCATTCGCATCATATATGCATTCTCCTCATATCTGCCCAACATCTCAAGTTCTCTATCTCCTGTAAGAATTAATAGTGGTGGTGCATCTGCTCTTACATAAAACAATGGAGCCATCCTATCTATAATTGGCTGTTCTCCTGGAATTCCTCTTTCTTTACGAACAGTAAAATGCGTTATAGCATGTCCAGAAAATGGAATTAATCCAGCAATTTTATTTGCATCAATATCATGAGCTATCAAATATTTTTTATCTAACCCTACCATATAAGTGAGGTATCCACCTGCTGACATTCCTGATACAAATATCAGAGAAGGATTACCACCATATTTTTCAATATTTTTAAATGCCCAAGCTGTTGCGGCTGCTGCATCCTTAATACACTCCGAACTTTTTACATTTGGTGACAACCTATACTCAACACCAACAACTGCAACTCCTTTGTTTTTAAGATATTCTGGTATTTCACGCTTCCCATAAGTTAAACCACCTCCATGAAACCACACTATTGTTGGGAAATTTTCAATATTTGTAGGATAATAAAAGTCAACTACACACATCTGCTGCATATACTCATCACCCTTCATTATATCTGTGTCGTAATAATGAATTGAAGTTTCTGTTTTGTAATTATTTTTTTCTTGAGCGAAAACACTAGACATTAATAATGTAAGTGTGAAAACTATTGTTATTCTTAAGTTCATAATTTACTCTAAATGATTTTTATAAAAGTATTGTTTTCGGCACAATCCATTGTTCTGCATGAAACACAACTATTGTGTATAGTTAATTTGATTATATATTCTTATAGGCACTATTCTCCCAAAGCCTTGTCATTACTGACTTTTGACTCAAATTTATAATCAAAATGGCATTTGATTTTTGCAAGAGATTAATTTTTGTATTTCAATTAACCCTCATCATACTACTAATGCACATTATTTTATTTAGCTAAATATAAGAAATATTTTCAATGCTTTCATTTACGAAGTATTCAACTTAAAAGAGATTGTAGTACTGATAATATGAATTGGGCACTTAAGAAGGTTGTTTAACTATAGTGCATATTGCGCCATGACTTAAAAGTAATTTACATAAGTTAGTTTATCATTTATATTTGAAGTTGGTTTTAAGCTTGAATATTTGGTTTAGGTTGTCTAGCCTTAAAATCAATAATACGGAGCTAAGACGCTCTGATTTGGGTCAGAAAATTCAAGTGTTTGTTAGGTATTCAAAATTATGTACAAAAGTTGTGCAGCTATCTAAAGTGCTTTACTATAAATAGGACAAACCAAAGCATGATAACAGGAATGGCAACAGTAAATCACTTCAATATATTTTGATGCTCTGTTACAGAAGTCCGCTTACTCTACAACAATCTCATCAATTAGAATACTGGCCGGTCGACCCGAACCGGGGTGCCATTCCGGGGTATTGCCATAAGTATGGGCTTTAACCTTTACGTACCTGGCTTGCTGGGGTTCAAAATCTGCAATGAAATCCCGGTGAATACCCCCGTATTGTGTTATGGGTGAAATATTATCAATATTTCCGACCTGTTTGAAATCCACACCGTTTTCGGAAATAAAATATTCCACTTTCACTGGAAACAACCTGAGCCAGGCAGCAAACTGATAATAGGCCGATTCTATTCTTCTTACCGATTGTGTTTTTTCCAAATCAATGATAACTTCCAGATTCTTCCCGGCACAACTTAACCAGTTGTATCCGTAATCTGAACAGCCCCGTTTTCCATCTGTAAGCATCTCTCCTGCATTATCCGTTATTGCAGAGGTGTCAGGACTTATGAAAGTAACGTTTTTCCTATATGCCAAATGTTCTTTCATCCCAAGCGAAAACAAACGATAAGTGGAGGATCTATATTCTTCAGGCGGTGTGCTCCATTCCTTAACTCGGGTTACTCCTTCCCGAATAAGTAAATCGGTAAATGGATCAAGTAATGACCGGAATATGGGCTTTACTTCCCAATTCCCATTTACTTTTTGAAAAATTCCCCGTTCTCCGGTATACTCATATTTGGCCTGTTCCAAAATTGCATAACTAACTGGTAATCGAGCTACACGAACCCTCTCAAGCAGTTCAGTAGAATCTTTCGCCATTAATTCAGCCTCATCAAACAAGGCCTCATAGCGGTCTAACAACTCTGGGGTAAGGTAACTTGTTGAAGCCTCGATCGGGCTTCCAAAAATTCGCAATGGCGCATCGGAACTTTTTAATGCAGCCGTCATATCATCAATATAATGGCGGATTGCTTGCCATGCTTCTCCATAATATCCCAGCAGAAAATCATTCATCAGTGCATCCACATCCAGATCAGGATCCCACATTAGTTTTGAGATCATGTAAGTACGAAGTTCGGCGAATTCCCCACCTACTTCCCTGTTTCCCTGTTCAAACATAGCGGTCACACCATGCCTGACGAAGAACTGAAGATTCGGCTGCAGTACGTGTAAATTCGGAAAAGGACTGATTAGGTTTGGGAATTGAATGACATAGTCCCAAACAATAATATCATTTGATATTTTACCCCAGTCTTCTACATCATGCATAAAGGCCACACTAGATGCATCCTGATCGATAGGTTCATCCCTGGGCACTTCAATGCTACATAACATAATATTCACGTTTTCATTGGGACGTAGGGTCTTAGGTGCCTTACGGCCATATTCATAGGCAAGGGTTGAAATAACCTTATCAGGGAATTGTTCCGCTACTTTGTTCGTAAATTGAATAATCGTACCGGAAGGAGAACCTTCTCTTTCATCAACAACACGGCATTTTTCGCATTGGCAATAATTGCGATTGTCATTTTGGCTCACCGACCAGTATTTGGCATCCGGATTCCTGGCTATCTCTTTCCTGAGGTTTTGAATGGTGATCTCAAGTACCTCAGTATTTGTCAGGCAAAGTTGTGTTGGAATGCGTTTACCATCAATTTCAGAATAATATTCCGGATGTTTTTTAAAATATGTTTCCGGAGGCACCAGCCTGTTAAAGGTATGCACCCATAAGCCCCAATCCGGCCTTCCTCCATTTTCATCGTGGCTGAGTTTGTGCCAATCCACATACTCTGCATCCCATGAAACCTTGTAGCTGATGGTCCGGTATTCAATCGCAGGAACCTGGAGATCATTGATCTCACCCAGTTCAATTCGTTTTTGTTCAGGAATGATTTTTACTTTCGGGCTGTACATCCGGCACCCGAGGTATTTTTCGAGGAATGTATAAACACCATAAAGCGTTCCCTTTTTATTTCCCCCTGCAATAATGAGCCGTTTATTATCCGTCTTAATCAGAAAGCCATCCTGCTTCAGGTCATTAAGATTGATACCAATACTCAACTCATCAAGACGTTCATTTTGACCAAGAACAATTTCATAATCACTTTTTGATTTATCAGCCTGGATAATTGGAAGGGCAGTCCCTGAAATTTGAAGTAAATAATCCTGCAGGACTTTTGATGCTTTCAACTCATGGGGTGTCGGAGCTGAAGGTATAACAATCCTGTATGATGATGGTTGGTCCTCTTCCGTGATAACAATATTCGAAGACAAGGTAATGTCTTCTTTCTTCTTACTCTTTTTCTTCTTCTTTTGAGCAGAAAGGGGTGTCACCGGTATACAAAAGCCAACAAGTAACAATAATATAATCAGTCGTAAAATCTTAGATGATTGACAGGTGGTGGTATCCATAATAATTCAGTTTTAGAGAATGTTTAACAGTCGTTCACAAATTTTCCTATAAAATTTAATCATTGGTTTTCTTTGTCTTGATAAAGGCTAACGGTTTGTCTATGAGTAGTGGCAATAAAATAGCACCACTTTTCGGTTAAGCACAAAATACAAAAAAAAACAAACTTTGGGGTTTGCACTTTCTTAGCCATTACTTATACATTTTGTTAGCAACTGTTATATTTCTTTTTTATCCCCATTTGCAAAAACTCTGTAGTATTTATTTCCTTCAATAAGCAAACCTTCTGATTTTCCATTTGGCCAATTTTTCTGATAATCTTTTGGATGCTTAACATCAATACCTATTACTTTTCCTTTAAAATGCTTTTTTACTTTTGATTGCAATGTATGTCCTACAACAATAGATTTAGCATTGAATTTATCAGCCCCTTTTCTACGTCACCTTGTGTTAAATCATCTTTAAAATAACCTCTATACCAACAAATTCCTGTTTTTGTAGACATTAGTAACTGCTCAATCGTTTTCTCTTTTTTTGGATAGTAAGGATTGTAATAATTGCTTTGTATAACTTGATTGATTTCATCTAAACTTAATTTGGAATCTGCAACATCAGGATGTATTCCACCGTGAGCAAAAAGATTTCCGTTGATGAGTTCTAATGCGTTTTTACTTGACATCCATTTACCTAAAAATGAATTCGAATTATACAATTCACTTTGTACTATTCCTAAAATATTGCCTAAGAAGGAAATGGGGTTATTTTTCCATGTTTGCCAGTCTTGCAATATCTGTTTATTGGCCAATAGTAAATCTCTCTGCTATCTATTTAGCTAAAAATGATATTAATTTAAATGCAGATAAATATGTTTCTTTTTCGATAATCCTGCCTATCCTATCTATTTATGGTTTATGTGGAATGATGTATTTATATAAAAATCGACAGGAACTGATGAAATAAAATTTTATGTAGATGAAAAAATCAGTAAAGATTTTATCCATTTTCCTTCTTCTCTTTATTGGCTTATCAGCCATTGGTGGTGGTGGAATGTTAATATATGACCGTACTGGGAACTTTATGAAATTCCCTCTAGATTTACTTGATCAAACACCATTTAATAATTATTTGATTCCAGGAATAATACTATTTTTTTCGTCAGTATTTTTAGTCTTCTTGTTGCAGTCATAGTTATAAGAAATTTACCTAATTATCCTTGGTTTATTTTCTTACAAGGTTTAGTTCTTATTGTTTGGTTAATTGTTGAATTATTTTTTAACATAGCCTTTTATCATCCAATATATCATATCCCGTTATCCTTAATATCAATTTATCTAATTATTGTAGGTCTACGGCTTCGAAATTGACCAAGGAATTAAACTTAAAATATTGTTGTATGATAATAGCTTCTAAAAATTATACGGCTCTTTTAATCATCTAAAATACCGAAACTCACCTTTGTGTTTACGCGGTATTCTGTAATCTTATTATTGTTTACAGTCACTTGCATATCTTGAACATAGACTGACTTGATATTCTTTACTGTTTTTGATGTATCATTGATTACATTCTGAACGGCATCCTCAAAACTAACTGTTGAGTTTCCCAGGATTTCAATAACTTTTAATACTGACATGTTATAAATTTTTATGGTTAATAGGAGTATATTACGATGAAATTATTCTTTATGCAATGATATGAATCATGATTTTAGTTGAGCTGTGTCATTGTATAGTCTATATATAACATTTGATATTTAAAAATGTCTAAATCGTATTTATAGTAATACTGAGTATCCTTATATTTCTCTTTAATTCGGCTCATACCCATTATAATTCCTTCGATTGAAACAATATTCATCATACGTCTGAATTGTTCTGTGCTCAGATTCGGCTGTCCGTTTGCTTTGGTTAATATTGCGAAGTATTTTGTGTATTTCATATCCCAAAGTTAGGGGTGAAATGATTTGAGCGTTGCTTTGGGATGTAGCAATTCTTTTTTTATACATTTAATATATGAACCAATTCGGAAAGGAATTTAAAAAGTTAATAGATCTAAAGAAAGTTAAACCAGATGGAATGACTCTCCAGGAGATGTTTGATCATAAATTTGAACTAATATAACAACATGAGCTATGTACGAAGTTACTCGATGAAATGGAAGCTCGTCAATCAAAAACGTAATGAACTTGACATGTTATTTCGACGAATAATTACACCATATCAATAAATAATTCAAGGTCCCCATATATTGGAAGTTGATATAAATCAATGAATTAGCTGATGCTTATCATTGCAGATTCTTTCTAAAAGAACGAACTTCAAACTGATTGTTATTAAATTTCCTTATTATGACAACTATAAATAAAATTTCCCCACAACAGACCAATAAGTATTTTCATTTAAAAAATAAACTTATCCTTTTTATAACTGCTATCTTGGCAGTTTTCACTCTATTCTCTTCTTGTTCTGATGGTGACGAAGACTTTTCACAGACTGGTACTAACCTCTCAGTTACTGATATTGCAGGCAGTTGGACCGCCACTAGTGCTACCTTTAGTGGTCCAGAGTTTTTCGATCTGTTAGCCGATGGTGGTACAGTTACACTTGTTATCCAGAACAATGGCCACTTTACGTTTACCATGAAAGTTCCAGGTGAACCTGATGAGGTTTCCACCGGAAAACTTGGTTTTGACGGTGAATTTTTGGTTGTGATATTCGACGATGATCCTGGAGAAGAAGCCTCTTTTTTTATTTCATTGGTTAATAATATACTAACCTTACGAGGGCAAACAGAAATGGACCTGGATGGAAACGGCAAAGAAGATTTTGGGATTTTGGAGTTGATTATGAAACGAAATTGATTTTTTTTTCATACTAATCGTGACAAGATCTGCAGTGTTGTCATAACAAGATATAAGATTTTGTAAAAAACCAGTCATATTTTCTACAACTGGTTTTAGTGTCTTGCACTACATTTTCCTTAACATATTAGTGATATATATTCTGCCCGCCATGTATAAAACAATCGCACTCACAAACTCATAACCATTGGAATTTTTGAAGTTTGTTTTGTTATGATCAATGTCATTATTTGCATTACGTAAGTATCTTACATTTAATACAACAAAAATCACTATAAATGAAACCAATTATATTTTTTACATTTATATTTTTATTCGCAATTAGTGCTATGGCAAAAAGAAATATTGAATCGATGTATTTATTGGAAGCTGGATTTTTAAGTTCTCATGTCATACCTAATGAGATAAAAATGATTAAGACATCCAACTACGAAATTGAATTCGAAATAATAAATCTAGAACTACTAAATTCATTTTTTGATAGTAAATTGGACTTAACGGTCAATTTGAGTATAAATATTTTTTGAGTTCTGCCGAAACATTTTTCGAAAAGAGAAGGCAAAGGGTTGGAATTGATGATTACGATTATAAAAGCTATTTTAATCAGGAAGAATATTATATTCTCCATAACTAATAAAATAAAGTCATGAAAAAAATAATTGTATTGCTCATTTGTACTTTCTTATCATTTGGAATTAAAGCACAAAGTTTTATTGGAGCATGGGAAGGATATCAAACTTCTGAAAACGAAGAGGAACTTAAAAGTGTTGTCATTTTTTCTGATGGATATCAAGTGATAACCACTTATGATCCAAAAACAGGTAAATTTATAAGCACTAATGGTGGAACTTGGAAATTAACAGGCGATACTATGACAGAAAAAGTAGAATTTGACACAAATAATTCCGAGCGTGTTGGTACAGAAGTGAGTTTTGAAGTGTTTATAAATGATTCTATTATGGGGATCGTTGGTAGTGAAATGAAATTTAAAAGAATAGATAATGGTGCGCCTGGAAAATTACAAGGCGCGTGGTTAATGTCTGGTAGAATAAGAGATGGTGAAACACAATTAAGAGATACAAGCAGACCAAGAAAAACTATGAAAATTTTGTCTGGAACACGTTTTCAATGGATAGCTTATAATACAGACACAAAACAATTCATGGGTACAGGCGGTGGAACTTATACAACCATTAATGGAGAATATACCGAAAATATAGAATTCTTTTCAAGGGATGATTCCAAAGCAGGTGCCAGTTTAAAATTTAATTATAGTTTAGTTGATGGTAAATGGCACCACTCAGGTTTGTCAAGTAAAGGAGACCCAATCCATGAAATATGGAGTGTTAGGGAATAATTTTGTTGTATAAAAGCCACATATAAAGGATAAAACAAAAATAACGAAAGACTTACAACGTGCATAAAACATAGCTTATAAGTGCTAAGCTAAAAATTAGACTTATTACAAAGTTCCGCCAAGTTTTTTCTTACAGTTTTGAAGTGAAAACGATAGTATCGGTACCGTCCTACTAAGTGTGTAAATATTTGACTCCTTTATTCTAATTTTGAAGCCTGCAAATCTTTAATTTGTTCTTTAAGCTCATGTATTTCTTTTCTCAAACTATTAATTTTAGATTGATTTTCATCAAATCTTTTATCAAAATAACTTCCGGAAACTTTTTTATGTACATGATCTTTAACAGCTTCTGAAACTGAATTCATAAAATATTTCAAATAAAGAAACCCAATTAATAATAGAGATAAGAGCATGGAAATAACAATGGAGAAAATATCAATTTCATCAACCCAGTTAGCTTCTTTTGGTTCATAAACTATAGTTTCAACAGGCTCATCCATTTTACCGGTATTTTCCACTATATCATTAACTTTTGAAACTATAATATGATCATTTAGCATATCAATTATTAAGACAGCCAATTTATTTTTATATTCAATGAATTCCGGATCATCCTTTCTTGAATATCCATAATTAAAAACCCTGTTATATTCAGAACTCAAGTTAGTATCAAAAATAGAATCCGTTAAAAAAGCAGCAATATTTCTTTGATAAAGTTCAATGTCTAACTCCTTTAATCCATCAAATACTTTAGAAAAGGCAATGGTTTTCGTTTTTGTTCTTCTGATCGCATTTTGAATAGAATCGAAATTTGGGTCTTTATCACAATTACATTTTTCAATAAAACTTTCCCGTTCTTTGACCTTCGTCATAGAATAAATGACATATTTATAATTAGCCAGATCAACAGCTTTTTCGTAACCCTTCTCCGTTATTTTTATTTGCCCGTAAGTAAATGTCGATAGAAGTAGTAGGAAAACTACAAATAGAATTAATTTTAATTTAATCATTATACTTTTTATTAATGAATGAGATTAAAAAAAAACATAGCGCGCAAATATAAGAAATAATAAGAAACTTCCTTTAATAGGCCTAGGATGTATATAATAGATTGAATTAGGCGGGCAAAATAAAAATTTCTTGGAACCAACTATCTCCGAGGCAGAGCCATCGGAGTATTTTGCTGATTTCATTTTGACATAATGTCAAAAATCATAATTTATTATTTAGATCCCCTTTTCGGGGATGACATGTCAGCGGATACCCTGACGCAGAGCGTCTGGGAATTCTTTTCGATTAGTCTGGAAAGGAATGAGCTTTGTTCCCAATAGGTCAACAAAGAATAAGGTAACATTGGTATTCCAAAATGACTCAGATAACTTTCAGGAAAGCTATGCCTATATTTATTAATTTGGAGAAGAAGTGCCTCTAATTACTTTAGAGACCAATAAACGGTATTAAACCTCAGGGCAGAACCCTGAAGCCGATAAAAGGAATCGACCTAGAAGGTCGAGGTATTAACCTAGATCCTGCAAGAAAAAGCGGGATTAGTTCAACTTACATTTTTGAGTTAGTTTTAAAACTCCTCAAAATTGAGTTTCAATAATAAACAAGATCATTAGCTCTATCTTAATTATCATATTGGACGTCAGAATAACAACAGAAATCATGATGAAGTTCTAAATACCTCGCTAAATCATAGGCTGTTAAATTGTTGGTTTCTAGAAATATATCTATAGTCTCGGCTTGTGTGGTGGTTGCTCGCATGATGTATGGTTTTTTAGTTTAACACGATTTTTAATAATTTTAAGAACCTTTCTAACTGTTCTCTGGTTGGTATGAACTTTTCAAACCGTTTTAATGGTTTTTTATCAATGTAGGTGAATAATTAAAGTTAACATATCAAATATAAATTATAGATGGAATATTAATATTATTAGAATGTTACCTATTTGTTAACTTCTGATTAATTATGATATTTAATAGAGGATTAAAATCTTAAGTTGGACAATTTTTTGCCAAAAACATAGAACCCATGAAATAGAAATGGCAGGAATAAATTACATCCCTTGATTTATAAACTACGTATTTGAATATTTATTAATTCCTGGACGTTTAAATATAATCGATAAGTTTTTACCCCGATAAATTAGAAGTTTAAATAATTAAATAAACGGGAATACATAATATGCACGTTAATAATACGTTATATCAAATCAAAAAAAATTATATGAAAATCATAAACTTCAAAAACAACTTTTTTTATTTATTTATCTTGTTAGGGTTAATTATTTCTCTTAATGGTTGTAGTTCAGATGATGAAACATCTAAAACTTTTCTAGAAAAGTATGATGGTGCAAGCTGGATCGTTCCTATTAGTGAAGAGACGATCTATATCAGAATAAATGATGATCTAATCAAATTTATTGAGCAATGGGAATACCATAAGTCAGGTGATTGTTATGAATATGAAGATCATTTTTTCGAAGAGGGAACCTTTGAGGTTGTTGAAAATTCAGAAAATAAACTGATTATTGAGTATAACTATGAAGGGGATACTGAAACGCTAACACTTACTGTTCAGGGAGATACTCTAAAGGTAGTAGTTGATTATTCATTTGAAGGTGAGACAGGACAAGAAATAATATTTTTGACCAAATCGTCAATTAATGTAGATGATCTAGTTATTTGTACTTCATAAAAAAAGACCTTATCCTATAGAAATTTTGAGATAATTCAAATAGAGATAAGTGATGTTGCTAAAATATAAAAAGAAGGCCAACTTAATTAGTTGGCTTTTTTAATTATATCACAGTCATCTATTTATTAAAGTAGCCACAATAGGCATAAATTACCCATTCTACTTTTCATGATCTATGGTTAAATCACTTTGAAATAAAGATTATAACAAATATATTTGCTCGCTAAAATCAATTGGATGAAGCTAATCAAAGAGTTCCAGGAATTTGCAGTAAAAGGTAATATGATGGACATGGCAATCGGTATTATTATTGGTGCGTCATTTAATAAAGTGATCGATATTTTGGTTAAAAAAGTAATGCTTCCTCCGTTGTCTCTTCTCTCGGGAAACATAAATTTACAAGATAAACGTTTGGTATTGCGAGATGCAATATTAGGCAGCGATGACAGTGTTATTCAGAAGGAAGTTGCGATAGGATATGGTGCTCTTCTAGAAGCTCTTTTAGATTTTCTAATTGTTGGATTTACTATTTTTATTGTGGTAAAAGTAATGAATCGGTTAAAGAAGAAAGCACAGGACATCAAAGATACGACTGTTGCTACCCCAAAAGACATTGAGCTCTTGTCACAATTAACAGATTTAATGAAGGAACAGAATGAATTATTGAGAGAAAAGATCGTATAATTCTAAAAAAAGAATTGCTTACCAAAACTAAGTGATTTGTATTTGGAATTTCTTTTAAATTTTAATATTCCCCATATAAATTAAAGATGGTATAATAGTATCGACTAGATCATCACTGCAAAACTATTTCTTTTTATATCAAAATCTGATCTTCGAAAAAAAATATTGTGTAACAAGAATAGCACCACTTCTT
>PVMK01117127.1_pt1 | contig 17312 bp, 14 predicted proteins | sample 1853481 | NCBI WGS metagenome assembly PVMK01 (sample SAMN08533507, study PRJNA380276) | Marine sediment metagenome, whole genome shotgun sequencing project.
GCTCAAGGCGAGCCTGCCCGAAGCTCATCCCGGATTCGACCTCCTCGCCATGGGTCCCGCCCTGATTGTCGCCTGGTTCCTCGTCATGATCACAATGACCCACTCGACCCAGGCGGTGATCCAAATCGGTTTCGCGACAAAGGACGAGGACCACGCCGCCCGCGCCTACCTGCTCGGCGGGCTCCTGATCTTGCCAGTCGGCTTTATCAGCGCCATCATCGGCATGGCGGCGGCGGCGAGCCATCCGGGAATCGTAGCGGCCGAGGCTTTGCCGAGGATGGTGATGGACCTGCCCCCGCTGGCGGCGGGGATCATCCTCGCCGGGCTGTGGGCCGCGGACGTGAGCACCGCATCGGCCCTGCTGCTGGGCAGCGCCGCCCTCGTCTCGAACGACATCGTCAAACGGTTCTTTGCTCCCGATCTGAGCGCCGCCCGTGACCAGGCCCTGTGCCGCGTCACGGTGGCGGTTCTCAGTGTGATCACCTTTGGGCTCGCCCTCACGGTCCAGGGCATCCTCAAAGCCCTGCTGGTGGGCCTCACCCTGACCACCGCCTACACCCTGGTTGTGCTGATGACCATGTACTGCCCGCGGCTGTGCCGTCGATCGTCCGCCACCTGGACCCTGTCGACGACGATGCTCGCCCTGGCGCTGTGGCTCATCGCACCAGCCGAGTGGCGGGTGCTGCCCCACCCCATCTACCTCGCGTGGTTGGTGAGCATCGTGACCTTCCTCGCAGTCGCCGTCTTCGACCCCAGGAGAATCGAGGTCTAACCCGCGCTTCTCACTTGGTGAGAAACGCTCCACGAGCCGCGGCGGTCTCGATCCATCGGAAAAAACTCGAGAATGGGTTATGGAGATTCGGCATACGATCGAGCGCCGAAGGCGCGATAGATTCATAGCCTGGGGCGTCAGCCCCAGGTGGTGAGCATCAAGAAAACCCGAAGCCCTGGAGGGGCGACAGATCGCGGCTGCGGCGTAAGCCGCAGCCATCACCATCTGATTGTCTGTCGCCGCTTCGCGGCTGGCTCGGCCCATAGAAAATGATTCGAGGCTTCGAGCTCAGCGAGTTTCCTAGGACTGTGGGCTACCGGTGCTTCCACTCGGGGGGGCGACGCTCTTCGAAGCTCTTGATTCCCTCGGAGACATCCTCCAGACGATAGAGCTCCGACATGAAAAGCGCCTTGAAGTCATCGAGCCGCTCCGCGCAGCCTTCGGTCAGGCTCTTGGCCAGCGCCTGCTTTGTGATCCGGAGCACCGGCGCTGAGAGACCGTTGAACAGATCGTCGATCTCCCCCCACTCGTCCTTGGGCAGGATCTTCTGAACCAGCCCCATCGCCTGCGCCCGTTCGGCGTCGATGTTGTCGCCGCTGAGGATCGCATAGGCGGCGTTTTGGGGCCCGATCAGACGGGGCAGCTGATGGCACGCTACGGGCGGGAGAAACGCCAGCTTGATCTCGGGTTGGCCGAAGACGGCATCAGGGGCGGCAACCACGAAGTCACAGAACGAGATCAGCTCCATCGCTCCCCCGAGACAGACGCCGTGGACCGCCGCGATTACCGGCGCCGGAAAGGCGGGCAGCGCGAGACACGCTGCGTTGAGGGCCGTCAACATCCCATCTGCCTGTTCTTGCTTGTGCTCTACCACCGATGCGCCGGCCGAGAAACACCGTCCCTCGCCCGACAGCACGACTGCCGCCAGCGTATCGTCGGTCTCGAGCTCACCGAGACGCTCGACCAGCCCCCCGAGGATCGCCGCGTCGAGCACGTTGACCGGTGGAGCGTTGATCACCAGATGCACCACCCGCTCGCGTCGCACAACATCGATCATGGAAGCCTCCCGTCCCCCCGATTCCACGCAAATCGATACGGTCGAGGGAAAACTGAACGAGTTAAGAGTTAAGAGTTAAGAGTTAAGAGTTAAGAGTTAAGAGTTAAGAATTGAAAATTGTGCCGCCGGGTCATGAGTCGATCAGATACTCCGGAATGTCGTCGTCGTCACGGGTGCCGTTCCTGATCTCCTGAGTCACGATCGCGCTGGTGAAAAAAGTATTGTGACCCACATCGACGCCCTGAAACATGCGACCGATCTTGACGATCTTGCCGTTGATGAACTCGATCTCGGTCGGCCGGCGTTCCTTCAGATCGAACCACATGGAAGGGTGGTGGTCACCTCCCCCCTCGAGGTACTCCATGCACCTTTCGAGGGCGTCCTCACCGTAGTGGTAGCCGATCAGACCAGCCACCGTGAGACCCTCTCGCAGAAGCACCCGTGCTGTGCTTCGAGTGTGTTTGAGGTGCATCGCGCGCTCCATGGTGAGTCCATGCGCCGCGCACAGGGCATTGAGAGCGGAGTTGAGAACGGTCTTGAAGAAGGCCGCCTTCTTCATCTCATAGTGCGACACGCTGAGAGTGGTCAAACCCGTCACGGTCAGCATCTCAGCAACCTCGTTCATCAGCTCCGGGTCCCTCTCGGAGGCCGGACCGAGCAGGTTGGGTGGGTGGAACCAGTTCATCGTGGTCCAGCCGTCGGGGCGCTGGTTGCCGGCGTAATTGATCACGCCCCTGCACACGTGATCCTTAGAGATATACTCGCCGACGAGGTCCTCGGGACCGACGCCGTTCATGGCCGCCACGACCCGCATATCCTCGGGCCACTGGAGATCGGCGAAGACCGGCATCACGGCGGGCAGAGCCCAGGTCTTGGTGCAGATGAATACTACCGACAGGTCCTCGACCTCGGACAGTTCGGCGAGGCTCGAGAAGCAACGCTCTGGTTTCTCGTGAAGCTCGGCGAACCCGCGAATCAGGAACCCGTCACGGTTCACCTGCTCTGTGCGGGTCTCTGACAGCTCGACTCCGTACACCTTCATGCCGCTTCGCACCAGATACGCTCCGAGGATCGAGCCCACAGGACCGAAACCGATGATCCCGACCGCGTTTTGTTTCAAGGCCCCTCCTCTCGACTCCTCCGGCGGAGCTGCCGCCGAGCCACCCGACCTGCCCTGGATGCCGATCGCGAGGTTTACGACAGGCGGAATTTTACCACCAGTCCCTGGCCTACCTGCATCTGATTCTCAATTTCTAGTACGTGTGGAAAAGGCCGTCTCTACTCGTGCGCCTGTGTCTCGTCGGCCTCCTCGATCAACGTGTCGATCGGAGTCTCGGTGCGCTGCAACGCCACAGCCACCTCCTCAGTCTGCCGCATCACCCGCAGCACATTGAGGCCGGCGAGCTTGGCGATGTCCTCGCGGCTCCAGCCGCGCTCGAGAAGAACGGCGAGCAACGCCGGGTAACCGGAGACATCCTCGAGGCCCTCGGGAACGTTGCGGATGCCGTCGAAGTCGGAGCCGAGTCCAACATGGTCGATCCCGGCCACCTCGACGATGTGGTCGAGGTGGCCGGCGACGCCACCCAACGTGACCGCGGGCGCCGGGTGCGCCGCGTTCCACGAGTCCACCCCGGTCTCGACCGCCTGCGGGTCGCCGGGGAAGAGGGCTTCGAGGCGTGCCTCCTCGGCCTCGCTGTCGGCTTGGCGGAGGGTGACCTCTCGCGACAAGAAGAAGGAGCTGAAGTTGACCATGACCACCCCGCCGTTCTCCGGTATGCGTCGGAGCACGTCGTCGGGCACGTTACGTGGGTACGGGTTGAGAGCAAAGGCGTTGGAGTGGGAGAAGATCACCGGCGCGCGGGTCATGTCGAGGACGTCGTGCATCACACCTGCCGACACGTGCGACAGATCGACCAGCATGCCCAGGCGGTTCATCTCCTTGACCACGAGCTCGCCGAAGGGCGTCAGCCCGTCGTGCTCGGGGGCGGCGGTTGCGGCGTCCGCCCACGGCACGTTGATCCAGTGGGTCAAGGTCATGTAGCGGGCGCCAAGACCGTAGAGCATCCTCAGCACCGCCAGCGACGAATCGATGCTGTGGCCGCCCTCCACGCCGATCAGCGAAGCGATCTTCCCGTCGGCGTGGATCCGTACCACGTCGTCGGCGGTGAGGGCGATCTCGAGATCGTCCGGGTAGCGCGCTACCAACCGGTGGACGAGATCGATCTGCTCGAGCACCGCGACAACCGCCTCGGCACCACCGGGATCAGTCGGGATCCACACCGACCAGAACTGTCCCCCGACACCGCCCTCACGGAGCCGCCTCAGATCCGTGTGCATCTTTCGTTCGAGAGCCGTGGTGTCGAAAAAATCGAAATCTCCGAGGTGGTTGGATACCCGGCTGCGGATCGCCCAAGGAGCGTCGTTGTGGCCGTCAATCAGCGGCACCTCGCGAAGGACCTCGCGCACGATCGCCTCTCGCTCCGCGGCGGTGGCGGGCCGCCCGTCCTGCGCCGACGCACCCAACGCGGCACATACTCCGAGCGCCACGAACACTACGACTCGCCAGTCCCGTTTCCTCACTTCTCCTCCTCGTCGGCCCTCTCCGGGTCCGCCTTCCACCGCTCCCAGAACTCCGTTCGCCGCTCGCCGCTTTCCCCGGGGACGATCAGATCGTGGACCTCGTCAAATGTGGCGGCCCACACGCCCGGCGGCGGGTCATCGCCGACCACCAACACCGTTGCGTGATTTGGATTGGCGGGCTCGCCGACAAGGACTATCGGCTCCTCGACCTCTCCGAGCCCCGGGGCCCACACGACATGGGGCACGAATGCCAGCTTCTGAAATGTCCACAAATAGTCGTCGAGAATCTGCCGGCGGCCCTCATCCGCCACCCACACCACAACCCGAACGCGCCTCCTGTGCAGCGTATCAAGAAGTGCAGCCAACTCCCCGGCTCGTTTGTCGGTCTGCAACGTGTGAAGCTCGAGATTGGCCACGGTCGTGAATTCTACCGCAGTACTGCCTCCGTATTGTCACGTTCACTGCACCCCACGGTCATCGAGCGATGCTATGTTTTGATCATGAGCATTGCCGCTGACGAGAACTTCGCCTACGTGATTCGCGGCGGGCAGCCGATCCACGGCACCCTGATTCCCGGCGGCAACAAGAACGCAGCCCTGCCGATGCTTGCCGCCACCCTTCTCGCCGACGGCCCCGTCGAGCTCGCCAACGTGCCGCAGATCCGCGATGTCATGGTGATGCTGGAGCTGCTCGCAAGCCTGGGTGCTGTGGTCGAAGAAACCGCTCCCCTCACCTGGCGCATCGACGGTTCCGAGGTCAACGTCTACGAGGCCCCCGCCGCCCTCGCATGCGAGATCCGGGCCTCGTTCCTGCTCGCGGGGCCGCTGTTGGCCCGCCACGGCCACGCCGAACTGCCCCGCCCCGGAGGTGACCGCATCGGGCGCCGGCCCCTCGACGCCCACATCCACGCCCTGAAGGCGCTCGGCGCCGAGGTGGAGGTCGGACCGGATCGCTACAGCCTACAGACCTCCAAAGGCCTCAGGGGCGCCGACATCTTCCTCCACGAAATGAGCGTCATGGCGACCGAGAACACGGTCATGGCGGCGGCCTTGGCCGACGGCGCCTCCACGATTCGCAACGCCGCTTCCGAGCCCCATGTGCAGGAGCTCTGTCATCTGATCAACGCCATGGGGGGCTCGGTCCGCGGGATCGGCACCAATACCCTCGAGGTGGAAGGTCGGTCGCGCCTCGGCGGCGCTTCGGCCACGATCGGCCCCGACCCACTGGAGGTCGGGAGCTTTATCGGCCTCGCCGCCGTCACCGGCGGCGAGCTCCGAATCGTCAACGCCGAGCCCGAGCGTCACCACCGGATGACCAAGCTTTGCTACGGCCGCCTCGGCATCTCCTGGCGGGTCGAAGGCAACGACATCGTTGTCCCGGCCGAGCAGGAGCTGGTGATCCGGGACGACTTCCACGGCGCCATCCCGAAGATCGACGATGGTCCGTGGCCCGCCTTCCCTGCCGACCTGACCTCGATCGCGATCGTCCTCGCCACCCAGGCGCGGGGCACGATCCTCATCCACGAGAAGCTCTTCGAGAGCCGCCTTTTCTGGGTCGACCGCCTGATCGCAATGGGCGCGCGGATCGTGCTCTGCGACCCCCACCGGGCGGTGGTCGTCGGGCCCTCGAAGCTCCACGGTCAGAACCTGGCCAGCCCCGATATCCGCGCCGGCATGGCTCTGGTGATTGCCGCCCTCGCCGCCGAGGGCAAGAGCGTGATCCACAACATTCGCCAGGTGGAACGGGGCTACCAGAGCCTGCACGAGAGATTGCACGAGCTCGGCGCCGACATCGAACGCGTCGAGGAGTGACGTCAGAATGATTTCGAATTTCGAATCCTACGTCTCCGATTGATTCAGGTTGGCCGAACAACCGGGCGAATTAGTTACCAAGTGGTGGCGGGCCCTAAAGGACCCGCCTACACGTGTCCTGGCAGCCTTTGTAGGCGGGTCCTTTAGGGCCCGCCATCACGATGTTTCGGAACCAGGAGAGGCGAAACCTGAGCCAACCGGAGACGCACGTTTCGAATTTCGAATTTTCGTCCGTTCTCTGCCGTTCAGCTGGCGATGTTTCCCGGTTACTCGTCGGCTAGGGCTGTGAGAAAGGCGTCGGCCAAAACCTCGAGCCGCCACCCCAGAAGCCCTGCATCCGCGAGATCGTCGACCGTGGAACAGACAGGCACCCGTGTTGCCACCGAGTCCACACTTCCACGAGGACAGAGCAGCCCGCCCTGAAAACCAAGGTCGGCGGACTTCGCGTCGCGGGCGGCGAGCAACCGTTTGATCCGCCGACGCACCGCCGGCTCCACCTTCGCATCCCGGGGAATCCGCACCCACTCGGGCGCCCGTTGCGGGCGGTCGAGGCGACGCAGCAGCTCCCGGCCCCAGCGCCGTACGGCTCGCGGTCCGATGCCCTCGATCTTGCCCAGCTCCGTGAGGTCCGCCGGCGGCTCCTGCGCCAGCAGCATCAGCTGCAGATTGCCGAGGATCTTGAACGGCGGGACGTCGAGGGCGCGGGCCTTCCGGTCACGCCACCGATGAAGACTGAAGATCCGGTCTCTGTCCGCGCCGCGCAGGGCACGTGCGCCCTTGATCCGCTCGAATGCCACAGGATCGGGCTCTGGTGAGACGTGGCGGACATTCTCGAGCGAACGGAACTCCTCCTCGGCCCACCCCCAGCGGCCGAGCTCCTCGAGTCTGCTCCGAAGCCGGCCCGTGAGCTCCCCGAGATAAGCCGTATCCGCCGCAGCGTAGGCGAGCTGCGCCGCCTTGAGGGGCCGCCTTCCCCAATCCGCCCGCTGATACCGCTTGTCCAGTCGAACGTTCAGCTCCTTGTCGAGCAGGGCGGCCAACCCGGTCTTCTCCTCACCCAGCAGCTGAGCCATGATCTGGGTATCCTGGAGCCCTCGCACCCGCGCCCCGTAGTCACGATCGAGGATCCTGATGTCGTAATCGGCGCCGTGCACCAGCACCGGAGTCGAGGGATCACCGACCACCTCCCACAGCGGTGCGAGATCGGACGGTTCGAGGGCAAGGGGATCGATGACGAAGTGCCGGCCATCCGCGGTGATCTGGATCAAACACACCTTGTGGAAGTAGGAGTGCATCGAGTCGGCCTCGGTGTCGAGGGCGAAGCAGCCGCTCGCCGCGCACAGCTCGGCAGCCCACCGAACTCCATCGGCGGTATCGATCCACTCGGGGCGAAGATCGTCGGACATGGGTGGGGATGGTAGCAGAGAAGAATTCGGAATTCGGAATTCGGAATTCGGAATTCCCACCCAACCACCCCAGGAATCTCGAATTTCGAATCTCGACTTTTCTATCCATCCCACCCGCGCATGTGAGAAGGGCGCGATGACCGGAGGTGCCTGGCATCCTCGCGGGGAGCGCGACGAGAGAAGACCGCGTTGAAGTCGGAGATGTCTGATCTACAGGTAGGAAATGGGACGGGAATTCCGAATTCCGAATTCCGAATTCCGCATTGCTATCCTCCTCTCATGAGCAAAGCCGTCTGGGGCGCCGACCCTGGGTTCTTTGGGCCGCGGCACGCGCACCGCGAGGGGCGGATTCTCCGCCGCCTCAGGCGGGAGGCACCGGCACTGGGCCTTCACCTCGAATGTGCGGCCGGGGTGGGCTCGCTCGCGCTGGCGCTGGCCCGCGAGGGGCGCACGGTTGTGGCGGCTGATCTCTCGCTGCGATCGCTCGAGGTTCTTGGCCGCCGCTCTGTGGCCTCCGGTCTCGGTTCCACGGTGCTGCCGGTGGTCGCCGACATCACTCGTCTTCCATTTCCAGACCGGGTCTTTGCGACCGCCACCTCGGCCGAAACCCTCGAGCACATCCCCGAACACACCGAGGCCGTGGGCGAGCTCGCGCGGGTCCTCGCGCCGGGAGGATGGCTCGTTGGCACGGTACCTGCCGGTCCCTCACAGTGGTCGGAGTGGGACGAATGGGCCGGCCATCTGCGGCGGTACTCCGTCACCGGAATGGAGGAGATCCTCGCCGAGACCGGTCTCGAGCCCGAGGTCACGGTGTGGGGCTGGCCGATGCTGCGGCTCTACGACGATCTCTTCCTCAAGCGGGTCAACAGACGCCGGCTGCGTCTCGAAGGTACGGTTGACGACGACCGGGCGCTGAGCCGTGTATCCGGTCTCGGTCGGAAGCGGTGGCTGGTATCGGCCGTGCGGTCGGTCTTCGGCCTCGACAGGCTCTTCGACGGCCTTCCCTGGGGGGTCGGCATTTTGTTTGCGGGCCGAAAAGGCGGATAGGCTTGATCGACCGTCACAGCGGCTGCGCAGCGATCACCCGCAGCCGCAGACCGCGGCGCCGAATCCGCTCCGCCTCACCCGCCACATCCGGCGCGGTCATCTCCACAACATCGAATCCCCCGCTGTAGTGAACGAGTACCACTCCGGGCTTGCCGATTCCGCTCGTGGGCCAGTCGGTCATCTCTTCGACGAGGACCCGTTCCTCGGCCAGCGCCCAGTCGAAGAGCGCGGAAGCGTCCACCAGACCATAGGGATCGTCGTGACGGGTGAATGGGAGCTTGGCCAAGCCTTGCGGTGAAAGCAGGACATCGAGCAGAGGAAGCTCCTGCTCCGCACGGACCACGACCATCGGCACCCCCGGTTCCACCACCCACAGAACCTCCCGTGCTTCATCCACCAACCGCTCGTGCGCGGCGGATATTCGGCGGTAGTCTGCGAGATCGGCGCGGACCGTGAACCATCCGGCCACAACGACCACCACCACCACCGCCGCAGCTCCAAGGCGCCAGACCAGTGGCCGAGTCAGTTGTTTCTCCTGTTGCGAATACCACAACCCAATCAGCAAAAGGAACCCTGCGTATGGAAGGGCCGTGTACCGCTGAGGAAGGTAGGGCACCATGAGGGTCGGTAGGACCGGCAGTATCAGCACCGCCATCGCAACCAGGGCAGGCCACTGGCGTCGGTACCAACAGACCGCCACCAGACCGCCGATCAGAACCAGCGCGACGACCCCACGCCAAGTGAACGGCATTTGCAGCGGCACCAGCTGCTCCATGTGGAGGAACACCGCCAGCTGATGGGGGACCTTGGCCAATGGTTCGAGGGTCCAAACATAGTAGCTCTTTCCGCCCGGTGGAAAGAGAACGAAGTAAATTCCGGTGTAAAGGGCCGCCGCGACCGCGAACGGCACGGCCGTCCGCAGAGCACGACCGAGAGACCGGCGATGCTGGCCAACCTCGAGCGCGACCACCAACGCAGGGATCATCACCCACGTTTCTTTGGCTGCTGCTGCGATCAGGGTGGCTCCGACGACCCCGGCCACCCGCGCCCTGCCCCAGGATTCGTCGGACCGTGGCCAGATCACGATCAGGGCCAGCCACGCAGCGGCGAGCAACGTTTGGAACCGATAGGCGACGACGAACGCCGGTTCGTCGGTGAATGGCGAGGTGACCCATACCAGGGCAACGAGCAGGCTCACCCACCGTCCGAGACCGAGTCGTCGAGCGGCGGCCGCCAACAGAACCGCGACTGCGCCATGGAGCACGAGGTTGGTGGCGTGGAACCCGGAGGGATTCCAGCGCCAGATCAAACGGTCGATGACCAGGGTCCAGGTGCTCGCGGGACGAAGGAAGGTGTCCAGATCGGCGAACAGACGGAGCGGTCGGTGCGTTGCTTCGTGGGCGTGTTGCACCCACTGGTAGCTGTCGCCCATGAGCACGAGCCCCGCGGCCGGGTGGTAGAGGGCGGCGACGGTCGCAGCGACGACCAGCACGCTCACGAGAAACCATCGGAACTCGGCGTGACGAACCGGCTTAACCCGCATTTCTCACCAGCTTTCGTGGCGAGGTCGGCGAGGTGCCGTGCCCAGTGGAGTTTTCGACCTAAGGTGCGCGGAGTCGTACTTCACAGTACGTCGAGCACGCCGAAGCGAGAAAACCACGCTGGGTGCGGTGCATCGCCGGCCGCAGCAGGCGATTGGTGAGAAATGCGGGTTAGCCATCATTGAATCCTATCGCAGCCCCAAATCGACGGCGATGACACCCTATCCACCCACCGCCGGAGCGGCCGTCATGGATTGACCTCGACCCGGCGGAGTATCACCGGCGATCGAACAGCCACCCCATCCGCGGGGAGGGTGGCTCCACCGGCGAGAGCGAGCCGCGAGCGAGTTCGCCGCCAATCAACCTCCGAGATGCCCAGCTCGCCCACCCATAACGTCACCACCGCCGAATCCGGATCTTCGAGCATCCAGGGATCCCTCGCCTTCTCCGCCATCTGCAGCCAGCGTTCGACGGCGGCTGCCGGAGGAGCGCCGGCGCGGCGGGCCGAGTGAACGAGCGACGTGAGATCGACCACGCGGCGCGATGCCAGATAGGGCAGCCCGAGACGAAGCTCGGCTTCGACCCCGATCATCACCAGCGTTCCGCCATCCGGGATCGTCCGCTGAACATGGTCCGCCACCACCATGACCCGGCTCAGGTGCGGCTGGGTTTCGAGGAGCGCCGAACCAAGACCGTTCGCGACCAGAAGCGAGACCGCGGCCGCAGCCAGCAACGCGAGCGCGACCTGACGCCGGATCGACGACGCGCCGACCGCAACCAACACCGCGAAGAGGGGCGCCGCGGCGACCACGTGCTCGGGGTTGCCCGAGTCCCAGACCAGCCAAAGCGGCACCAGCACCGCGATGCCGGCCAGCGCCACCCGGCCGACCCGAGAACCGCCGCGGAGAACCGCGACGACACCCCATATGACGAGCGCACCGAGGACGGCCGCGGCGATCGCACCGAGCACGTCGAAGGTCCACATGACCCACGACGGGTAGACCGGTAGGGCGTGGTAGCTCCGCCACACCACCAAGCCGTGCAGCGCCCGCAAGGCGCCGATCGGATCCGGCGCCGACAGCCAACGCCCGAGCCCCGGACCGGCGAAGATCGCCGGCACCCCGGCCAGGCCATCGACCTTCCTGATGCCGGCGAGGAGGCCCACCACGATCGCCCCGGGCACGACGACTCCTCCGAGGATCGCCGCCATCAGCACCCGCGGCCGCCCCCGGAGCAACCATGCGCCCGGCAGAACCAGGAGCCCCAGGACCGAGTGCCCGAGCCACGGCGATGCAAACCCGGCCGCCTCCTTGCGCCACGAGCCGCGCCCATTCGCCACCGCAAACAGCCACACCACCACCCCCGCCGCCGCCAGGGTGTAGACCTCCATTCGAGTTGCGTACTTCCACACACCACCCGCCAAGACCAGCGTGACCGCGGCCATCAGCGCCGAGTCGTTGTCGACCTCGTGCCGACGAAGGACCAGGTAGGTCCCAGCTGCTGCCGCCGCGGCCGCCGCCGCGCTGACCGCGGCGCCAATGTCGAGAACAAAGACCGATCCGGTCAGCAGGCGGACCAACCACGAAAGGCCGGCCACCATCGGGTTGTAGAGCAGGTGGTGGGGGTGGATGAAGGTCGGTTCCAGCGCGCCAACATCGAGCCAGCGCTGGACGGCGGTCGCGAAGACCGTGTCATCGCCGCCGAAGTGGCGGGTGCGGGTGGCGGTGTAGAGGAGGAACGCGCACATGGCGAGGACCAGCGCCTTGAGCCGGTCCTGGCGCTCGTACGACACGTTCCACCGCCTCCGACCCGCATATCTGCTGCGACCGGCGTCCGGGGCGTTCACCCACCCATTGTCTCAGAGGATTGAGAATGAAGGCGGAGTTTCCGGATGTGAACGGGCTATCGGCCCAGGATCTCCGGAAGGAACTTCTCATCGGCGGCTGCGACCTCGCCCATGCCCGCGGCAACCTCCCCCGCGAACATCTTCGACATCATCCCGATGTTCATCGTCGCCAGCCACACCGAGCCGTCCTCGAGCTCGTAGACCGCCCACGAGCAGGGCATCATGGCCGCGATCTTCGGTGTGTCCGACAACACGCGGTTGGCTACTCCCGGTTTGCAGACAAAGAAGAGTCGATTTCGTCGCATGCCTGCGGGCGCCTGATCCTTCTCGGCAAGCTTGGCGTGCATATCGAAGCTCGGCAACGGAAAGCTCCAGCCGTCGCCCGCCGGCACGACCCGTTCGATCGCGGCGCAGGTCTCATCGAAGGAACGGGAGCTGCGGTGCGACACGATCATCTTCGAACGCATCACTCCGACAACAGCAAGGGCGGTGATCACCACCCCCACAATCACACCAACAATCAGTGCAACGGGTACGGGCATTCAGGTCTCCTTCTCCGGCGTCCTTGAGCGCCTACTCAACTAATTAACCATTATAGCAATTTCTTAATTATTAGGCAAGAAATTCGCTTGGGTCGTCTGATCAACGGTCACGAAAGCGGCGCCGCAGCTCGTCGCGCTGTGCCTCCGGCAGGTACTTGGAACCCTCGCGCAGGGCGAGACCGGAGACCTCGCCGATGTGCTCTGAAAGAAACTCGCAGGCGAGCTGCGGGCGCTTCTTGCTCACGTCGCGAAGCCCCCAACCGATCGCCTTCCGGATTCAGATCACTCCCAGCTTCTTGCCGACCTTCTCAAACGCCGCCACCGCGCGGTCGAGGTGTTCGCGCTCGTGGGCGGCCGAGATCTGGACTCGGATTCTCGCCTCGCCCCTCGGCACTACCGGGAAGGAAAAGCCGATGACGTAGATACCCTCTTCGAGCATCGAGTCGGCGACATCGTTGGCGAGCTTGGCGTCATACAGCATCACCGGCACGATCGCGGTCTCTCCCTCGAGCACGTCGTAGCCGACCTTCGAAAGCTTGTCGCGGAAGTAGCGGGTGTTGTCCATCAGCTTGTCACGCAGCGCCGTCGTTTCCGAAAGCATTTCGAAGACCGCAATGCCGGCCGCCGCCAGCGACGGGGTCAGGGTGTTGGAAAAGAGATAGGGCCGGGAGCGCTGGCGCAGGAGCTCGATGATCTCCTGGCGACCGGTGGTGTAGCCGCCGGAGGCGCCGCCGAGGGCTTTGCCGAGGGTCGAGGTGATGATGTCCACCTTGCCCTGGACGCCGCAGTGCTCCGGAGTGCCACGCCCAGTCGCGCCGATGTAGCCGGTGGCGTGGGAGTCGTCGACCATCACCATCGCGTTGTAGCGCTCGGCCAGGTCGCAGATCGCATCCAGCTTGACCAGGTACCCGTCCATCGAGAACACCCCGTCGCTGGCGATCAACCGCCGGCGGTGGTCCTGGGTCCTTTCGAGGATCTCCTCGAGCTCGCCCATGTCCGAGTTCGCGTAGCGGAAACGCTCGGCCTTGCACAGCCGCACGCCGTCGATGATCGAAGCGTGGTTGAGCTGGTCGGAGATGATCGCGTCCTCGGCGCCGAGAATGGTCTCGAAGAGACCGGCGTTGGCGTCGAAGCACGACGAGTAGAGGATCGTATCGTCGGTGCCGTTGAACCGGCTGATCACGCCCTCGAGCTGCTTGTGGAGATCCTGGGTGCCGCAGATGAACCGAACCGAGGCCATGCCGAAGCCGCGCTCATCGAGAGCCTGCTTGGCCCGGGCGATGATCTCCGGATTGTCGGCAAGGCCGAGGTAGTTGTTGGCGCAGAAATTGATCACCTCGCCCTGCGGAACCTCGATGGCAGCGCTCTGGGGCGAGGAGATGACGCGCTCCTCTTTGAAGGTCCCGGCTTCACGGATACTATCGAGTTCCTCGCGAAACCCCTCTCTGAAGGCGTCGAACATCGCTGAACCTCCCCAGGAGAAATCTTCTCGGGCCGCCAAAAGAACCACCTGACCATCCTATTCGGGCCCGTCAGTTGGTCGAGTGTACCCCGCCACAATTGGAGTGGTATTCGGTCGCCGAGGCGGCCTCGATACTACACACCAATTATTGCGGGGCACACTAGAAGCTGGCGATCGCCTCGCCCTCATCGTCGAAGACTTCAAGCAGCGGCAGGAGCTGGGTCAGCTTCAGGGTTCGCTCGACCTGGGGCGCCGGACGGAGCAACTTGACCGCCGCGCCGAAGCGTCCTGCGAGCTTCCATCCGGAAACCACCTCCCCGATGCCCGAGCTGTCGATAATGCTGACCTTCCGCAGGTTGAGCAGAATCTTCTTCCAATCCTCCGCAACCAGCTCGTCCATCACTTCGCGAAGGAGCTCGTCGCCGACCCCCATCACGAGCCGACCCTCGAGATCGACGATGATGACGTCATCCACGTGCCGTACATCGACTTTCATCGCCGATATTCTAACACCGTCTGCCCGGATGCTGGACGCAAGATACAAGATACAAGATACAAGATGCAGGATGCAGGGTGCAGGATGCGCCCCCCGGACGCAGGATATTAGTGGCGGGTAGATAGGACCTATATCTTGGATCTTGTATCTTGCATCTTGGATCTTGTGCCCGGTTGAGCTACCTGCTGCCGATGGGGTTGAGACCGGCTTCCTCGGCCCGTCCGACTTGGTTGCGCCCGCCCTCTTTCGCTCTATAGAGAGCGTTGTCGGCCGCCTGCATGAGCTCGACCTGTTCGCTCGCATCATCCGGGAAACACGCGACTCCACCACTGATGCTGACGCACCCCAACGGTTGGGTTGCACCGCCTTCGAACGGAAACTCCTCGATTCGCTGGCGAATCGTCCCGGCCGCGATCATCGCCTGGGCGGCGGACCGATTCGGCATCACGAGCAGAAACTCTTCACCCCCGAACCGTCCGAACACATCGTCGGCGCGGACCGTCTCCTTGACCAGTTGCGACAGCTGGGTGAGAAGCCGGTCGCCGGCAAGATGGCCGTTGGTGTCGTTGTATATCTTGAAGTTGTCGAGATCGAACATGAAGATCGAGACCTTGCCTCCCGTGCTGCGGGCCCGGTGGAGGGCCATGCCGAGGCGGTTCAAGAGCGCTCCCTTGTTGAAGATCCTGGTCAGCTTGTCGACCTCTGCCTCGACTACTTTCTCCCGGTATGCCTGCACATTCTTCCACGTCAAGGCGCCGACACGGGCGATCATCTCGAGCACGTCGCGTTCACTGTCATGGTGGCGATCGGGGCGGGAGATGGCCAGCACGCCGAGCGTGTCTCCGCCGGCCATCATAGGCGCGATGATGTCGTATTCGGGTTCCGATGTCACCTGGGAGCGCTGGTAGCTGGCAAGCTGGTGCTCTTCGAAGTCCTTGCGCACCATGACTTGCTTTCGTTCGGCCGCCAAGCCGGCCTGTCCCTCGCCGAAGCTAAACTCCATGCCCTTTTGCAGGGAACCCCTGGTCGAATGGAGGGCAACCACTGAAAGCCGCGGAACCTCCTCAGGATTACCGCCGTCCGAGCCGCGCCGCACGAGCACCACTGCCACCTCGGGGCCGTATATTTCAACCATCGCCTTGAGCAGAGCTTGCGGGATCATCCTCACCTGATTCTCGGCGTGCATCTCTGCGAGCAAACGGGCAAAAACGCGATAGAAGTCGACCAAAAAGTTGAGGTCGTGCTCGAGCCGCCGAAACTTCCTGGCCGACTCGTCTTTGACCTCCCGAACCGCATTCTCCGCTTCTAGCCGGGACGCAGAGGCTCGGCGCAGGGCCAGCAACAGGGCCACTACGATGACAAGCAATGCCGGCACCAGGAACATCGCCAGATTGGCGAGCGGTAGCATTTGCATGAGGTCCGTCAAACCGTCTCCTCTTGTTTATTTCCCGTGTCCCGCCACAGCGCCTGCTGGCGCAGATGGGCGAGCATTATCCATATGATTGTACATCGAAACAAGCCCGCATATTTCACCAACTTCCTGCTTCGGCCACCAATGTACAGCACGTAGCCCGCATATTTCACCAGCTTCCTGCTGCGGCCGGCGATGCACCGCACCGAGCGTCTACTGCGGGCGGCTATTCGTTCGTCACCGCCGCAGGCGGAATGCGCAGGAGCAGGGTGCGAGATCTACACGGCGGCGGCAGTGGATCGTCGACGATGCCGGTGACGGCGTTGTCGGAAACCAGCCACAGCGCGCCGTCTCCGGTCACCGCGATGCCTTCGACATTGTTGCTCCAACCTTCCCTTGCGAGTGCGCGCAGGAGCACCGTCAGGTCGAGCACCACCCGAGCGGCACCGGTAGCGAGATCGACGGCCACGATCTCGTATCGCTCCCCCGGGTACTGGGTCTTCAGCGCGATCATCCGTTCACCCCACCAGGCGAGCCCGGTCAACCTCCAGGTGCAGTCCGGAAGTTCGATATCCAGGGGGTCGCCATCGGCCGTCAGGCGCCCCCCGTGCCGGTGAAGGCGATAGATCCGCGAAACACAGCCCCCGACCTCGGTTTCGCTGCGTTCCAGAAGCAGAAACACCCTGTCGCCGTCACGATCGATCTCGATGCCCTCGAAGCCGATCTTTCCACCCTCGACGTCAACTCCATCAATGGCAAGCTCCCGAGCGACCAGCGGCTCACCTTCGAGGTCTGCGGCCGAGGAATCGTCATCCCCGATGGTCACCTCGTACACCGCCGCATGGGCCTCGTCGCACAGGAGAACGCCGCCATCGATCACGGCAACCCCTTCGAGCTCCGAGTGCCGCGGCACTTCGAGCCGCCGAACCCGGGCCCGCGCCTCAGCCTCCGGGTCAATGACCAGGAGACGGGCGTACTTTTCCGACGACAGGTAGAGGGCATGCTCCGACGCCGCCAAACCCGACGCCTCGAGCGCAAAACCCTGCCCGAAAGACGGGTCGTCAGACTGCCAGCGGACCACCTCGGCCTGAGCCACGTCCCATGGCGGCTCTTGATTGTCCGGAACCGCTGAGGACCTGCAGCCGAGGCCGGCGATCAGGCCCGCCAGGAGACAGAAAACGCCCGATCTCCCGCGCGTGATCAGGCGATGCACCGCCATTGTCATATCGAGTTTTTCCCGACGCCTCGACGCTCCGGGAACAACGTCAACAGGCCATCTACCGAAGCACTTCCAATGCCGCGCTCGGTCACCAATCCGGTGATCAATCGCGCCGGGGTCAC
>PVMK01142838.1_pt1 | contig 17310 bp, 21 predicted proteins | sample 1853481 | NCBI WGS metagenome assembly PVMK01 (sample SAMN08533507, study PRJNA380276) | Marine sediment metagenome, whole genome shotgun sequencing project.
TTAAAAAACCGATGTCATGTTGGTAACCAATTTGCGAACAAATAGTGATTTGTAAGAATACAGCTTTGTTTATAGCGCACCTGCCTTTGAACATAGGTATAGATGTCAAGGGAAGAGTCTAAGAGAAAGCACCTTTGGGACCTTCGTGTGCCGAGGAGAAAGATTCCTGAAGCAGCGGAGATAGAAAACTTTCGTCTTCATGATCTACGCCACAGTTTCGCGACGTTTGCCCTTCAAGGTGGGGCAAGTTTGTATGATGTCAGCAAGCTACTCGGCCATTCAGACATCAGCATGACCCAAAGGTATAGTCACGTTTCCGAAGAGAGTCTTCAGAAGGCCACAAACAACATGGCGGGGGTGATTGATAGGGCTATTGGTGGGTAGAAAAAGAGACCGGGCGAAGGGACAACCTAATGCGTCAGAGACTCCTCCTTGAGAGACCTCTCGGAACAGTCCTCAAGCCACTGTTTAATTTCAGACATCTTGAATGGCTTCCTGAAAAAATGACAGCCAAGTTCCTCAATGGCTTCTCGATACAGAGGGGTATCCGCTGCACTCATCAATGCTTTGTTTGCGTCAAGAGCCTTACAACCTCGCTTCCTTTGAAGCCTCAATAACTCAATGCCGGTCATGTTGGGCATCGAGATGTCAGTTATGATGGCATCAGCACAGGGAGAATCCATTGGGCATTCACATTGTTGTTTTCTATAAACCTGGCAGGCTGTAGGGTCAGGAAAAGTACTCACATCATAGCCGAAGCTACGCAACATCTTTTCAAACAAATTTGACATAGACGGATCGTCTTCAAAGACAAAAACTTTGAGTTTCTTTGACAATCCCATATGCCACCTCCAAAAGAAAGGAACTACTAGCAGCCTGTCGGACTATTAGGGCTGAAGCGAAAATTTGGTCGTTTGAGATCAGATTTTAGCTCATTTGAGAGTAATAGCTGTAGCTATGGGTCGAAAAGACGCTGAAATATGGGCCAAACGAACGAATTTGCAGCCAGTTTATTGATAGCCCGACAAGCTGCTAGATAATTGTAACAGAAAAAATATGCGCCACCACTACACGGCTCATCCCACATCGAGGAGAGCCTTTTCTATTTTTCAGAGAGGCAAACACCATGACATCGGAAACGCTATTCATCAACTCGGAACCACTGCGCTTCAAAATCATCAGACCCGTCTATGAGACCCTCACCGTGAACGACGCTGAGGCCGAATACTTTGAGCCCACCAAAACCATCTCTTCATCGGCTCAAGTGATCAGTCTCTTCGACTTCCTCAGCAGGGAAACCCGAGAACACTTCTGGGTGGTCCACCTCGACGGCAAGAATCGGATGCTCAGCCTGGACCCCGTCTCGACCGGCAGCCTGAACGCCAGCATTGTGCATCCCAGGGAAGTCTTCAAATCCGTGCTGCTGTCCTCCGCTGCTGCCTTGCTGTTGATCCACAATCATCCCAGTGGCAATAGACGATACCCAGAAAACCGCTCAAAAGTGTTTTTAAACTACTAGCTTTGTTTGGTGGATAGACCCGTTGTTTTAAGGCGGACAAGATAACGAGGGATTATTTATCAGAGTTTTTAAGGATTTAGCATTTTTCGCCTATCTGAGTATCACGAAACAGTGTCGGGGTAATTATAAGAAGATTGTGAGAAGTCGTCTGCTAGTATATTAGTTGAGAATTGACTGGTCATAAATATCAGCATTTTTTAGGAAGTAGTCAATATTTACATTTTGCTTGATATGTAGAAGACTTCAAGTAATTGAATTTTTTATCTAAAAGGAGCTGTAAATGAAATCTCCTGTCAGTGTTCTCGTACTTGAGAAAAGTCAGGTTTTCTCAAAGTACTTAGCTTTGCTACTTCAGCGCATGGGTTTAAAATCGTTGTGGGTCAGCGAGCTTGAAGCAGCCAAGACAGTCTTGGCTCGAGGCTTTAGCGATGTTCTGATTATTGGAGATCAAAACGGGCCCAAGCCACTTCACGTTATCGTCCAGGATTTGGCGAGTTGCATCATCGACAATTCGATACCAATTATTGTTGTCAGTACATGCGCCGACCCGGATGAGCAAAAAGCCTGCTACGAGGCCGGTTGTCAGTTTTACCTGACCAAACCAATCCAGCCGAAACTGTTGCATGATGCTTTGTATGCCAGAGTTGCTCCCGTCAATGAACGACGCAATAACTTGAGAAGCAAGGTCGACTTGACGGCCGAAGTCATTATCGATAATCAACCGTCACACACTTATGATGTCCTCAGCCTTTCAAAAGGGGGCTGCCTGATTTCATCTCCTCGTATTGTGCCAACCGGGACGAAGGTGAGGTTGGCTCTTTACATTGCGGAACGTCAAATCCTTTTGTCCGGGACAGTGCTGTATACGTTGACCAATATCAAAGGAAGTACTGCTGCTTTTGGTGTGCTTTTTCATCATGTCAACCAAATGCAAGCTGACATGATCGAACAATATCTGGAGAAGATTCTTGATCAAGGCAACCTTGTGGCAACGACTTCTGAACAGATCGATTCAACACGGCAAGAGTGACCTACCAGACTGCGCTATCTTCTCAAATATCACGACTTCTGAGGCAAAAAATGGCTTCTTATTGATAGAGGTATTTGAGAGGCCCTTAATACATATGGAAACGGCCACCTGGAAACGGGTGGTCTTTTCTGGTTAGTCATGTAGACTTGTATGTATTAATTGATGTTGTTTTGTATAAACCCGCTGTTTAAAGGAACAACTGCAATGCCATTCAAAGTAAACGTTGAACTGAAGGATGGTGCTGTCTGCCGGATGGCCAAGAAATCTTTTAACATTTTTCTATCACTAGACAGAGTCGCTAAATTCAAACGGTCGAGTGGTTGGGTTATTGTCGGGAAAGATCAGATGAGAGCATCAGGGGGAAACAGTGATTATCCACCCTTTGCTGATCGCAGAGCCCCATCATAACCAAGGATCTATTTCTCACAGGCCACGACTTCTGAGGCAAAAACCTGATTCTTAATTGAGCGAGCTATTTGAGAGACGTTTTAATGCACATAATTATGGCCATCTAGTAACGGGTGGCCATTTCTCTTTTTGGTATCAGGGCACAAAAAAGCCCCACGGAAATCCGCGAGGCTTTTTGCAAATCAATGTAAATGCATACTTTACATTTTGCGAGCATTTGACGACTGGGGGCCTTTCTGGCCTTCAGTGACGTCAAAATTCACCCTGTCTCCCTCGGCGAGAGATTTGAAACCGTCGCCTTGGACTTCAGAGAAGTGTACGAACACATCTGGTCCATTGTCCTGCAGAGGGACGAGGTTTCTTTCCGGGGCGTGTCCGGTACATCGATGGGGCGTTCCGTGGGGCGTAGCACTCCTGCATTCTTATTATTCATGGCTTGTGTGTGAATTTGGCGTTCAGAAATCTGATCGTCCCTGCGCAATGCAGAATGAATTATAAGAAACAGCCCGTTTGACCTCAACGTTCGGCCAAGTATAATCGACGGAGGAGTAGCCACATGCTGATAGTTAAGTTAAATCAAGCCGATGGTGTTGTGATATTGGAGCCTGATGGTGCGTTGTCTAAAAACGATTTCGAGGCTGCTGCTAAGACAATAGATCCTTATATAGAGGAATCTGGGAAATTGAAGGGAATCATAATCCATGTAAAGGCCTTTCCGGGTTGGAATTCATTTGCAGCACTAATCTCACACCTTAAATTCATAAAAGATCATCACCATAAAGTAGCCCACGTAGCATTCGTTACTGATTCACCCATAGGTGATATTGCTGAAAAGCTTGGTAATCACTTTGTTGCCGCCAAGGTTAAGGAGTTTGCTTTCAATGAACTGGAACAGGCCCGCAATTGGGTTTTAGGCCTTGTCTCTGAGTGAATCACTAGCCAAAAATATGTCTAAAATCCTAACAATTATATTTCTTACCAGTGCGGCAGGAAGCTGCATTCCCATTGGTGGTTTTATCGCTAGATTTGAGCGAATTCGACCTGATTGGCTTGAAAACGAGTTTCGACATTTTTTGATTGCCTTTGGTGGTGGTATTCTTTTAGGCGCGGTAACGATAGTACTCGTTCCTGAGGGAATATCAGGCATGAATGGTTCCATGTTTGCCATTCCCATTATCCTCACAGGCGGTTTGTCATTTTTCATTGTCGAGCGAACATTAGGATTAAAGCACCGAGAATCTCCACAGTTGCTGGGTATGACGTTAGATTACGTCCCTGAGGCTATCGCTTTAGGTGGATTAGTTGCATTAAATTCTCCCGTTGCACCATTATTGGCTCTGCTCATAGGTTTACAAAATCTCCCTGAGGGCTTTAACGCCTATAGAGAGCTTACTTTTCGCAATAGAAACAGCCCCAAAACAACTCTGTTGTTAATGAGTGCTTTGGTCTTAATCGGTCCAATTGCAGGTCTCTGTGGTTTTTTCTTTCTTGCAGCGCATCGAGTTATATTAGGGGCGATCATGCTATTTGCATCTGGGGGTGTTCTTTACCTGATTTTCCAGGATATTGCACCTCAATCTCGTTTGGAAAAGCATTGGGCGCCCCCTCTTGGCGCTGTTCTAGGCTTCTGTGTCGCTTTATATAGTGAAATGCTCGTAATAAATGTCTAACAAGCGCATGGAGCCTAGCAAACATTGAAGTAGAGCGATAGCGCAGTCTAATAGCGCACCTGCCTTTTGGAACATGAGTAGATGACTCCAGAGAAGGATTTCTGCACAACCTGAAAGAACACCCCTGGATGACGTCCTCTCTGGTACGTGAGCGCACTGGGGAGCGAGGCTTGACCGTGCGTAGCGTATCCGTCCTGCTTCGGGAGCAGGGGGACGCTGGTTCGAACCCAGACATCCTATTTACTCCTTATTTTTCCTGATTGTTTTGTGCGCTTGAAATTTGCTTACTGAAAGATGCATTAGAATTGTTATAATTCTACATAAGATGGGGGGAGAGATGCAGGCATTAAGAACAAGCACGGATATACTTCTTTGACCGCCGTTGTTGACTAAGTAGTGAGATACTGTTACCGGTTATAGCCTTGACAGGAGTGTTCAAGTTATGTCCGACGCACGATGGGGGAAACGGTTTGAACAGCGCCTAGAAGTGATTTTCGGAGTCGATCATTGTGACGAGAAGGGCTATGCCTACGACATTTCGCCCTTTGGCCTGTTCATTAGCGGTGATCGCCTCTATCCTCCTGATACCAAGCTGAAGGTTAAAATTGAACTCGACAACGGTTCGCATGTGGAACTCGTAGGGAAGGTTTGCCGGGCGAAGAAACCGCAACGACCTAGCTGGTTCGAACGAGAGGCCGGAATGGGAATTAAGATCTCCCGTTTTATTGAAGGTGAGCTCTATTACCAGAGCTATCTGCAGCGACTTTGTTCTACGCAATAGCCTTCGCGAGATGGTGATCCCCTTCGGAGCAGGTGGCTATGTCGCACTTTTTGGAATTGAGGCTGATCGGTTTGTAACCATTTTAGCTGTTCGCCATCAGAGGGAAGAGGATTACTATTAAGAGTGCTTACATGAGAGCGACCTTCCCGGGGTCGCTCTTTTCTTTTAGCCTCAGGCCTCCTCTAGGCCGCTTTCGGGGCACATCACTTTCTATTCCACCTTGAATACAATAGGTCGTTTTCATACTAACTTTAAAAGTTTGAACATTATCGTTTGTTTTCTTGCCACAAACATGACTATTGTAGTAATGTATAGTCATAAGTTGACGACAACCGAGGCCATTGCATTGAAAGTGCGGTGGGCTTTGTCATTTTTTCAGTGGGGTTTTGATGCTCGCGAATGTTCCTCGGCAACAAGGCACGGACACCCCAAAGTTAAGGAGAAAACCATGAAGTCAAGATATCTAATTCGCTCGATTGGCCTGATTGCAGGCCTTCTCTTCATCGGGGCCACAGCCCACGCGGCGACAACTCTGACCAGCGTCAGAACTGACAAACCGATTCTGCTCTCGGGTACACCAGATGATGCCTGGAAGAAGGCTGCCCCCCTGAAGGTGACTCTGGATAACCTCCCCTATGAGCCGAACAATGGTTATGACGGGATGAAAGAGACGACCGTAACCATGAAATCGCTCTATGACGATGAGTACATTTACCTCTTAGTCCAATATGACGATCCCACGGAGAGCCTGGCACGGTTTCCCTGGATCAAGCAAAAAGATGGCACATGGAAGCAGATGAAGAAGAAGGACAGCACCGGGCACGATAATACCTACTACGAAGACAAGGTCGGTATCTTCTGGAATATCAACACCGATGGCTTTGCCAATGAGGGCTGTATGATCGCCTGCCACATGGACATTGAAGGCGACACCTCGGCGGGGCGAAAGTTTACCAACAAGGCTGGCGAAACGATCGACATGTGGCACGTCAAGAATGTCAGGACCAGCCCCCTGGGGCAAGTTGACGATCAATTTGTGGACAGTACCAGTGACGGCAAGACTAACAAAGGTTGGGGCCGTAAAGGTGACGTCAAAACCGGTGGTGGTTACACAAACAACATCAACAAAGACAAGAGCGCTCCAGCATACATGAACTACCCTCCCAGCGAGGAAGCCAAGTACTATATATTGCCTAGTTTGAAGACTCCTTTCGTTGACATCTTTAAGCCTGGTGACGTAGTTCCCGGGATCATCATTGATGCCTTCCAGGGGCCGCGTGGCGACATCGAGATGCGCGGCAAGTGGGACAAAGGAGTCTGGACTATTGAGATCCGCAGAAAACTGGTAACCAGTGGAGAAAAAGCGGAGATTCAAGACGTCCAGTTTGACGATCTGAGCAAAATCTACTACTTCGGTATCTCGGTTTTTGATAACAGCCAGATCAACCACCTGTTCCACGATGATACTCTATTGTTGAAATTCAAGTAAGCCTCACATACAACCATGGCAACAGAAGCCCGCCAGAGAAGTCTTCTCTGGCGGGCTTTTATATCAGTCCTACTAAAACATAGCTGCGAGTGCTTTACGGCAATCCTACTGCGAAGGCTTCGGGAGCAGGGGATCGCTCTTGGTCTTTGACCTCCGGTCCGTGTCCGGGCGTTGATGAGGCATTCCCAGCACAATGAGTTCGAGGCGAAGAGAAACAATTAATTGACATATATATATTTATGTATTAATGTTGGACTACCTTTAGTGACGTACCTTCCTACAAACGCAAAAACGTCACACACTTTGCCCTGCTGCCTCCCGACCTCCCCCAATTGGCAGCAGGAACTTTTTTAAAACAATCCTCCTAAAATAGGGCCTCAGCTTAATTAAGTAAGGAGAAATTCATGAATTTTAGAGTAGCTTTATCGCTGACCGTGTTGATCGTAATTTTCACTAACATTGCGTATTCTGCAATGACTCCTGAAGACCCAAAGAGGCAGACCTCTTGGGGACTATATGTTACCGCCCAAGAGACCTATGAAATGAAGCAACGATTTGGTAATCAAATGCTTTTTATTGATGTACGTGATCCGATTGAAATAATGTTCACCGGTTTCACGAATGTTGTTGATGTCAATATCCCATTCAAACTAGCTGACAGAACTCAATGGAACCCACAAAAATCTGTCTTTAAAATGGCAGAGAATCCCAATTTTGAAAAAGAGGTTGCTTCAGCTTTAGTGGCTAGAGGCCTCAGCAAAGAAGTACCTGTTGTTATTATGTGCCGTTCTGGTGGTACCCGAGGCGCACCAGCAACCAAGCTTTTGGAAGGCAAAGGTTATGACAACGTATATGTCGTGACTGATGGTTTTGAAGGCAGCACGCTCAAAGATGGAGAAAAAAAGAATTGGCGGCTCAAGAATGGCTGGAAAAATGCGGGGCTCCCTTGGAGTTATAAGTTGAACGAAAAGAAAATATATCTATCAAAAGAGAACCCCAAACGTTGACAACCAAACAAATCAAAGAGGTCATGAAATGTTAAGAATATCTGAAACGGCATCGATGAAATGTAAAGAGATCCTGACGCAAAATCCTGGGAAAATTATCAGCATTGTCATTGATGGCTTTGGCTGAGGTGGTCCCAGATTGGGATTGGCTCTGGAAGAGCCAAAAGATAATGACAAACTATATGATGTTGGTGGTGTTGAGTTTTTGATTTCCGATGGGGTTCTCCCCTACACAAACGAACAAGAAGTTGATTATGTAAACACCAGTGAGAATCAAGGCTTCCTGATTGCTCCTGTCTTTGGCGGAGGGTGCTAGCCGAAACTCAAAAGCTACAACCTTCACCGCCAACAACTTTTGGACAAGACCCCAGCCATCCCCGGTTGGGGCTTTTTCATTTTCAGGTAGGTATACATGATCAGACTATACTCAGATGAAGCTCATTTGTGGTTGAAAAGCACCATTAAACGAAGCTGTATTCTATTAATATTTTACGGGCGTTTATTAATAAACTTTTCAGGACAATTCTCCAAGAAGAGATTTCAACAAAAGCTACCAAGAAAAATACCTTCTAAAACAGCGTCTTATGAAATATTAAATAAAAGTTAGAAAACTTTAACTTTTATTGTTGACATGAGATTCTTTTAATGTTAAAAGTTTAATTAACAGTAAGGAACAAATTACAAACAAATCAACAGGAGGTCGTTATGAAAGCTCAAACTAGTTTTATGGATACCGTAAAAAGTAGTTATCTGGTTCTTGTCATTGCCGCACTCGGCATCTTCGCTTTCCTCTCGGCCATACTGATCGCTTGGCCAGCACTCGCCTACATCGGCGCAAAACTTTTTAACTAGAATCTGAGTTTTTAACAACCAACCCTTTCGCCGCAGAGAGACTATAGGAGAAACATCATGAAAAACGCAGCCAATATCATCAATACCGTAAAAGCCAGTTACACCATCTCCATCATGAGCGTGCTCGGCGTCTTCGCCTTTATCTCTGCCACTTTGATTGCTTGGCCTGCATTATCCTATCTCGGCGCAAAGATGTTTAACTAAGAAAGAAGCGGAAAGACCAGGTTCATCTCTGGCCCTGAATACAGAAAAGGCTGCTCTCCTCTGAGGGTGGCCTTAATCGTTTGTGATCAATTTATACACCTTCTACACACCACAACTACACGGCTCATCCTTCGAGGTGGGCCTTTTTCTTTTTCAGGAGGAAAAGCATGACAATAAAGAAAACCGACAATCAGGAGCGGACCTGGACCGGACTTTTCGACTGACCCCTTACTAACCCGCTGGACACCTGCATCCCCACCTGTTGCGCAAAGAATACCCTAATCTTTGCACCAAGAAATAGTTAAACGGCATCGGCTGTATGTTAGCGACTCCTGTTCACCGCTTCCATAAGTCTCGGATTAAAGCACGAACAATTCATATCACTTCAAATTTTATCTAGTAGTGTTTGTCATGAAAACAATTATACTGGTTAAAAATTAAGGAGGTATCTATGTATGCCATTGCTGTGAATGGGAGTCCCCGGGCCGGGGGAAATACGGAAATACTCCTGAAGGAGACGCTCAGTCAACTGGAGGAGGGCGGATGGGAAACCGAACTGGCAAAAGTCGGTGGGACAGCAATTCGAGGCTGTCTCGCCTGCTACAAATGCTTCGAAAATAAAGATAATGAATGCATCATTAAAACAGACTGTTTCAACGAGATTTTCGCTAAAATGCTCAATGCGGACGCTATGATTCTCGGCTCTCCGACCTACTTTGCTGCTGTATCGGCGGACTTGAAAGCGCTGTTAGAGAGAGCGGGACTTGTTGCCATTGCCAACGATCACGCATTTACCGGAAAGATTGGAGCTGCTGTTGTGGCCGTCAGAAGAGGTGGCGCAACCCATGCATTCGACAGCATTAACCACATGTTCCAGATGTCGAGGATGATCATTCCAGGCTCAACCTACTGGAACATGGGTGTTGGTCGCGACAAAGAAGAAGTCAGGGATGATGAGGAAGGTATGGCGAATATGCGCCATCTTGGCAAGGTGATTGACTGGCTGGGTCGTTCAATAGAAACGACAAAAATTGATTACCCCAAAGGATGACACTGCATTAACTTTGAATTCGGGAACAGGGGAGCACTGCTTCGAATCCAGTCATCCAGACCATTGGCACCATGAGGGCAACCTACCGCTTCATGCCCATGCACTGCCTCAATCACATCAAATTGGTCTGACAATGAGTCCTTGATGATTTGACGCATGAAATTATCATCACCGACAATTAATATTCTCTATGGTCTCATACATAACCCGTCAACTCCCTTTGCTTAAACTTAACTTTTCCAGGCACCAGACTGGAGAAATTTCTGAAGTTGATGCTCATCTTCGGTATTGAGGAACTCCACGCCCATGCCTGGTGGGTGGGTACTATTACTCGGAGAAAGCGAGGAATTTACCCAAGCAACACGGCCCTGGAAAAACATCGAATGATCCTTGCCGGGGAGTACCAATTTGAGCTTCAGTCTCTCCCCGAGTGACAAAGGATTAGGGGTTTCCAGGAACAGACCGCCACCACTCACATCGAGAGTATAACCAGCAGTATAATCAGAGAACATTTCATCTCCGCCGTACAGAACTTCCAGCTTAACCGGTATTCTTAGCGTACTGCGTTTGTTGAGAGTGATTTGCACTATTGTCCTCAGCTGGGCTTCTTTGAGCGGTTTGCTGAGAAACGTTGAAATGCCCATCTTCTTGGCCGTGGAAATTTTTTCAGTATTTTCTTCACTGGAGAGCATTACGATTGGCACGAACTTGCAATTTGGATACGTTTTTACCCGCTTCGTAAATTCCAGGCCATCCATGGCTGGCATGTTCATGTCCGTGATAATCATGTCATACCTGGTTGACTTAACCTTTTGACAGGCTTCAGCCCCATTCTCAACAGTTGTCACTTCATAGTTGAGTTTTTTCAACATGTCACCAATCATTGTCAACATGAAAGGAGAATCATCCAGAACAAGAATCTTTTTCTTCATAATTTATCCCCAACTTACGTAATGGACTACCCCGCAGCAAGATACAGGGAATATGGGCCTCTATTTTGATCAAAAAATCTATACTCACGTCATACATACTGTCAAACAATAAATCAATCCCCCCCTGAAATCTGGCTCCACTTTTCTGAATCATACGCAGAAAGTATTCTTGTAAAGAAGAAATTACTTGCTAACGCCCTGTCTTTTGCCATCAGATCTATACAATCCAAGAATTCCTCAGCGTAACGCAAAGCATACTCTAACCTGTGCTATAGCCGTTGCTTAAGAGCTCTGTTAAGATGTTGCCAGCAGGAATATGTTGATGACATGGACTACGTGCAACTTACTGAGCAACGAATTGAATCCTACTTAACCTGCGAGAATAATGATATGCCAATTATCAATGACAACATCAAATACTTGAAACAGGTTCAAATCTTTGCAGATCTTTCTGCAGAAGAGTTGAGCTCTATCGCGAATCGAGTATCACTCCGTGAGTTCCGCAAGGGGCAGGTTATCCTGTATGAAGAAGATACCAACGAGTACATGTACTCTGTCCTGGAAGGGGAAGTAAGGGTCTTTTACACAACAGAAGAAGGGAAAGAGTCCATCGTTGCTTTTCATGGTGCTGGCGAATCTTTCGGCGAAGTTTCCTTGATCGATCAGCTGACAACCCCTGCAACTGTTGCCGCCATGGAAAAGTCTCTTGTTCTCACTGTCAAAAGGGAAGTTTTTTTCGATATTGTCCAGAGTCACCCAAAAGTGATGAATAGACTCCTGCTTCTGCTGACAAAGCGTCTACGCCATTCCTGGAGCCACGCACGTATGCTTCAGTTCAAAGATGCATCCTACCGTATAATGACATCAATCAAGGAGATGGCCACCAATAGAGGGGAAGATGTCCCTGAAGGTGTGTTGCTGAAACTTCGACTGACACATCAGAATATTGCTGACATGACTGGCCTGACCCGGGAAACTGTCACACGCGTCATCGATAAATGGAAAAAATCGGGTCTGTTGACAATTGATAAAAACCGCCACATGTTGATCAGTCACAGTTTCTTTGACGAAAACTTCAGTTTGTGATTCAGATCACATTATTTTTCTCTGCTCCCCTTTAAAATGTCATCAACAATCAGGATCAAGCTTTTGATCTGCACTCTGCCCAGAGCAAACCATGGGAAATCATGGGACGCAGAGCCACGGAGCTAAAAGAAGGTTTTCCTTCCGATGCCAGCCGAGCCGCCAGAGTTATCAAAATTCCGGTGGCATTTTATATGGGAAAATGGAGACATAGCCATGAAAGCATTCAAAAGACACCAGGCAGTTAACAGCGCTGACAAAGGCAAACGCAGGCCATGGCAGAAGTACTTGTTTTTGCTCCTTGTGCTCCCTCTTTGTATGTCTGCTACCAACCTGGAAGCAGCGCAAATCACATTTTCACCAAATGGTTTGACGGTCAATGTCGCGCCGGGTGAAGCAGTCTCAGTCCCTTTCTCGGCAACCTTGTCAGACACGGCCACATCTAACTCATATGCAAACTTCGGCCTGGCCCATATAAAGGGGACCCTTGACCGTAGCTGGGTCAAAAGCAGGGTCTATTTCTCCCTGAATTCTTGGTACAAGACGCGGCAGGCCATACTGCATATCAGTGCTCCAGCCGATGCCAAGAATGGGGTTTATACCGGAGTTTTCGGAACGGTCTGGCTCAGATCTAACGAAACTATCGTTCCGGCTGAATTCGTGATCAATGTGGAAATCGGTGAGCTGTTGTCTTGCAGTCAGTTGCCCATTTTTTCTGATATCACCTCCTCGGAAGAGGCCATCAATGCCCGTAACAATAAAGAGGTTGCCATCGACCTGGCCGGATCTATCAGCGTGCAGGAAGACTGCGAAATTGAGAAGGCCTGGTATCAACTTACTGACGAGTATGGTGAACTGGATCAGGAACAGGAGATAACACTCGACAATGATGGCAGCTTCACTGTTGCGATTCCAATGGTCGCCTCGCGTAAAGGCAATGATAAGGACGGTAGGCTTTATACTGTGAGATTCATGGCAAAAAATGAAGCGGGCGTGAGTGAGAGTGGCGAGACAAGTATCACTGTCACACATGACAACAGCAAGAAATAGACAACTGTCATGTCAGTGTAAAAACTTCGGGAGCAGGGAGGCGCTGGTTTGAATCCCGTCATACCGACCAGTGTTTACATGAGAGCGACCTTCCCGGGGTCGCTCTGTTTTTTTCCGGTCGATTTTTTTTATCCCCGGTGTCCGCGCAATGTCTGATATATAACTCTGGAGTCATTAGGCAGACTCATAATTAGGCTCGGTCACCGTGACACTCAGGGCAACGGCTCCCGCATTCAAATCCATCAGCAACAACATAAACCTTCTACGAGTCCTCCACCTGTTTTCCCTTTGGCTTTGCCGTCTTTATTTTTGAACGATCCAGATGCACATCCAACTGTGGAAAGGCGATGGTGATCTTCGCCGCGTCGAGACGCTTATCAAGCATGTGGCGTAAATCGCTGGCAATAATCCGATAATCAAAGCTGCGGTTAATCTCAACCCAAAAATAGGTACTGAAGATCAGAGCGCTGTCGCCGAAATCTTCGAACAGGATAATTGGTTCCGGGCTTTTGAGAATTTTGCCGTGTTCTTCCAGGGCATCTGCAATAATGCGGGCGACCTCACGCGTGGGCGAACCGTAGGCAACACCAATTTTGACCTGCAAACGGATCAGTTGATCAGAAAGAGTCCAGTTGATAACATTCTTCTGCAAGAAGTCGCTATTGGGAACCAGGATATCGATACCGTCAAAGCGCCTTACCTGTGAACAACGCAGACCGATACTGACCACCCTCCCCTTGACCCCTTCGACCTCAACCATATCACCGGGCTTTATTGGCCTTTCAAACAGAAGAATAATCCCGCTGATAAAGTTGCTGATCAACGCCTGGGCACCGAAACCAACCCCGATCGCCAGCGCACCGCCCATAAAGGCAAAAGCGGTCAGGGGGATTTTGACCGTGACAAGAGCAATAACAACCAGGGTCAAGATAGCGACAATCTGCAGGAATTTCTCCACCAGCAGAGCGGTGCTCGGTTCAACCTTGAAGATTTTTGCCACCAGGCCGCCGAGACGATGCCTCAGCAGTAAGGTTATCCAAAACCCAAAGATCAGAATCATCAAGGCCCGGACAACCTTGCTGATCGTCACCGGGCGTTGCGAAGTCACCAGTTGACCGTTGACTGAAATCGTATCCTCAACAACAAACAACTCATAGGTCCAGATTGAACCAACCAGTTCCAGGCTGCGCTCAAAGATTCCCTGCAGACGTTCGGCAGCCGAGGCCCGCTGGCGATAATAAGCAATCTCATCCTGAAAACGATGAGTATTCCGAATCACGTCGTCGATATCCGTCAACAATCTGGTGAAAAATTCAATCTGATGTTTATAGGTAGCAAGTTTCTGCTTGGCTAAAAGATCTTTTCCCCCGGCAAGAGTTACTGCGACCAGATGCTCTTCTGCGTTTGAAACCAGAATTCGCGCCAACTTCAGAGTTGAGACAACATACACGCGATTTTCGTGGATTTCTTCTAAACGCTTCTCAAGTGATTTGGCTGCCTGTCTCAGCGCTAATGCATCACCTCCCCTTGACAGTTGGTGCCGCTCCTTCCAGGAAGCAATCTCACTTTTGATGCCCATCACCCAAAATATCTGCAATTTGACCATTTGCGCACTGACATCAGCCTGAGCCTTGCGTGTTTCAACCACTGCCTGAAGATGCTTGATTTCCTCAGCCTGCCCCTGGTCTCCCTTTTTTTGAATCAGGTCTTCGCGAGCTTTCTGTAATGCGCTTCTGGCTTGATGAAGTTTTTTCTGATTGCGATTATTGTCACTCGTCAACTGGCGCTTTTCTTTATCCAGGGCTTTCAGCTTTTTTGTCAGCAGCTCAAGTTTCAGCCCCAGCTCGTCGTCACTGAAAAGTACATCTGTTACAGCCACCTGAAGTTGTCGCTCCAGGAAGGTTTTCTGCCTCTTGTCCAGAGAGAGGATCGCATCGCTTGTCTGCAATTGAGCTTTGCCCGCAAGCACTCCGATCCCAGCGACATCGTTTCTCAGCTGCACCAGCTCATAAAGCCAGTTCTTCCGGAGTTTATCGTCTGCTGTCAATGTCTTTTCGAGTGATTCTTTTATCTTACGCAGCTCTTGCTCAGAGGACACCAGAGCTTTACGTGCATCCCTCTGTTCTTGATCCGTCAGGGTTCTACTGACCTCCTCCTTTGCAATGGCCAGGGATTTGGCATGAATGGCATCACGCAATTCATCGACCAGACGGATCGGGTAAGGAGGTGGTTGATCGAAACCTTGCCAAGCTTCGACCTTTATCGTTAAATCCTCAATGGCACGGCGGGTTTCTTCAAGACTGCGAAGACTTTCGATATGCCTGTTCAAAAGGATGACTCGGGTAAAAAGCAAAAGCTGCTTCTCTTTGATTTCTTCAGTGGTTGCCCCAAGCTGCTCAGGTGAAACAGTTTCCAGGGCGGGCTGGGCGTTGTTCAAACTCTGTTGAGCTTTCGGCAAAAGTTGCTGCAGGTGTTCTAAAAGCTGTTCCGTTGTCTCAGTTTTTTTTGTTTCTGTTTCAACCTCATCAGCGTTCGTTGTGTTTGAGGGGAGCTGTCCCCAGACGAAAGACGGAGGCATGGCTATCAGGATGGAAATGATCAGCAGGTAGATCAGTCCGTAGCTTTTCAGCCAAATGAGGAGTTCTCTTTTCATTTTTTTAATAGTATCCAGTTAAGTGATCGTGAATTTCTTGCGACGGGTTGTCAACAACGGCCTCTGGAATCGACTCTCCCGACAAACATGCGGTGCCAGATTGGCTGTCTCCCACTCCTAGCAGCCTGTCGGACTATCAGGGCTGCTAGTTTTATGATTTCGTGAACCCCTGAGCAAAGCTCTTGAGAGACGCGATGGAAGGCACCCAGGGCAGCATGTTTTCACAATGGATATTGAAGGTCGGAACCACACGAGAGGGATCATCGAGCGAACCGACATACACTAGAGCTTTGCCGGGAATCAATGTATGCTGATTGAAGATCGGTGTTCCGCAAGTCCCACAGAAATTCTTCTGCAACCTTTCTGTGACCTCATATCGAACAATTGCGTCTGCTCCCTGAACCAGGTCGAAACTCTTTTCATCGATCACAGCTACCGCCAGAAAAGCACCGCCCATCATTCTTTTGCAGGTCTTACAGTGGCAGTTGCCGGACATCTCAAAATCAGCAGTGGTCGTGTACTTTACAGAACCACACAAGCAGGAACCGGTTAATTTGGTCGTCATTTTATTATCCTTTCTCATGTCAGCAATGAGTTCACTATGTCTATCAGCCTCTTTCAACTTGATTCACTTATGTCTTCGAGCTATCGTTTAGTTCATTTAAACACAAGGAGGCTCACAAGCAATGAAACTTGCTAAGTCGATTTTAAAGAAGTTTACACCACTCTTCCAAAACAGCTCATTCTTCATGCAGGGCCAAATGGACATCAATCCAAAATCCCGTTGGAACAATGCCTCCCTCCGCAGTGAAACAGGTGGTTTCTACCCCAAAGATGAGAGCTCTAAACGCCAGATCCAGAACCTGGAGCCGTGGGATAATACCCGCCGTGACATGATCACACTCATGCTTCGTACTTTAGTGGAAAAAAACATTGCAGGTGCATTCGTAGAATTGGGGGTTTATAAAGGCAATACCGCGAGATTAATTCACCACTATGCGCCGGAACGACAACTTCACTTATTCGACACTTTCGAGGGTTTTACCGACCGCAGTGTAGACGCTGAGAAAAATCACACCAACTTCGATACCAAAGGGAGTAAATTTTCAGATACATCAATCACGCAGGTTCGAAATTATATAGCGCCTCAAAATGACAATATAACTTTTCACCAGGGATACTTCCCTGACAGTCTCCCCAAAGATTTCCCCGAACAGAAGTTTGCCTTTGTCCACCTCGATGCCGATCTCTATGAACCAACATTGGAAGGTCTTAAATATTTTTATTCACGAATGAGCAAACAGGGCATCATCCTGGTTCACGACTATAATGCCTGGATCGGAGCTCGCAAAGCAGTGGATGATTTCTTTGCCGACAAGGACGAACTTCCCGTCCCCATGCCTGATAAAAGTGGTTCAGTGCTTATTATCAAGCAATAAACTACTTTTTCCCCTTCACCTCAGTACGAGTTGCGATCTTTCTCCAAAGCTCCTTAGCATCACGATCCAGCGATTTGCGGCCAAGATAGATCAGCAAAAAACGCAGACGGTCCGTACGGCTCCAGTATCTGGCATGGCGATT
>PVMK01115731.1_pt1 | contig 17307 bp, 17 predicted proteins | sample 1853481 | NCBI WGS metagenome assembly PVMK01 (sample SAMN08533507, study PRJNA380276) | Marine sediment metagenome, whole genome shotgun sequencing project.
AGAGAGAACGGACAACCTTTAACTTCGGGACAATGTCCCGAGGTCGTCTATACGGCTATCGGCATCGGTATGTGGCGGCCGATGGCCGTATAGACGACCTCGGGACATGCCCCGGAAGTTAAAGGTTGTCCGTTCTCTCTCTGCCAGGCTACGTTGGCTTCATTGATCCAGGCGATTGTGCCCGGGCTCCAGGCCGTGGGTTCGATTTTGCCGGCGGCTCCGTAGCGACGACCAGCAGGTTGACAGGCAGCAGTTGATCATAATCTGAGCGATATTGGAAAGTAGACTCAGCCCGATTTACAAGCCACCAACTGCGACCCATCACCGGGAATAAACGCTTTTGCATCACCCAAAGAAGATCTTCAGTGGTGGCCTGACGATAATATTGACTTAGACTCTGTATCTCAAAGATGCCGCTGCCTATAAGCTCATACTGTAGCCCTCCCCGCGAACTGCCAGATAGTATGAACGGTTCAGAGGTAACATAGGCGATGCCTGGAAGCGTGTTTCTTACCCAGGCATTATAGGCCTGCCACTCCCTGTTGATCAGATCAATTGGCCCGATTTTTATTAATGCCGGCCGGTGGGCTACGCCGCCAGCCTCAACCGGACGCACGCGAAAAACCCGACAGCCACTAAACCCCATTCCGAATTCCGCTTCGAGAGCAATGCGAGCGTAGCCTTGAAACATATTCTGAAGAACGGCCGCTTCGTCATCGGATATACGTGTTTTTCCAGATTGTTGAACTATTGCGACATTATGATTCTTCATAGTTTCATCAAATGCGTTACCCGGCCGCTAGATTTAAATTAAATTCGCCTAATCAGCGGCTGAATTATCTAAAATCGGTCGATCCAATTAGAAATCATCTAGTCACTAATAAACTCATTCGGGAGGTCCCTCCGGGAAGCACTGGTAGCCTCGTTTTGGCAACCCCCTTTTGGCGGGTATTTGGCCATTATTGGCCAACAAAGGAAATAGTCCAGAAACGTTCGAGGATGGTGTCGGTGAATGCGGTGAAGGCTCGCCCATTGCTGACTCCAGCAAAGCGTTCTAACAAATCTGCATCAGCCTCGTCCCCATAGGTGATGGTAATTGTCTGAATATCAACCTGTTCCTCGGCCGCAGAGAAGCAAGCTAACATCTCTTCTTCAGTGGTAACCTGGCCCTGACCGGCATCCTGGCCATCTGTTAACAAGATGACGGCATACAACCGCTCCTCCCTAGCAGACTCAGCCAGGTATTCAAAAGACTGGCAAAGGGCATCATAAAGCAAGGTATCGCCATCGGCGAACAGGCTGCCAATACGCTGCTTAAGATCCTCGCGCACATCCGCGACCCGTCCTGCTGGCTGGAGCTGGCGCGCATCGTTACCAAAGGTGTAGACGGCCACTTCGTCGTCAGGATCCAGGCGATCGATGAACGAGATAACTCCTTCCAGAGCCCGGATGATCTTTTGATCCTGATTCATGCTAATGGAAGTGTCCAGCAATATGGCGACGGTAAGCGACTGATCGGCCACATCGACGAGAGGTCCCATCGCGGCCGACGTGGGTGTCGGAGGGATTGGCGTAAATGTCGGCCGCAAGGTTGCGGTGGCTGTCGGCCGGGGGGTATCGGTCGCCTGAACAGGTGAAACGAGGACTACAGCTTCTGGTTGATCAGTGACCGGCAGTTCCTCATCAGCCCCGGTTCCATTCCCACCCTGGACTAGGGCAACGATCAAAATCGTTAGCAGAGCACTTACCAGCAAGACGGGCAGCCAGTTTTGGGCCAGCCAGGATCGCCTTGCCTTTTCTCCGGTTGCTATTGGCTTGCCTGACACTGGCCTTTCTGGCGCGCCTGACATTCGCCTTTCTGGCGCGCCCACCGGTTCGGGTACGGCATCTCTGACAACATCCTGTTTACCGACGGGCTCAAGGGGCGGCGTTTCCTGATAGGCTGCCGGAACGGTCACTGCCTCCTTGGCCATTTTGGAGCACGGTGGTGGCTCGTCAAGCAAACTCAAAGCGGCCGCCGCTCCCCAAAAAGCCAACTCTTTAGCCGCCTTGTCCAGATTCTTATACTTCATCGCCCCAAGTAGATAGAGAGTAAGGCCCTGGTAATACTCTCTCGCGTCATCCGGGTCAAAAAAGTAGGTTTGGGCGGCTGACCGCAAAGCCACCAACATCCCGTACGGCTTTTCAAGCGCTTGACTGGCCAAATCCGGCAATAATGTAGCCGGGCGGGTAAAGCTCGCACAATGAACCTGCTCGTACAAGTCAACTATTATTCTCGGCGGTAAATTGGCCTCTTTTATAGTCTCAGATAACAATCGCGTGACGATGCCCGTTTCCAGGCGTAAGAAATCATGCAGCACATGATCGCGGCGAGCGGTCGCGAAATCGATTAGCCGGATATCCCACGTCGCCAGATCAACCAAAATGTTCTCGGGATTAAGATCGCCATGAATGTTGGCCAGACGAACGGTTGGCGTGGCGGCCAGCAACTCCGGCAGGCGTAGTAAGGGATTGGGCAACGACTCCCCGCCAGGCATAAGGAACCGTTCTTTCTCAGTAGAAAAGTCCCAACCAAAGGTTTCCACAATATGGCTGCGCAAAGCTTCCATTCGAGTAACTGTAACCACGCCTTCAAGGCCATCGGCTATCTGGCCTACCTGATAATCCTTCAACTCATTCACGGGCTGCAGCCGAACTCGGTAGGAGCCTCCCAGATCACCATATTGAGCGGGCCAATCCAAGGTTATCGCTTTTTCGTCGGCTTCAATCTCCGAGATGACAAAGCCTGACAGGCGAACTGGATCCCCGGGAACGAGCATGGGGACTGACTCTTCCCCCGCCCGGATAACCGGGATCGTGTCCTCGGCGGCCGTTTCTCCCGGCCGAATTATCAGATTAATGGGCAATAAATGATCGTAACTAGGTGCCAGATGGAATTCAGAGGCCGGATAGTTGAATCGCCAAAGAGAACCAAGACGTTTGAACAGCCGCTCCTCCAGCAGAAAACGCAGCTTCTCGGCCGGGGCATGATTGTAGGCCTGCTGCAAGCTCTCAAATTCGATAGCGCCGCTTCCAACCATTCGATAGCGCAGACCACCCCAAGTGGATGTCGGGGGGAGAACCGGTTCACCCAGGATCTGGGCTACACCTGAGAGCTGGTCGCGGATATATATCTGATAGGCTTGCCACTCCTGTTCTATCAAACGGATTGGGGCCATCTTGACAACAGCAGGCAAGGCTTGCATACCATCTTCTCGTACGGGGCCAACCACAAATACCCGGCTACCGCTGAAGCCACCACCCAACTCCTCCCGGATAGAGAGGCGCAAGTGACCGGCAAACATTGAACGTAATATATCTTCACTGTTTGGCGGCATAGATAATCCGGAAGGGTTCTCAATCTTGACCGCCGGTTGTGTCTCCGCCGCCTCCACCAATGCCCCACTCAGGTTGGCGCTGGCAGGATCTGCCATTTCGGCTGCCTGGTCCAAGCAGCTTGCAATATCCCGGCATAGTGAATGGCAATTTCCATAGCGCTGCCGTCTTTCTTTGGCCAGCGCTTTGTGCAAAACAGCTTCAACGGCAGCCGGAACCCGGCCGTTTAACTGGGAAAGATCGAGCGGTTGGTAAGAAACTGCCTTAGCCAGTGTTTGGCTCACAGTTTCACCTCGTAATGGGTTGGTACCCACGATCGCTTCAAATAGGATGAGTCCCAGGGAAAAAATGTCTGTCCGGGCGTCGACTCTTTCTCCATTGGCCTGTTCTGGAGACATATAGGCGATGGTGCCCACGATACCGCCCTGTTGAGTCAACTGGTCGGCCTCTATTCGCTGGGCAAGGCCAAAATCTGCCAGTTTTAGCACAGCGTTTGTCTCACTTGTGAGCATGATATTGCCCGGTTTTACATCCCGGTGAACAATGCCGGCCTCGTGAGCATAGGCCAACGCCTGGCATATGGGCTGCAGTAACCCTAGCGCCTCGGCCCAAGATAACTGCTTATTCTTCAGGAAAGACTGGAATGTTCCACCCGTAAGCAACTCCGTAACCAGGTAGGGTGGATCATGATCCACACCGACATCGTAAACAGTGATGATATGGGGGTGATTTAAGTAGGCAGCAAGCTGAACTTCCCGCCGAAACCGCCGCTGCATCTCATCTGAGCCTACCATCCCCATACGCGAGATAATCTTGATAGCCACCTGGCGATTTAGATGGGGATCGAGGGCTCTATATACCTCAGCAATAGCACCCTGGCCCAATGGCTCCAGTAGCTGATAACGACCGACTTGTTCAGGTGCCATTGGCCACTACCCTGGCCGTCCTTGGGGAAAACACTGATACCCTCCTTCGGGCGTGCCACGCCAATTGATGATGTAATGGGGGCTAGCTAGTTCCGGCTCGATCTTGCGTCGCAGGCCCCGAACCACCTGGTACAGTGCCTCCGTCGAAACACCTTCCCGGATGGTATTCTCAGGCCAGACGGACTCGATGAGCTCTGTATGGGTATGGCGAATTCGGGGATGGCTTATCAAAAAACGCAAAAGTCCATGCTCTAAGGGCGTTAGCTGAGTTAAAGTCGTTCGTCCCTGATACACCATATCGGCCGGCTCGTCAAGCCACAATGCGCCCGGGCTTCGGCCCGCTTCATTGGCCACGAAGGCTGTCAGCAAGGTGCCCCGGATTCGCCAGCCATGACCGGCCGGCTCTAGTAGCCCCTTCTCCTTAAGCAGTTGGAAAGCTCGGCGCTCGTTTTCATTTAACTCCAACTCTTTCTCCCGCAGCTCATTCTCCCCTGACCATTCGGCCGTGGATGTTTTTTTGTTATGCCAGATCTGCATTTGGCCAAGAACCTGCTGTTCGGCCAAGGTGAGTGATCGCCAAATCTTTTCCAAGCGGTGAATGATGCTTGGTTGGGCCAGCAGTTCCTTTAGCCAATCCAATTCCGCAGGCCTTGAAGATGTAACCCACCAGTGACAAATAGCCTTGAGCAGAGCAGGATAGGAGCCGGTCAGTTCGAGTAAACGATTGATATCACTTTTATCCAACGGATCTGAATGGCTCGCCGTTTCATCAGACACCAGCTGAAGGGCATCAGACTCCGCCATGGGTTGTACCCAACAAATGTATGTATCGAGCAGCTCATAAAGGTCGCCCAAAACGGCCGGATCGGGCAAATAGCCTACCTGTTGTCTCATGCCGGCAATATAACCAATCGTATCTTTGAAGCTATCCCGCAGGCCGCGCAGCGTATCAACCATTTCCGGATCAACATCCTGGCAGAAGCGATCAAACCGATCCAGTGTCAAATAGACCCGTACTTGCTGTTCCTGGAAACCTAGAATCAGTTCTCGCAGCGCACTATGGGGCAGAAAGGGATCGCTGGCGGCGCGATTTTCAAGATAAAGCGTCGCGATTAATTGCTGTAGCTGTGGTTCAAAGTGTTGGCGGAATTCGTAAAAAGAGCGCAGAATGACTCGATATAGAGTCGACGTGTCGTTGGCCGGTAAATTATTGAGATCCACCGGGATAACGGCCGTTTTCGTTGCTTCGTCTGGCAGATATTGGCTCAAGACATCAGGTCTGTGGCTTATAAATCCTAGCAGGTTCGATTTGCCAATTCCAGGCGAACCAACCACCGTGCCGCTGATGCCTGATTGTATCCAGCCCCCCAGGATCTTAGCCTCTCGTTCCCGGTAACTTAGGCGATAATCTGACCATGATCGCCCCACTGTTACAGCCACCTCCCTTCACAAGATCAAATCAAGGATCCCAAAAGTGTGTGAATTACTGACCTGAAACTGTCTTTGTGGACGATGCTTGCTCTGGTTTGGACAGAAACAGCTACGAAAGTTGCTTGCGAGTTCGTAGTATAACACATGGAGCCGCCCAATATGGGATTTACCAACCTGAAACACTATTGGTAAGCTTGGCCTACTTTGATCCGGACAAAATGATTTTGAAAGTTATTGTCGGGGCTAGTAGATGAGTATTGTCGGCGGCCGGTTGTTATTACGGTTCACTTTTGCTAAAATACATACCGACCGGTCGGATTATTAATTTATATTTGGAGTTAGCTTGTTGAATAAACAACAACAACGCTCGATAGATACTCGCAATCGGCTGCTGGTGGCGGCCGAGCAATGTTTCGCTCAAAATGGTTACGATGAGACCGGGGTGGCATTGCTCTGCCAAACAGCCGGCGTCAGCAAGGGCGCCTTTTACCATCATTTCGACAGTAAACAAGCGGTCTTTCTAACCTTGTTGAACCGCTGGCTGGCTGGCCTGGACTCACAGCTAATTGCTCTGGAGCAAAACCAGGACAATGTGCCCGATCGGTTTCTGGCCATGAGTGGCATCGTCGGCCAGCTACTTCAGACGCCAAGGGACCAGTTGTTAATTTACCTGGAGTATCTCAACAAGGCAGCGCGGGATCCCCAGGCCTGGCAAGCCACCATACAGCCCTATCATCTGTACCGCGATCAAATCGCCACTCTTATTAGCGGCGGAATCGACGAAGGAAGCCTACGGTCGGTTGAAGCCAAGACAACAGCCAATATCATAATTGCCCTGGTGATCGGACTATTGATCCAAGGCTATATTGACCCGGACGGAGCAGACTGGAATGAAGTCACCGAAAAAGGGATCGGCCTACTGATAAAAGGGCTAAGGAGTTAATCAGATGAAAGTTTTACTTACCGGCGCCTTCGGCAATATTGGAGCCAGCGCTCTACTAGAACTCGTTAAACGAGGGCACGCTGTCCGTTGTTTCGATGTGAACACCCCAGCCAACAGGCGTGTAGCCAAAAAAGCCAGACGGCAACTAGCAAGGCAACCGCACTCAGGTACATTGGAGGTTGTCTGGGGTGACCTGCGTCACTTAGAAGATGTAACGACCGCCGTACGTGATCAGGAGGTCGTGGTTCACCTGGCCTTCGTCATTCCATCCTTATCGGCCACCGGGATAAGCAGTGAGGCTGATCCTGATTGGGCCCGGGTGATCAATGTTGGCGGAACCCGTAATTTGTTAGGTGCCATGGCCGATCAGCCCCACCCCCCTTCGATGCTGTTTGCTTCGTCATTACACGTTTACGGCCGCACCAACGACCGGCAGCCACCATTAACGGTCGATGACCCGCCCCAACCCATCGAACACTATGCTAAACACAAAGTGGAGTGCGAAGGGTTGGTTAAATCGTCTGGTTTACAATGGACCATCTTCCGCCTCGGGGCCGCCCTTCCGGTTCGTTTAGTCCTCGATCCCGATATGTTTGACGTACCCTTGGACAATCGAATCGAATTTGTCCACCGCCGGGATGTGGGGCTGGCCATCACCAACGCCCTTGAACAAAACGACGTCTGGGGCCATACCTGGCTCATTGGTGGCGGTCCACGCTGCCAGCTTCATCAACGGGACATTGTGCAAAACGTACTCGAAGCGGTCGGTGTGGGCATGCTGCCGGAGGAAGCCTTTACCCAGGTTCCCTTTCCCACAGACTGGCTGGACACGGCCGAAAGCGAGCGCATCCTGCAATTTCAACGGCTAACTTTACAAGATTACATCAAAGAGGTGACCGACCTACTTGGATTTAAAAGGCACTTCGTTCGCTTATTCAGGCCGATCATTCGCGCCTGGTTACTGAAACAATCTCCCATATTGTCTCAGAATAATGTCTAACCACTCGAGGAAGATCCTCCCTTCGGCCGAATTTGTTCCCGGCTATTTGATTTGTTGGGTCGCCTACTTCTGAACCACGCCTGTGACGGTAGAATAGAGGGTCAACATTGATGGTTAATCTACAGTTTGCTTTCGAAAGCATTTCTGTCCAGACCAAAATAAGCTTGGTAAACAAACTTGGTTCGCAAATACCGTTTCAGGTTAATAATTGGAACAAATATCGATGGCTAGCACACTACAATTAAACGAACTAGAGACGAATGCCGAAATTAAGGCCTGCTGCGCGGCCGTTTATGAGAGCGACTGGGCCCGCCTGCTATTGGGGCCATCGTTGCATCCGGGTGGCTTGACTCTGACTGAGCGGCTTGGCGACCTGCTAGGCCTGGGGCCAGGGCAGCGGGTATTGGACGTCGCCGCCGGTAGCGGAGCCAGCGCCCTTTTTTTGGCCGAACGCTTCGGCTGCCAGGTCACCGGCATTGATTATGGGGCGGAATCGGTCGCCCTGGCCAACAAAGCCGCGGCCGAGGCCGGGTTGGCCGAGCGTGTGCATTTCCGGCAAGCTGATGCCGAAGGGCTGCCTTTCGACGACAGCAGCTTCGATGCCCTGATCTGTGAATGCGCTTTTTGTACCTTCCCCGACAAACCTACAGCGGCGGCCGAAATGACCCGGGTGCTGCGCCCGGAGGGCCGGCTGGGTCTCAGCGATATAACGCGCTCCGGCTCGCTGCCTGCCGAACTGGATACATTACTGGCCTATGTGGCCTGCATCGCCGATGCCCAACCGGCCGAAAAGTACGTAGACTATCTGACCACCGCCGGGCTTACCGTAAACCAGATAGAACCTCACGACCAGGCCCTTAGCCAGTTGGTGCATGACATGCGCGGCAAACTGCTCGGGGCGGAGCTTTTGCTTAACCTCAAAAAAATCGATTTGCCGGGAGCCGATTTCGCACAGGCCAGAGCCATTGCCCGTAGCGCTAACGAAGCCATCAAACAAGGAAAGCTAGGCTATTCCCTGTTGTTGGCGGTTCGCTAGCGAGGGTGTTTGTTTCTTCAATCAAGGCAACTGACCGGACACTAAATCTAAGAATCGAATCCGGCGGCAATCGGCCGTGTTTATATCTAGAAAGCAAAATCTAGATCTGTTAAGGAACCCTTGCTGCTCAAATCCATTCCTGTCGGCGGACGCCAACTATGTTACTATCCATGAGCTCCTGACTCATGAAAAGCAACAACACCAACACAGCAACTCTTATCGACACGCCCCGCCTCACGGCCCTGCTCGTGGGCAATGGGATCAAACGAGTCGCCGCTTCGGCCGGTGGAGCGTTGATCGGCTTCTATCTGGCTTATCTAGCCCAACAAGGCGCGCTGATCGACGCCGCCCTGGTTGGCGCCCTGGCGGTAACATTTAATCTCGCCGAATTGTTCGCTGCTATTCCCATGGGTATGCTCAGCGACCGCTATTCACCGCGGGCTCTGATGCTTTTCGGCACCTTACTGGGCGCCCTGGCCACCCAGCTCTTCGGCCTTAGCAGCGCGATAGCTATCTTTTTCGCTTCTCGGGCCCTAGAAGGCCTGGCGGCCGCCGCCGCTACCCCGGCCGTCCTGGCCCACCTTACGGCCGTAACCCAACCCAACCCTGCTTCTCGTGGCCGGATCTTTGGCCTATTTGAGGTGTCATTATTGGTTGGCTTAGCCTTGGGCGGGCTGGTCGCCGGTACCCTTTGGGATAGCGTGGGCACGACCGCCTTTAGCCTGGTTGCCGGCCTCTATTTTCTGGCGGCCGTCCTTTTCTACTGGGGCGCTTCTCCAAAACATGTTCCCAGACTGGTAGGGGTCGTTGAGGCCATCAAACCCCATCATTTCCACGAGGTGCTGGCCAATCTCCGCCAGGTGCTGGCCGACCGGCGCTTGCGCCGGCTGGCGCCGGCCTGGATAGCCGTCAACGCTGTGGTCGGACTCTGGCTTAATCACGTCACGTTCCAGCTGACCGGCCCTTCGGTCGAAGGCCAACGACTGCCCGGCGGCTTCACGGCCAGCCAGGTAGGTTACCTCTTTTTGGCTTATGCCATCATTTTCGCCGTGGGTATTGTGGGCTGGGGTTTTGCCTTAAATCGTATATCTCGGGTAAAGGTGATGCGCATGGCCACGGTCAATATTCTTCTGGCCACCGGGCTATTCTACTTGCTAAACAATCTGCTGGAGATGCCTAGCTGGCTGCAAATCCTCTTGATCTTGCTGATCATCGTGACCATCTTGTTTGAGAGCGGCTTCACCCCGGCCGCTCTGGCCTATCTAGCCGATCTAGCCGGTGAGAGCGTTGGGCCAGGCACTGTGATGGGTCTATACAGCATGCTCTTCGGATTGGGCAATCTGCTGGGCGCTGCCCTTGGCGGACTTTTCGCTCGCTCCCTGGCTGTCAACGGATTGTTAATGGCCACTGCTCTTCTAGCCTTGCTTGGTTTGTTATCCCTGGCTCTGATAGATGAAAAAAGTGACCCGCTGTCTTCCTGATCAAGCAGGGCAGAATCGCCTTTCCAAGCCAAAGTCGAGAACAATTGCGAAATAAACTCCCCTGCCTAATCGTCATGACCCAGTTCTCCTGAATGTAAGGCACTAACGGCAAAACCTTCTATAAAATCGAACCGGGCCTCACATAGTACAGGAGACGGAACAACTTTCTACATCCAAAAACAAGGTCAATTTCAACAATGTATAGCGTATTACGTCATGGCCTCTCATGTCGTGCTAACATTTGCCCAATCCAGACAACTTGGATGACAGAAGGTAAATCTATGACGAAATTAGAAATATATGTCTCTGAAACTTGTTGGGCTTGTGAAGAAGCAAAGCGCATTGTCGCTGACCTTGCGCCCCAATACCCCGACTTCTCTATTGAGCTCCGCGATGTGAGTGATAAGCGTAAGCCTAGCAATGTCTTTGCCACGCCCACCTATATCCTCAACGGCCGGACGATCTTTTTGGGCAACCCGACCCGCGAGGAATTAAAAAACAAGCTGGAAGCCGCTCGTTAACAGCCGCGGATAGTCATTTTACCGCTGGTGAGTCACCTGGCGCGCCGGCTTCTTGGGAAGGTCAATGGGGGAAAGACCAAGTCCATCGAGTTAAAGACAGATAATGTAAACTCACCCTCTTTTGCTGACCCCTACTTGCAAAAAAATTGTTTGCAATAATGCCTGTTCAAAGTCCGGCGTTCATGAACTCCCGTACCGCTTTAGGGCCATTTCGTTCCAGGCCTTTGTAGAAGCTTTCCTGATCGCTGCTGCGATAGTCCAGGCGCTCGACCCGAAAGGGTACCAACCGCTCTCGCTCTCGCCTGCGCCGGACCACTTCCAGAAAATACACCACGGCGTTTTCCACGCTATGGAAATCGGTCCAATCAGATTTATAGATAGGCACACCAGAACGGGCGAAGATCCAGGTCATATTAGGGTTGGAACCGTAAGCCCGGTGGCAGACCCCATCCAGGGCATCGACCACGATCGGCCGGGTCACCCCCAGCACATCTCGCAAAGCCTGGGCATGTTCAAACTTCTGCTCCAGGGAAGTGATATGGGACATATTTTCGCCTGGATGAGCCTCATGGGTATAGAGGAAGTAAGAGCCAACCCCCTGGTCAGCATATTTATCGGCCATAGCATTCATAGATGGCGCCGCCATCGCACAGTACGGTCAGGTGAAGCTGCCAAACTCCACTACCGTATAAGTATGGCTCGACCAGATTTCGGCCAAAGAAGTCTGGCTTCCATCCGGGTACCATAACGGAAAGTCTGGGGCCGGCTGGCCCAAAGGCGGGCTGGCTTTAAAGTTCAGCCAGGGCATCACCTTCTCGGCCGTGAAAGTGTCATAGTTATAGCGGTTGATCAAATCCTGATCGGGCATTGATATTCCTCCTGGGGAAGCAGATTTTAATTACTCGTGGTCCGTTACCTGTTTTTGCTAATGGATTGTCAGCGAAGAGTATAACCTCGTTATGCCTCTGGCAAACGTAGGCCGGCCAACGAAATGACGAATGTCATCCGTATTGACTCCCGACCCGACCGCCTTTATAATAAGCAAAACCTTTTTTCGGAACACAGTTTCATAATACGCAACAATCTAATTAGTCTGAAACGCAATCTTAGCCATTGGGGTTATTTTTTTGACCCAGAATAAACAAGACCAGACCGTAAAATCAATCAGCCGAGCCGTGGCCATACTGCGCTCCTTCACCGAGGCTGAGCCGGAACGGCGAGTCACGGAGCTGGCCGGCGAACTCAAGTTGCATAAAAGCACGGTGTCGCGCATTCTGGCGACTCTCCAGCAAGAAGGACTGGTAAGTCAAGATCCAGAGACCAGGAAATATCGCCTGGGTTTGGGTCTCATCAGCCTGGCGGGTGTGGCTCTGGGACAGATGGACGTGCGCGGCGTGGCCCAACCCCATCTGAGTAATCTGGTTAAAAAATCCCAGGAAACAGTCAATGTGACGGTTTTGGAAGGCAATGAATGCGTCAACGTGGAGCGAGCCCGCAGTCCGCAACCGATCCGCTATGTCGGCTGGATCGGCCGGCGCACCCCCCTACACTGTACAGCGGCCGGAAAAGTATTACTGGCCTATCTGCCGCCAGAAGGTCGAATAGACTATCTCTCCTTACCCCTGGTTGCCTATACCGATAAGACCGTAACCGAATGGCCAGCGTTGCAGCAGTCATTGGCCCAAGTGCGCGAACAGGGTTATGCCATCGTCCACGAGGAGTTTGAAGAAGGGTTTAGCGCGGTAGCCGCGCCGGTGTATAACCATGCCGGGCGGGTTGTCGCCGCCATATCTATCTCCGGTCCTACTTACCGCTTAGGGCCGGGACAAATTGAAATGTTTGTAGACCCATTGTGCGAGACTACGAATCAGGTTTCGGCCGGTATGGGTTATCTGCCAATGATTTAGTAATCGAAAAGGGGAAGGAAGCCACCCTTGCTTGCACCGAGCGACGATCGCTCGGTGTATTGAGGAGGAAACAAATGAAAACGGTCATACTTGGGCCTGAAGAGGTTAATACAAACCACCCTTTTAGCCATCCTGATGGGATAGCCACGGATCTCAATACGTTGCGTTATATGGCCGACCAGCTATGCCTTTTTCTGGAGCATCCTCACCTGTACAGCAGGGAATCACGGCCAATCATCGTTCACCGGCCGCGGCCGGATAGCTGGGTATACCGGCTGGTTGTGGTTGAGCCGGAGCAGATATTGGAGGCCAAAGAGTTAATATTTGTCGGCTTTTTAGGGCAGCGACAAAAAAATGCCGATCGGGCCCTGGCCGATCAATTCGATGAAATTCTCATCGACGAAATCCCCGACCATCGGGGCCTGCTGGCCTATAGCACCATGGCCTTGATTTCCGGCAACTTCAGCAACCTGGTAATATTTGACGATCCTGAAGTAAAGGTCCAATGGAGTCGGAGCCAGGCCCACGCCCAGGCCGCAGGTAATCTTGCGCCCAACTTCTACCTGTCAGTGCGGCTCTATAATGGTAGATTTCCTCAGGGTATTGCCGCTAGCTACTCGTTGCAGATCGACCGCATCAAATATTTTGACTATCAAGTCGACCCTCTTTGGTACGGGGTGCGCGAATTCAAGGCAAACTAAACGTATGAGTAAACGCAGGAATAACCGGAAACGGACTCGCCGCCAGCCGGCATCACCTTTGGCCGACAAGCCATTTCGCCAATTGACAAATCCTTTGCCACCGGTCGAGTTGTTAAGAGCGGAACAAATCGAACGTCTGCACGATGCCTCAATGCACATTCTGGAAGAGATCGGCATCGACTTTCTGGATGAGGAAACATTAGCCTTATGGCAGGCGGCCGGAGCCCGGGTCGACCACCAGAGCCAGCATGTCTGGTTCGAGCGAGAACTTATTACCTCCTTAGTGGCCAAGGCGCCGGCCGAATTCACGCTCTTCGCCCGCAATCCGGCCCACTCCATTCAGGTCGGTGGCAATCACATCAATTTTGCGACTGTCGGGGCGGCGCCGTATTACAGTGATATGGAAGCTGGCCGCCGGCCTGGAACCCTGGCTGATTTCCGGCGTATGGTCAAACTGGCCCAGATATGTACGCCGATCCACATGGTCGAGGGTTTGTTGGTTGAGCCACAGGATGTGCCCATTCCCTTACGGCACCTGGAGAAATGGATTTCCCAGCTTACACTGAGCGACAAAACACACACCACAGCCGCCCACGGCCGGGAGGTGGCAACCGACTACGTCAATATGGCGGCCATCGCCTTTGGCGGTCTGGAAACGATTCAAAAGCGGCCGGTTCTGGCCAGCAACGTCAACGCCAACAGCCCGTTGCGTTTTGACCAGCGCATGTTGGGCGCCCTGATCGTTTATTCGCGTTATGGCCAGCCGGCTATTATCACGCCCTTTATTCTGGCCGGGGCCATGAGCCCCATCACCATGGCCGCGGCCATTGCCCAGCAGAATGCCGAAGCCTTAGCCGGTATCGCCTTGACCCAACTGGTCAATCCGGGTTGTCCGGTGATTTACGGTGGCTTCACCACCAACATCGATATGCAAAGCGGCAGTCCCGCCTTTGGCACCCCAGAAGGAGCCCAGGCGTTACTCTGCGGCGCCCAGTTAGCCCGTTATTATGGTTTACCCTACCGGGGCAGCGGCGGGCTAAACAACTCAAAACTTCCCGACGCCCAGGCCGCTTATGAGACCCAGATGTCCTTGTGGCCGGCCGTATTGGCTCATGCCAATATCATATTGCACAGTGCCGGCTGGCTGGAGGCAGGCTTGGTCTGCTCTCTGGAAAAATTCATCCTGGACGTGGAAGGATTGGCCGTGATGCATCATTTTCTGGCCGGGTTGGATATCAGCGATGAGACGCTGGCCCTGGATTCGATCGCCGAAGTAGGTCCGGGTGGCCATCATTTCGGCACCGCCCATACCATGGCCCGTTATCGTGACGCTTTTTATATGCCCATCGTCAGCGACCGGCAGAATTATGATGCCTGGCAGGAAAACGGAGCTTTGGACGCCGCCCAGCGGGCCCATCGCCTGGCTAAACAACTGCTTGACACCTACGAGCGGCCGCCGCTGGATCCAGCGATTAATGAAGCTCTGCAAAGTTATGTGAGCAGAAAAAAAGAAGATTATCAGACAGAAACACGAGATAAACAGTAAAAGAGGAGGCAGATGTGTCCAAGATTCCCGAATCCGTTCAGTATGTAATCGTCGGTGCTGGGGTGCATGGGCTAAGCGCAGCCTGGCATCTAGCGTTGGAGCTGGAAGCGCGCGGCCGAGGTAGCGGAAAAGATATTATCGTTCTGGATAAAAACGGGCCTGGCGCCGGTGCATCGGGCATTGCCTGCGGTTGTGTGCGCAATTTCTATATGACCGAGCCTATCCACGCTCTGCTACGCCATAGCGTGGACGTCTGGATGTACGATCCTGTCGCCTTTGGCTTTCAGCAGGTGGGATATGTATCGGTCGGCGAGGCCAATCAAATCGCCGACTACGAGCGTATTCACAAGAGCCAGAACGCTGTCGGCTATCATTCCGATGTTTATGAGGGTCGTGACGCTCGCAAATTCCTTAAAAATATCTGGCCTGATTTTAAGACCGATGGCGTCGAGGTGGCCATCTTCGAGCGGGTAAGTGGTTACGCCGGTACACGCCAGGTGATAAAAGGGCTGGTACAAAAATGCGCCGACCATGGCGTGCGTATCATCAGCGGTGTGGAAGTAACAGACTACAATGTTCAGGGCGGTCAGGTCAAAGGTCTAAACACCAATCAAGGCCAGATAAACTGTGATCTGGTCATCTGGGGACTGGGCGCCTGGACGCCCAAACATTGGCAGATGTTGGGACAGCCCCTGACCGTCGATTGCCTCTACCCCGATGGAAAGCTGGTTAAGGACAAGGATATGTGGACCTATTGGCGTTTGCTGGAGGGAGAAGTCTATTATGACCAACCCTATCTGACGGCCGAGGGCCTGAATCCCCCGGTTCTTCACGTCGAGCTGATGAATACACCGGTCATCGACGAAACAAGCGGCAAAGAACTGCAAGACCATACCTATGTCTATTTCAAGAATGGCAACGAACGTATGGATAAGCCAGGCCTCCAGGGTGGCACCATACCTATCAGAATTGGCCCGGAAGCGGAAACGGATCCATACGGCCATGACAACGACCAATATCAAGCCGATACCGACTTTGCCGATTATTTGTGTGCCGCCATGGCCCAGACAATGACCCGCTTTGAAGGAATTCGCTCTGCTTATCGCCAACGGCGTAATGGGGGTATCGGGGCCTTCACCCCTGATAATGTGCCCATCATCGATTGGGTTCTGCCCAACGTTTATATGATCGCCGACAGCAACCATGGTTTTAAGATGCTGGGCGCCGGCAAATTAGTGGCCAAACAATTAATGGGCGACCAGGTGGATGAATTGGTCCCGTTTGCTTTTAGCCGCTTCGCCCAGGGCAAGACCTTTGGCTCGACCAACAGCCACTCGCCCTGGGTATAAGGTTGTCTTTGGCTAGCGTGACGGGCTGCCGGCCTTAGGCTCTAGATGCTGCCCTTTTTTTGCAAGGATAGTCTATGGACAAATTAAGAATCACAACCTGTTTGTCGAACAATACCGACGAGATCGGCCGGGCCATTGCCGCTAAGGTAAATAAGCACCTGGGAATGGCGGCCGAGTTCGTAGATGACATCCCCTGGCAAGAAAGAGAGCAGCTTCTCGATGATGGGCGTATTCAAGTCGGCTGGATGTGTGGCTTGTTATATGCCTGGAAGAGCCACCAGGATAACAACAATCTGGAGTTATTAGCCGCCCCGGTGATGCGCGGCGATCGCTATCAAGACCGGCCGGTCTATTTCTCAGACATCATTGTTCGACGCGACAGCCGCTTTTTCAGCTTCGCCGATTTGCGCAATGCGACCTGGGCCTACAACGAGGAGCGCTCCTATTCCGGTTATATAGTGCTCTCTCACCACCTGGCAAGCCTGAATGAATCGATCAGCTTCTTCGGCCCGGCCAGCGTGAGCGGATCTCATCTGAACTCTCTGCAGATGGTTGTCGACGGCCGGGCTGACACAGCGGCGATTGACAGCACCATACTGGATTGTGAGTTGCATCGCCGGCCGGAGTTGGGCTCCTTAATTCGCGTGGTGGAAACGCTGGGACCTAGCCCCTCTCCCCCTTTGATTGTTTCCCAACAACTGCCATCGGGTATTCGAGAGGACTTGCTTGGCCTGATTTTAAGTATGCACCAAGAACCAGACTGCCGGGCCATCATGCAATCCTGCTGTTTGGAACGATTCGACCCGGCCATAGACAAGGACTATGACCTGATCCGCCAGGTGGCCCAATCAGTTGTCTCCGAAAACGGGGGGCTGAAAGCCTGATCTGCAGGTTGGGATTTGGGCTTCAGAACCTCAAATTCGATGTTACTTACGACACCGCCTCGTCAGAGCTGCCACACTAGGCACAAAGGTAGCCATCGGCACTCCTTGTTTACCAGTCCTTTTCCATTACTACCCAGATTGCTTTTACCGGGACTTGGCCGGGATTTGCCAGGCGATGGGGTGTTGTCGAATTGAATATGATACTGT
>PVMK01114502.1_pt1 | contig 17306 bp, 11 predicted proteins | sample 1853481 | NCBI WGS metagenome assembly PVMK01 (sample SAMN08533507, study PRJNA380276) | Marine sediment metagenome, whole genome shotgun sequencing project.
TGGTATCCACAACTTAACTTTTTGAGATCAGAGGAATCTAGCCTGTGGGTGTCGAATTAGCAATTCATCTGTAGAATCAGGTGATTAGGCGATCGGCATGGTTCGGCCCCAGCTCGAAGTTCGGTTTTAAAAACCCCTTCCACTTGTTCAACTTACTGCCAATGGCTACACACAATTATACACCCGCGCAACAAAGCGTCATCACCGAGGCACTCAATCTCGTCCAGGAGCGAGCGGCGACCGAGGGCGCCTTTATGACCAGCCGCAAAGTAGCTACCAGAAAGTTCGGCACTCGCCTCGCCAGCAGAACCAAGCGGGTTGCTGCAAAGAGTATTGCTGCTATCCCGGCAGAATCGATTCCGTTTATCGGGGTGGCGGTGCTGATTGCTGATACGGGGTACGAGCTGTATGCGGCTTGTGAGACTGTCCGGGATTTGGATCTGCTGTACTCAGATCTGGGGATGGATGATGAGGCGCCGGATGATGTGCTGCACAGTGTTTGTCAGCCGGAGTTGCTAGATGCTGCGGCAGGTTGGGATGGTGTTGTTGAAGATGTGGATCAGTGGTGGGAGAGTTTGGTGGGGGCTGTGTAGTGCTCAGTTGCGATGTTTCGCATCGGCGCCGTGAAGTTGAAAGGTGTTCTTGGCAAGGTCAATGCCCAGTATGCTAATGGTCATGTCGATCTCCCATCCAAGGTTAAGGTCCTTCACCAAAAAGACCAGTCTGAAGGACCCCGCCGAACTAGCGGCGTGGGTTACATTAATTGTGAGTCAATGCGCATCGCAACTCAAAATAACGGAGAATTGCAATGACAACTTCGCGAGGCAATTTGAATATAGGCACTCCCTTTGGTCGCAATGGGCTATTCAGTCGGTTTGCTAGTCGGGTACTCGCATTGGGTTTACTGATCTCCATCACGCGGTTTGCTCGGTTTGGCGTTCCACCCAAAATTCAAAAACAACGGACGGTTTTTCGTTCGTTATAGTGCACCTCGCGCGGGCGATCCCGGTGAACCTTGTTTCGGTACATCGCGAGGCTGCCATGAGGAGATTCTGGCCGAGTATAATGTCGGCGACACAAAGTCGAGCGTGGCTGATGCGACGAGCGAGCGTATCCTGTTCCGCGTCGATGAGCCGCAGTTCAATCACGACGCGGGCAACGTGGCGTTTGGCCCCGACGGATTACTCTGTTCTCCGGAGGGCCTGTTACTGAAAACGGGGTTCTGGTTCAGGGCCCGCTGTCGGGTGTCGATTCGGGTAATGGATGCGGATGGGGGAGCCTGGATGAGTTCGTTGCAACGATGAAAGCAGGCAACACCTACGTAAACGTCCACACGTTATCTAACCCGCCAGGGGAGGTTCGGGGACAGCTCCGCTGAGTACCTGACGGGAGGGTCAAATTAATTCCCAAAGGACGTCAATTTCTCGAGCTGTCACCGTAATGCCGTAGTTGTCTTTGTCCAAAGCGTGAAGGCGACCGGTCTCAGCAATCGATAAGGTACCGACAAAATAACGTTTATGGATCGATGACAGAAGAGCCTTGATCTCAGGCCACTACTGCGACCCAATCTCCACACGCACTTTCCCTGAGATTCCCGTAATGCTCAGCACGAACCAGATGTCGCCCAAGATCACGCCCTGAGCCAGTCCGTCAAGTGATTTTAACGGTCGTGGATGAGTTGAGAAGTGGCGATCCACGGCGTTTAAGAGCATTCAGGTAGACTGACTCGTTGTACCGTGTCCTGGTCGGCCAACAACGGTAGAGGATGCGGATCCACTTGAACGCCAGAGCTCAGCGGTTTGGTGGCTACGCAGTCAGCTGCGCAAATGGCTCCAGGAGGCTACCAAACCAGCCACAATCACACTGTAAGGTATGCACTGGTTCTATCAAAGGAAAGAAAGTTGAAGAACAAAGAATAAGGGAAGGAAAACAGTTGCATTTTCAAACCGCCAGGATTACTACACAGGGAGGGAGGGTAGCAAGTTTTGGAAACTTAGAAAGGACACATTTATGGAAATAACCACCTACCAGTCAGGCGAAAAAAAATAAAAGCCTGCGAAAACTGCCACCCTCCCTCCCTATGCCAGTCGGTGGCTTCTGTACCATCCGTGCGAGTTAGAAAGGGCGATCGCCGAAGGGTTGATCACTACAATCATGAGCGATACCACGAATCTCTGGACAACGTCACACCAGCGGATGTCTATGAGGGCAGAAGAAACGACATTCTGGATCAACGCGCCCAGGTGAAGGCCCGGACAATGACCCACAGGAAAATACACAACCTGCGATTAGCAGGCTAAACTAGAGGAGCAACTGGTAGAAAAACGTCTCTTAGAAAACGGCTTAACTTGCGTCGGGTCGCCAGGTTCGTTGGGTTTCACAGGCATCAAAGAACAGCTTTGCAGATTCCAGCATTGCACTCATGAATAACTTCTCCTCTGTAGTAGCATTTTTACGACTCGCTATGGTTACCAAATTACAGCTTAGTCGATAACTACGGCCGCTGCTCACTACACCCGGTATATTTCGCTTATTCCTGGTTTAGACAAGGATAGTTACCTTGTTGCGGTCTTTGCCTATACTTGATGCTCCAGGAACCGACAATAGACAACAATGGAGAACCCTATGCAAACACCAAGCCTCGATAATGTAACCGTCCTCGGTGCCGGCGTGCTCGGCGGGCAGATCGCCTGGCAGAGCGCCTTCAAAGGCAAGAACGTGGTGGTGTATGACCTGCACGAGGAGGGACTGGCCCATTGTCGCACTGCCCAACTGCGCTATGCCGACATCTATATGCAGGATCTGGGTGCCACTGAAGCCATGATCGAGCAGACCCGGGCCAGGCTGGAATTTACCACGGATATGGCGGCATCAGTGGCGGCAGCCGACCTGGTGATCGAGGCCGTGCCCGAAGTCCCCGAGGTGAAAACCGCAGTGTACCGGGAACTGGCGGCTTACCTGCCGGATCACACCCTGGTGGCGACCAATTCATCCACGCTGTTGCCCAGCCAGTTCGCCGAGGCCACCGGCCGACCCGAAAAATACTGCACCCTGCACTTTGCCAACCTTATCTGGGCACTAAACGTGGGTGAAATCATGGCCCACCCCACCACGGCGGAGGCTACCCTGCAGGCGGTGACACGCTTTACCATAGAGATCGGCATGGTGCCTATCCCCGTGCAGAAGGAGCAGAATGGCTACGTGCTGAATACCCTGCTGGTACCCATGGCAAACGCCGCCCAGACCCTGGTCACCAACGGAGTATCCACCCCCGACTATATCGACCGCACCTACATGATCATGAACCGTGGCTGCACCATGGGCCCCTGCGGCATAATGGACGTAGTGGGCATGACCACCTTGTACAATATTTTCAGTCACTGGGGTGAAGAGAAAAAGGACGAGCAGATGCTGAAGAATGCCCGCTATATCAAGGAAAACTTCATCGACCACGGCAAGCTGGGGGTGCACACTGGGGAGGGTTATTACACCTACCCCCACCCGAGTTACCAGGCGGAGGACTTCCTCGACGTGCCCGACCTGGCCAAGGTTAATGACATCGCCCGCATTGCGCTGGGGGCGTAGCAGCGGGGACAGTGTACTCTACCGATACAACTACCGGGTCCCTGGGCTGTAGTCACCATTCACCTGATTGCGCCTCCTGATCTGCCCGGAATTGCCGCTAGTCGTCAGTCGGCTGTAGGTAAATAGTAGGCCTGTTTTAAGCTGTGGGTGGCGATAGGATGGACTCCTCTACGGTGATCTACCCTTTGAATGGGCAGCAGTTTTAGCCCATTCACTGAAGAGGAGTATACGATATGGCTATTTCAGTTGCAGGCGTCGATCTGTCAAAATCCGTGTTTCAATTGTCGCTGCCAGATGCAAGGCGCAAGAAATGTGAGTCATAATCGACGCACTCGACAGCCCGTCGCCAAGTCTCCGCCCCCAACGCCCTCCACCACATCACCAACGTCGAGTACGTCAGTTTCGTCGGGTGTAGGTGGAGTTTCTGCCCCGGGGATGGGGCCATACTTTTTCCAGCACCCAGCAATAAATCTGCCCGTGAATTTCGAATGGGTTCGATAAAGGCCGGCTAGGATAACTGTGGATCTCGGCCAAGGGTTTCTGATGAGCCCGGGTGGCGTGTTGGGAGCGGGTGCCGGTGTGCGGCAGCCGACGTCCCTGTTTGGGGGCTGTTCTAAGCCGCCACACCCCTGATTAGTTCAGGCGGTATTCGATCTTTAATCTGCTCGTGTAACTGCGGCAACTCCGACCAGTGCACACCCTGTTTGTAGTGATGGGCCGCGTGGTAGCCCAGATTACCCGTTAACACGTTGTAGAGGCGCCCCACATTGCTGTAAGACGCTGCAAACACGTCGTCCGTATCCAGCCCGGCGTGGTGGTCGTAGGTAGCCCAGGAAGTCACGAGCAGGCCAATGATCATCGGCAGAACGAACAGAAGTATCGCCGCCACGGGTTTGTACCAGATCAGCAGTGCCACAATGCCAAAAGTGACTGCCGTGCAGAAAATAAACGTCCGCTGAGCTTTAGGGTGGCGTTTTCCCACTTGGTAGCCCCTGAGGTAGGCGGTAAGTGCCACATTGAGAGTGTATTCCCACTCCCCCATTGTTTCTCCGGATGGGCGTTTCCAGCGGCTCTCGTCTTTTGTCTGATCTAGGTAATTATGATGATGACCCAAAACGTGATGCAGCAACCATAGATTGCTCGTTACCCCCGTATGGAGGGCGTAGAAGAACTCCAACAGGCGATTCAGCGGCTTGAAACGAAATGTTCGAGTGTGTTGGTGGTGATGATTCCAGGCGCAGATTTGCACCTTGGGAAATATCAGCAAAACCCAGTACAGCAACAGTAAATGGGTATTCTGCACAGTAAAATACAGGTAAAAATCCAGACAACTGATAGAAAGAATAATGGTTACCGGCAGGCGGTCAGCGGAATATCTAAACACGTTTGATTTTTCTCTGGCTCAGGCTCTGGCTTTCAGTGGCTTGCACACTAACAGAAAACGGCTGTGGGTGGTGAATCCGTAGTTTATACACGGGTTCAATCAGTTAGGTCATAACCAGAAAAATGCCCTTCAACCGACGCACCCGACAACCCGTCGCCAAGCATCTGCCCCAACCCCTCCCACCACACCACCGGCGCCGAGTACGTCAGTTTCGTCGGGTATAAGCTGAGAAACTTGCCCCCGGGGTACTACCCCCCGCAAGGCCATGATCCTGAAATAGCCTGCCCGCGAGCTCCAAGCCCCCCTCTTAAAGGCCCGACCTGGCCCAACCCAACAGCGCTGACAACAAACACGCGAGTTGCACCAGGGTGGCACTCTCTGCACAGGTTTGCCCTACGGCATTGCCCCACCCATGACCCTATCACGTTGTCCACCAGCGCCCCCTGCCATACCCACTAGAAGCACAAACACTAATCAAAAAGGAGTAACACTATGAGCAAACAACTCGAACTAACACTAAGCAAGGAAACAAAGCACACATTTGTGTACAAATCGAAGAATGAGAATCCCCTCATCACCAGCCTGTACCCAGTGCCGCGGATAAGCGCATTACGGAGCGTATCAAGAATGCTCTGGCGCTATTGGACATCAGGGTGCTGGACCACATTATCGTTGGCGACAGCTGCTATAGCTTTGCCCAATCGGGGGAGCTGTGACGTGAAGCCTGCCAGCAAGCTATTCCTGGCCGACCCCGAACATTCTCAACTAATTGGTATAGGAGATACCCATGCAAACTGATTTAGACTTTAACGACATGACCGGCCACCTCACCGGTCCACTACTGGACTTTTACCTTACCCACCAGCAGACCCTCACGCACCCATTGCAAATAATTGCACTAGTCGAAAAAGAAGACATTTATTGAAAATAATCACCTGGACAAAACGACTGATACTCACCCTCGCCTTCCTGGCACTAATCGCCACCAACATACTCACCCTCACCAGTACAGCTTTTAATGCTGCCCTATCCGGCCTGGTGGGCACTGCCCTGGGCATCCGCACCGTTTCCAGCATGATGCAATCGAAAATCGCCTCCCAGGACAAGGCCATCAAGAAACATCAATCTACCGCCAACAAACGCAGAGTAGCTACCAGGAAATTCGGCACCCGACTGGCCAGCAGAACCAAGCGAGTGGCTGCGAAGAGTATAGCTGCTATCCCTGCTGAATCGATTCCGTTTATCGGGGTGGCTGTGCTGATTGCAGAAACCGGGTATGAGTAGAGCCAGACAGCGTAGCTGGTAGAGGAGCGGGTCACCCCAACTCCCCCCCGTTTAGAACCCATCGTGCCCAATTCGGGCAATAGGCTCAAGACAAAGTCGTTCACGTTACTACATGGTGTAAGCTAGAACAGCGCATGACACACAGTGACCTGCGGCAGTGGGTTCGCCTCGATAAACAAGGTGAAACGTTCCCAACTAAACGATCGTCGCTGGCTACATCGATTCAGCCATTTGAACAGTATCCGGGTCGCCTTATTCAGGAAGGTATGTACTGCACGGGTATTGAAAGATACACCATAATATTGGATGTGCCCCCGCAACTTCGCGCAGAATACCGCCCAGATATAGTTCAGCCGATGCCGGCTACGAATCATCCTGCCCCAAGCATTAACCGCCTTCAATTTGGCGCGAAGTCGCTTGCCGGTGGTTTTCACCTTAGGCAACGGCGCACCCTTCCGAGATCGTCCCCAGTAAAAGGTAAAACCCAGAAAATCGAAGACGTCAGGCCGACACTGATCGCTACGCGGACGGGCAAAGTTAACCAACCGGGTCTTTTGCTCGTTCAGAGCAAGTTTGTACCGGGCTAGTCGACCCCCGAGCGCTTTGCGCACTCGCAGGGCATCACACTCGTACTCGCAGCAAATCACCATATCATCGGCGTACCTGAACCAGGCCACCTTGCCGGCGCAGTGGGATTTGACGACATCTTCCAACCAGACATCGATCACATTGTGCGCAAAGATATTGGAGAGGACTGGGCTGCACAGGCTGCCTTGCGGCACCCCTTCCTGCCCGACCGTCAACTCCCCCGCAGCCAGCACACCGGATTTGAACATCCGCTGCATATAGCGCAGGAGTTTTGGGTCGTTGATTTTCTCGCGCAACATCCCGAGCATCAGTTTGTGATCGATACTGTCGAAAAACTTCGCCAGATCCACATCTATCACCGACTGAACCGGATTCCGATACAGGTAGTTACGCAGATCCCGGACCGCATCGTGACAGCTGCGTCCCGGCCTGAATCCATAGGACCCCGGCAGAAACAACGGCTCGTAAATGCTCTCCAAAATCTGACGCATCACCCCCTGCACCAGCTTGTCCTCAAAGTTGCTGATCCCCAACGGACGCATCGCACCGGCCTTATCCCCTTTGGGGATCAGTACTTGTCGTACCGGCCCCGGGCGATAGCCCATGCGCTTCATCCTGACAATCAGTTCCTTCAAGTTCGATTCAAGGTGTTTGCCATACTTAGCTTTCTTTACACCATCAACTCCCACCGCCTTCTTTCCATCCAGCGCGTGGAAGCACGCGGCCAGCGACTCCTCGTTGAACAAATGCATCAAGCTGTCAAACCGCTTGAGCGGGTCGCTTGCCGATAGCTTCGCTATCCTCGCAAGTTTTGTTGCCGTCGTTACACAGGTCTCGGTTGTACCCACAACGTGTCCCTTTTGAGGTTAACTTCACCCAGGGTCCTTCCCTCCACGGGCGTTACCCCGCTTCACCAGTACTATGACCCATCTGACTTCCTCTCCCCCATCCCGGCGTTCTCGCTTTTTAGACTTGTTCGCCGGTACTGCCCTCCATGGCAGGGGGGTGAGGATCTCCCACGTTCACTGTATTGCTTTGATGACATGCCGTGCTCAAAGACCCCGGGGATGCCCGACACCGCTGCCCAAATCGCGATGCCGGATGATGTCTTCTGGATCAGCTAACCCATCGACCATCCCATAACAGACACTTTACGGGGCTCTATCACTTCAACCCAACGGCTTACGGCCTATCATCTCTCTGTCTACGCTTGACCCGCATGGTTACCCATACCGGCCCAAGACTCGATACCAGGTGCGGTGGGTCCCCGCTTCCTGGGCGGCACTTGCAGCCGCTAGCAATACAGCGCCTCGTGGCGCACAACTGATGATGTCAGGTGGGAACCGGTGGCGTTTGTAGGTATTCATGCGCCGATTTTAGCAATTTCGGGCAGTTTACTTGTCAGCACCTTTGTATGTGTTCATCGCCGGATTATCCCATTTCCGACACTTAACTTGTACCCCCCCGGGCACTCTCCCCGCGAGGCCATATCCATATCACCGGTATAGGAGGAGCTCTATGCGACGGAACGTAGAATTTTCTGAACATAAACCTGATGAAATATTGCGAAAAGATCTATGCATTTCTCGACGTTTCCCAGTTCGTCTACTAGATTGAATAGGCAGCGTCCGTTATGGAACGGTCGCAATAATAAATCTCAAGGAGCAATACCATGGCACTCAGCGATCCGATTGGTGAATTCTCGTACACTTCAAGAGGCTTAACAGTATCCGACCCAAGCAGTAGTGGAGGCGGTTCCCTTCAGGTTGATTACGAAGGAACGGCCACCGGCTACGGCTTTGTCGCCAGCACCATGACCTTTAATGTCAATGAAGCCGGGGCGAAAAGCGGTACGATATCCGCAAACAATGTGGCATGGCTGGAGAACGGCGAGAGCATGAGCGCTGTCGGTACTGGCGTCTTTAACTCATCCGGCGTCAATACCTGGCGTGTGCGTTCGTTTGTAACCGTGTCAGACGGCACGGTGATATTGTCTGATGGGGAAGTATCACTGGCCGAGCGCACCTACAAAGGCAAGATGTACGCCTGGGAGTAAACCTCGCGGCTGCATGACTGTCTTTCCTGAATATTCTATCGCTCTGAGTTTATTGACAATTTTTAGCAACAGATGGAGGATGACAGTCTGGTTTGTTCGTGGTCCTAATGGCAAGATCCTCATCGTCAGACACCACCAAACAACGCGTGCCTGGCGAGTTGCTATTTCATTAAAATAATCAGTGACTTAGCGTAAACCCGACGCACTCCACAACCCGACGCCAAGCCATACACCCCATGCCCTTTCACCCCATCGCCGTCGTCGAGTCGCCAGGTTCGTCGGGTATAACTGAGGTTTCTACCCTGGGGTGGGGCTCTTTTGATGCACGGTCTGACAAATATTCAGCCCGAAGAATATGAGGGGTTTCATAAAGGCCCGTCGAGGAGATAGTGCTGCTACACTGAGTTGAACCCACGATTTCAATGCTACCGTTGAAGGCGATATCAATATTGGATATTCAGAGATGGTAATTAAAGGCGAGTGTTTCTGCGGCGAAGTCACCTACAGCGTCGATGGAAAACTCCGTGATGCTCGATCCTGCCACTGCTCGCGTTGTCGGAAGGCTTTCAGCTCCCAAGCATCAGCTTATGCGGAAGTCCCGCCTGGCTCGTTTCAGTGGCTATCGGGTCAGGATTTACTGACTTCTTATGAGAGCAATCAGAGTTTTGGCCTTCAATTTTGTAGCCGTTGTGGCTCAACCCTATGTGGTACATACCAGGGGGAAGCCCACGGAATCACCTTGGGATGCGTGAACGGAGACCCACAAGTTGAGATCGGTCAGCATATTTTCGTTGGCTCTAAAGCGGCATGGGAAGTCCTTCCAGAAGGAGTAACAATGTACGAGGAAGGAGCACTAGTGAGGGATTAGTCCGCGCTTAGCACAAGGCGGGCCCTCGCAAGACGAGGCAGCTCCAAGAAAACTACAAATAACCCGACGCACCCGACAAGCTGTCGCCAGCCACCACAACCACATCACCGGCGTCGAGTGCGTCAGGTTCGTCGGGTATAACTGGAGTTTGTACGCCCCGGTATACCCCATACTTTTATCCGTCTCTCGCAATATATCTGTCCGGGGAATTTTTGGAATTATCTTATAGCGCGCCTTGCCATGCTCCAGCTCACTACCCCAGCTGTCGGCTACGGCACCAGAGTCGCAATCTATGGAGCATTCTGCCCTGGGGTATTACCTTGCCCATGGCTTGTCTGCTTTGCTCACCAGCGCTGTCCGACAAAAGACTGCAGTACCCTCGTCCTCGCCTATCGTATCAATCAACCGCAATAATCAGTTATGCTTGGCAAAAGATTGTGACAATGAGTGCGTGCAATGGTGACCCTATTCAGCCAGCGTTTTTATCTGGCACTGCTGCTTCTTCTGTTTACTAACGTATCTCTGGCGGGCGATGCCCCGGGTCAGGTTACGGTCGCCGTCATCGGCACGGGTGACATGGGCGATTCACTGGGCCCCCGGTTTGCGGAGCTTGGCTATGCCGTTGTGTATGGCTCACGCAATCCCGGCAGCGAGCGCTCACAAAAACTGGTTGCTCGCACTGGCCATAACGCGCGCATCACCACCCAAAAAGATGCCGCACAGGCGGGTGAAATTGTGGTACTGGCTATACCTTGGCCGGCAATGATAACCGTCGCACAAAACCTGGGGGCACTGGATGGAAAAATCGTGATTGATATTTCCACCGCAGCCAAACAGGCGGCCGACGGTTATTTTATATCGGTGGTGAAAACCTCTAGCGCCGAGATGATTCAGGCGTGGAATCCAGGAGCTCGGGTGGTAAAAGCGTTCGCAACCCAGGCCAGTTATGTCATTGACGACCCCACTGTGGTTGGTGGACCGGTCACCGTGCCGATAGCGGCTGATGATCCACAAGCCAAGGAAATCGTCGCCAATATCGTACAGGCGATGGGAATGGACCCCTTTGACGCAGGCCCGTTACGCTATTCGCAAGAGATCGAAGCGCTCGCGCGATTGTACATGGTGCCGCTTCTGCAACGTCGAACGGCAGCCTGGGAACCCTATTTTCGCCGTAGCTATTTCTGGGAGTGTGAGTGGACAGATGAGTATAGCGACCCGGTTGTTGACCACGATAGGCTGGCGGACATACCCGAAACTCAAGGGCCGGCCAAGCCTTGTCCGGGGAGGTAAACATAAAGATTTGCCCTCACACGCAAAGCCTTGGCACTACCTACCCACACCCAGCAGCCAATTCAATTCGGAAGTCGCTCCAAGTTCGGTTTCAAAAACCCCTTCCATTTCTTCAACTTACTGCAACCCGGCTCGGTATACCCCACCACCAGTTTCGGCATAGGCTCGGTCTCAGCCACCCTGCCCCGCTCCACCAGGAAAACCCGTTAGCTTTCTACAACTTACTGCCCAACTTCACCACAGACCACCCGACTCATAATCGGGGGGTGTGTCACTGGAATCGCGGCGGGAAGAATATTTATAACAAATTCATAGAGTTATGGGAGATACACCCTCCGACTCTGGTGGCCTTGCGGTGTGCATTATTTGAAGAAGGGTCTTATAACGCGGGTGGTCTTGCAGCTCGGGTAAATCTTGAGTGAAAGTATGTAAGGCTGTCGCAAAAATTTCAGACTTATTGTACGCTTGCTCTAGCCATGTAATGCCGTCTTCAACATGGCCTAGCCTGAATGAATTCAAACCGATCCAAATCTCAAAAGGCAGTTATAAGCCTCGGCATTATCTGTGCCTTGCTTTACCAATTTCTCATTTTTTGCCAAACCCAGCTTGAGTTGTAACTTCTCGACCACGGTACGGGCAATCTCTTCCTGCACAGCAAAGATGTCTGATGTATCACGATTATAGGTTTCAGGCCACAGATGAAACCCCTCTTCAATCTTGATCAGTTGTGCAGTTATACGAAGTCGGTTTCCTGACTTGCGCACACTGCCCTCCAATACGTGATTAGCATTGATTGTTTCAGCAATCGTTTTGAGATTTACTCTTTCGCCTTTGAAGTAAAAAGATGAGGTTCGGGCCGCGACTTGCAAATCTTGAATCTGGGCGAGACCGTTTAGGATTTCTTCTGCAATCCCATCACCGAAATACTCTTGTTCGGGATCGGCGCTCATATTGACGAAGGGTAGCACAGCGATGGACGCGGTTGCTTTGGAGACTTCCTCGACAGCCTAAACCCCACCCCCCGCGTCAGCGATGACTGCCCCTATTTGGATGCCTAAAAAATATTGCAAGCCACCGCCGGCGTTAGCGAATGCAAACATGGAGCATGTAAACACAATTTATAAAATTGCGCAGCGGTTTCGACATTAAGATTACGAAATATTCTGTCCAGGGGATTTTGGCAAATTAATTTCTCTGGCTCTGGAAAAGTGAGCCTCCATGTTCAGGCTTCCGCCACTGACCAATCAACGAACGCACTTACCCTGTGATTCCGATTCAGCATCATTTGTCTATTGCAATATAGTGTCTATACTATATTGACCAACAACCAGCTCGAATATATTTATATATAATCAATGACTTACAATTCATGAAGCGTAAATCACTGCGCTGGCCAACGTGTGATGCTAATCGGCCGATCGAATTGAAGCTACAGGTTTATCCGTAGCGTCGAAGCGATTGCACAGAGCATCTGGGCAAATAGTTATGAATGTTAAAGACAAAGAGCTTAGCGTCGAGGCCCAACTCTTCAGTAACTTCAGTTTAACGACGACGATACTGTTCTTGCTGGTCGGGTGTCTAGTACTCTATTTGACGCTGGCGTTCGGTAGTCCTACCACTCTGATTTTGACACCGGTGATTTTCTGTTTACTGCTGCCAATGTCGATGCGATCCTACTGGCAGGCCCGCAGGGACAAAGTCGAAAGTTCGGTTCTATGGGCGATTTCGGTGTGGATGCTCATTGCGCTTGCAATGTTATTGGTGGGTGCACGGGTCTATGCCCTTTTCACTGTCTGTACGATTATGGTGGTCATGGTCGCCATGCCCTACGTGTCCCAACGCCTTTTGCAACGGGTCATTCTGGTGGCAATTGCCCTTATAATACTGGGCAGCATGACGGCATTATTTCCGCCGCTTATCACACCCACTGTGCCAGATCGCTACGTATTTTATATCGTTCTGATTTGGTCACCGCTGCTCTTTTGCGTTTGTACGCTGTCGATCTGGCAGTCGGGCGGGCGCCTGCAGTCGGCGGCAGCCGGTATGAGAAGTGCCATCGCGGCCCTGCAGGAATCGGAGCGCTCACTGGAGGCCAAGGTAGACGAGAGAACCGCAGAACTGGCGGCAAAGAACACCGAACTGGCACACGCCTTTCACGAGATTTCGGACATCAACGAAATCGCTGGCATTATCAACTCAACCCTCGACCTGGACGAAGTCAAGAATACCTTTTATAGTGCCTTGCAGCGCGTTTTTACATTCGACCAGATGGGCGTTTTCTTGCTGGATGATGCCGACCAGCAACTCCGTCTGTACCTGCAGGCCGGCGTGCCGTTCGCGCCGGAATTACAACAAAAACTTGCCGTTGAGGGTCTGCCCCTGGATGTTGCAGACTCCTTTATCGCCGCATCCGTAGGGCGTAATGAAACGGTGTTTCGCGCGTCGGTTACCGCCGAAGGCCTGGCCAACGCCGGCGCCAGCGACAAATTCATCATCCAGCATAATCCGTTGAAGTCTTTTCTGCTGTGCCCGCTGGAAATCGAGCGGCGCGTGATAGGGACGATATTCTTTATCGCCACGGAGCACCCATTCGATCTCGACGAATCGGATATTACATCTGTAGAGCGCTATGTGACGCAACTCGGTACCGCGATCAGAAATGCCCAGTTATTCCACGCTGCCGAACAGGCACGCAATGAAGCGGAGGCAGCGAACCAGACCAAGGGTTCGTTTCTTGCCAATATGAGCCACGAGATCCGCACGCCGATGAACGCAATCATTGGCCTGACCGATCTTTGCCTGAAAACCGACCTTACTGCCAAACAACGAGATTATCTGGCTAAAGTCGACAGTTCGGCCAATGCACTGCGTGGCATCATCGATGACATCCTGGACTTTTCCAAACTCGAGGCCGACAAGGTAGACATCGAGTGCATTCCCTTCCTGCTCAATGAGATACTGGACAATCTGGCAACTGTGTCAACGGTTCGATCCCAGGCCAAGGGCCTGGAATTGCTGTTCAAACGCGACCCCAACCTGCCCGATATTGTTATGGGTGATCCAATGCGACTGGGACAGATACTTATCAACCTGACCGGCAATGCGATCAAGTTCACCGAGACCGGCGAAGTCGTCGTCGAGCTTAAGCAGGCGGCAAGAACGGACAACTCCGTGACGGTGCAGTTTTCGGTCACGGACAGTGGTATCGGTATGACCGAGGAGCAGAGGACGCAACTGTTCCAGGCATTTACCCAGGCGGACAGTACAATAACCCGCCAATACGGGGGTACCGGTCTCGGTCTGGCCATTTCGCAACAGTTGACCCAGTTGATGGGCGGGGAGATCGAAATTGAGAGTTCGCCGGGAACTGGCAGTACGTTCCGCTTCAGTGTTGAAATGGACATTGTCAGCGAAGATGACATTGTCGTGGAGCCCGAACAGGAACTGACAGGCCTGAATGTACTGGTAGTGGACGATAATGCGCTGGCTCGTGAAATACTCAATGAATACCTGGTCTCATTCGGTTACCGGGTGACATTGACGGAAAATGGTGAACAGGCGCTGGAACTCATGGAGCGGTCGCAGGCCTTTGATCTGGTGCTAGTCGACTGGGTCATGCCAGGCATCAGTGGTCTCGATGTTGCCAGCGCCATTCGCCAGCGCGATAAGCCTCCAAAAATCATCCTCGTCTCGTCCAGGGATATACACCGCGTCGACCATGCGCACCTGGTAGACAACTTCCTCGCCAAACCCGTCAATCCGTCGACCCTTTTTGACACCATCATGAGGACCTTTGGTAGAAGCGTTGTACATCACTCCCAATTCCGCCGCCAGAGGGTTGGCGAAGTGAACCTGGCTTCCATTCGAGGTGCGAAAGTTCTGGTAGTTGATGACTCGGAGATCAACCAGCAAATTGCTCGCGAGTTGTTGCAGGATGCCTCGCTCTTTGTGGATGTTGCCAACAACGGAGAAGAGGCTGTCGCCAAGGTGGATAAGGGCTCCTATGACTGCGTGCTGATGGACATTCAAATGCCGGTAATGGATGGCTATACAGCGACGGAGAGAATCAGGGCAGACGCGCGTTTCAAGGAATTGCCCATTCTGGCCATGACCGCAAATGCCATGACCGAGGACAGGAACAGAGCTCTGGATCGCGGGATGAACGATCACATCCCCAAGCCCATCAATCCCCAGGAGCTGTATCGGGCCTTGTTGAAATGGATAGCACCTGGAGAGGCTTCGGCAGGCGTCTCTGCCACAAGCGAACCAGAGGCTGTCTTGCCTGAAGTGAAGCGCTCTGTGAGGGAAGAGTCGCCCCTTTTACCGGACTCACTGCCGGGAATACAGATCGACGAAGGCTTAAATCGACTGAACGGCAACGAACGGCTCTACATCAAGCTGCTGCGTGATCTGGACGCCGCACACGGGGAAAGTGCCAACGAAATACAGCAATTACTAAACCGGGGGGGCATCGATGATGCCATGAAAATGGCGCACAAGGTCAGGGGTATCGCCAATAACCTGAGCGCAAGTGAGATCGGGGCTTGTGCAGAGAAAATTGAAACGAGTTTGAAGGAGAACCAGCTGGTCCCAAACGCAGATTTGGAGGCGCTGAGCACTGCATTCACGACCCTGTCAAATAGCATAATCCAACTGACTATCACGGATGTGCCAACGACTGGCGCTGTTAACAAAGACCCGGATAAGGCGCGACAGCTTTTTAAGAACTTGTTGCAGGCGGTGTCAGCGAGTGATCCCCAATCGCTTGATTTAATCGATCAGCTGTTACCACATACTGAAACCGGTTCAGCCCTCGCCGAACAGTTAGGTGTCGCGAGGGAATTGCTGGACGCTTATAACTTCGCCGATGCTGAACCGCTTCTGTTGCAGGCGGAGAGGATGTTTAATCAATAGATTATTGATTGGCAGATGGTTTTGGTGCCAATTGGCGTCATAAACTACTGAATAGCTTAAGTTCAGGGTGCTCAATTACAAACGCCAGTCCACACCTGGTGCTCAGGTCTCACCCTCCCGAGAATACACCCGTATCAGTTTTGGTGGAGGATACAGGCATCTCCGACGTCACCCTGTATCATTGGCGTAAACAGGCTAGGCCAAAGGGGTTTTGTCGCGAGCTGGCACACTTTCCCTCCCCGGCTATACTTTCCTGCCCAGGATTCAAATCTTGGGTAAATAATGATCAGCTTTAAAGGCCGCCATCACCAACAAAATATCATATTGCAGTGCGTTCGCTGGTACGTCGCCTATTCGCTCAGCTATCGCGCCGTTGACAAGCAAGGCAAAACCATTGATTTTCTATTGACAGCCAGGCGAGATAAGAAGGCTGCACGTGGGTTTCTGAACAAAGCTATCGGCTCTAACGGAAAACCCAGCTTGATCAATATCGATAAAAGTGGAGCCAATACAGCCGGGATCAAACAGTACAACAGTGACGAAAACAAGCGCATCAAGATTGGTCAATGTAAATATTTGAATAATATCGTCGAACAGGATCACCATTTTATCAAGCGGATAACTCGCCCCATGCTGGGCTTCAAATCATTCTGGTCAGCCCGGGCGACCTTGGCGGGAATTGAACTCTGGCGTATGTTGAAGAAAGGTCAAAACAAGAGTTCGCTACCCGCATGGGAACAGTTTTATGCCTTGGCTGCTGCAGGAAAAGTGTGCCTGGCGAACAGTATTAGTTCGCGCAAATCGAAGTTCGCAACGGAACCGATCAGCGATACACCCGAAATAAAATTTCAGGCGAAGGGATGTTCAAGAATCTCGGACAGCAGAAAGCAGGGACTTTATTCTTTTTATACGCCAGGGCACATTTCGTATCTTAGCTCGTTGTGTTGCCGTCTTCCAGCCGGAAGCAAGTGAGGATGAAATTGTGAATGGAAAGCAAAGTCAATTGTTTTCGTCTGTCCAGAGCCCTCTCCACTTTGCTGTTTACCTTGTCGTCCTGACGCTGGCCGTGCTCGCGAGCCCCGCCGCTAAGGCTGCATGGCAAACCACCTGGTTTGAAGTTGTTGTAGCCCCGCCAAACCCGAGCGGACGCACCGCCGAATCGGTGGTAGACAAGGTCATGGGATTGGCCGTGAACCAGGACGAGATATCGAAAATGGAGAGTTTTCTCCATGATGTGGCCGCAGAGTACGAAAAGATGGGTTTTGCCGACCCGGTTGCCTCCGGTCATCTTGTCCCGGTAGTCGAGGAACTGCTTGGTGATAAGAAGCGGGTGCGCA
>PVMK01181486.1_pt1 | contig 17302 bp, 20 predicted proteins | sample 1853481 | NCBI WGS metagenome assembly PVMK01 (sample SAMN08533507, study PRJNA380276) | Marine sediment metagenome, whole genome shotgun sequencing project.
CCAACTCGGTACATCTGGCCGAGATCAATTCCAGCACCGCATCACTGTATGTCAATGGAATATTGTGATTTTTGTCCATTCTCTTGCGTATCCGCTCCAACTGCAAAACGATAATCTTGTGCAGCACTTCGTCACTGAGCGGATAAAAGGGAATGCTCACCATACGGCCAAGCAAGGCGGCAGGAAATATCTTCAACTGCGGTTCACGCAAAGCTTTTGCGATACCTTCCGCGTCCGGCATCAAATCCGGATCCTTGCTCAGGTTCATGATCAGCTCACTGCCCACATTGGATGTCAACAGGATCAGCGTGTTCTTGAAATCAATCAGGCGCCCTTCCCCGTCTTCCATGAAACCCTTGTCGAACACCTGGAAGAAAATTTCATGCACATCCGGGTGCGCCTTTTCGATTTCGTCCAGCAGCACCACACTGTATGGACGACGCCGCACCGCCTCGGTGAGTACGCCGCCCTCACCGTAGCCCACGTAACCCGGCGGCGCCCCCTTGAGCGTGGATACGGTGTGCGATTCCTGGAACTCACTCATGTTGATCGTGATCAGGTTCTGCTCACCACCGTACATCATTTCGGCCAGCGCCAGCGCCGTTTCGGTCTTGCCGACGCCACTGGGGCCACACAGCATGAATACGCCGATCGGCTTGCCGGGATTATCGAGGTTGGCGCGGCTGGTTTGCACGCGTTTGGCTATCATTTCCAGAGCGTGGTCCTGGCCGATCACACGCTCACCCATGCGTTCGGCCATCGACAGCACATTCTCAATCTCATCCTTGACCATGCTGCCAACCGGAACACCAGTCCAGTCCTCCACCACCGAAGCCACGGCCTGGCCATCCACACTGTGATGAACCAGGGGTTTGTCCCCCTGCGCTTCGGCCAACTCTTTCTGAAGTTCTTCGAGCCTCTGGCGGATTGAGTCTTCGTCCGGTTCATCTCCTGGTCCATCTTCCCCGGAGTCGGCAGGAGCAACCGCGCCTTCATCTTCCGCTTCATCGGCAGCGGGAACCTCCTCAGTATCGTCTGTTGACTCCTCTGCCAACTCGTCCGCAGCGGCATTCGATACGCCTTCAGATTTCTCTTCATCGAGCAGGTCACCGCGCAGTTTGCGTCTCAGTTCGAGGATCTCGTCAACCAGCGTTTTTTCCTTCTCCCAGCGTTCCGTCAGACCCGCGTGCCGAGCCTGTTCCTCGGTGAGGTCGGCTTCAACGCCGGTCGCCCTTTCCTCATCGACCACGCCGATGGCTTCCTCGCGCGCGAGGATTCTCTGCTCAAGCTCCAGCGCATCTATCCGGTGCTCGCTGTACTCGAGGGGTGCCGGAGTGGAGTGCAGGGCCACCGCCACGCGTGCACAAGCGGTATCGAGCAGGCTGACCGCCTTGTCCGGCAACTGGCGGCCGGGAATGTAGCGATGCGATAAGCGGGAAGACGCCTCCACCGCTTCATCGAATACCTGAACCTTGTGGTGGGCCTCCATCACGGGCGCCACGCAACGCAACATCCGGATGCATTTTTCTTCGCTGGGCTCGTCCACCTTGACCACCTGGAAACGCCGCGTCAGGGCCGGATCTTTTTCAATGTATTTTTTATATTCCGCCCAGGTGGTGGCCGCTACCGTCCGCAGTGTGCCGCGGGCCAACGCCGGCTTCAACAGATTGGCAGCGTCACCGGTGCCTTCCGCCCCGCCTGCGCCAATCAGGGTGTGGGCCTCGTCGATAAACAGGATGATTGGAGTTGCCGAAGCCTGCACTTCGTCGATGACCTGACGCAAGCGTTGTTCGAATTCGCCTTTCATGCTGGCGCCGGCCTGCAACAGGCCCAAATCAAGCACCATCAAAGCCACGTTCTTCAACTGTGGTGGAACATCCCCCTTCGCCAGCCGCATGGCGAAACCTTCAACCACTGCGGTTTTGCCCACGCCCGCCTCACCCGTGAGGATCGGGTTGTTTTGCCGGCGGCGCATCAGGATATCGATGATCTGACGGATTTCCTCATCCCGCCCGACAATGGGGTCCAGCTCGCCATTGCGGGCCTGTTCCGTCAGGTCTACCGCAAATCGGGCCAGTGCAGATTGTTTACCCCCGGGTACAGCTTCACCTGCTGCGGCCCCACCCGCGGTTGCCTCAGCGAGGGCGCTGCCATCTGTCGGCGCCAGGGCATCTTCGGGAGATCCATCAATGATCTTGTGGATTGATTTGGTTAAATCATCGAGATTGATCCGCTCGAATTCCCGCGAAATGTTCAGCAGTTCATTTTTCAGGGCTCGGGTTTTCAGGATACCGATCGCCAGGTAGCCGCCGCGAACCTGCGACGACTGGTACATCAGGCTGCCATACACCCAGGCTCTTTCCACCGCCTCTTCCAGATGAGATGAAAGATCACTGATGGAACTGGCCCCACGAGGAAGAGCATCCAGCGCCTTGGTGAAGTCGGCTGCCAGGCGGGCATTCTCAATGCCATAGTGATCGAGGATGCGGCGCAAATCAGAATCCTGCAATTGCAGGATCTGTTGCAGCCAGTGCACCAATTCCACATAGGGATTGCCGCGCATCTTGCAAAAAACTGTTGCGCTTTCAATAGATTGATAAAGTAAGCTGTTAAGCTTTCCAAATAACGCAGTTCGGCTGATTTCTGTCACCTAATTAACCCTCTTTGCTTAGTTCCAATTTTTAATCAAATCTCTGTCCGCCCTGGTGCTCTGTCACGCTTATATTGTTGGTTCAGCGGGTCGTGAAGCGGTTGGGCGCAAGGCACGTCTCACCGGCAATGGCTGGTCCTTGCCCAGAGGCGTAACACCGCGAACGACCGCTTCACGGCACGCCCGAAGGGAGCTACCCAGATGCTCCAATACTGTGTTTCAGTCCTTGGAAAGGACATGCCATTCCCTGCTGACTGCGCCTTGTCTTGGAACATCTGGGTAGCTCTGAACCCATCAATATAAGCGTGACAGAGCACTAGATTGCAGGGCGCTTGCAATTTTCAGCGCATCCACGGTTTCACCAACATCATGAACCCGTATTATGGCTGCTCCCGCCTGCGCAGCCAGAACAGCAGCCGAGAGCGAGGCAGCCAGCCTTTGATCAACCGCTTTATCACTCAATTGACCCAACATGGATTTGCGTGAAATGCCGACCATTACCGGGTAGCCGGTGGCGACCAAAGCGGGAATGCCTTTAAACAAATCGATGTTGTGCTGCAAAGTCTTGCCGAAACCGAAACCCGGGTCAAAGATGATGTTCTGTTTGGAAATTCCCGCCAGCACGCAGCAATCTGCCCGGGCAAGCAGGAAATCACTGACTTCCCCGACCACGTCGTCGTATTCAGGGTCTCGTTGCATGTCTCCGGGCTTGCCCTGCATATGCATCAGGCACACTGGAACATCCAGGGCAGCCACCGTTTCGAGCGCTCCTTCCTGGCGCAAGGCATATACATCGTTAATCATACCGGCCCCGGCCGAAACGGCAGCTTCCATGACCGCGGGTTTACTCGTATCAATGGACACCGGCAGGCCAGTCCCGGCAACGATGCTTTCAATCAATGGAATAACGCGATCGAGTTCCTGCTGCGCTTTGACCGCCAGCGAACCCGGCCGGGTCGACTCGCCGCCGATATCGATGATATCAGCACCGGCCTCCGCCATCTTGATCACATGACGAAGGGCCCGGTCCCTGTCCACCCACAAGCCACCATCGGAAAAAGAATCAAGCGTAACATTGAGAATACCCATCACCCGGGCCCGGTCCAGGGTGAGCGTATTGCTTGCGAAATTCAGTGCTTGGTGCAGTGTTTAAACCTGCTCGGCGGGACCACCGATGATCGGGCGTTCGTCCGTGTCACTGGCATCGGCTTCACCAGATGCATCGGAGTCACTCTCATTCCAGTCCTCCGGCGGATCCGGTTCACGGCCTTGCATGATCTGGTCGATTTGGCTGCTGTCAATGGTTTCGTAACGCATCAACGCGTCTGCCATCAGGTGCAGGAGGTCAAGATTTTCTTCCACCAGGCCCAGGGCTCTTTCATGAGCAGCTTCTACGATTCGCCTGACTTCCTCATCAATCAGCCGCGCCGTGTCATCGGACATCTGCTTGTGTTGCGTCACAGACCTCCCAAGGAAAATTTCGTCCTCATCTTCCGAATAGGTCAGAGGGCCCAACTTCTCGGTCAGACCCCATTTCGTCACCATGTTGCGCGCTATATTGGTGGCCCGTTCAATGTCGTTGGAAGCTCCCGTCGTCACATGCTCTGAACCGAATACGAGTTCTTCCGCCACACGACCGCCAAAGAGGCTGGCCAACTGGCTTTCGAGCTGCAACCTGGAAATGCTGTACTTATCCTCTTCCGGCAGGAACATCGTGATGCCCAGCGCACGGCCGCGCGGAATGATGGATACCTTGTAGACCGGGTCATGTTCCGGCACCAGCCTGCCGACAACGGCATGCCCGGCCTCGTGAAAAGCGGTGAGTTTCTTTTCCTTTTCGGACATCACCATCGACCGGCGCTCTGTGCCCATCATGATTTTGTCCTTGGCCCGTTCCATGTGCTCCATGGCCACTGCCTTGGCATTGTCACGGGCCGCAAACAGGGCGGCTTCATTAATCAGGTTGGCCAGGTCGGCGCCGGAAAAACCAGGCGTCCCACGGGCGATGACTTTCGGCTTGACATCATCATCCAGCGGTACTTTGCGCAAATGTACTTTGAGAATTGCTTCACGACCGCGAATATCCGGTAACGGAATCACGACCTGCCGGTCAAACCTTCCAGGCCGTAACAAGGCCGGGTCCAGCACATCCGGCCGGTTCGTCGCTGCGATGACGATAACGCCCTCACCACCTTCGAATCCGTCCATCTCAACCAGCAACTGATTCAGTGTCTGCTCGCGTTCATCATGGCCGCCACCCAGCCCGGCGCCACGATGCCGGCCCACCGCATCGATTTCGTCGATAAAGATAATACAGGGAGCGTGTTTTTTAGCCTGGTCGAACATGTCGCGGACCCGCGATGCACCGACACCGACAAACATCTCGACAAAATCAGAACCGGAAATTGAGAAAAATGGAACCTTGGCCTCACCTGCAATGGCCCTGGCCAGCAGGGTTTTACCGGTACCGGGCGCTCCCAGCATCAGGACGCCACGTGGTATGTGCCCGCCCAGTTTCTGAAATTTTCCAGGATTACGCAGAAATTCAACCAGTTCACCGACTTCTTCCTTGGCCTCTTCCACGCCGGCGACATCGGCGAAAGTCACTTTTATCTGGTCCTCACCCTGTAACTTGGCCCGGCTTTTACCAAAGCTCATCGCACCCCGTCCAGCGCCGCCACCCTGCATCTGACGCATGAAATAAACCCAGACACCGATCAGTAACAGAATCGGTGCAACCCCCAGGATCAAATCGACCAGAACAGACCGCTCGGCCGGTGGTTCCGCGGTTATTTCCACCTTGTTCTCTACCAGGTCGTCGATCAGCTTGGGGTCCGGGGGACCGAAAGTCTGAAAATCACTGCCATCCACACCACGCCCGGATATTTTGTTACCGCTATCATTACTCTGGATATGAACCTGTCCAACCTGGCCATTACGGACATTATTAAGGAATTTCGAATAGGTCAAATCATCCGGTACGCCACTGACAGTCGCGTAGTGGTTAAATATCGAGACCAGAACGATGGCAATGATCGCCCAGGTCAGTAAATTCTTTGCAAGGTCGTTCAAATCAGCTTCCTCAAGCGTTTATGTCTCCGGTCTCAGGCCGGTCCTGCGACTCGCCATACCGTCAATTTACTCGACATGGCGGTCCCGGGCCAGTAAATAAACCTCCCGGCTACGGGGCCGTGAGGCTTTTGGCTTGCGTACCTGTACCTTTCCAAACAGGGACCGGACTTCACGGACGAAACCGTCAAATCCTTCACCCTGGAATAATTTGACCAAAAAAACACCGCCAGGTTTTCAGCTGCGCCCGCACGAACTCCAGGGCCAGTTCCGCGAGATACATGGCCTTCGCCTGGTCAGTGGCGGCCACACCACTGATATTGGGGGCCATGTCTGACAACACAAGATCAACGCGCCTGCCTTGCAGTGCTTCTTCCAGCTTATGAAGTGGCTCGTCTTCCGTGAAATCTCCCCTGGATAAACTGAACCCCGTGGAGGGGCTCCATGGGAAGAATGTCCACCGCTATTACGCTGCCGTGGTCACCAATCAGCGACTGGGCGACCTGGCACCAGCCACCGGGAGCTGAACCCAGGTCAACCACGATCATGCCCGGCCGGATTAACTGGTACTTGTCCTGCAGTTCCAGCAACTTGAATGCCGACCTGGAACGCAATCCTTTTTTCTGCGCCAGTTTTACATACGGGTCGTCAAAATGTTCTGCGAGCCATCGCTTGCTGCTTTTACTTCTCGCCAAGCTTGTACTCCTTCAGGGTGATCATCAGGGATAGCTCCTACGTGGTAAAATCCGCTACCAAGCTAATGACCAGTTTGCCACATCAGGAAGCACAGAATGCCACTGACATCCCAACAAATTCGATATTTACGTGGTTTGACTCACTCACTGCAGCCTGTTGTCATGGTTGCCGACAAAGGCCTCAATGAAAATGTAATGGTTGAGATTGAATCCGCCCTGCAGCACCATGAACTGATCAAAATCAAACTTCGAGCCGATCGCGAAACCCGTACAGCGTGGATTAACAGGATTAGCGAGCAATGTTCTGCAGAGAAAGTTCACGTCATAGGCCAGGTTGCCTGTTTCTTCCGGCGTAACAAGAAAAAACCGCTGATCGCACTCCCTGGAAAAACAAGCTGACACAAAACATGGAAGCGAAATGGATCTGACCTATCAAAGACCTGGCGTGCACCATTACATCCATTCCGTTTCAGCCGATGGAATACGGGTGGTGGACCAGGTCTGCACTGGATCCATCATCGTTTCCGCCAGTCGTCTCATAACGGATTGGCCGGTCACGACTCCCGGGGAAATTACCGCCGATCGTATCGGGCAGATTCTTGACCTGGAACCCGAGATTGTGCTGATCGGAACCGGCGAGCACCAGGTTTTTCTCGAGCCGGAAATGTTAATGCATTTTTATAAGCATCCTGTCGGCGTGGAAATCATGTCCACCCGTGCAGCATGCGACACGTTCAATATACTCGTATCAGAAGGTCGCAACGTGGTAGCAGCTCTGGTGCTGCTTAGTCCATGAGCGGAAGATCCTCGAACCCCTCTTTCCTGGAAATATCACGCAACCTGGATAAGGCACAAAGCTGAACCTGGCGGACACGCTCCCGTGTGACACCCAGCAATCGCCCCACTTCCTCCAGGGTCCTGCGACCGTGCCCGTGCAGGCCGAAACGGTGTTCGACCACATCACGTTGTTGTTGGGTCAACTGATCCAGCCAATTATCCAGCAAACGCTCTGCAGCCACACCAGCGTATTCGGTTTCCGGGTTCCGGCATTGCACATCTGCGATCGAATCAAGCATGGGCCGTGATGATCCGGAGTTTGCCGGCTCATCTGCAGAAGAAGCAGGCTCATTCAGTCCGAACAATTTCTTGACATTGCCCGCTGGAATCTCCAGGGCGGCGGCTACTTCTTCCGCTGTTGGGCGGCGGCTTTTTTTCTGTTCCAGTTCCTTGGAAGTGCGCAAATAAACGGTCAGTTCCCGAATCACGTGGATTGGCAGGCGGACAGTGCGGCACTGGTTCATGATAGCGCGTTCCACCGATTGCCTGATCCACCAGGTGGCATAAGTGGAAAACCGGCAGCCTCGATCCGGATCAAATTTCTCCACTGCGCGGATCAGACCGAGGTTTCCCTCTTCGATCAGATCCAGCAGAGGCAGGCCACGCTTGATATAAGCACGAGCAATTTTGACTACCAGGCGCAGATTGGATTCGATCATACGTTGCCTGCTGGCCACACAGCCGCCCCTGGCAGCCCGAGTCAGGGATTTTTCCTCTTCAGATGTGAGCAGCCCGGCCCGGCCGATCTCGCTCAGATAGATACGTGTGACATCGCTACTGTGGATTTTGCTACGGGTAGAACCGGGTGATGTTGACCTTGCAGGTACAGCCTTCACGGCCAAGGCTTTCACCTGGTTTTGAGTTGTGACGGAAACATCCCTGTGTCCGGACTGGACATCTTGCATTTCCCCCCCCCTCGCGCCTTTGGCGCTCGGATTGCCCGGTAGTCAATCGCGTCTTACATCCCGAAATCGACTGTTACCGGAATCAATTTATTTTTCACTACGAACGGTCAAAGTAACACTTTTTTAAGGAGTTGTCTCTAATTAAGTCTCATTTGCATTTCTGATGGCCCCTCTGCCTGGTTCTGAACACGGCAATTCCGGCGCTAGCGGCGAGGCAGGTAGGTCAAAGGGTCCCGGGGATTTCCATTAACCCGAATTTCAAAATGCAGAAGGACCTGATTCCTGTCATTCCTGCCCATTTCCGCAATTTTTGTACCTGCTTTTACTTTCTGACCTTCCGAAACCAGGCGCTTGCGATTGTGGGCGTACGCACTGAGAAACTGGTCACTGTGTTTGATGATGATGAGTTCACCATAGCCAATCAATCCATTCCCGCTGTAAACCACATCACCCGGTGCGGCAGCAATAATGGGCTGTCCTTCTTCTCCGCTGATATCTATGCCCTTCCTGGAACTGTCATTAGCCTTGTAATTGCTGGTAATTCTGCCGCTGGTGGGCCACATCCATTTGGAAGGATCACTGCCTGCCCCTGAAGAAGAAGATTGGGGCGGACTGCTTTTTGTGCTGGCTTGCGGTGTCTTCAGAGCAGTCGTGGTTGTGGAAGGCTGGCTGCTGGTTTTACTGCTTGCAGCAGGAGGAGGTTCAACTTGACTGCCCGACCTGGCCGGTGTTGTCTGGCTTCCCGGTTTTGCTGCAGTTGATGTGTATTGCCGGGGTGGTGTCATTCGCAACTCCTGATCCGGATAGATCAGGTAGGGCGCGCGAATGTGGTTCCAGCCAGCTATATCCCTCCAGTCCAGGCCGAAATTGAATGCAATGGCGTGCAGGGAATCCCCTTTGCGAACACGGTAATGGCCATCATTGGTCATTTGGTAACTGGTCCGTCCTGTGGTCCGTTCTTCCGCCGGTTCCCAGCCTGTGCGGCATGCGGACAAAAAGCAGGCCAACAGCACCATCACGAGCCACCCCGCCCGCTTCAATGTCTGCCCCCGAAATACCACCAAGCAACCCCCGCGATAGCTACTATCACCAAGACAATCCAGCCAGCCGTATCCACCCACACCCTGAGCCGCTGTGCCCCCCTGTCTCCCAGCGCCCGGATCAGGCCGGCGACCAGGAAAAAGCGCGCGCCCCGCCCGGCTGCCGATCCGAGTAGGAAAGGAATCACCGGCATTCCGATAACACCGGCGCCAATCGTGAATACCTTGTAAGGGATCGGTGTGAAACCAGCTACCAGAATGTACACAAAGCCCCATGTTTCAAAGGCATCCACCGTTGAAAGGAATAGATCAGCATAGGCCGATGACATCAACCAGGGCTCGATCCACTGGAAGGCCCACCTTCCAATCACATAGCCCAACAAGCCGCCCAGGATGGAACTGACCGTGCATATTGCTGCAAAATTCCACGCCTTTCCAGGCCGTGCAAGACACATGGGACCAAGCATGACATCCGGCGGAATCGGAAAGAAGCTCGACTCGGCAAAACTCAGACCTGACAGGATAGCAGGCGCCTTCGGGTGGGCTGCCCAGGCCAGCACCTTGTCATACAAGCGCTGAAACAGGTGCCCATCGAATAGGTGTCCTTGCCTCATGAATTTCAGGAAAGACCACTCAGCATTGGGACAAAAATGACACCGCCCAGATCCTTCTCTTCAAACCCATCCTCGGTCCGGTGAATGGCAAGCAACCTTTGCATTCCATATTTCTCCACGGGCGCTACCATCACACCACCGATGCGCAACTGTTCCAGCAACTCTTCGGGAATCTCCGTGGCCGCGGCGGTAACTATAATGCCATCAAAAGGCGCCTGGCTTGGCCAGCCCAGGTGGCCATCCGCGTAGCGCGTGTAAATATTGTGCTGCCCCAGCTTGTGGAATCGACGGCGGGCCAGTTTGAGGAGTTCCTCTATCCGCTCCACGGTGAATACTTTCGGAACCAGCGCGGCCAGAATGGCTGCCTGGTAGCCGGAACCTGTTCCCACCTCCAGCACCTTGTCCACCACACCACACTCCAGCAGGGCTTCGGTCATACGGGCAACAACCCAGGGCTGGGAAATCGTCTGACTCAGGCCGATGGGCAGTGCGGTGTCTTCATAGGCCCTGCTGGACAGTGCTTCATCGACAAATTCGTGGCGCGGCGTCGTTGCAATGGCCTTCAAAACTTTTTCATTCTGGATGCCGTTATCGCGAAGACGCCGAACCAGACGATCCCGGGTACCCTGAGAGGTCATACCAATACCCTTCGGTATGCCTTTCAGGCGTCTGATGTGGATCACGCTGCAACCTCCGGGCCACTCGCCCTGTCAACACTGATTTCGGCTATCCAGCCGGCTACCTGGTCCAGCGCCTGGTACCTGGTCAGGTCGACGTGAATCGGCGTAACGGATACGTAACCCCGGCGAACGGCATCAAAATCCGTTCCCGGACCGGCATCCTGTTCCGCACCGGCCGGGCCAATCCAGTACATGGGTCGTCCCCTGGGGTCCAGTTCCCGGATAGTCGGCTCAGCCCGATGCCTGTGACCCAGGCGCGTCACTTCAAATCCCCCGATTTCAGACCACGCCAAATCGGGGACATTGATATTCAAAATGGTGTCAGCGGGTAAGGGATCCTGGCGTAAACGTTGCACAAGCAGCGCAATGACTTCCGCCGCCGTCTCAAAATAGCGAGGTTTATCGTTGAAAACGAGTGAAACGGCAATGGCTGGAAAACCCAGGAAACGCCCTTCCATGGCCGCAGCCACGGTTCCGGAATAGATCACATCATCACCCAGGTTAGCGCCGGCGTTGATTCCGGAAACCACCATGTCGGGGTCCCTGTCGAGCAAGCCTGTAAGCGCAATATGAACACAATCCGTCGGAGTCCCGGTAACGCGAAACGTCCTTTCATCAATCTTGCTGATTCGAACCGGCGAGTCCAGGGTGAGTGAATTACTGGCGCCGCTGCGATCCTGGTCCGGTGCCACGATGGTCACTTTCCCCAGTTCACTCATGCGCCGTGACAGGACTTGAATACCCCGCGCTGTGATCCCATCGTCATTACTGATCAGAAAATGCATGGTCTGGTTCCAGAAAAGATAAACCACAGTTAAAATATACAGGCTAATATTGTACGGACTTGGTGGGCTGACGGAAATGAAATCAAGAAAAAAGAACAACAAAAGAGCGAGACCATGACCGGCTTGTTGATTTTCTCGCTGGCAGGACTGGCTGCCATCACTTGGTGGCAATTGCTTAAAGGGAAGGAAAAAGCGCGCCGGGCGGCGTCAATCACCTGCCGTGAATATGGATTGGCGTTAATGGATGATACCGTGGTGCTGGACTCAATCCGATTGAAGCATAACGGATACTCGCGCGGCTACTACCTGAAATACCGTTTTGATTTCGCCAAGGATGGAATTCTTCGCAAGGGGGGCAGCGTGCTGATCACACCGGGACACCGTCCCACCGTCATCATCAATACCAGCGATGGCCAGCTGATCCAGGAAATACAATTGTAGGAAGTGACACGCGGACTGGATTTCCGTGATTTATTTGACGATGGTGAGATGGGACCTGCGAGGAGGCTTCTCCGGACCGGCATCCGGGTCGGTGGGCGTCAGGAGTTCATCATCCTGGGCAAACATCATGCCCTGGCCGTTTTCCTTGGAATAGATAGCCAGCACAGCCTCTAGCGGAACGGAAACAGAGTGTTTTCTGCCAGAAAAGCGAGCAGTGAAGGTGAGCCACTCGTTACCCATTTCGAGTTCATGCACAGCCGCATTGTCGATATTAAGTATCACCTTGCCTTTCTGGACAGCTTGTTCTGGAACATCAACCCCATCAAATCCAGCGTCAACCAGGATGTGGGGCGTCATGGCGTTGTCACTGATCCATTCGTACAATGCCCTGAGAAGATAGGGTCGGTTGGATGTCATCTCCCCGGACATTAGTACTCCTTCAAGGTGATAATTCAGGAAACTCGAAGCACCAATTCACGTTCAGCCATGGTCAGGCTGCTCTTGAAAGAAGCTCTTGAAAATATCCGTTGTGCATAGATCTCGATCGAAGCACCAGGCTTACCCAGTTTCACACCATAGAGTGAAAGCCGCCACATCAGAGGCCCCAACATACAATCCAACAGGGTCAGTTCATCACTCAGCAAAAAAGCCTGTACCTTGAACAACTCGTTGGCGGCAATAAGACTTTCTTTGAGTTGCCTGGCAGCCTGCTCAGCTGCTTTCCCGGTACTGGCCTCGATTTCGAACGCCAGGGAGAACCAGTCGTGCAGAATGCGGTGATGCAACGATCTGAGCTGCGCCCGGGAAACGGGATCTACCGGCATCAGCGGAGGATGCGGATAACGTTCATCCAGATAGTCGTTGATCACATCCGCGTGATAAAGCACCAGGTCCCTGTCGACCAGTGTAGGGGCCTGGTTATAGGGATTCAGCTCTGCAAGATCCGCCGCTGCGGATTCGTCCTGAGAGATATTAATGATATCAACATTGATCCCTTTTTCAGCGATAACGAACCTTACCCGGTGGCTATCCAGGCCGGTTTCGGATGAATACAACGCCATTGTTGATCGACCTCGAACTGCTACTGCCACACTAATCTCCTTAAAATAGTTGGTCTTTGACGACTTGACCAGTTAATCCTGCCTGGCCCACATATTGATAAAAGGGCTAATGGACATCCCGCCAATATTCAACTTTCAACGCGTAAGCCACCGCGGTGAACAGCACCAGGAACAGCAAGACCCAGATACCGATGTTCTTTCTTTTCAACTTCGAGGGTTCGCCGAGGTAATCAAGGAATGTAACCAGGTCCCTCACCGTCTGTTCATATTCTTGTGGTGACTGCAAACCAGGCGAAGTCAGCTCAAGGTGCTCAATCACCCGTACTTCATTGTGACTCGACCATACGGGTTCCTGGATGCCCTGCAGTTGCCAAAATACGTGCGGCATGGAAGCGTTGGGCAGGACCAGGTTATTCCATCCACCGCTTTCATCCTGATAGAAAGATTTCAAGTAGGTGAACAGCCAGTCATTTCCCCGTGACCTTGAGATGACCGAGAGGTCAGGCGGTGTTTTACCCAGCCAGGCTTCAGCGTCTCCTGGCCGCATGGCGATATCCATCGTATCGCCAATATTTACATCGGCAAATGCAAGGTCCTGCAGCACAACGTCTTCGTCAATGCCGAGGTCTTCAGCCAGGCGATTGTAGCGCATGTATCTGGCGCTGTGGCAGGAGAAGCAATAGTTGACGTACCACTTTGCACCTCTCTGGATAGCCGCCTTGTCGCGGAAATTCACACCGGAATTTTCGAGATTCCCTCCGCTCGAGCCGAAAACCGGGCTCAGGGTTGAAATCATCGTGACCAGACCGAGAACAATCATGACGGTTTTCCTATTCATCAGTGTGTCACCCGGTCCGGTACAGGTTTTGTTTTTCCCTTTGGACTCAGAAAAAACAGCAGAATGAAAAACGAGAAATATACAAACGTCCACACGCGCATCTCGATGGTCTGGGCTGGTGTTCCTTCCGCCATTCCCAGCATACCCAGCCGGATAAAAGCAATCGTAAACAGGGTCAGCAGCACTTTGTACCATGCGCCTTTGTAACGTATGGACTTGACCGGTGAGCGATCCAGCCAAGGCAGAAAGAACAGGATCATTACCGAAGCACCCATCAAGATCACGCCCATCAGTTTGTCAGGCACTGCCTTGAGAATGGCGTAGTATGGCGTGAAATACCATACCGGCACAATATGCTCCGGCGTGACCAGTGGGGTCGCCGGGTATGAAGTTGTCGCGCTCAAGGAATATTCCCGCCCACTTCCGGCCAGAAAAACAGGACGAAAGCAAAAAGGGTGAAAAACACGCCCACCCCGAAAATATCCTTCACGGTGTAATAAGGGTGGAAGGGAATGCCATCTTTGGGCAGCCCGTTCTCATCCTTGTTCGCCTTGATTTCGATGCCGTCCGGATTGTTCGAACCGTTCTCCCGCAACGCGACCAGGTGTAACAGCACCAGCGCCAGCAGGGCCAGGGGAATCGCGATCACGTGCAGGGCAAAAAAGCGGGTGAGGGTTGCATCGGAGATGAAATAATCGCCCCTGATCCATTCGGTCAGTGGTTCGCCTATACTCGGAATCGCCCCGAACAGGTTGATGATCACCTGCGCGCCCCAGTAGGACATCTGGCCCCAGGGCAACACGTAACCCATGAAGGCTTCCGCCATCAGGGCCAGGTAGATCAACATGCCGAAAACCCACAGCAATTCCCTGGGCTTGCGGTGCGAGCCATACAACAGGCTGCGGAACATGTGCATGTAAATCAGGATAAAGAAGAATGAAGCGCCGGTGGAGTGCATGTAGCGAATCAGCCAGCCCCAGTCGACGTCACGCATGATGTATTCAACCGATGCAAACGCCTCGGCCGCTGACGGCTTGTAATGCATGGTCAGGAAAATACCGGTAACAATCTGCATCACCAGTACCAACAAAGCCAGTGAGCCCATGTAATACCAGAAATTGAAATTTTTCGGGGCGTAGTAGCCCGTCATGGTGGCGTTCCAGAACGCCGTGACCGGCAAGCGCTGGTCAATCCAGTTCATCAAATCATCAGCTCGCTTGGCGAGTGCGCTAGCTGGTTTGGCCATTATGCAACTCCTTCCTGGCTTACGCCGATAAGCAGGGTCCGGTTATCGATGTAGCTGTATGGCGGAATTTTCAGATTGGTGGGGGCGGGAACTCCCTTGTAGACCCGCCCGGCCATGTCGAATTTCGATTTGTGGCAGGGGCAGAAAAAACCGCCTTTCCAGTTTTCCTGGAATGACTGGGGACCGACCTGGGGCAGAAACTGGGGAACACATCCCAGGTGGGTGCAGTGCATATTCACTACCAGGTACTCTTCCTTCAAGGCCCGCGTCTCATTTTGAGCAAATGAAGGCTGCTCGGACTCAAGCGATTGCGGATCACGCAAATCGGGGGTAACGTCTGACAGAAGACCCAGGCTTTCGGTTGTTCTGCGCAGAACACCAATGGTCTGTCCACGCCATTGCACCTTGAGCAATTGATCCGGCTCCAGTTTGGATATGTCGATCTGCACCGGTGCACCCATGGATTGCGCCTTGGCACTCGGCTGCCAGGATTGAATAAAAGGCACCGCGGCGAAACCCGCACCTACACCGCCTATGGCTGCGGTTGTGGCGACGAGAAACCGGCGCCGTCCCTTGTTCACGCCATCAGTTGGCATTTATTTCTCCAGCTGGAATAAAACCCTGCAGGGTCTGTTAGTTTGGGGTTATCAATTATCGGGGTATATAGTCTGGAAACCCGTTTCCGGTTATACCAGCAGTATTACGGCCCCAGCCCACTATCAAACGATCATTTTATCCGATTTACACCAGGTTAAACAATGCATTTACCGATAGAATGGACAAAGTTGGAAATCTGTTGTCATAAAAAACGGTAAAAGTAGCGAAACTCTCTCATTCCATGAAAAAAAGTCTGAACTTAATCGGATTCCTGACGCGCGCCATAATGGCAGGCCTTGCCATTGCTTTCGTGGTTATTTACCTGTGACCATCACTGGCAAACCGGCTCATACAGCCCGTGGCGCCGGCAACCACCCCGGTGACGCCTTTCTCGTATGCAGAGGCGGTCAACCGCGCGGCTCCCGCGGTTGTGAGTATTTATACACAATCACTGCAACCGCAATCGATGGACCCCGACCCGGCGGCACGCACGGGTTATCGCTATCTGTACCGCATGCGCTCGGATATGGGTTCAGGTGTTTTGCTCAGCGAGGATGGTTACATCCTGACCAATCAACATGTAGTCAACCAGGTCAGCAAAATCCGCATAAGCCTTTGGGACGGTCGCATCGCACCTGCAAAGATCGTCGGTTCAGATCCGGAGACTGACCTGGCCGTGCTCAAGGTCAACATGACAGGACTGCCCACGGCCCCGATTGCAGAGCAATCAGAAATCCATGTCGGTGACGTGGTCCTTGCCATCGGCAACGCCCTGGGCCTTAGCCACACAGTGACCATGGGTATCGTCAGCGCAACCGGCAGAAATAACCTGCGCTCAGTAGTCTACGAGGATTTTATCCAGACTGATGCGGCCATTAATGCCGGCAACAGCGGAGGAGCACTGATCAACGCCAATGGAGATCTGATCGGAATCAACTCGCGTAACCTGGGAAGAACAAGCGGCGCACAGAATATTGGATTCGCCACGCCCATTGCCCAGGCGCTGGACGTGATGAATCAGATCATCGAATACGGCTCAGTTCGCCGTGGTTGGCTGGGCGCCCATCTTCGGAAACCGACGCCCGACATCACGATCGGATGGTAGCGCAATCCGGCGCGGCATCAGTATCCGCGATGTAGCCAAAGACGGACCCGCCTGGAACGCAGGCATCCGTCAGGGTGACATCATTATTAAACTGGATGGGGAACTTGTAGACGACGCCAGCCAGTTCCTGCTGAGAATCTCACAGCGTGAGCCCGGTTCGCAGGTCGAACTCATGATACTACGCCGTAATGAAACGTTCGAAACTTACGCCACTCTCATCCAGCAGCCACCATTGAAACTGAAGTAAAAAATTCAGGCCTTTGGGAGGGTGACGCCGGTCTGGCCCTGGTACTTGCCGGCACGATCGGCGTATGACTGTTCACAGGGTTCGTCAGACTCGAAAAACAGGAACTGGGCTACCCCCTCATTCGCATAAATCCTGGCCGGCAGCGGGGTTGTATTGGAAAATTCCAGGGTGACGTGGCCTTCCCATTCCGGTTCCAGCGGGGTAACGTTGACGATGATGCCGCAACGGGCATAAGTGGACTTTCCCAGGCAGATGGTCAGGACGTTCCTGGGGATGCGAAAGTATTCCACTGTACGCGCAAGTGCAAATGAATTAGGCGGAATAATGCAGACATCACCGCTGAAATCCACGAAACTGTTTTCGTCGAAGTGCTTGGGATCAACAATCGCGGAATTAATGTTGGTGAATATTTTGAATTCAGGTGCACAACGCACGTCATAGCCGTAGCTCGACGTACCGTAGGAAATACACTGCTCACCCTGTTTGGAACGA